>Ga0302326_10023490_pt1 | contig 12565 bp, 15 predicted proteins | sample Palsa_T0_3_FD_202264 | JGI IMG/M metagenome (GOLD analysis project Ga0302326, IMG submission 202264) | Peat permafrost microbial communities from Stordalen Mire near Abisko, Sweden - Palsa_T0_3 | ecosystem: Environmental > Terrestrial > Soil > Palsa > Peat permafrost | place: Sweden: Abisko... | reverse complement strand
CGCCCTTTGCGGCCCATGCGTCGTTACTCCTTCTCGCCGTATCATTCAGACAGATACGACTCGTCGTCGTGCCTAGCCTGTGCCGCAAATGGCGGCGACGCAGACGCTTCAGGAAAAGGAGCACCGCTCTAAAGGCATTGTTGAACTGACCAACGCCCTTATCCTCTCCCACTTTTGCGTTCTCTTCCCTCTGCATTACAGATCGGAAATTCTCCGGCGGGAATTGAGGCACTGTGGATTGTTTGCAGAAAAATTCTGCGCCCGATAATTCCGACGCCTGGACGTTCAGGAGTCCCGATGCACCGTGTCCGGGGTGAATCCTGGTATGCACACGGCGATATATTCCGCGCCCTCGGGGCCGGGAGTGCTGTAACGCACCCATTGTCCGCCAGGAGAAATCACCGCCTGGCCGGCGGAGACATCCTGCACGCCATCCCGCGTCTCCACGCGCAGTTGGCCACGAAGAATGATCGAATATTCATCGAATTGCGGGGTCTGGCCTGGTTCGGTCCATCCACTAGGGCTTCTCATCCGCGCGATGCTGACGCCCGTCGTTTGCGACGCCACCCGGCCGATGAATTCCTCGATGCTCTTGGGCGGCTTGCCCACCGCTTCGATCTTGGAAGGACTTTTGATGATTTTGAGCATGAAACGATCTCCCTATATCGAAAAGAAATGCAACCGCCGAGACGCCGAGATCGCCGAGGCAGACGCAGAGAAATTCGAATCCAATTTCACCACGGATTACACGGATGACACGGATAAATACAAAATGGATTTAATTCTTATCCGTGCCCATCCGTGTAATCCGTGGTCATTTGTATGGTCTTCCTCGGCGTCTGCCTCGGCGATCTCGGCGTCTCGGCGGTTGCTTTGTTGGTTATTCCATGACCAGGCCCGCGCCGGGTCAATCTACATATCACAACCGGCCCCAACAGCATAACCTGCCCAGAATCCCGCGCCTCGTGATCCAATCTTCGCGGCCCGAATTGAATCGCTCGCGCCCCGGAGTTAGATTTGCGCAAGCGAGCCAATAATGCGTTGTAACAGTTTGGAGTGGGATGTCGGCGGTTAGTTTGCCAGTCACGCGGCCAACGGGTCGAGCTTTGATCGTCGGTCAACCGCCATGCCGGTCGGCGCCGGTGGCGGCGCTGGTGCGTCTGGGGTTTGGTTGTACGGAGGTGGATGAGCCGTACGATGCGATGGTGCAGCTCAGCCGCCGGCCCTTGTTTTATTCCGCTGTGATCCTGAGCCTCAATAGTTTGTACCGCGAAGAATTGCAGATGATTCCCGCGATCAAGCGGCGATTTTCGCACATGGAAATTTGGCTTTCGGATACTGATGGCCGCCAAGCGGCGCTGGCGGAAGCGGTGAGATTGGGAGCGGATGGATTGATCGCCGATGACGGCCTGCATCGTATTGCCGCCCCGGCCATTACTCCGCCCAAAATCGCCTCGGCTCCCCCGATGCCGGTGGAAATCGAGCCGATTCCGTCTCCGATCGAACCCACCCCCCCGCCGGAGCGCGGCCCCGATCCATTGCTGACTGCCGAGGAATTGCGGGCATTGCTTCAGGAATCGCCAACGCCTGGAATCGAATGAATGGCTTAGGAAAACCTTGAATGCCTTATTTTTGGATTTAACACCCTTTCGCTGTTAGGCTATAATGGATGGATGTCAGGCATGAAGACCGTCGCCTGGAGCGGCTTGAATCGGATGAAAAATATACCGGAGGTTTTGGATCGAATGTTGTAAAGGCGTACCGCCGCCAAATGAACTTCATTCGCAATGCGGTTGACGAACGCGATTTTTATGCGATGAAATCGCTGCACTTTGAGAAGCTCGCCGGTGATCGCGCTGGAAAACATTCGATCCGGTTGAATGACCAGTTCCGTTTGGTTTTCCGCATTGAAAGGATTCCGTCGAAAACCATAGTGATAATCGAGATTGTGGACTACCATTGAGAAACGTGATGAAAACTTTTATCTCAGCCGAATCTTTTGTGCCCGGTGAATATCTTCGTGACGAGCTGCGCGCCCGTGGTTGGACACAGGGCGAATTTGCGAGAATCATTGGTCGACCGATACAAACCGTAAACCAGATCGTGACGGGAAAGAAACGCATTACGGCCGAAACCGCCTTGGCAATTGGCGAGGCAATGGGAACCAGCGCGCAGATTTGGCTGAATTTGCAAAACAGTTATGACCTTTGGAAAGCACCCAAGCCGAGCCCGGCAATCGCCAAGCGCGCGCTGGCGCTGGCAAAGAATTGAGTTGCCTTACCCAAACCTCCAAATCACCGCCAACGTCAAAGGGGCACCCAACAATCTCTCTGATTTTCATTGCCTTTTGCCCCCTACGATTTATTCTGAAGAGCAGATGGTTCTCATGACCCAACAGCGCGTGCTTCTGATTGGTGATGCCGATCGGCAGATTTATTCGGCCGTTTCGCAGGCGCTGCCGACGGCGCAGGTGCGATCGGTGGCGACGATCTTCGATGGATTGGCGGAGCTGACGCATGAGCAATACACCACCGTGCTGGCCGCCGCCGAGCCGATTGAGCGGCGGCCGGAGGCGGCGGTGAAGAGTTTGCGCGAACTGACGGGCGAGGGCCGGTTGCTGTTGTTTGGGCACCCTACCCTTGAACCGCTCTCGCAAAAAATGCTGGATTTCGGCTGCGATGATTATCTTGTGACGCCTGTCACGCCCGGCGAATTGCTGGAAACGCTGTCCGCCACCAGTTTGCGTTTGCGGCGATCCACAAATGATCTGCCCAAGCCGCGGGCGGAGTCGCCGCTGAGCGAACTTCCGTTGCTCGACATCGTGCTCGACGCCCTTCTGCAATTTCCCCAGGAATCGGTCGATGCGGTGCTGAAGCAGATTAACGGAACCGTCGGCCCGGCGTACACGTTGACGACGACTCTGCGCGATGCCGCCGCGCCGGCGGAAGTTCCCGGATCAATCCTCCTCTCGCGCGATTGCCAATCGATTAATCCGCCACGCAAATTGCACCTGCTGGCCCCGGAGAAATTCGACCGCGCGGCCGCCGAGCATTTCCTCGCTGAATTGGACCGCCATCTGGCTCGCATCGGACAATTGCAGGAGCGGCACAACGCGCTCATGCGGTTGGGGATCACCGATTCCCTCACGGGCCTAAGCAATGGCCGCTACTTCCGGCATTTTCTGGAACAGATCATCGAGAAAGCACGCGTGCTGAGATTCCCGGTCACGCTGTTCCTTTTCGACATCGACAACTTCAAGCGCTACAACGATCAATACGGCCACGGCGTCGGCGATGAGATTCTCAAACAGACGGCCGCGCTCATGCGGCGGTGCGTGCGCGATCACGATCACGTGGCGCGGATCAGCGGGGATGAATTTGCGGTGGTGTTTTGGGAGAAGGAAGGCCCCCGCCAGCCGCGCGAGCCGCGCACGGTGACCACCGGCCGCACGCCACAGGAGCCGCAGGAGATTCTCGACCGCTTTCGCCGGCTGCTCGCCACGCAGGATTTTCCGGGCCTGGGGCCGGGTGGAAAGGGTTGTCTCACCATCAGCGGCGGACTAGCGGTATTCCCATGGAATGCTCAGGACGCCAACGGCCTAATCGATGCCGCCGACAAACAACTGATGTTTGGCGCCAAACGAGCAGGAAGAAATTCAATTCGCCTCGTCGGAGGCGAAGAACTTCCACATGGCTGCGAAATGCCGGAGCAGGAAAAGTGGGAATCAGAACCCGAAGCGGGAAAAGTGAGCGACGATCCGGATCTGAACATCACACATTGATGCCCGTAATCCGCACATGGATTTGATTCTGGCGATGGCCGATCTTCTTATGATATCCCTTGCGGCGTTTGTACTTGATGGTGTCGATCTTCTTGGTCTTGACCATCCCCAAAACGTCGCCAACGACAGTTGCTCCCGCCACGGTGGGAGTGCCGATTTTGGGTTCGCCTTCTCCGCCGACCAGCAGGACACGATCGAACGTGATGGTTTTTTCTGTGGTCTCCGGCCGGTCGAGACGGATGAGGTCTCCGCTGGTTACTTTGTGCTGCCGACCGCCGTCATCAATAATTGCGTACATAAATCGCTCCGCTGCTTGGGACGGGGAATTGTGGGGACCCGCGGGCGTTTGTCAAGTTGTGAGATACCCACCAAGCCAGGCGAAAGTATGAATTTGCCTTGATTTATCGTTCCCGCTAGCGAATATTGGTTCTGGAGAAAACCGTGGTCAGTCCTGCCACCAATATGAGCGCCAGAATCCTTCGGCTCGATCTGCGCGCGGTGTTTTACAAGGAAAGCGGAGTGTGGTTCTGCCACTGCCTCGAAATGGACGTAATGGGCCATGGGCGGACTAAAAAGAGCGCCTTGGGGATGATGAATCGGGCCATTTCTGAGCAGATTCACATGAGCATTCGACACCACAATCTTTCCAATATTTTCCAGCCTGCGGATGCGCGATTTTTTCAAATGTATGCTGCGGGTGAAGATGCGCTGCATGGGAAGATCGAAGTTGTCGATCCAGAGGTTGAGGAAAACTCCGCAGACCGAGTCGAGATCGCGGACCTCGAAACAAAGCAATACACCGGCCAACTTGTTGAATGTTGAGCGGGAGACCGGGTGGCCGACAGGGTTATTAAATTCAGGCGGCTACGGGAGATCTTGAAAACATACGGCGTTGAGTGGGTGCCAAGCAAAGGGAAAGGGTCTCACGGATCATTCTGCAAATTCATGGATAACGGAGTCTTTTCCTATCCCGTTCCACACCGAAAGGACGTTCACGTCGGGTATGTTCGCGGGTGTCGAAAGAAATTCCGTCTGACGGAAGAACATGGCGTTAGCGACCATGATTTCTACAATGCTTAACATTTCCTTCAGCGAACCAACGGAGAAGACTATGCCCAGTACCGATGATGAGTTGAAAAAGGCCCTAAGGGCGTTCAAAAAGCGTATGAAGCTCACGCGGCTGGATGATGATTCGAGGCTCGGACATAGCCCGTTGACCGGGTCGGGCAAGAGCGACATTGTCGCCATTCGGCCGCCGTCGGGATTTGGCAAGGAAATCTGGGAAGAGCTCGCCGACAAGGGGTTTCTGAAGCGCGACACTTCCGGTTTTTATGAATTGGTCGAAGGGAAGTAATCCCCCGCTTTTTCACAAATTCAAAAACTCTCGCATGTGCTGATCGAATATCTTGGCCGCCTGGGGATCGGAGAGCGGCAGGCGCAATTCATTAATGACCTTGGTGCCCATGTGAATCCACTCGCGCCAGCAGTCGGCGCAAATTCGCTCGTAAATTTCCTTTCCCTGCGCATTGCTGAACGGCGGACTGGGAAGTTTGCGGGCGACCCTTCCGCAGCGGTTGCAATGCACTTCGCCTTCGCCGACGGCTTGTTTGGCTGATTCGGCCGATTCAGCAACAGCGACTCCCAAATCCTTGAGCATCTTCACCATCTCATTGCGCGGCATCATGTCCCCGCGCGCGGCGGCAACCTCCACGCCTTTGGTCAGGCGCGCAATCGCTTCCTCTTTGCGATTCTCCTTGAGCATCGCTGCTGCCTGCAGTTGATACACCTTGGCGATGTTAGGATTCAATTCGATCGCCCGCTGGAACGCCGCGATCGCCTCCGAGTTCATCCCCGCATCCGCATACGCCTTGCCAAGGGAAAAATGTCCGAGTTCGTTTTTCGGATCGGCATCCGCCATCTTGCGGAACTGCTCGATCCTCGACTGAATTTCACTCATTTCGATTCTCCGTTAATTCGACTCGTTCATTTCGTTGCCGCACTGGCAGATAAAATTCGTACTCCCCGCCGCCGAGGAGGGTTTTCGCACTTCGATCTGGCATCCGCAGGAATCGCAGGAAAAGCGATTCCTCCCCGATACCGGCCGCGACGGGCCGGCATCGATGTCCGTGACATCCCCCCGCCGATCCATCGCCAGATTTGCCAGCTTGTCCGCCACCGAATTGTGCTCGCGCAGATTGTGTTCGAGCTTGGCGACCTGGAATTCACTCAATAGCTTTTGCGCCTGATCGTATAAATCCTTGAGGCCTGGATTCTTCACGCGATATTCGCCGCGCATTTGCTTGATGATCAGCTCGCTGTCGCCGCGAACCACCAGCTTTTTCGCGCCCAACTTCGCGGCTTCACGCAGCCCGATGATCAGGGCCATGTACTCGGCGAAATTGTTGGTCGCCCGGCCGATATATTTGCCGAGCGTCACCAACGGCGTTCCATCCGACGCCGACAGCACCACGCCGATTCCCGCCGTTCCCGGATTCCCCCGGCTGGCGCCGTCGAAATTGATCACGATCGTCTCATCCATCCCCACATTGTATCGCCGGACCGTTCTGGGAGAATGGTAGGGTGCGACGGAGTAGTCAGCATTTCCCAAGATGAGTTGGCTTTTAGTCTACATCGCGGTGGGATGGGCCATTCGCCTGGGAATGGTGCCGACGGTTCTGCGGCGGCAAATGGCGCCCGGGGCTTCGGTCGCATGGCTGGGGATTGTCTTTCTGCATCCGTACATTGGCGTCGTTCTTTATGGGTTGGTTGGCGAGAGCCGATTGGGTCCGCGGCGGGCGGCGCGATCGCAGCAGATCATCGCGCGCATCCGCGATCCGCAGCGTCATCCCGGCGTGATGCAGCACCGCGCTGACCCCGATCACGGGCCGTCCTATCAGCCGATGGTCCAACAAGCCGAGAAAATCAGCGACATGCCGGTGTTGGGTTCCAATTCCGTCGACTTTTTCGACGATACCAAGGCATTCGTGGACAAACTGGTTGCCGACATCGCCGCGGCGCAGCAAACAGTTCATCTGCTCTATTACATTTTTTTTGATGATGAGACCGGCCGGCGGGTGGCGGAGGCGGTGATCGATGCGGCTCGTCGCGGGGTGAAATGCCGGGTCATCGCCGATGCGGTGGCATCTCGCCGATTTTTTTCGATCAGCGGACTCGCGCCGCGGCTAATCTCCGGGGGGGTGGAAGTCGCAGCCGCCCTGCCGATTGCGCCATTCCGCCGCGCCTTTGCCCGCATGGATCTTCGGAACCATCGCAAGCTGGCGATCATCGACGGCCAGATTGCTTTCGCCGGCAGCCACAATCTGATCAACGCCGATTACGGCGGGCGGCGTGGCAATCCGTGGTTTGATCTGACCGGGCGTCTGCGCGGCCCAATCGTCGGCGAGCTGGCGCTGGTCTTCGCGGAGGATTGGGAATTCGAGACGGGCAAGGAACTGGATATCCAACCGCTCGAACCGACACCGGATGCGAAGGTCCTCGCGCAAGCCGTTCCCACCGGCCCAAGCAATCCGGACACGACCTATCGCCGATTGCTGCTGGCGGCGATCCAATGCTCGAGGAAAGAATTGATTTTGACCACGCCCTATTTCGTGCCGGATGAACCGACGCTCCTGGCCCTGAGCATGGCGGCGGATCGCGGGGTGGATGTGAAGCTGATCCTGCCGCAAGTGCCCGACCATATTTTCACCGCCGCCGCCGGGCGGGCGCATTTTGAGACACTGCTACGCTCCGGCGTGGGGATTTATCTCTATCAGCCCGGCCTGATTCACGCCAAGACCGCCACCGTCGATGACGCATTTTGCGTCTTCGGTTCCGCCAACCTGGACGTTCGCAGTTTCAATCTCAATTTTGAATTGAGCATTTGTCTCTATGGAGATGAAATCACCAATCGGTTGCGCGATGTGCAGGAGAGTTATCTCGCCCATTCCAAACGGCTCGAGTCGGAAACATGGGGCCGGCGAGGAACATTGAAAGTCTACACGGACCGAGCCATCACGTTGCTCTCGCCGCTGTTGTGAATGCAGAGACTCTATCGGCCCGCCGAAGCGAGCCGATGGAGCAGGATGCAAATTCTCCGATCCTTAAAACTGATTCAATGATCCAACAAGTTAAAGATGAGGTCTGATAAACACAAGAAAAACCAACTTATTCGACATCTCAGGGAACCCCGACTGTTAATTGGGGTAAAATAATCGGAATATTAGGTTTGCAGCGACTTTCAAATCGCCGTTCGTATCTCCGCGATTTCCAGGATGTTGCCGGCGGGGTCGAGCAGCAGGATGCTGTCCGTGCCCGGAACCAAACCGCGCTGCAGGGTGTAGGGGAGTTCCAATTCATTGAGGCGTGTCATCAGATCGGAAAGCGATGGGACGGAGACCCCCAGGGCGATGAAATCCTCTCGCAACGGCGGGCGTTCACGAACCTGAAATTGCAGACGGAAATTCTCGGCGCGATAGACGATTTGCGCCGTTTCGTCGTCCCGTTCAAATCCGAGAAGCCGGACATAAAAGCGGTCCAGCTCCGGTTCCTGCCCCGCGATGGAAGGCAATGAGCAATCGTTCACCGCCTGCAATCGCACGGGCGGCGGCGGGTCGATGCGCGGGCGTCGGTCAGCCACCGGCTCGAAGGGAGCGCTGGGATTCTCCAACTCCATTGCTCAAATCTCCTGCACGAATTGTAACCGATGACAGCTGGGTTAACCGCCAAAATCCAGACGCAAAAAAGCCCCCTCTCCCGGCAACCGATGGAGAGGGGGCGACAACAAAAACGCCGCTGGGCCGATGCCCGGCCGCAAATCCGGCGATCAGCTTTGCACGGCTCCGGCACTCAGATCGCTGGTGGGACGCGCATTGCCATAAAAGTCCGCGAACAGGCCGGGATAGGCGATGCCATACGTCGATGCCGGCGGAGAGCCGGTGATGGCGTAAGTCGACGGATCGATGGTCACACTGGAGAACAGATCGTCATCGACTTGCGGCAGCGCGTTCCACTGCGCCGCCGTGAGATACGATGAGGGGTTGTACCATGAGGCATTGACATAGTTGTACCCGCCCCAGCTCGTCGGCGCATCCGCCCAGATGTTGTGTGAAATAAGGGAGAAATCGCCTAGGTCGTCGCCGGTAATGTATAGCGACGACGCCCGATAGGTAATTGCCTGAAGTTCCGGCGCCACGTACAAGTTGTCAACCATCACCGTGCCTTGCGATTGGCCGTCGGAATCAACCAGGAAATTTCCCATCGTCCCGTAGTTGTAAACCGTGTTGCCCAGCATCTCAGCGCCGATGACTGTGCGACCGTACAATTCGTCGTAAGGTTCAATGTAAAACGCATGGGTGTCGGTCGCGTCGATGACGTTATTGCGGGCCGTCACATCAAAGCTGCCCGGCTGGAAGAGGAACGAGCCGTCTGCCAGCGTGTTGTCTTCAAACACGGCGTAATCGAGTTGCCCATCAAAATTGGCCAGCGATCCCGGCTGAGTTGTCGCCAACGGGCCCATGCTGACAGGTCCATGCAGCGTATTACCGGCGATGTAGATGTACTGCCCATACTGGATGTTCAACGATGTTTTGGAGCCGCTGATATTGGACAGCGTATTGTCATCGATCAAGACATCGTTCGCGCCATCCACCCGGATCACGTGTTCATTAACACTGTTGGCGACTGTGTTGCCCAGGAATACGATGTTGTTTCCCGCGACATAACCAAAATATGCCAGCAGCGCCTGCGGATCCGGCGCCGTGCAGTCCTGGACCAAAACACCCGTCGGCCCCAGCGCCATGTCCATCGCATCGTTGAGATTCAGGAATGTGCAGTCATCCACCGTGAGATTGGTCCCCTGCATCCGCAGCGCTTCGGGCTCGCCATTGCCGTCGGTGTAGATCGAATCGAAGGTAATGTTGTCGACTGCGAAGTTCGTCGAGCCAATCTGGAAATTGATAATCTGATCATACCCCTGCGGCGTTCCATCATACATCAGCACCGGAGGCGATCCCGATCCCCAGCTTCCGATCTCGACATCATCGTACCCGTTGATATTGATGTTGCCGTCCACGTCGTAGGTTGCGCCGTCGGCGAACAGGACCATCGTACCGTCACCGATCAAAGCGTTGGCGCGATCCACCGATTGAACCGGATCGTTCGGTGTAGCGCCGTTGTTGGCATCATTGCCCCATGGCGCTACGTAAATCTTCCGCAGCCACGCCTTGGCGAAAACATAAACCTGCTGCGTGGCCGTGGACGATTGGCCATTCTGATTGGTAACGGTCAGCGAGATGTTATAAACGCCGGGATTGGCGTAAATATGCGCGGCGGAAAATCCCGTGAGTGTGTTGTATTCACTTCCCGGGTCGCCGAAATCCCACTGATAATCCGCCGTCATCGGCGTGCCCGCGCCCAGGCCGGATTCCAGTCCGTCCACTTGAATCGCCATGTTGTTGAAAATCGACTGCGGAGAATCCAATTGAATCGCCGCATGCAACGACTGAACCGCCGTTGGACTCGGCGGCGCCTGACTGTTGGTGTTGTTGATGATCGTGTCCGTGGAGGGGCCGCTGGTGACATTGGTTCCAGTCCCACCGCTGATGGTATCCTCGCCGCTCTGGCCGATGATCGTGTCGTTGCCGGCATCTCCGTAAAGAGTGGCCGGTCCCGTTCCGCCAACCAGGCTGTCATTACCACTGCCGCCATGAAATGTGTCGGTTCCGTCGGTTCCGATGATCGTGTCATTGCCGGACCCCCCATTGACGGTCGCATCCCCACCGCCGACTGTGATCGAATCGTTTCCGCTTCCGCCGTAGATTTCTTGAGCGACAGAAATGTTCGGGTCGATCGAAACCGTATCCCCGCCATTGCCGCCATACACCTGAATCTCATTCACGCTGGACGCGGCAAAGCTCTGACTCGAACCATCGACGGTGGCAACCATCGAATTATTCTGTAGATCGACGGAAATCGTGTTGGGATCTCCCGACCCGACAATCACCAGCGTCGAACCATTCAGAGAAACCGTCCCGCTAAGCAACCGGCGTATCTCCAATCTCTCGACGATCCCGCCGGCTTTCCCATCTTTGCCAGGTTGCCAAATCCTCTCCAAAAGGCGTCCCGCTTTACGCCTCGCCAAATCCGACAGTGTTACCACATCCGCGCGGATTGCTCCGCCGGTACGACCTGATCGTGCCATCACTCGCCCCTTGCTACGAGTAAAATTTCTCGACGTTCATTAGTCGGGGAAGTTCGAGAGAATCCACCTTGATTCCACGCCCCAAAACGTCATGACTCTCAAATAGAAAAATACACCGCATGGAGCAAGCACGATTTCACAGAAAAATCAGAAAATTTTCCGTTGCGATTTTTTTACCGCGACATTGTGCCGCGACTAACTTTGTGAATAATTTTTTTCTCGAACAATTTTCTGATGGAAGGTGCAAGATGGTGCAAATCGACGTTGTTTATGAAGGAAAATTGCGTTGCAGCGCGCGGCATGTGGATTCCGGCGCCACGCTCGTCACCGATGCGCCCAAAGACAACATGGGCGAAGGAAAATCTTTTTCGCCAACCGATCTCGTCGGCACGGCATTGGGAACCTGCATGCTCACCACCATGGCTATCGTGGGCCAGCGCAACGGCCTGGATATCACCGGATCAAAAGTCACCGTGCTCAAAGAGATGACCGCAACCCCGCCGCGGCGAATCGCCAAACTCAGCGTTGAGATGCACGTCTCAGGAAAATGGAACGATGAACAAAAACAAAAACTGCAGGGCGCCGCGCTGAACTGTCCGGTTTTCAAAAGCCTGCACCCCGACGTGCAAATCCCGGCTAATTTTCATTGGGAATAGATTCGCGCTTCGACTGTTCGCGCAACACGTGCACGGCCAGATAAACAGCGATTGCCACATTCAGTGCCAGCGCTCCCGCCTTCAATGCCGTCGGCTCGTGAACCAATTCGTAAAGTTCAAACGGGATCAATCCGCTGGTGGTAATCACCGCCATCCATTCCGCCCAGTGTTTCAGGCGAAGCAACCCAATTCCCTCGACCGTGAACATGACCGAATACGCACACAACACACCCGCCAGCACTCGAAGATCGCGCGCATCCAGCGACAATAATTTCTCGATCCATTTTCGCACATACCGCGCCCCCGGCGCCGCCTGCATCCGCCGCGCCCATTCCAACGCCACATCCGACATATCCTCATGGCTCAGCTTCAACGCCCAGATCGCCGCCACCAGCAGCAGCAATCCCTTGAGCAGTTTGAACACGCCGATCAGCCGAAGGAGCTTTGCACCCCGAACGGACTTCGCCTGGGCAATCGAATCACTCGGTTTTTGTGCGGAAGTCATCGTCCTTCGTTATATCGTGTTTGGCGATTCAACGGCAGGTGCAACTTCGCCACGACTGTTACCTTTCGCCTCGGCTGGGTGTTCTATGTTGTATGATCGAGGTCGAAATGAACGACATGTTGCGCCAGTATGTCCAGACGCGATCGCCGGAGGCATTTCGGCAACTCGTCGAGGCGCATGTGGATGCGGTTTATTCGCAGGGGCTGCGTGAGCTGCGCGATCCGGCGGCGGCGGAAGAAATCACCCAAATGGTCTTCGTCACCCTCGCCCAAAAGGCCGGCACCATCCGCGCCAATGCCGTGCTCGAGGGTTGGCTCTTCACCGCGACGAGATACTGCTGTGCCAATTATCGCCGGGCGTCGGCTCGCCGTCGCTCCGCAGAACGCAAGGCGGCAACCATGCGAAAAGAAGCTCTTGTTTCCGAC
>Ga0302326_10023489_pt1 | contig 12565 bp, 13 predicted proteins | sample Palsa_T0_3_FD_202264 | JGI IMG/M metagenome (GOLD analysis project Ga0302326, IMG submission 202264) | Peat permafrost microbial communities from Stordalen Mire near Abisko, Sweden - Palsa_T0_3 | ecosystem: Environmental > Terrestrial > Soil > Palsa > Peat permafrost | place: Sweden: Abisko... | reverse complement strand
TATTTGCTGAACGGAATTACGGCGAACGCGGTCAGACCGGTGAACGTCGAGATGACGGGTGCGATCCAGAAGATAGACTGGTCCGCATCGGTCGGAATGATATCTTCCTTGAGCAGCAGTTTCAGGGCATCGGCAATAGGCTGCAGAAGTCCGTGCGGGCCGACCCGCATGGGTCCGAGGCGCACCTGGAAATCCGCCAACACTTTGCGCTCGACCAGCACGATGTACCCGGCCACCAGCGGGAACAACGCGATGATCACCAGCGTAACGGCGATGGGCGTGAACAGAGGATGCTGGAAGATGGTTTCCATAGGTCACTGAGGGAACAGCGAACTCTGCGCGATCCGCAGAAACGGCTCGGGATAGACACCGATGGCGAGGGTAAGCGCGCCGGTGACGCCCAGCGCCACGCGCAGCCCGAAACTGGTGGAGAGGGGCGCCGCTTCGGTGAGGTCCCGCGCGAACATGCTGCGCACCATGCGGAAGTAGTAATAGATGGCCACCGCCACATACAGCGTGGCGATTACCGCCAGCGTGTAATGGTGCGTCTCGATCAACGAGAGAAAGATATAATACTTGCCCAGGAAGCCGGCAGTGGGCGGGATGCCGGCCAGCGACAACAGGAAGATCAGCATCAGCACGGCGTATCCCGGGCTCTTCTGCATCAGGCCGGCGAGATCTTCCACGTCTTCGCCCAGGATGCCCTTGCGGCGGAGCGCCACCACCACCAGAAACGCGCCCAGGTTCATGAAGGTGTAGACCATAACGTAGACCGCTATGCCCTTGAGGCCCGTGCTGTTCCCGGCAATCAGGCCTAACAGCATGTAGCCGGCGTGCGAGATCGAGCTGTAGGCCAATAGCCGCTTGATGTTGTTCTGATTGATGGCGGCGAGATTTCCGATGGTCATGGTGGCCACCGCCACGGCGCTCAGAATCGGCTCCCAGGCCTCTCGCGCGGACGCCAGCGGGCCCATGAAAATACGCACCAGAAAGGCAATGGAAGCAGCCTTGGAAGCCACGGACAGGTAAGCGGTGACGGTGGTGGGCGCGCCTTCATAAACGTCCGGCGCCCACATGTGGAACGGCACGGCGGAGATCTTGAAAAGCAGCCCGACCGAGGTAGTGGCCAGCGCCAGGAACACCAGCGGATCGAGGGGCGCTCTGGCGGCAATGGCTTCGCTGATGACTCCCAGCTTGGTCGATCCGGAGATGCCGTACATCAGGGAGAAGCCATAAACCAGGAAGCCGCTCGAGAATGCGCCCAGCAGAAGATACTTGATAGCCGCCTCATTGGAACGCTTATCGGTGCGCAGGAAGCCTACCATCACGTAGAAGGCGAGCGCCATCAGTTCCAGGCCGATGAACAGCGTGACCAGGTCGGTGCCTGAGGCCAGAAAGAACATGCCGCACTGGGCGAACAGCATGAGCCCGTAATATTCGCCGTGATGCTCGCCTTCGACCTCCAGGTATTTGTAGGAGACGATGGCGACAATCAGCGTAGCGGCAATAAAGATCCAGTTGAAGAAGATGGCGAAGCCATCCATGGTCAGCGAGCCGCGAAATGCTTCAATTTCGTTCAGTCCGTTAGCCGAAAGGTAAGCCTGCTGGCGCCACAGGCCGAACCCGGCGAAGACTTCCCCGAGGATCACGAAAAACAGCAGGTACTTACGCTGGCGGGGATCGGGAAAAACCAGAAAATCGAATAACAGGATGGCGCAGCCGAACAGCGCCAGCATGATTGCCGGAATCAGAACGAAGTGATCGGTGGTGGTATAGAACTGGTTCATCGCGCCGAGGCCCCCTGTGTGCCCGCGTGTACGCCGTGCGCCAGCGCTCCCGCCCCCTGGTAATAGCCTGGCCGCACGCGCTCCACAATCTGCTGCACAGGTTTTTCCAGCAAGTCGAAATAAGGTTTAGGGTACACGCCGATCCAGATGGCCCAGGCAATCAGCGGCAGGAACAGCGCCATCTCGCGCGTGCTTAGATCCGGTAAATGCAGGTTCTTGCCATTGGTGATCTGTCCCAACATGGTGCGCTGATACAGCCACAGTAGATATGCGGCGCCGAAAATCACACCGGTCACGGCGAAAGCCGCCCACGCGCGGTTGGCCTCAAATGCGCCTTGCAGAATGGTGAACTCGCCCACGAAGCCGTTCAGCAGCGGCAGCCCGGCCGAGCTCAGCATGGCAATCGCAAAGATGACGGCATATTTTGGCATGACATGCGCGAGGCCGCCATATTCGGCAATCTCGCGCGTGTGCCGCCGCTCGTAGACGACCCCGATAATCAGGAACAGCATGCCGGTCGAGATCCCGTGATTGATCTGCTGCACCACGCTGCCGGCCAGGCCGTTCGGGTTCATGGCAAAGATACCCAGCGTGCAAAATCCCAGGTGGCTGACCGAAGAATAGGCCACCAGCTTTTTCCAGTCCTGCTGCATCAGGCTCACCAGCGCGCCGTAAAGGATCCCGATGATCGAGAGCACTGCCAGGATCTGTACGATGGTGGCGTTCACAGAGGCTTTCGGCAGCAGCGGCAGGGAAAAGCGGATGAATCCGTAAGTTCCCATCTTCAGCAGCACGCTGGCCAGGATCACCGATCCCGCGGTGGGAGCCTCTACGTGCGCGTCCGGCAGCCAGGTGTGGAACGGGAACATGGGCACTTTGATGGCGAAGCCCAGGAAGAAGGCCCAGAACACCCACTGTTGCAAACCGAGCGGCAGACTGAGCTTCATCAACTCGGCGATCTCGAAAGTGTAAGTGCCGAACTGCTTCTCGTATTGGAAGTAGAGCGTCAGGATGCCCAGCAGCATCAGCACCGAGCCGGCCAGCGTATACAGGAAAAACTTGATCGCGGCGTACAGCTTGCGCGGACCGCCCCACACCGCGATGATGAAGTACATGGGCACCAGCACCAGTTCCCAGAACACGTAAAACAGGAAGAAATCGAGCGACATGAATACGCCCAGCATGCCTACCTGCAGTAGCAGGAACATGCAGTAGTATTCTTTCAAGCGGTCGTGGATCGCGTTCCAGGAAGAGAGAATGGCGATGAAGCCGATCACGGTGGTGAGCATGATCAGCAGCAGGCTGATGCCGTCGATGCCGATCAGGTATTGCGCGCCGAGGCTGGGAATCCAATTGGCGCGCTCCACGAATTGAAAAACCGGAGCGTGCGCGCCCTTGTCGAAGCGGGAAACCAGCGGTAGCGAAATCAGGAATCCGGCAAAGCTTGCCACGTTAGCCCAGATTTTGATCAGCTCTTTCTGGCGCGACGGAATGAACAGCAGAACCAGCAGCCCGGCCAGGGGCGTGAACAGTACCAGACTGAGTAAGTGCTCGTCCATCTATTTACCCGCCACGAAATATCCAAAGAAAAGCAGCACGCCCACGATGACGGCCAGGGCATAAGCCTGTACGCGTCCGGTTTGCAGGATGCACACCGGGTAGGAAAGCAGCTTCACGGTGAAGGAGCCGAAGCGCACCGCGCCGTCCACGATCCAGGTATCCCACCACATGGAGACGCGCGAGGAAAAACGCGTCAGCCAGCCCGCGCCGTTCACCGCGCCATCTATTATGTTGCGATCGAAGGCGCCCAGCGCCCGCCCTCCGCCCTTCCCGAGACCATTGACGAAGAAGAAGTCGTAGGCCTCGTCCACGTAGTACTTGTTGTAAAGCAGGTTGTGGAGCGGCCTCAGGCTCTTTTCAAGCGTGTCCGGAATGTGCGGCTTGTGGTGATAGAAGTAGCGCGCGACGGTGATTCCGATGATGGCGACGGCCACCGAGACGGCCATCAAAATCCACTCGGTGGATGCGTCGTGCGCGCCCTGCTCGGATGCTTCGATGGCGGCCGAGCGGAAAGCCGGCTCCAGCCAGTGCTCGAAGCCCCGGAAGCTCTCCGGCAGGTTCCACAGCTTGGGCGCGCCCACCCAGCCCGCGAATACGCCGCCGGCGGCCAGAGTTACCAATGGAACGGTCATGCTGGGCGGCGATTCGTGAATGTGCGCGGCCACTTCAGGCTTCACCCGGGACTTGCCGTAGAAGGTCATGTTCATCAGCCGCCACATGTAGAATGCGGTCAGCCCGGCCGTAACCAGGCCGATGATCCACAGCACCTTAGATCCCGATGGTGAGCTGTAAGTCTGCCACAGAATCTCGTCCTTCGAGAAAAATCCGGCGAAGCCCGGAATCCCGGCGATAGCCACCGAGCCCACCCACATAGTCCAGTGGGTGATGGGGATCTTGTCTTTCAGCGCGCCCATATGGCGCATGTCCTGCTCGCCGCCGAGCGAGTGAATCACCGAACCGGAGCACAAGAAGAGCAGCGCTTTGAAAAACGCGTGGGTGAACAGGTGAAAGACGGCTACCCAGTATGCGCCCACGCCGAGCGCCAGAAACATGTAGCCAAGCTGGCTGATGGTAGAGTAAGCCAGCACACGCTTGATATCGTTCTGCACCAGCGCGATGGTGGCCGCCAGGATGGCGGTAAACGCGCCCACTGCCGCGACCACAGTGGAAGCGCTGGGCGTCAACTGGTAGAGCGCCGACGAGCGCGCCACCATGTAGACTCCCGCCGTCACCATGGTGGCAGCATGGATCAGGGCGGAGACGGGCGTTGGACCTTCCATGGCGTCCGGCAGCCAGACATACAGCGGAAACTGCGCGGATTTGCCGGTAGCGCCGATGAAGAACAAAACCGCGATCGCGCTCAGCACCCCGAATCCGGCCGTCTCGGCGTGAAACTGCCCGCCGCGCAGCGCTTGATTCACGCTTACGAAGCGCACCGTGCCGAGCAGGCTGAACATCAATAGCATGCCCATGATGAAGCCGGCGTCACCCACGCGATTCACGATGAACGCTTTCTTGCCGGCATCGCCTGCCGATTTCTTTTGAAAGTAGAACCCGATCAACAGGTAGCTGCACAACCCTACGCCTTCCCAACCGACGAACAGCAGCGCGTAGTTATTGGCCAGCACCAGCATCAGCATGAAAAAGACGAACAGGTTGAGATAGCCGAAGAAACGGTAGAAGCCGTTATCGTGGGCCATGTAGCCGACCGAGTACACGTGAATCAGGAAGCCTATGCCGGTCACCACCAGAATCATCACTGCGCTGAGCGGATCGAGCAGGAAACCCCAATCGGCGCTGAAGGTCGCCAGACGCCCGTCCATCATATGGAACGGCAGCCCCGCCAGCCAGCGGAACTGGACCACCTCGTGTACCTTCACCGGGCTATTCGACAACTGCAGAACCGCACCGGCCGAAAGCAGAAAAGAAATCAGCACCATGCCCGGGCATAGCAGGCTGATCAGGACTTTAAGCGGCGAACCGCGATGATGAGTGTGGCCATGGGCGTGATCGTGCTCATGGTCATGAGTGTGGTCATGAGCGTGTTCATGCGTGTGGGAATGGGTATGGCCATGCTCGTGGCTGTGGCCGTGATCATGCTCGTCGTGGGTGTGCTCGACGCCCGGCGCGGCCGCCACGGTAGATGGCGGCTGCGGATCGAGCAATCTCCCGAACAACAGCATCAGCACCGCGCCGCATAGCGGGAACAACGGAATGAGCCAAATCAGGTCCAGGAAATTCAACGAATCTCTCCCCGCCCTACCATTTCAATAAGTCCACTTCATCAGCCAGCACGGTCTCTTTGTTGCGGAATAGCGCGATCAGAATGCCCAGTCCCACGGCCGCTTCCGCGACCGCATCGGTGATCACGAAGATGGCGAAAATCTGCCCGTCCAGATTGTGCAGGGCCTGCGAGAAGGCCACCAGGTTGATGTTCACCGCGTTCAGGATCAATTCGATGGACATCAGAATAATGACGATGTTGCGGCGGGTCAACACGCCCACGGTCCCAATCAGCAGGAGAGCGGCGCTCAATGCGATGTAGTGCGCTGTGGTTATCGGGTACACGCTCAAATCCTCTTTTTGGCCATCACCACCGATCCCACTACCGCCACCAGCAGCAGGATGGAAGCGATTTCAAACGGAAGCAGATACTCGGTGAAGAGCAGATCGGCCAGCAACTCGGTGTTGCCAAGCCTGCCCATTGGCGCAACGTTTACGAGACTCGCGATGCGGAACGCGCCGGAGCCCTTCGCCAGGAAGTAGGTAATCTGCGCGGCTACCAGCGCCACGCACACCAGCGCGATCCACCACTGCCCGTTGAACTGCTTTTCCTTGGCCGCCTCATCCAGGTTCACCAGCATAATGACGAACAGGAACAGCACCATAATGCCGCCGATATACAGCACGATCTGGACGGCGAACAGGAATTCCGCCTGTTGCAACAGGTACAGGCCGGCCACGCCCATCAGCGAAACGATCAGGAACATGGCGCTGTGAATGGCGTTCTTGCGGGTGATGGTGAGCAGGCCGCCGCCCAGGGTCATGGCGGCGAAGACATAGAAAAAGATGGCCTGGGTTAACATCTGTATTGAGTCGGCTTGGGTCCTTCTTCGAGCATCTGGCGATCCCAGATGGCGCCTTCGCGCGTATAACTGGCCAGCTCGAAATCCTGGGTCAGCTCCAGCGCGTCCACCGGGCAGGCGTCCTCGCACAAGCCGCAGAACATGCAGCGGGAGGTATCGTAGATGAAAGTGGTGAGCTCTTTGCGCCGGGTTACTTCGCTGCGCTCGCTGGTGACTACAATCAACGTCTCCGGGCAGGCCAGCGCGCACAGGTTGCAGGAGATGCACAGAGTTTCGCCATTATCCGGGTTGATGTTAAGCCGCGGCGCGCCGCGATAGCGCTCGCTGACCTTGGGCCGGTCAGCCGGATACTGCTCCGTATAGATACGCTTGGGATCCTGGTTGCGAAAGGTCACCCAGAGACCCTGGAAAAGATCTATCAAAAAAACGCTTTTAAAAAACTTCCTAATCATTTGCCTGTCCTCGATACCGGCGCGGGGACGCCGCGTCTTGCTCCGCGTCTCATCGATCCACCTCGCCGAGCACGATATCCAGGGTACCAATAATCGCTACGACGTCGGCCACCAGGCCCCCGCGCACCATACGGTCGAGCGCCTGCAAATTCACGAACGAGGGCGGCCGCACACGCATGCGATAGGGCTGGGTAGAATTGTCGCTGACGATGAAGTAACCCAACTCACCCTTGGGCGCTTCGATCGAAACGTAAACCTCGCCCACGGCCGGCTTCACCACTTTGGGCACTTTGCCCATGATCGGACCGCTCGGGATGCGCTCCACCGCCTGCCGCAGGATGCGCGTCGACTGCCGCATTTCTTCCATGCGCACGGTGTACCGATCGTAGGTGTCGCCGTTCTCCGCGGTGGGGATGTCGAAATCGTACTGCTCGTACCCGGAATACGGTTGCGCTTTGCGCAGGTCCCACTTGACGCCCGCGGCGCGCAGCACCGGACCGGTGACGCCGTACTCCTTGCACTCGTCGGCCGTCAGCACACCCACACCTTTCAGGCGGCTCAACCAGATACGGTTATTGGTCAGCAGCGTCTCGTACTCATCCACCTTGGGGATGAGCCAGTCGCAGAATTTCCGGGTCTCTTCCTCGAATCCGTCGTAGGTCTCGTATTGCAGTCCGCCTACGCGAAAGGCGTGCGTGGTGAGCCGCGCACCACAATAGTTCTCGAAGATCTTGAGGATTTCCTCGCGCTCGCGCAGACAATAAAACACGGGCGTGATGGCGCCGATGTCGAGCGCGTGCGTGCCCAGCCAAAACAGGTGGCTGGCGATGCGGTTGAGTTCGCTCAGGATCACGCGCACCGCTTGCGCGCGCGGCGGAGCTTCAATGTTGAGCAGCTTTTCGACGGCCAGGCAATAGCCCAGGGCGTTGGAGACCGCCGCGATGTAGTCCATGCGGTCCACGTAGGGCGCAAACTGCTGGTAGGTGCGGTTCTCGCCGATCTTCTCCACGCCGCGATGCAGATAGCCGATGACGCACTCGGTGCCGATCACCTTTTCGCCATCGAGCTTGAGAATCACGCGCAGCACGCCATGCGTAGAAGGGTGCTGCGGACCCATGTTGATGACTAGTTCGGTCGCGTCTAAAAACGTGGCGTCCGGCATAGGAGGTTATTGTCCGCTCTCGATACCGAGGTTGTCCCGCACCCAACGGTCGTCCTGCTGCAAAATCGAGTAATCCTTGCGCAAGGGGTAGCCTTCCCATTCCTCCGGCATCAGAATGCGGCGCATATCGGGATGGCCTGCGAACTCGATGCCGAACATGTCGAATACCTCGCGCTCCAGCCAGTTGGACGTCGCATACACAGGGATCGCGGTGGCCGGCCGATAGCCATCCGCAATCAGGGTCTTGACGCGTATGCGCTCATTGCGCGGAAAACTATACAGAATGTACACCACGTCGAACCGCTCCGGCCGCTTGGGATAGTCCACCGCGGTGATGTCCACCAGGTAATCGAAATCCAGCTCAAGCTTTAAAGTTTCGAGAATCGGGATGACCGCTTCGGGCTGAGCTACCAAGAAGCTCTGGCCGAGGTAGGTGGAGAACTCCGTTATGGCCGCCTGGAACCGCTCCTTCAGTAGAGCTGTGATGTCGCTTTCCCACGGCGTGGTAACCATGGCCGCTGGAGGTTTCGGGGGTGCGGCATGTGGTGCGGCAGCAGCGGCCTTGGGAGGAGCAGCAGGTTTAGATGCCGGGGCCGCAGGCTTTTCGACGGGGCTGGCAGCCTCTCCGCCGGCGGGGAGAGGCGCGGGCGAGCCCTCGGGCTTTTGCTCGTCAGCCATGTGCTTTCCAGGTGAAGATCACTACACATAGCACCTGCCCCCTAGAGGTGTCAAACGGAACGTTTGCCGTTCGAAGCGGTGTGGCCTATCCTGGACCTGATGACCAAAGTCCAGGTTCAATTCCGGCTGGAGCGACCACTCGACGACGCTCTGATGATGCGCATCGCTAAAGTCTATTCAATTTACGGCATTCAGAAGATAGAGGTGAAGGAGACGATGGACGGCCTGACTGTGGAGTACGATGCAACGAGGTTGAGGCCTGCCGAGGTGCGGTCTGCGCTTATGACCGCCGGAATTCCTTTGGACCCAAAAGGATGACCGGCGGTGTCAAGAGCGTCGATTTCATCTGAAGTCGACTTCCGGCACCGCCGATTCGCGCCACTTCAACTGTCCTTGGGTAAGCAAACAGTTGACCAATCGGGTCGCCTACGGATTAAATAGGCTTAACGGTTGCTTAGCTCGATGCGACGGAACGCTTTACACGCTTCCGAATGTAGAAATTACTCAAACGGGTACGTATGCGGGCCTTCATCCAATTTCTTCCTGAGCCTGGCTGGCATGATGCCGCACGTCCACGCCCTTCACCAGAAACACCACATCCTCGGCGATGTTGGTGGCGTGGTCTGCAATCCGTTCGAGGTTGCGGGCGACAAAAATCAGGTCCACTGCAGAGGGTATCGTCGTGGGATCTTTTTGCATGTACTGGACCAATTCCTGGTAGACCGAGTCGCGCAGGCTGTCCACCTCGTCGTCGGCCAACAACACGCTGAGGGCGACCTCGGCATCGCCTTTGACGAATGCGTCCAGCGAGCGCAACAGCATAGACTCGACCAGTTGGGCCATCCTGGGGATATCGATTAATGGTTTTACGGGCGTTTGCGCGATCAAGGAAAGCGCCCGCTGCGCGATATTCACCGCCAGATCGCCCATGCGCTCCAGGTCGGTATTGATCTTCATCGCCGCCGTCAGGAAGCGCAGATCCCTGGCCATGGGCTGGCGCAACGCCAGCAGTCGCGTGGTGAGGTTGTCGACATCGATCTCCATCTGGTTGATGCGGGCTTCGTCGCGCAGTACCTGGCGGGCCTGCTCAGGGTCGCGTTCCACCAGAGCGCGCACGCTGCGGTGAATGGCAGATTCCACCTGCCCGCCCATCTGCAGCACTTTCTCGTGTAACTCGTCCAGCTCAAGGGAAAATTGTCGCAATTCAGCTCTTCTCCTTCATCTTGGGCCGCTCTACCCGAACCTGCCAGTGATATAGTCTTCCGTCTCCTGCTTGGCTGGCGTCTTGAAGATAATTTCGGTCGTATTGTATTCAATGAGTTTTCCCAGCAGGAAGAAACCGGTGCGATCGGCGACGCGAGCCGCCTGCTGCATGTTGTGGGTAACGATAACGATGGTGCATTGATCTTTCAAAGCGAACAGCAGATCTTCGATTTTAGCGGTGGCGATGGGGTCGAGCGCCGAACACGGTTCGTCGAGCAGCAGCACTTCCGGATCGACCGCCAGGGCCCGCGCGATGCACAGGCGCTGCTGCTGGCCGCCGGAAAGCGCGTATGCGGATTTGTGCAGCTTGTCCTTGACTTCTTCCCAAAGCGCGGCGCGCTGCAGACTGTGTTGCACGGCTTCCTGGAGCGACCCGCGAAATCCATTGACTTTCAGCCCGTAAGCCACGTTATCGAAAATGGATTTGGGAAAGGGGTTCGACTTCTGGAACACCATCCCCACGCGGCGCCGCAACGCCGTCACATCTACCTCCAGCACATTTTCGTCATCCAGCAACACTTCGCCTTCCACGCGCGTATTGCGAATGGTTTCGCTGATACGATTGAGCGTGCGAAGGAAGGTCGACTTACCGCAGCCGGACGGACCGATCAGCGCCGTGATGCGATTGGCCGGGACCGCCAGGCTGATGCCGTGCAGCGCCTGATAGGCGCCATAGTAGAAATTCAGGTTGACCGCCTTGAGCTTGCCTAGCGGCGCGGCCGTCTTACCGGCGGCGGAATTCGCGGAAGGTAGATTAGCGGTGCTCATGGTCATATCAAGTTCATCTTTGTACCGAAATTCCTCGCGACAGGATCAAACGGGCGGCCACGTTGGCGACCAAAACGAGGAGCAGCAGGACCATGCCGGCCGCCCACGCCTGGCGGTGCCAGTCCGGGTAAGGGGCGGTGGCGTAGGTGTAGATCATCACCGGCAGCGACGCGGTGGGCTGGCTCCATCCCGCGCTCCAAAACTGATTGTTCAGACTGGTGAAAAGCAGCGGGGCAGTTTCGCCGGCGATGCGGGCAACCCCCAGAATCATGCCCGTGGCGATGCCACGATAAGCGGCCGGCACCACCACCGTGGCAATCGCTTTCCACTGGCTCGCGCCCAGCGCCAGCGCGCCTTCCCGCAAGGTTTGCGGCACCGAAACGAGGAACTGCTCCGTACTGCGCGCCGTGATCGGAATCAGCATCACGGCGAGAGCCAGTCCTCCGGCCAGCGCCGAGAAATGGTGCATTGGAACGACCACCACGGTCCAGGCAAAGATGCCGATTACAATCGACGGTATACCATTCAGCAGGTCGGCCATGTAGCGGACCAGAAACGCAAAAGTATGGCCACCGTATTCGGCGAGGTAAACTCCCGCCAGAAACCCGATGGGCAGTCCGATCAAGGCAGCCAGCAGGACGATCTGTAAGCTCCCGACGATGGCGTTGCCCATGCCGCCACCCACCTCGCCGGGAGGTTTGGGCAGCTTGGTGAGGAAGTCCCAATCCACCGACCGCCAGCCATTGAAGACCAGGTAACCCAAAATTAGAAACAGCATGACCACCGCCACCACCGCGCAGACGCCCGTCAGGCTGAGCATCAGGTAACTGAGTATTTTGCGCCAGCGGTTGCGCAGAGTCATGCCTGCGAGCTCCCCCGCCGGGTTGTGGCGATAATCAGCAAGCGGGCCAGCGCGTTGATCACGATGGTAAGCACGAACAGCACCAGGGCCAGGGCCACCAGGGATTGCAGGTACAGATCGCCGGTGGCCTCCGCGAATTCGTTGGCGATGATGGCTGCGATGGTATAACCGGGCGACAACAGCGACGCGTGAATGCTGGGATCGTTCCCGATGACCATGGTGACCGCCATGGTTTCGCCCAGGGCGCGCGCCAGCCCTAGAAAGATAGAGCCGAAGATCCCCAGGCGCGCGTAGGGCACCACCACGTGCCAGGTGGATTCCCATCGCGTGGCGCCCAAGGCCAGCGCCGCCTCGCGCTGCTCGGTGGGCACTTCCAGCAAGGAGTCGCGCGAGATGGAAATGATGAAAGGCAGCGTCATGATCGCCAGGATCATTCCCGCCGTCAGATATCCTACACCGAACACGGGGCCGGTGAAGATCGGCAGGAATCCCAGGCGCGCTTTCAGAAAAGGCCCGATCGAGTCGCGCATCAGCGGCACCAGCGTGAAAATTGCCAGCAGGCCGTAGATCACGCTGGGTACGGCCGCCAGCAGCTCAATGAAGAAAGTAAACGCGCTTGAAATACGCGGCGGAGCGAGTTCCGCGAGAAAAATGGCTGCGCCTACCCCCAGAGGCACGGCGATCAGCAATGCCAGCACGGAGGTAATCACGGTGCCATAGATGAAGGGGAACGCGCCGAACTGGTCGGTCACCGGGTTCCAGGCGGTCGAGGTCAGAAAACCGAAACCAAACTTTTCCCGGGCCAGCGTGGAATGAATCCAGAGCTCCCAGACTATTCCCAGCGTGAGCAGCAGGATGAGGGAAGCGAAGAGCGTGGTTACCAATCGGGCAATCTCATCTCCACTGGTGAGGCGCTTGAAAAAACTCCGCGCACCCGGGGGCGAGTG
>Ga0302326_10023486_pt1 | contig 12565 bp, 12 predicted proteins | sample Palsa_T0_3_FD_202264 | JGI IMG/M metagenome (GOLD analysis project Ga0302326, IMG submission 202264) | Peat permafrost microbial communities from Stordalen Mire near Abisko, Sweden - Palsa_T0_3 | ecosystem: Environmental > Terrestrial > Soil > Palsa > Peat permafrost | place: Sweden: Abisko... | reverse complement strand
CCTCCCAAGATGCCTCCCAGGCCGACGCCGACGCCGGCTGGGGACATCGCCCCAGCCAACGGTAAACCGAACGGCCAGCCGAACGGCGGTAAGCCGAACGGCCAAGCCAACGGCCAGAGGCCAATACGCAACCCGAACACCGAGGCGGCGAGCCAACGAAACCGAAACCGAAGACGCAAAGGTCGATAGGGCTATGGAATGGGTCGAGACCACTGGTCGCACGGTCGAAGAGGCCAAGAAGTCCGCTTTGGAACAACTCGGCGTAGAGGAGGCTGACACCGATTTTGAGGTGATCTCCGAACCCAAGGTTGGGCTGTTCGGCCGTTTGAAGGAGGAAGCGCGGGTCCGGGCCCGCGTGCGGCCTCGCTACCCGCGTTCAAAGGGTGAAAGGCGCGAGCGGAGGCGGGGACGCGGCGCGGCTGGCGCGGACCACGGTTCTCAGACCGGGCCCGCGGTGCCCCAGGCCGGCACCGGTGACCAAACAGCCGATGGTGCCGACGAACACAAGAGCAGGTCGAAAGCCGATGGGGCGGAGCCTCGGGCCGCCGGAGAGGTCTCCGCGGCACGCCGGCGGCGGCGTTCTTCGCCATCTGCAGGGTCCGGTGACAAACCCGAACGAGGAGGCGCTAACTTCAGCGAAGTGAAGACGGCGTCGGTCGAAGAGCAGGTTGCGTTGGGGGAACAGTTCGTGCGCGGGCTCCTTGCCGAGATGGGCGCCCAAGCAACGATCACTTCCGAGGAGCTCGCCGAGGGAGTGGTCGAACTGTTGATCACCGGCGAGAACCTGGGCACGTTGATAGGGCCCAAGGGAGCGACCTTGCTTGCCTTGCAAGAGCTGACCCGAACGGTGATGCAACGCCAAGTCGCATCCTCGGAGTGCCGGGTCGTCCTGGACATCAACGGGTACAGGCGGCGCCGGCAGGACGCGCTCGCCCGCTTCGCCAGGCAGGTTGCTCTAGAGGTGCAGGCCAGCAACAACAAGCGCGCTCTCGAGCCGATGCCGCCTCCGGACCGAAAGGTCGTCCACGATGCTGTCAACGACATCGCGGGCGTCACGACGATCTCCGAAGGCGAGGAGCCTTACCGGCGAGTCCTCTTGATCCCTGTTCCCTCTGACGCCTCCGATGAAAGTTCTGCGGCGGCGGGCCAAGAACAGTCGGAGAGCTTCAGCTCGTAGCCTCGGCTACTCGTGCCTGTCTTCCGCATGTCGTCGCAGGGCCCGCAATGAGCCCATCGCCAGTACCTGACGTCCCCGAATCTTCACAAGCCTTGCCGGGGCTCGCCAATCTGGACACCGAAAACCTTCATCGCCTCCTTACGAGCGCTCGCGATCTCGGCTTTCTCGGGCCAGGAAACGTGGCTGACCAGATAACGCGAAGCGTCGCATTCGCGGTGGCGGCCGGTGTACCTGCTCCAACGGGCCTCGTGGCCGACCTCGGCAGCGGCGGCGGCTTACCTGCCCTAGTCCTGGCGCTCGTCTGGCCCAACAGCAGCTGGCTCCTGATCGACAGCAACCAGCGACGGACTGGCTGGCTACGAGAGGCGAGTTCGGAACTTGGTGCCTCGGGCCGGGTCGAGGTCGTCTGCGAGCGAGCCGAGTTGGTTGCCCGAAGCCCGTACCGTCACCAAGCCGACCTTGTTACAGCGAGGAGCTTCGGACCGCCTTCGGCAACAGCCGAGTGCGCCGCTCCGCTGCTCGCCTTGGGGGGACGCCTGCTGGTTGCCGACCCACCGGAAGGCCCAGACCAGCCTGTGAGGTGGCCCCAAGAGGGTCTCGCTCAGCTCGGCCTGGAGCTGGGAGACCACGAGGTCGTCGCTACGGACGCAGGCCCGGTATCGTTCAGCAAGATCTTTGCCGTCTCGGAGTGCGCCGACCGGTACCCTCGACGAGTCGGGACTCCCTTCAAGCGGCCGCTCTTCTAACGCCGCGAGGCCTTGGGCACAACCCCACACTCAGGCTGGGGGAAAGGCCCTTCTCGGGTCTTTGTTCCACGTGTTACCATACGGTGAAACACCCGCCTGAGGTCGCCGGAGGTTCGCCGAGGCTTCAGCATCCAGCCTGGTTTTTGGGGAAAAGGAGGTCTCGACTGCCTACTGACTTCGAAAAAGGGTTCATGGTCGGCTTGCTGGTCGGTGAAGGGCACTTCGGCGGGGACGGACGACAACCCCAGGTGACACTGCGGATGCACGTCCGTCATGAGGCCATGTTCACCTGGATAGAACGGACCTTCCCGGGCGGCAAGCTCTATGGCCCGTATAACCACGACGGTCGGCACTACTTCCAGTGGATGGCCAGAGGCAGCTACCTCCGCGAGGTGCTCATGCCGATCCTCGACGAATATCTCACAACGCAGCTGGATGCCCCTAGCGCCGAACGTTACGAAGAAATGAAGGCGAGGTACCACAGCAGGCTTAGGCTTGTCGCCCAAGCGACCGTCGAGGAAGAGCCGGTGGGCCCACCTTCTGCCGAGGCGGAGGGGAGCCAGCAACCAAGACCGGCGCAGCTCAACCGTGAAGGCTCGACGGCAGCCGACATCTTCGATCGGCTCCGGCGTGAACCACCTCTTTAGGTTTAACTGTGAACATGCTTGCTGTAGCCGGCAATGCGAGCAAGTATGAGAGACGCATGACAAATCGGGAGTCGCGACGGGACAATGCCCCCCCGATCTTTGGCACGACGCATGTCGGCAACCCTGTCAACGCCCTTCCCGGCGACGAACCTTCCATGAACGACGACAAAATCGATACGAAAGAACACCCTGTGATCGCGCTAGAGGGCCCTGTGACGCCCCCGGCCTCAAGGCCGCCGGAGCCAGCGCTCCTCAATCAGCTGAGCAGCGCGGCTAAAGAGCTAGGAGCCGCCCATGACCTCGGGCGCGGTCCCAAAAAAAGGCTCCCGCTGCCGCGTGTCCTCGCGATCGCCAACCAGAAAGGTGGGGTGGGTAAGACCACCACCGCGGTCAACCTTGGAGCTGCCCTCGCCGAGCTCGGCTACCGGGTGCTCGTTATCGACCTGGACCCCCAGGGCAACGCCACGACTGGCCTAGGCGTCAACGCTCGCAACCTCGATAGTTCGATCTACGACGTGATCCTGCATGACCTGCCCATCGAGGACTGTATCGAGCCGACCAACCTGAGGAACCTCTTCTTGGTACCCGCCACGATTGACCTCGCTGGAGCCGAAATCGAGCTGGTCCCTGTTTTCAGTAGAGAACTCCGCCTCAAGCGGGCAATCGCCACCGTGCTCGACGACTTCGATTTCGTCCTGATCGACTGCCCACCTTCGCTTGGGCTGCTCACAGTCAACGCCCTCGCCGCTGCGCACGAAGTGGCCGTGCCCATCCAATGTGAGTACTACGCACTGGAAGGCTTGGGACAGCTCCTGCGCAACATCGAGCGGGTTAGGGCCAACCTCAACCCTGATCTCAGTGTCACGACCATCATCATGACCATGTACGACGCAAGGACCCGACTAGCTGAGCAGGTGGTGGACGAGGTGCGTCGTCACTTCGGCGACCGGGTCTGCCGCAGCATCGTCCCGAGGACCGTCCGTTTGTCTGAAGCTCCCTCTTTCGGTCAGCCGATAATTGTCTTCGACCCCACATCGCGAGGGGCGACGGCTTACCGGGAACTAGCCAAGGAGGTAAGCGGTGGCGCGCCGAAGCGGGTTAGGTAGGGGGCTCGGAGCCCTGATACCTACTGACGTCCTGAGGGACAGAGGGGCACTGATGGAACTGTCGGTGACGGCGGTGCGCCCGAACCCTCGTCAACCTCGGTCACACTTTGACGAGGACGGGCTCGCGTCCCTGACCGCCTCGGTGCGCGAGATAGGTGTCCTGCAACCGATCCTGGTTCGGCAAACAGATGAAGACGAGTACGAGCTGATCGCAGGTGAGAGGCGCTGGCGCGCTGCCCGCCGAGCCGGCATGGCAACAATCCCGGCAATCATCCGAACCGCGTCGGACAGCGAAAGCCTCGAGCAGGCTCTCATCGAGAACCTCAATAGAGAAGAGCTCAACCCTCTCGAAGAGGCGGCCGGTTATCAGCAGCTGATTGAGGACTTCGACCTCACGCACGACCAACTTTCGGCGAGGGTCGGCAAGAGCCGCGTTGCGATCACCAACGCCCTGCGCCTTTTCCAGCTGCCACCCTCAGTACAGCGCCTGGTCGCTGAAGGCCGTCTCAGTGCCGGCCACGCCCGGGCGTTGTTGGGCACACCTGATCGTGCATTTCAAGAGGCACTCGCGCGCCGCGCGGCCAACGAACAGCTCTCCGTGAGGGCCGTGGAGGAAGCCGTCCGGGAGCGCAACCAACTTGCCGGGCCCGCAGACACTCCCAATCCAAAGGTGTCACCCGGGAGGCTTCGACCTCCGGGCATTCTCGAGCTCGAAGAACTGCTCGCCGACCATCTCAACACCAAGGTCCGGGTCGACATGGGAGCGAGCCGCGGCAAAGTAGTGATCGAGTTCGCGACGCTCGAAGATCTTGAGCGTATCTACAAGGCGATGACTGAACCGAATTAGGACGTCCTACAAATTGCTCGGCTGACTTCGAGCTTTAGGGTTCGCCGACCTCGACCTCATCCACAGCTGTGCAAATGCTGTGGATTGACGGGCCTGACGCCCAGATGCGATTAGGACAGGTGCTGGCTGAGCTCTTGAAGAAGCTGGGCCTTACCCTTTGCTCCCACTAGGCGGAGCTGGGGAACGCCCTCTTTGAACAGTATGAGCGTCGGTACGCTCATCACCTCGAAACGGCGCACGACTTCGAGGTTGTCGTCGACGTTCACCTTGGCAACCCGCAGGCGGCCCTGGTTTTCCTCGGCGATTTGGTCCAGCACGGGCTCTATGAGCTTGCAAGGGCCACACCACTCCGCCCAGAAGTCGACGAGGACGGGCTCGGAGGCGGCTCCGATCTCTTCGTCGAACGTGGCATCAGTGATTGCGGTCATCAGCTTGGACATGTCCCTACGTCACCTTTCGCGCGGCGGGCAACTTTATTCGTGCTCACCCTTCAAGTTCTGAGTACAACCCCGATCCTCGGTAGCGCATTCCACGCGGCGCACCGAGAGGTGGAGACCCGGGCCGAGCCGGCGTTACCGAGAGCCCTCGTCCGGCCCCGCGATGTTTTCGTAGCTCTCCAACCAGCGTTCCGCATCAATCGCCGCCATGCAACCGGTACCAGCGGCGGTCACGGCTTGGCGGTACCTGTGGTCCACCAGGTCACCGGCGGCGAAGACCCCGTCGACACTGGTTGCCGTGGTCCCGTCACGGGTGAGGACATACCCTTGTTCGTCGACCTCGAGCTGACCGCGCACGATGTCACTGCTCGGGACATGACCGATCGCAACGAACAGGCCGGTTACGGCCAGCTCCCGTTCCTCTCCGCTCCGGACGTCCTGAACCATGACACCTTGGAGCTTCTCGGTCCCGACCAGCCCGGTGACGACGCTGTGCCAAGCAAAGCGGACCTTGGGGTTCGCAAGTGCGCGTTCCTGCATGATCTTCGACGCTCGAAGTTCTCCGCGCCGGTGCACGAGAGTGACGCTGCTAGCGAACTTGGTCAGGAAGATCGCCTCTTCCAGGGCCGAATCACCACCGCCGACCACGGCAATGTCCTGGCCACGGAAAAAGAAGCCGTCACAGGTAGCGCATGTCGATAGGCCATAGCCGAGCAGCTCGAGCTCTCTCGGCAGGCCGAGCATCAGGGCGCGAGCGCCCATTGCCACTATCACGGCCTTCGCCTCAACCTGCACCTCGTCGCCCGTAGAAGGGTCGCGGTACCAGACCGTATGCGGCCCCCCGTCGGTGAGCTTGGTACGGGTGACCTTCGCCGGGAGCAGTTGAGCTCCAAAGCGCTCCGCCTGGGCACGCATCTGGCCCATAAGCAGCGGGCCCAGGATCCCCTCGGCAAAGCCTGGATAGTTCTCGACTTCCGTCGTCAACATCAACTGCCCGCCAGGCTGGTCACCGGTTGAGGACAATTCTCCTTCCAGCACCAGGGGTACGAGATTGGCGCGCGCTGTGTAGAGCGCTGCCGTCAACCCTGCCGGGCCAGAACCAATGATCACTACTTGCCTGAGTTCGGTAGCCAATTCGCTCACACCTTTCACGACCAGGCTAAACCAATACACGCCGGTTGGTATTCCGGTCCTCGCCGCGGCTAACCCCTGGGACTAGCAGGAACTTGCCAGCACCTGCGCCCGGCGCAGGGCCCCAGAGCCAGAACATCCCACCTCTAGCCCTTGTCTGTGCGCCGTCGCGCTAGGAGCAACACGCCCGCGGCGAAAAGGAGAGCGCCCAGGACCACATAACCGAGCCACACTCTCCGGCCTTCCGGGCTCAGGGGTACGTAGGCGTCCCACATCCGCTCAAGGCCGACGGCCCCGAGGACGATCGCCACCACAAGCGCTACAACGACGACCAGCCCATAGACCAATACCCGCAGGACGGTCATTACAGGGACGGTCGTGCGTGCCTTCAGCCATCCGACACCTTCGACGACGTAGTCGCTCAACCCGTCGGCCCAAACCTTGACCTGGGGCCCAGGTGTTGACGTCGGGTTAGGCGGGCCGGCCGGCGTCCCAACATCCTGAGCAACCCCAGGTGCCGACTCTGCCGGTGGCTCTGTGCGGTCGTCGCTATCAGGCATGCGGGCAGATTAGCCGGACTAATGGACGGACAGCTCTTCGACCACGGCTTGGCGGCTCGGGCCCGGGTCGATAATCCAGAAAAGCACCCAACTGGCCGTCCTGCCCGCTAACGAGAAGATGGCGCTGCCGTCGATCCCCGATCGCTTGTCGAGGGGGGGGCCCCAGCCGGCCAAGACAGGCGAACTGTCGTCGGCCGTGAAAACCTCCGCCGTCCAGCCCTTCATAGGGCTGATGGCGACCAGCTCATGGAGCGCATGAGCAGCCGAGAGCTGTAGGACTAGCCCAAAACCACCCGAACCTCCGAACTCAGGGCCTGTGTAAACGTCGCTTGCCCAAGAAGTGGACGCTTTGCCGTCGATGAGGTTGCCGAGCCGGCCCAGGTCGTCATTCGGCTGGTTGCCGTCCTGGGTCAGCTCGTGGACAGCGATCACCCCGAGCGCCGAGCCTGCCCCGCTTGGCACCCCTCCGGTACCAACCGAACCAGTCGGGGCATCGCCCTTGGAGGTCAAGTGGGAAGGGCCACGGGTACGCACAAGGGCGCCGGCAACCAACAGACCAGCAACCAGGAGCGAGGCGACGACTATGTTCGTGGCCCGCCAGGATTTGCGGCGCCGAGCCACCTGGGTGCTGGGGTCTTTCGCCCCGTGGGTTGTGCGACCTTTCCCCCCGCGGCTTGCGCGGCCTTTGGCTCCCGCTTCAGGAGAAGCATCGCCATCGGCGCTCCTCAGAGTAACTGTCGGTTGCTCCCCGGAGCCCACGAGGGCCTCGGAGGAGCCGTTGAAGCGGTCGGTGATGCCGCCGTCCGCGGTGCCCTCGCCGACAGTCCCAACGATGGTGGGGCTCACCAGGTCGGGCCTGACCGAGTCAATTAGAGTCCTGGGCCCGCTGCCGTCGTCCGACTGGCCTGGGGGACGGCCTGCAGCGCCGCCGGCGTTGAGGTTGAGGTAGGCGTCCGGCTCGCTCTGGGTAGCAACACCCATGCTCTTGCGGATGGAGGTGAGCGCACCCCCAAGGGCCAAGGCCGAAGCGAGGCGGTAGCGCGGATCCTTCACGAGCAGGGAGCTCACTAGCTCTCCAAGCCCCACCGGCAGATCAGGCCGGACCTCGTCGATGTCAGGAACGGGCTCCTGGACGTGCGCCAACGCTGTCGCTATCTCGGTGCTGGCACTGAACGGCGGGCGCCCTGCGAGCATTTCGAACAGCACGACGCCAACGGAGTACAAGTCCGCCCTGCCATCTGGCTCGCGACCTTGGACCTGTTCAGGAGAAAGGTACTTGGGTGTACCGAGCATGTCGCCACTGGCCGTGAGATCAGCTCCCGCAGCAGCCACGGCTTTGGCGATCCCGAAGTCCGCGATCTTTACGCGGACCGTGTCGCCACCCTCGTCGCGGAGCAACAAGTTTGCCGGCTTGATGTCTCGGTGCACCAAGCCCTGAGCGTGCGCGTACGCAAGCGCATCGGCTAGCTGCGCGGTGATCGCGATCGTAAGCTCTGCCGGGAGCGGGCCCGCACGGGCCATCAGGTCCCGCAGGGTCTCGCCAGGGACCAGCTCCATGACGATGTACGCGGTGCTAGGGCCCTCGGGCCAAGCCGCTCCGAGCCTGTCGGTCTCGTCACGCGACCAACCGCCTGACAGCGATGACCCTGGTAGTTCGCCCTCTTCGGGCAGGACCTCGACACCGGCATCAAAGATCGCAACGATCCCCGGGTGCACCAGTCGGGCCGCGGTAACAGCCTCCCGACGGAACCTTTCCCTGACCAAAGGGTCGGCGGCCAGGTGGGACAACAACACCTTGACAGCGACAGGCCGGTTCAAAACCTCGTCGCGGCCTTCCCAAACCTCTGCCATGCCGCCCCTGGCCACCAGCTGCACAAGACGGTACCTTCCCGCGAGAGCCCGTGGCACACCGGGTGCTAGACCTGCCACGCCAAACGAGGCTACCGCTTTACCGGCCGTCGTCGCGCCGATCAGCCCATCAGCCAGGTCATGTCGAGGCGCTCTACGCTTTGCGGGCCCACGCCACCCCAATTGCGCCCCGGCCGGCGTGCGTGCCGATCACAGGCCCGATGTCGCCTACTACGCGGGGGTGGGCCGAAGGCACGTCCGCGAGGAGCTCGACGAAGCCAGCAAAATCCACGGCATCCGCGTTCATTAGAGCTAAGCGCTCGAGCGGGCCGGCCGACCGGACCTTTTCCGCCAGGTACCGGAGCGACTTTGCACGCGTGCGCTGCTTGGACTCCTGCTCGACCGCGCCATCGCGTACCTCGATAACGGGCTTGATGGCCAACAGTGCCCCCAGCAGCGCGGCGGCACCGCCGATGCGCCCACCCTTGCGCAGGTTCTCCAGCGTGTCGATTGCACCAAAAACCGACAGCCGACCTCGCGTCGAGTTCGCTACCGCGACCACTTCGGCCATGCCCGCCCCGGCCGCGGCCGCCTCCGCCGCTGCCTGCGCCACGAACCCCTCACCCATCGTGACACTAAAAGAGTCAATCACTTCGACCGGAAAGTCACCGCCGATGGAGCGTGCGGCCTGGGCGGCCGCTTCGCTCGTCGCCGAAAGCTTTGAGGAAAGAGTCACGCATACAACTCCGTCTGCCCCCGCGCTGGCAAGTGACTCGAATGCCGCGCTGAAAGCCCCCGGGGAAGGTGCGGCAGTTTCGGGGAGCTCCGGCGAGCTTGCACAGCGAGCCCAGAATTCCTTTGCGCTCAGCTGCTCACGATCGAGTAGCTCAGTAGTCCCAAAGCGCACATGCAACGGGACAAATACGATGCCGAGCTCGTTGGCTAGGTCATCGGGAAGGTCACAAGCTGTGTCGGCTACTATTCGCACGGTCACGGCGGCTCAGCGTAGCAGCGCGCGGTACCGGCTGCTCAACAACTTGAGCTCGCTTATACCCAGGAACCATGCCGCGAGGCTGAAGAGGCCGGCACCGGCGCCGATTACAAGCACCAGACGAAGCGCCGACAGCACAATTGAACGTTCTGTTGGGACAACCTGCAACAGCGCGGCAACTCCGGCTGCCATGAAGCCCGCTGACACTGCAACGTACACTAGCCACGACGGCGAAGAGACTATGGGAGCGCTTTTCCGTAAGCGGCGCCATGCAAATGGCAGGGTCAGCGTGTACGGGCCTATCCACGCTGCCGCAAGCCCTCGCACTCCGAACGAGGGGTAAAGCGCCAGCGCGGCCACTACGGTCAGGGCATTTTCCCCGACATAAAGCCAGAACATTGAGCGGGTGTCCTGTTTCGACTGGAAAGCCCGCATCAGTAGTAGGTACGCGCTGAACCCTGGGAGGCCGAGCGCAAAGATGCTGAGCGTGGAACCGGTCAACCCAGCGGGACTTGCAGCAAGGTGGCCGTGCGCGAGGGCGAGCACCATGGCCGGGCGCGCCAATAACGCATAGCCGACGCCACCTGGCAACAGCAGCAACAGCGTCACGCGCATCGCGTAGCTCACTCTGTTCGCAAACCCTTCCTTATCCCCGAGGGCCCACAGCTCAGCAAGGTCCGGCGCAACTGCGTAGGCAATCGACACGGCAACGACCGCGTAAGGCAGTTGCATAAAGGTGTACGCATAAATGAACGCGGAAACGTTCCCGGTCCTGCTGTTGGCCAGAACCGATACCAATACGAAGGACACCTGGTTGGCAACGACCGCGCCTATCGTCCAACTCGAAAGTCGTCCTATTTTGGCCAATGCAGGATGGCGGGGCCGCCACACGGGGCGTAGCGGGATCTTGGCCCGCACGAGAGCGGGAAATTGAGCGAGTAATTGCACCACGTACCCGGCTGTCGTCCCGATCCCCACCACAGCAATGGCTGCGGAATCGGCTCTGTAAGCATTTACCGAGGGATGCCCGACGAGGTGATCGGCAACGACAAGGGCTGCGATGGTGACGATGTTTGCGAGCACGGGGCTGAAGGCCACCGCGGCAAAGCGTCGTCGCGCGTTCAACAGAGCGGTCGTGATCGTCGTTAGCCCAATGAAGAACAGCTGGGGCGTGAAATAGCGGAGCCATGTCGTCGCGAGGTCCCTGTAACCGGGTACGTCGCTCCCCGTGGCGCGCAGTACGAAAAAGCGGATTATCTCCGGCGCAGCAAGCCAGAAAATGCCGGTGGCGGCGAGCAATATGACGGTGAGAAAACCGACGACCGCCGGGACCGTTTCGCCGTCCTTGTCCTTGTCGGCTGCGCGCCGGCTAAGCGCGTCCATGAGCACGGGCAGCAGCGTCGCCGACAGGACGCCGCCCAGGAGCAGGTCGTAGATGGTGTTGGGCACCGTGTTCGCCAAGTTGTACGCATCAGCCAGCCGCGCCTGCCCCAGTACCCATGCGACGGCGAGGATACGAGCGAAGCCCGACGCCCTGGACAGTGTCGTCCCCGCGGCCATGATCGTTGCATTGCGAGACGAGGAGCGGGGGCCGTCTTCCGTCCCCGATGCTTGCTCGTCCGGGCCGCTCGGTGGCGGGCCAGGGAAGGGTGATGGGCCGACGAACAGCAGCGGCTCGGGCACCAGGCGCTGCGAAAGTTCGCTTCGTGCGGGAAGGACAGTCAAGACCTCGGCGGCACGCACAGCAGCCGGTCGCGCAGGCAAAGGCCGGTCCGTCTCGTCGTCAGGGCTCAACGCGACTGCCGCCCCATAGCACGCCCGCCCCAGGAGCAACCGCGACCGGGCCGTCCGGGCCCTGCCCACCGTCGTCGTCGTCTGGCGGCTTGGGCACCAAGCGTCGGGCTCGTCGGCCGTGGCGGGCGTTGCGCACCCACCACACCGCCAGGAACAGGACGGCGCCCACCATGAGCACCACGGCAACATCACCGATCGCCGTCGAACGGACGGTGTCGGTGCTCTTGGCCAGGACCTCGCCCGAAGGCGTCTCCACTTCCAGCAACAACGGGAAAGCGCCGGGGGTCCTCACGACGACGGGGATTTGCAGGGGGGTCGTGGGCCGCGACAAGGTGAGCTGGCACTCCTCAGAACCTGCGTTGACCGAACTGCACCTACCACCGTTGACATGGGCAGTGACGAAACGCAGCTGCTCGCTTGTGAGCACAAGGAGGACGTGCACCGGTAAGCCCGCTGTCGAAACGAGCGTCACCGGCAGCCGGCCCTGGCCCGACGTAAGGGTGATCGAAACCGAAGACGGCAAATGGACCTTGTGGAGGTCCTCCCTGGCTACCTGCAGCGCACCGGCGATCAACGACGCCCGCCGTGAGCCGCTGAACACCGACGACAGGCTCACCACCAGGTCCTCGCTGAGCCCGCTCACCAGCGGTGTGCTGTCCCCGTACACCTCGCCCAAGGCCGCTACAACGCCGAGGGCCTGCTGCAGCTGGCCCACCCCGCCCAGGGGAGCGGTCTGCTCGCGGCCCTCGAGTTGGCGCACCAAAGCCCCGCTCGTGGCGGACGTAGCAAGGGGTACGCCTAGGAAGATTTCACGGAGAGGGACGGCCCTGAGCAAGGGGTTGTCCTGGAACCCAGCCAAAAGCACCGAGAGAAAAACGGGGTCGAGCGTCGTGTGCGGGGGTGGCATTAGGACAACCCCCCGCAAGACGCTCGGGGTTTCCAGGTCGATCATGGCTAGCTCGGCCAGGACCTGGTCCGCAACCAACACCGCCTCTCCGGGGGCAGCGGCCTGTCCGATGCGCTCCGACAGCTCGCTGTCCGCCCCGACTACCCGGAGGTCGGTCCCGCGGATGGAGAGCTTGGTCGGCTGAGCGAAGGTGAGCTCTGGACCGGTGGCCGGCAACGCGGAAAGGTCGCTCTCAGGCACCGCGACCTCCTGTGCTCCGAGCCCGGCCAGAGCGCCCAAGCTCGTCGAGCCGACATCGCCGGAGAAGGCCCACGTGCTGGTCGGAGGTGCAACGCCGAGCAGCCCGTCCAAGGTCGCGTCGCCGGCCGTAAGTC
>Ga0302326_10023485_pt1 | contig 12566 bp, 7 predicted proteins | sample Palsa_T0_3_FD_202264 | JGI IMG/M metagenome (GOLD analysis project Ga0302326, IMG submission 202264) | Peat permafrost microbial communities from Stordalen Mire near Abisko, Sweden - Palsa_T0_3 | ecosystem: Environmental > Terrestrial > Soil > Palsa > Peat permafrost | place: Sweden: Abisko... | reverse complement strand
TGATCGAAGGCGCGTTGCTGATCGTCCATCGTCGCGCACGGCGGCGTCGCCGTGTGCTGCTTGAGCGTCTTGTGCATGCGCTCGTGGCGCCCGTTTTGCTGCGGTTTTCCGGGCTCGATTCGCTCCGGAACGATGCCGAGCTGGATCCACCACACGCTCAGACGCGATAGTCCGCCGAGCGCTTTGCTCGCGAAGGGGGGCCCGTTGTCGGAGCGGATCTTCTTGGGCAGCCCGAACTCGCGAAACGTCCGCTCAAGCTCGGCGCGAACCGGCGCTTCGTCGGTCTTGGCGAGCGTCTGGCACTTGAGCAGGTAGCGCGTCGCTGCGTCGGTCAATGTCAGCGGGTCGCAGCGAGTCTTGTCGCCGAGCTGGAAGTGTCCTTTGAAGTCGATGCACCATACATCGTTTGGCTCGGCGCATGGATCGAGAAGGTCCGGGCTTGGTGGGACCCGTAGCCGCGACCGTCGTGGGCGAATCAGCCCGCGCACCTTGAGGATCTCTCCGATCGTGCTCGGCGACGGCAGCTGCTCGTGGCCCAGGGCAACAAGACGCGCATGAAGCTTTTTTGGACCATCGTGAGGGTGGTCCTTGCGCATCGCCACGACACGGTCGGCGATGACATCCGCGGTCTTGTGCGGGCAGTGCCGCGCGACGGGTCTCGCGTCCTCCAGGCCGCCGGGACCCAACCGCTTATAGCGGTCGAGCCACTTGTACCCCTTTGCCCGGCTGATGCCGAAGCTCTCACAAAGGCGCGTGAAGTTACCGCGGGGGTCCTGTTGGACTGCCGCAATGAATCGAACTCGCTCGTCCACGGGGCTGATCGCTTTCCACGGCACGGGGCATGACCTCCATGGCCAGCATCCGAGCCGTTGTGCGATCCGTCACCCAAGTGGTTCAACCAGTGTCACCGGAGGACCCGGTCTGAAGTGTCACCGGAGGACCCGGTCTGAAGTGTCACCAGGGCACCCGGTCTGCACCCCCTAGTAACGCTTCATGCGTGTGGGGAAACGGAAACCGGGAGGTTCGGTGCCAAGTTGGCCCGCTTTCCGGTGTCACTGGATGGCCCAAAAGGGTCCCCTTTCGGGACGCGTTGCTTGCGCGCGACGGCCCTCTACCGCTGCTTACTCGCCCCTCGACCAAGTCACAGGCGGCAAGAGGCGAGGCTGCTGCTCGTCCCGCTTACCGTGATCGTCGGCAGATCCTGGTCCCCGCACAATGCAGTCGACGGGCTGACGGCGGTGAAGATCGAGTCGCTGTACGAGGTGCTGTAGTCCGCGGGGTCGAAGCTGATCGAGATCGTGACGCTCGAGTTCGCGCCCACGGTGACGCTCGAGGGGAACGAGAAGGTGTCCCCGGCGTCGCTTGCTTGGCTCAATTCGACCGTGGCGGACGCGTTGCCCGTGTTGTTCAAGGTGATGCTCTCCGTGACCGAAGAGCCGGGGCAGGTGTCGGAGAACGACAGCGAGGAGCTCGCATAGGCCAGTTCCGCGCCGATCACGTCTTCCTCGACCTCCGATGGACCGGAAGTGAGAAAGCCCCTGGCGCTGAGGCTCAGGTTCTCGAGCAGGTCGGTCGGGGTGCCGGGGGGTTCAATCGGGTAGACAGTGATCACGAATCCACTGTCGACTTCGATCGTGGAGGACTGCCCCGCGCTCAGCTGGCCGAGCTGCGGCGCGGTGATGCGAAAGTACTCGGGGCACGCGACGAACAAGTCGAACGGCGCGTTGTTCGACGAGGTGATCGTCATCGTCTGCTCCGACGGGCTCGGGGCCTGATTGCACCCGAAGGTGCCGAAGTTCAGGGTCCCCGGCGTGAAGATCAGCGAGGGCTCCACGTCGGCCGTTGCGTCGCCCGGTCCCGCGTCGCCCGGTCCCGCCTCGGCGAGAGTGGCGTCGAGAGAGCCGGCATCCACGCTCGCGTCGAGAGCGCCGGCGTCCACGCCCGCGTCGCCGGGGCACTGGATGTAGGGCTGGATCCGCCCGATGTTGTTTCCGCCGACCTCGGTGAACCACACGTTGCCATCGGGCCCGCTGGTGATCGCGTAGGGCGAGCTCGCGGGGGTCGGGATCGTGAACTCGGCGAAGACGCCCGCCGGCGTCACCTGCGCGATCTGGTTGGCGTCCCCCTCGGTGAACCAGAGATTGCCATCGGGGCCGGCGGCGATCCCCAGAACGTGGCTCGCGGGGCCCGGGATGGTGAGCGGCGTGCCGACGCCTTGCGTCGACGCGCGGATGATCACCTGACCGACGTCCGGCGCGAGCCACAGGTTCCCGTCCGGCCCGGGGGCGAGCGTGGCAAGAGGCTCGGCAGGGGCGGGCATCGCGAGCTCGGTGATGACTCCGCCGACGGTGACCTGACCGAGTTGGTCGGTGCCTTGATCGGCGAACCACAGGTTGCCATCGGCGCCGGCCACGATGCCGAATGGGTCGCTCACGAACGTCGCGGCGTCCTGGCCGGACGGGACGACGAACTCGCTGATGGCGCCCGCCGTGGTGATGCGACCGATCTTGCCCGCGCCGTACTCGGCAAACCAGAGGTTGCCGTCGGGCCCGGCGGCGATGCCGCGCGGCCCCGCGTTGGCCGTCGGGACGGCAAACTCGCGAATGCTCCCGCCCGTCGTGATGGTGCCCACCTTGTTGCCCGTGGACTCGACGAACCAGAGGTTGCCGTCGGGGCCCGCCGTGATGCCCCAGGGATCGCTGCTCGGCGTGGGAACCGCGTACTCCGTGATGATCCCCGAGGGCGTGATGACCCCGACCTTGTTCCCGGAGTTCTCCGTGAACCAGAGGTTGCCGTCGGGCCCGGTCGTGATCCCGTTGGGGTTGCTCTTCGTTGTCGGGATGGCGAACTCCGTCACCTGCGCCAGGCACTGGGCGAAGTCCACGTGGACCGTCGCCGCACCGCCATCGACCGTGCGGGTCGGGGTCATCACCAGCGACACGGATTCGACGCTGCCTGCGACGACGGCGACGGTCACCTGGTTGCTCACCCAGGTGGGCATGGCCGCCGGCGGGCCGCCGTCCGGGGCGCATGACACGCCGTATGCGGCGGCCGAGAACGTATCCGACGCGGCGGGGAGGCCGCTCAGCAGAAACGTCGTGCTCGACTCGGGCGCGACGTCGAAGCCGCGCCGCACGGTTTTGCCCCCGCCGGTGATCTCGAATTCGAGGCAGGCGGCGTTCGAAGCCGCGAGAGCGACCACCGCTACCTCGGCGCTTCCCGTCTCGTAGGGATTGCCGGGCGTGGCGCCGCCGCCCGGCTGCTCGCCCCCCTGGCCGATCACGGTGCACGCGGCGAAGCCGGCCAGCATCGCGGCCGCCCCCGGGACTATCCACACGATCGTCGTCGTTTTCACCGTCATGCCGCCTCGCGTTGCGACGCGGACACCTTCGGCACAGTTCACCCGCGGCCGCAATACTCAAAAAGGTTTCGGCGGATGACCCGATTCGTGACGATCGGGACCCGGGGTCGGTCCGGCGGCACCCTGCCGGGCGTACTTCGAATCATTGCCGATCCGTTTCGAAAGCCCGACGCCGACGGCTTTGGTCAGGTGAAAGATTCGTTTCGGTAACTTTTATGTCTTGCGGCAGGGTGCAGCCGGTTCTACAGCGGGCGGGCGCCCGTTCGGAGCCCCAATGAAGCGTCGTCTACTCGGAGCGTTCGTCGGTTTCGCCACCTTCGTGGTCGTCGGCGCCTGCACTTCCGGGCAATCGAACCAAGCCAACGAGCTCGTCGGCACCGCCAGCGCCGCCATCGATCTCGCGCCGACCAACGCCCTTTGCATCCAGATCCAGGTCACCGGGACGACGACGGCGACGCGTACGCTCGATGTATCGCCGCTGACGAGCACCACGTTCTTCCTCGACGGGCTCCCGCTCGGGGAGGACACGTTCTCTGCCAGCGCGTACGGTTCGACGTGTGTCGACGGCGGCCCGCCCTCGTCGGCGCCCACCTGGCTCGGCAACCCCGTCGCCGCGACCGTGGTCGCGAGCCCGCCGGTGAACGTGACGCTGCAGATGCACCCCACGGCGGACGCGGGCCTCGACGCGGGGAGCGCCCTCATCGGGCTGAACTTCCCCGCGCCCAACGCCGGATGTGCGCCTGTCATCACCGAGTACACGGTGCCGTCGAGCGCGGCTCCGCTGAACGGGCCGTACCACCTCACGGTGGGGCCGGACGGGAACATCTGGTTCGGCAACGACAGCGGCGGCGACATCGATTCGCTGACGACGACAGGGGCGGCTTTTCAGCAATTCCCCGCGGCGCCGGATGGCGGGAGGTCGGATCCGCAGTTCATCACCCTCGGACCGGACGGGAAACTTTGGTTCACAGACACCTCCGATTCGAGCATCGGGGTCTTCAGTCCGTCGACGGGGTCGGTCACCGAGTTCGCCGCCGGTATACCGGCATACGCGATCACGGCAGGGCCGGACGGCAACCTGTGGTTTGTCACCGAGTCCGGCGTGGGCCTCATCAGTCCGACGGGCGGCGCGTCTTCCATTCAACTGTTCACCGAGCCGGCGAGCGACGCCGGATCGCCCGGTCCCGCACGGCTCACCTCGGGATCGGACGGGAACGTGTGGTTCACGGACGCCACCCGCGACGTCCTCTACTCCATCAGCCCCACGGGGGGTGCCGCCTCCATCCGCTCGTTCGCGATGCCCTTCACGCCCGTTGGCATCACCTCCGGCCCGGACGGCGACTTGTGGTTCGTCGGCTCGTCCGGCTCCACCGGCTACGTCGGCACGATGAACCCGAGCACCGGGCCAGCGTCGCTTCGAACGTTCGCGGTTCCCTCCGCGGGCGCCGGGCCGATCGAGATCGCATCGGGGCCGGACGGCAACCTGTGGTTCACCGAGCGCACCACGAACAAGATCGGCGTCATCTCTCCCACGGGCGGGTCACTCCGCGAGTTTCCCATTCTCGCGGGGAGCGCGTACCCCACCGCGATCATCCTGGGGCCGGACGGGAACTTGTGGTTTACCGAAGCCAACGCCGCGATCTACGAGGGCGGCTTGGGCGAGGGCCGGGTCGCCAACATCACGCCCTATGCCGTATGCCCGGACGCAGGCGCGGTCACCACGCCCGTGACGGTCTCGCCGGACGGCGGGGCTTCAACCCGGATTGGCTTTGCGCTCGAATCCGGCCCGACGGGTGACGCCGAATGACCTCCCATCGCGCTGACCGCGGCCCTTGAAGCCGAGACGCTCATGACGACGCGAACGTCTCTCGGAACCTCCGCAGCCGCGCTCACGCTCGTCGCGGCCGTGGCCTCGGGCGGCGCGTGCACGGCTGGGCAGCCGCACGTCTCGTCGGACTTCGGCACCGCGCGGGCCGACATCGAGGTCGCGCCGGCCGACGTGCTTTGCCTCGACGTCGCCGTGACACAGGGATCGGTCGTCGTGAGCCGACACTTCGACATCACCCCTCTGTCGGCCACGACGTTCCTGCTCGAGAGCTTGCCGCTCGGCGTCGATTCGTTCACGGCCGCCGCGTACGGAGTCGCGTGCCCCGATTCCGGGACGCCGTCGGCGCCGCCCGCCTGGATCGGCGGTCCGATCACCGCGACGGTCGCGGCGAGCCCGCCCGTCGAGGTGACCATCCCGATGGTCTCGACGTCCGACAGCGGCGCCGACGGCGGCGGTGCCATCGTGGGAATTCAATTCCCGGCGCCGTCCGCGGCGTGCCCCCCCGTCATCAAGGAATTTGCGACCCCGACCGCCACCAGCAACCCGGGATCCATTGCGACGGGGCCGGACGACAACATCTGGTTTACCGAAGGGAACAGCGGCGCCGACAAGGTCGGCGAGATGAGCCCGACGGGCGGCCCGATCACGGAGATTGGCCCGTTCGCCGGGGGCGCGTTCTCCATCGTCGCGGGCCCCGACGGGAACCTGTGGTTCGGGGACGGGACTTCGAGCCTCGCCCGGATGACGACGACGGGCGGCCTCGGGTCGGTCGTCACGTACGCCGTGGCAGGCCAGGTGAGCGCGACGGCGCCGGGCCCCGGGAGCACCGTGTGGTTCGCGTTCGGCCAGCGGGGCGCGAGCGGAAATGGGGTCGACAACATCGGATCGATCGACACCTCGCAGGGGGCGTCGTCGATTCAATATTACTCGGCGCCGAATACCAACGACGGCACCGCCGACATCGATGGGCTCGTCTCGGGCCCCGACGGCCGGATGTGGTTCACCGACTTCGGGAGCGACACCATCGGGGCGGTGGCCCCCGCTTCGGGGGTGATCTCGGAATACCCGACGACGACGGCGGGCAGCCAGCCGAGTTCGATCGCGGTGGGGCCGGACGGCAACATATGGTTTACCGAGTACAACGCCGGCAAGATCGGGCTCCAAGTCGTGACATCGCGGGGTGTCGGCGCGATGACCGAGTACACGATCCCCACGGCGAACAGCGGGCCAAGCAGCATCGTCGCCGGTCCCGACGGCAACGTCTGGTTCACCGAGGAGAAGACCGGCAAGATCGGCGTCATCAGCCCGACGGGCGGCGCCGCGTCGATCCAGGAGTTCGCAATCCCCACGCCGGACAGCGCCCCCGCGGCGATCACCGTCGGCCCCGACGGCAACCTCTGGTTCGCCGAGGCCGGCAGCGCCAACATCGGATACATCACCCCGTACGGCGTCTGTCCGGGCACGGCACCCGTCGCCGACGCGTCGCTGCCCGACAGCACGACGGGGGGCGGGGATTCGGGGGCCGTCGGCGCGCGGGACTCCGGCCCGGACGCGTCTTCCGGGCTCGAGGCGTCGACCGGTTGCGAGCCGGCGTGCGCCGCCGGGAGCGTCTGCGTCGACGGAGTCTGCGAGGGGTGCGGCAACGCGACGCAGTACTGCTGCGCCGGCGGGACATGCAACGCGGACCTCACGTGTGCGCAAGGGACCTGCTCGTGCGGCGGCCCGGACGAGGCGTGCTGCGGCGGCACCACGTGCAACCAGGGCATCACCTGCCAGGTCGACGCGGGCGCGATCTGCGCGTGCGGCGGTCCCACGCAGGCCTGCTGCCCGACGACGTCGGGCGGGAGCGCCTGCGGCACCGGCTTGCACTGCTCGGGGCTCGACTGCTCGTGCCTCGCGGCGTGCGCCGGGTACATCGTGCAGAAGAGCGACGGTTCGATCTGGAACACGTATTCGAACTCGTCGGGCGTGGCGCAGGAGATCACCGTGGGCGTCGAGGGCGCGCCGCTCTACGCGTCGGCATTCGCGAGCGCATACGTGTACCTGGCCTGCGCCGTGGCGAACAACCCGAGTCTGGCGGGTACCGTCTACTGCTGGGATCTCGCCTCGGGGACCGACACGGACGGCCAGCTCGGCAACGGGACGTTCTCGACGAGCGCGACGGCGACGACCAGCCAGGTCCTCACCGGTCCGGGCAATCCGCTCACCGGGATCACGTCGGTCTCCATCGACGACGGTTCCGGGCAGACTGCCTGCGCCGTGAGCTCCTCCGGCACGGTCTGGTGCTGGGGCAACGGGGGCGACGGTCAGCTGGGCAACGGCGTGGAGGCCAACTCGGCCTACGCCGTCCCGGTGCTCGTCGAGGCCGCCCCCCTCGGCGCCGACGCCGGGACGCCGTTCGCCAACGTGAAGAAGGTGGCCGTCGGACCCGACCACGTGTGCGCCCTGGACAACGCCGGTCAGGTCTGGTGCTGGGGCTCGAACAACTACGGTCAGTGCGGCGCGCTGGCGCCGGACGGGGGCGTCGGGCAGACGACGGTGTCCTACCCGACGCTCGTCGCCAACATCGGAAGCCTCGGCCCCATCGTGGACGTCGCGGTAAACAGCTACGAGACCTGCGTCGTCGCCGCGTCCGGCGAGCCGTACTGCTGGGGCTATCGCGCGTACGGGATTCTCGGCAACGGATCGAGCACGTCGGGCGACCAGTACACCCCGGCGCTCGACGCCGGGGTCTCCTCCATCCTGAACGCCGTCCAGATCACGATGCCCTCGGTCGAGGCGGCGTGCGTGCTCCGGTCCGACCGATCGATCTGGTGCTGGGGCAGCTCGTACGGCGGCAGCACGCCGGAGCAGCTGACGGTCTCGAGTCCGAGCTCGCACGTCGTGGCGAACGTCGACTTCATGGGCAGCACCGCGAACACGACCGCCCCGTGCTTCGTCGACGATCAGGGCAATTTCTACGCGAACACGAGCACGCCGGTGTCGCCCGCCGGCTCGGTCGACGCGGGGCCGGGGCTGACGTGCCCATGAAGACCGCAAGAGCGCGCGCATCCAGGTCTTGGTGTCAACGAGGCAAGCCATGAAGCCATCGGGAATTCGGATCGTCATCGGAGTCGTGGGTGTCGCCTCGGCGCTCGTCGCCGCGGCGTCGTGCAGCGCGAGCCGGCAGGGCGTCGTCGTCGCCGAGAAGGGGGGCACCGCCACGGCAGACCTGGCCGTGGCGCCCGCGGGCGCCGCGTGCCTCGAGATCTCGGTGACCGGTTCCGGCACCACGGTGACGCAAGGATTCGACCTCGCACCCGAGGCGAACACCACGTTCTACCTGAGCGGATTGCCCCTTGGCTCCGTCCTCTTCTCCGCGCTCGCCTACAACGTCGCGTGCACCGACGCGGGCGCCGCGCCCCAGGCGCCCGCGACGTGGCTCAGCAACCAGGTGAGCGCGACCCTGTCCCAGGGCGTCGTGGTCGACGTGACGCTCCAGATGGTGCCTGCCAATAGCGATGCGGGCGGCGCGAACGTCGCCGTGAACTTCCCGCACTGCGCGCCCACGATCGCCGAGTTCGACGTCCTGACGGCGGGCGCCAGCCCTCTCGACATCACCACCGGCGCCGACGCAAACCTGTGGTTTACCGAGTTTGCAGCCAGCAAGATCGGTCAGATCAGCATCGGGGGCACCGTCCACGAGTTCCCGGTGGCACCGGACGCCGGGGGCGGGCCCGATGCGATCGAACCTTTCGCGATCGCGGCGGGGCCCGACGGGAACGTCTGGTTCACCGAGGTGAGCGCCGGCTCGATCGGGAAGATCACCCCGGCGGGCGCCGTCAGCTCGTACCTCATTCCTTCGAAGAACGGCGGGCCGTTCGGAATCACCGCCGGGCCCAGCGACAACATGTGGTTCACCGAGAACAACTCCAACCGGATTGGTGCCGCCTCGCTGGGAGGTTCGTTTCAGGAGTTCCCGGAGCCGAGCGCGTACCATCCGCCGGTCGCCATCGCGGCCGGGTCCGACGGGAATCTCTGGTACACGGACTCCGAAGGCAACGTCGATCGGATGACGCCGGCGGGTTCCTTCCGGTCGTTCACGGTGCCGGGCATCGCCGCCTTTGCCGACGCGGCGACGCCGGGAACCGGCGAGAGCTACGGCATCGCCGCGGGCCCCGACGGCAACATCTGGTTCACCGAGCGCTTCGCGAACTTCATCGGCAAGATCACGCCGGCCGGCATGATCACGGAATTTCCGATCCCCTCGGTGAACAGCCAGCCCTACGGCATCGCGGCCGGGCCGGACGGCAACCTATGGTTCACCGAGCAGGCCGCGAACAACATCGGCGTCATCTCGCCGGCGAGCGGGATGATCGCCGAGTACCCGATCCCGACGGGGGGATCGTCGCCCGCCGGGCTGACGGCGGGGCCGGACGGCAACCTGTGGTTTGCGGAGAGTGGTGGCGTCGGCAAGATAGGCCGCGTCACGCCCTACGCGACGTGCACCGACGCGTCCGTGCCCGCGGCGTCCTGCGTCGCCGTGAGCAACGGCATCTTCATCGTCGACGCGGTCAACGGCGTCGACTCCACGGGCACCGGCAGCGGGATCTCGACCGCCGGGACGACGCCCAGCTGCGCCGTCAAGACGATCACCCGCGCCACGCAGCTCGCGGGCTCGCCGACGACGCCCGTCACCATCGAGATCCTCGCGGGCGCGACGACTCTCGGCACGGCGACGGGCGAGGTCTTCCCCATCACGCTTCCGGCGAACACGACGCTCGCGCTCTCGCCCGATGCGGGCCCGGTGACGATCAGCGTGCCCTCCGGTGAGAACGGTTTTCTCATGACTTCCGGCGCGTCGGCGATCCAGGGCAACGTCGGGGCGCCGCTGAGCATCGTGGGCAATGCCGCCGTGACCGACGCTGGATACGTCGGCGGATATTCGGGCGTCGAGATCTACGGAAATATCACGAGTGCCTCGCTCGCCAACGTCACCATCACGGGTTTTCTCGACGAGGGCCTCAACGTCGAGAGCGGGTCCGTGACCATCGGCCCGGGCTTCGAGGCAAACGGGAACGGCGTATCGAAAAGTGGTACCGACGGCATGTACGTCGGGGGCAGTTCGACCAACGTCACCGTCACGGGCTCCGCACTTGCGCCATCCACGTTCAACGGCAATACAGGCCTCGGAATCTACTGGGGCGGCGGTTCCCTGTCCATCACGGGCAGCGTGGCGACGGTGGACGCCGGCGTCTTCTCGGGCACGGTGGAGACCAATGGCAACGGGGGTTCCGGGATAGAGCTGGCGCAAGGACAGGCCACCATCACCGGACTGCTCTCGTTCGGGAACTCGCAGTACGGGATGTACACCGACTATGTCGGGCCCACATATCTGACGGGGCTGACGGTGCGAGGCAGCACGTTTCTCGGCAATGGACTCTCGGGGCTCGAGGTCGAGGTGCTCGACTATTCGGGCAACTCGGGGGCCTCGAACCTGTCCCCGCTCAACTTTGGCACCAGCGCGACGGGAGCGGGCGCCGGTGGCAACGTCTTCCAGGCGCCGCTCGGCCAGGGCAATAACTCGGCTGCGGGCATATGCCTGGCGCTGTACGCGTCCGGCACGGCGACACCTCTTCAGGCCGAAGGCAACCAGTTCCAGCAAGGAAGCTGCGAGACCCTCTCGACGGTGCTCTTCGTGAACCCGGCGAATTGCGCAAATAACTGCCCCCACTCCTCCGGGGGTGTCTGCGACGTGGGCTTCAGCGTCCCGGCTCCGGACGGCGGGGCCACGGACGGCGGGATTCCGGATGGCGGGGGTGTCATCGTGTCGAATTGCTCGCTGTGACGTGAGTCGGGCCGTCCCGGCTCTTTCGCGTTCCCGGTACCGGCGGCTCCCCGCTGCGATGACGTGAAGGTCCCGCCGGTACCGGCGGCTCCCAACCTAGTCCGCCACTTGTCGCGCTTCGCTCGAACCGTTACGGCGAGAAGGTCGCCGAGGCGGCTTGACCGGCGAACAGGTCAAGGACCAGCTACCCGCGCGCGAGCGAGATGCCGTTCTTGGGTCGCTTCCCGTCGGCGGTGAGCACGATGCCCGAGGGACCAACGACGCGGTGGCGCGGATCCTCGAGCAAGGAGCCTTCGCGCGGAGGGTCGAGGTCCGGGCGCCACACGGCGTTTCCGACGATGCCCGTTTCGCGCGGCGTGCGCCCCGAGAAGAGCGCCGAGTGGCCCATGGCCGTCTCGGTACCCGCATGCAGGTACGTGAGGTCGGTGACCAAGTTGGCCCGCTTTCCGGTGTCACTGGATGGCCCAAAAGGGTCCCCTTTCGGGACGCGAGCGTGCGGCGGCCCTTGCTCGCTCGCACCCGCTACGACCACTTACTCGCCGTACGCCCATGAGTACGCGCAGGCCACGGACCACCATCTCGGTGCTGCGCGCTTGCGAGCACGATGTGGCGGCTGACGGTGCGCCTGCTCGCACCGCGCCGCGCCCCCAAACCGCAACTCGCTCTTTGATGGTGACGACCGCGCTCCGCCAACTCCGTATTGACGCCAGGCGCGCCTGGGCGCGTGTGGCCCTCCCGTTCGTCCGCGTCGCCGTTCGAAGAAGGGCAAGCGGAAGGAACAGGGACTGCTCGAAGGCCAGTGGCGGGAGTTCAGCAGGTAGGTAACGCCCGCGCGCCTCAGCAGCTCGGCGCCGGCGGCGCTTACGGCACGCCCGACGCTGCACAGCCACACGAGCCTGCGTCAGTCTTCGTCGCCCGCGTCCGGAGCCACGCCGGCTTCGTCCTCTCCGGGGGTAGGCACCGACCATGTGCCGAAGCTTTGGCAGAACTCCTGGTCGCTCTCCGCGGCCTGGGCGTTGCCGTTGCCGAAGTCCCACTGGTAGTAGCAAACCTCGGTTCCCATCATTTGCGCGTAGTAGGGGTCCTGAATCGCGCAGCACCCGAGCAGCCAGTCGGGCGCGAGGGGACAGGACGACACAGGAAGCGCCAGGGGTCCCACCTGGTCGAGGCAGGTGTCGTACGGGAGGCCGACTCGGCACTCGGTGAACGCCATGCCGACCGATGGCTCGAGGAAACAGGTGGTCACGGGCCCAGCCTCTGACTGCGCGTCCGACGAGTTGGGGGAGGTCGCGTCGGCTCTCGCAATTGCGGCGTCGACGTCACCGCCGTCTTGCGGGGTCGTCGAGCCACCAGCCCCACCACACGCCGCCAGAAGCGCCAACAGCCAGGCTGAACGCTTCACTGTCGCCACCCTCTCGGCGTCTCGTAGCACGCCAGCTCCGAGCTCGACGAAGAGAGTGGGCGCTCAGCGCCTGTTCCGGCCCGCGCCGGTAGGTTTCTGAGCGCCCCTCACCGAACCCGGCGTGCACCTTTCGTTATGCACCGGGCTC
>Ga0302326_10023484_pt1 | contig 12566 bp, 9 predicted proteins | sample Palsa_T0_3_FD_202264 | JGI IMG/M metagenome (GOLD analysis project Ga0302326, IMG submission 202264) | Peat permafrost microbial communities from Stordalen Mire near Abisko, Sweden - Palsa_T0_3 | ecosystem: Environmental > Terrestrial > Soil > Palsa > Peat permafrost | place: Sweden: Abisko... | reverse complement strand
ACGTAGTCGATGTCGTCCTCCGCGCGGATGGTGAGCGGGTAGAACTGGTCCTTGAAGATGACGAGGGCGTCGCGCTGCTGCCCCGGCTGGAGGTTCCAGTAGCGGGTCCTGATGAGAGCAAGGATCAGGTCGGACGGGTTGCCCTCGGGCATCTTGATCCTGTGGGATTTCTCGGGGTGGATCGAGTCGGTGAACGTCGCGGTCATCATCCCGTAGTTGAAGATGATGTCGTCCTTGATCTGCTTGTCCTGGTACGAGCTCCATTCGCTGATCGAGAGGAGGAGGCCGCTCTGCGCCTGGTAGACCGACTCGCCGCGACCGTCGAACGGGAACAGCCCCCGGGCGAGGCCCCAGGTCCCCGTCGTCGTGGTGACCCGGACGACGGCGTCGGCCCCGTCGCCCAGGGCGTCGGCCGTGATCTTTATCCTGCCGATCGCGGGGATGAAGCCCCAGCGGACGCTGTAGTTCAGGGTCTCGCCGTTGCCGAGGCCGATGGCCTCCGGAACGTCGGCGCGGGCCGGCGCCGACAGCAGGGACCAGGCGGCAATCGCCAGGGCGGCGCGGCCGAAAAAGTAGTCGAAACCGTTTGCGCCGGCGCGCTTTTGAATACGTTTGGGGTTTGCGAACATGGAGGCGGCTACACACATACACGTTAAAGGTGCCCGCGAGCACAACCTAAAGAACTTGGACCTGAGGATCCCGCGAGGGAAGCTTGTCGTCCTCACGGGGCCGAGCGGGTCCGGGAAATCCTCCCTGGCCTTCGACACGATCTACGCCGAGGGCTACCGCAAGTACATGGAGAGCCTGTCGACGCAGGCCCGGCAGGTGCTGGACCAGCTGAAGCGCCCGGACGTCGACTTCATCCACGGGCTGTCGCCGGTCCTGGCGATCGAGCAGCGCACCGGGGGGGTGTCGCCGAGGACCACGATCGCGACGGTCACGGAGGTGTCGGACTACTCGCGCCTCCTCTGGGCCATCGCTGGCGACCAGCGCTGCCCGAAGGACGGCGGCCGCGTGGTCCGGCGCTCGCTCGACGACAACGTGAACCGTATCCTCGCCGAATGCCCGGGCCAGCGGATCATGCTCCTTGCGCCGGTCCTGAAGGCGAAGCCGAGCGTCCTTCGCGAGGAGCTCCCCAGGCTGCGCCAGCGCGGGTTCCAGAGGGTGAGGCTGGACGGCGCCATAAGGGAGCTGGACGAGCCCAACCTCGTGCCGGCCGGGGCCGCGACGTTCGCGGTCGACGTCGTCATCGACCGGCTGGTCGCCTCCGCGGAGCAGCGCAGCCGGATCGCCGACTCGCTGGAGCTCGCGTTCCGCGAGGGCGGCGACCGGGCGTCCGTCCTCTCGCAGAGGGACGCGGGCTCCCCCTGGGCCGAGCTCGGCCTCAGCCAGCACCTCGCGTGCGACATCTGCGGCGACGTCTTCGAGAAGCTGACGCCCCGGCATTTCTCGTTCAACCACCCCGAGGGGGCCTGCCCCGAGTGCGGGGGCCTCGGACGCAAGCTGCGCCCCGTCGCCGAGCTGGTCATCCCGGATCCCGACAAGTCCATCCGCGGCGGGGCCATCAAGCCGTGGCGGATCGGGGGCAAGAACCTCATCATAAAGCACAATGGGATCCTGAAGCAGCTCGCCGAGCAGCTCCCGTTCGACCCTGAAACGCCCTGGAAGGACCTGCCCGAGGGGACGCGCAAGGCGCTCCTCGACGGGACCGGCGACCGCCTATTCTCTTTCAAGCTGCGCCGCATGCGCGAGGCCAAGGCCATGGCCTTTGCGGGCATAATGCCCGACATCGAGCAGAGCTTCCGCGACACAGAGAGCGAGGGGTTCCAGGCCAGGCTGTCGACCTTCATGGTGGCGGGGCCGTGCCCCGAGTGCGGCGGGTCGCGCCTCAACAGGCGGAGCGCAGCGGTCACGATAGGCCCCCCCGGCGCCCCACTGGGCTTCGCCGGGTTCATGGCGCTGGACATCGCGGCAGCCCACGAGTTCGCGGGGGGCCTTGTCGCCGCACTCGGGTCGAGCGAGGCACTTCGCGAGGTCGTGGTCGGGATCGAGCAGCGGCTGCGGTTCCTCCTGGACACTGGCCTCGGCTACCTGAACCTGGACCGCGACTACGCGAGCCTCTCGGGCGGTGAGGCGCAGCGTGTGCGCCTCGCGACCCAGCTCGGGATGGGCCTGATCGGGGTCATCTACGTCCTCGACGAGCCGAGCATCGGGCTCCATCCCAAGGACAACGAGCGGCTGCTCTCCCAGTTGCGCGGCCTGCGGGACCGCGGAAACACGGTCCTCGTCGTGGAGCATGACGAGGAGACCATGAGGGCCGCCGACGAGATCATCGAGCTCGGGCCGGAGGCGGGCGTCGAGGGTGGGCGACTCCTCTTCCAGGGGACGCCCGAGGCGTGCGCCGCGCAGCCGGCCCGGGTTTCGCAGACCGGGCCGTTCCTCGCGGGGACGATGTCGGTGCACAAGGATGTGGCGACCAAGGTCCCGGACGGGGCGTGGCTCACGGTGCGGGGGGCAAAGGAGCACAACCTGCGCGGCATCGACGCCCGGTTCCCCGTGGGGCTCCTCACCTGCGTGACGGGAGTCTCGGGCTCGGGAAAGAGCACGCTCGTCAACGACGTCCTCGCCGCGGCGGCCGCGGGGCGGCTCAACGGTGCCAAGGCGATCCCGGGCAAGCACAGGAGCATCGAGAACCTCGATTTCTTCGACAAGCTGGTCCAGGTGGACCAGGACCCGATCGGGCGCAGCCCCCGCTCGAATCCGGCCACGTTTGTCGGCCTCCTCGACCTCCTGCGCGACCTGTTCGCCCAGGTGCCGCTCGCACGGGTCCGCGGCTACAAGGCGAGCCGTTTCTCGTTCAACGTCCGCGGCGGCCGGTGCGAGCGCTGCCAGGGCGACGGCGTCATCAAGCTCGACATGCAATTCATGGCCGACGCCTACGCGCCGTGCCCGAGCTGCGGCGGCCGGAGGTACAACCGCGAGACGCTCGAGGTGCTCTTTCACGGCAAGTCGATTGCGGACGTCCTCAACATGACCGTCCGCGAGGCGATCGCGCTCTTCAGGAACATCCCTCGCGTGCTCGACAAGCTGCAGACGCTGGACGCCGTCGGCCTGGGGTACCTCGCGCTGGGCCAGTCCGCGGTGACGCTCTCGGGGGGGGAGGCCCAGCGGCTGAAGCTGTCGCTCGAGCTGAGCAAGCGCCAGCAGGGCCCCACGCTCTACATCCTGGACGAGCCGACCACGGGCCTGCACTGGGTCGACATCCAGAGGCTCATGGACCTGCTCTTCAGGCTGCGCGACGCGGGCAACACCATCATAGTCATCGAGCACAACATGGACGTCATCAACCTCGCGGACTGGATCATCGACCTGGGTCCCGGGGGAGGCCGCAACGGGGGCGAGGTGGTATTTGCCGGCGATCGCGGCGCCATCGAGGCGTGCGCGGCGTCGGCAACGGGGGCGGCGCTCATGCGCCGCCGCAAGCGCTAGCGGGGGCGGCTAACTCTTTACGATGCCGAGCCCGAACACGCCGACGAGGGCCAGCAGCGCGCCGGCGATGTAGTATTTCGTGTGGGTCGGCGTGTGATCGCCGCCGTCGATCGCCGTGCCCAGCCTGGACAAAGTTCTGTCGGCATGGCCGGCGATCGATATCTGGCGCTCGTAGCCGAGATATATAAGCCAGATCCCACCGGCCAGGGCCAGAACGGAGAGGAACTTGCTCATGGCGCGCAGACTGCGTTGGCGGGCGACGAAGGCAAGAATGCGATTGTCAGCCGCCCGCCCCGGACTGGACCTTGGCGAACCTGCCCTTCAACGAAAGGAAGGGTTGCTCGAAAAAGCGGAATGAAATGGCGGCCGCGATGATCGTGAGGGCAAGCACCGACGGCATCGCCAACATTCCCCTGAGCACCTTGTTTCCCGGAACAAGGTGCGGCAGGTAGCGGTAGACGACCTCCATGGCCAGCGCGTGGATCAGGTAGAGGCCATAGGAGATCCGGCCCAGGTAAACCAACATGGGCGAGGAGAGGACCGGAATCCTGGCGCAATCCTCGCGCACCAGGACGCCCACCATGAGCATGCATACCACGGCGGTCGCGGGAACCTTGACGACCGCCGTGTACAGCGAGGGGATCTCCCCGAAGGCAGTCGGCCTTTCCAGCGCAACGATGGCGGCGACGGAGACGGCTATCCATAGCAGCGGGAATCTAAGGCGCTGGAAACATGCGGTGAATCGCCCGTCGACCGCCAGGATCACCCCAAGCCCGATGGGTGCCATGCGGGCGAAGGTGATGGCGGACATCTCGTTGTAGGAGGAAACGGTCAGCCAGAGGCAGAACCGGAAAGCGACGCTTGCAGTGACAATCGCCCAGCCGATCCGGGCCAGGGTCCGGGGTCCGAACCTGGCCACCACCCAGGGCCAGACGGCGTAATACTGCTCCTCCATGGAGACGCTCCAAAGGGGCGTCATCGGACCCGGGGAGCCATCCCTGTAGAACGCCAGCGCCCAGTTGCCGAGAAACAGCGCCGAGGCGAGGAAGTAGGACAAGGAAACGTGCGGCTTCCAATATTGCCGGGAAAGCAGTAGCGCCAGCAGCACAGCGAAATACAGCGGCCAGATTCTCAGGGCGCGCCGGATGTAGAATGCCAGGACGTCTATGCGGCCCGTCCGCTCCTTCTCTAGCGTGAGGAGCGTGGTTATCAAGTATGCGCTCAGGACGAAAAACAGGTCCACCGCAGCACCGCCAAAGGACCTAGCCGCCGTCGGTATCCAGGTCAAAAGAACATGCGGGAGAAAGCGAACGGCCGCATACTTCTCCGGGTCGCCCTGCACCATGTGGTGGAAGAAGACCCCGAGGAACGCCACGAATCTGAGCCCGTCGAGCGCGGGATTGTAGAAGCGCCCGCTGGGGTTCCCGGCCTTGCTGTTGTCCTGCGCAGCTTGGGTCAAGTCCGGGTGGGGTTCATCTCATTCGAACTTGGGTCGGTCGGCGGGCCGAATTAACATCGGTGCGGATCGGCGAGGCAAACCGTTTCGCGCCAGAGGCGCCAAGCGGCTTGCCCGGCCGTCTACAACCGCAAAAAGATCCCGCGCCGGTAAAGGAATCGGGCGACGGCCATGCAGAGGCCGACGCAGACGCACCCGGTGACGAGGCCGCTGAGCCCGGACCAGCGCCCGTCGAGCCAGGCGGCCACGTCGCCGCCCACGAGCCGCGAGGAGATCTTCCAGAAGTCCGCGACATTGGTGATGACATAGATGGCGAGCGCGTTCGTGCCTATCCACACGAAGGGAATGGACCAGGCCCGAAACCCCCACACGTCGATCACGAGGTAGAAGAGAGACAGGAGAAGCATGCTCCATCCGCCGGCAACGAGCACGTAGGAGGACGTCCATATCTTCTTTATCACGGGGAACTCAAGGCCCCAGAGGAGCCCGAGCAGGAGGAGCGCGGCGCCGATCCCGGCCAGGAGTGCGGCCTTTTGGTGCTGCGTCGTCGCTTCGTCGCGCAGAAGGAGGCCGGAGAGGACGCCGAGAAGGCACGATGCGACGGCGGTCAGCGTGCTCAGGAGTCCCTCGGGGTCGTGGTCGCCGTCCCACTTTCGCCAGGGCAGGAAGCGCTGGTCGATCCAGTTCGCCAGGTTGTGCCCCTCCGCAAAGTCGCCGGGCCCCCAGCCCGGCACGGGCACGAAGGTGAGGAGCGCCCAGTAGCCGACAAGGATGCCGACGAACACCGCGGCGAGCGCGCGCGGCCGGAGGTAGATGAAGAGGAGGCCCGCGAAGAGATAGCAGAGCCCCAGGCGCTGGAGCACGCCCATGAGCCTGATGTGCGAGATGGGCCCGTCGAACCCGCCGTAGTAGAACAGGCCGAGAACATAGAGAAGAAGCGAGCGGCGCAGGACGCGGCGCACGGCCGCCGCACGGCCACCCTCCGCGACGAGCCGCCGCAGGGAGTAGGTTATCGAGACCCCCACCATGAAGACGAACAGCGGGAAGATGAGGTCGTAGAAGTGAAACCCGACCCAGTCGACGTGGTCGAACTGCGCGGCGAAGAGCCCGTAGGCCGGGCCGCCCCTCACGTGGCCAATCGCGGCGCCGACGGCCTCGGCGCCGACGATCCATATCATGTCAAATCCGCGCAGGGCGTCCAGCGACTGCAGGCGCTGGGCGGGCTCGGGGTGCGCGGGTGCTTCAGGGTTCATGGGAAGGGGCGGTCCCTACGGCCCCAGGAACACATCCTTGTAGGGATGGTGGTCAAGAGGCGTCGGATTCCACCCATGCACGGACGGCCTGATCAGGAACACGTGGGTGTAGTGGTAGAGGGGAATGATCGGCGCCTCGGCGAGGAGCAGGCTCTCGGCCTTCCCATAGAGCCGGTTCCGCTCGGCAGGATCGCCCGTTCGGGCCGCCGTGAACAGGAGGTTGTCGTAGTCGCGGTTCGACCACCCTGTGAAGTTGTTGCCGCTGTCGCTGCGCCACATGTCCAGGAAGGCGGACGGGTCCGCGTAGTCGGCTATCTCGGACGAGCGCAGGAGGTCGTATCCGCCGGTGCTCCGCGCCTCCTCCGTGCTCTTCAGGTCCTGGTTAACCAGCCTTACCTGGACGCCGAGGTTGCGCCGCCACATCTCCTGGACCGCCTCCGCTATGACGCGGTGGCTCTCGGAAGTGTTGTAGAGCAGCTCGAGCACGGGGAGCCCCTCGCCGCCGGCGTGCCCGGCCTCGACGAGAAGTTTCTTCGCCCTCTCAAGGTTCATCTGCTGCCCGGGCTCGGGCGCATAGCCGCCGAGGCCGGGCGGGGTGAACGAGTACGCGGGCCTCTGTCCGCCCCGCAGGACCCTCTCGACGATCGCCGCCCGGTCGATCGAGAGGGCAAGGGCCGTGCGGACCCGCGCGTCATTGAGGCCCGGGCGGGTCACGTTGACCCGCAGGAAATAGGTCCCGAGGAGAGGATCGACCCGGAGGAGGCCCGGCGAGTCCCTCGTGTAGGAATCGATCTTGTCGGGGGGGATCGTCTCGGTCAGGTGGAGCTGTCCCGAGCGGAACGCCCGCTCCTCAGCGTCGATCGAGTCGATGGCATGGAAATGGATCTCGCTCAGCCTCACGCGGGCGGCGTCCCAGTACGTCGGCGACCTCGCCACGTCGATCTCCTGGCCGTGGTGCCAGCTCCTGAGGACGAAGGGCCCGTTGCCCACCCACCGCTCCGGGGTGGCCCAGGGATTGCCGCGCTCCGCCAGGCCGCCGTACTTGGACACGGTGGAAAGCGGCACGGGCAGCCAGGCCGGGCCCGAGAGCAGGGAGAGGAACCAGGGGGCCGGGTGCTCCAGCACCACGGAGAGGGTGCGGCTGTCCCTTGCGCGAAGGCCGACCTGGGAGAATTCGGTGTCGCCCTTGTTGAACGCCTCGGCGCCCTGGATGAGGTAGAGCTGGCTCGCGTTGACGGCGCCCAGGGAGGGGGTGAGGATCCGCCGCCAGGAGCCGATGAAATCATCCGCGGTGACCGGGTCGCCGTTCGACCACCGGGCGCCGGCGCGAAGGTAGAAGGTGTAGGTGAGCCCGTCGGGCGAGACGTCCCAGCGCTCGGCGACGCCCGGGACGGGATGCAGGTCGACCGCATCCTCGCTGGCGAGCCCCTCGAGCAGCGCGGAGAGGACCGTGTAATAGGAGGTCTGGGTCGCCATGTGCGGGTCCAGGTCGGCCAGGTCGGGGCCTATCCCGCGGTGCAGGACCTGGGCCGCGTCGCCCCGGCTGACGTTCGTCCCGCGCGAGCACCCGCACAGCAGCGCGGCCGCCGACAGGGCGGCCGCGAGCGCGCTTCCCCGGCCCCTCATGGCTTCTCTATCAGGGCGACGGCGTGCGCGGCGATCGCGAGCCCCCGGCCGATGTCGCCGACGCCCTCGTTTGTCGTCGCCTTTATGCCGATCGCCGAGGAGGGGAGCCCCGTCGAGGAGGCCAAGGCGGCCTTCATGTCGATGATCCGCTTCGAGATGTAGGGCTTTTCCGCGATCACGGTCGCGTCGAGGTTGACGGGCTGCCAGCCGTTCTCCCGCAGCACCTGGATCACGCGCTTCAGGAGTATCTGCGAGTCGACGCCATGCCAGGTCGGGTCCGTGTCGGGAAAGAAGTTGCCGATGTCCGGCAGGCCCGCGGCCCCGAGGAACGCGTCGCAGATCGCGTGGGTGACGCAGTCGGCGTCGCTGTGGCCGTCAAGGCCGAAGTCGGCCTCGAACTTCACGCCGCCAAGGACGAGGGACCTGCCGGCCTTTGTGCGGTGAATGTCGTATCCGTGGCCGACTCGAAAGGACATGGGCGGACCTTACCCCTTCAGGGGGCGGGAGCCAGCAGGAATTCGAGGAGGGCCAGGTCGGCCGGCGTGGTGAGCTTCAGGTTCGGGTAGGTGTTCTCAAGGAGCGCCACCGGCCGGCCGAGCACCTCAACGGCCGCGGCGTCGTCGGTGACGTGCAGCCCCCGCGCCGCCACGCGGGCGTAGGCGCGCTCCACGAGGATCCTCGAGAAGACCTGCGGCGTCTCCATCCCCCAGAGCCTGGAGCGGTCGATCGTGCGCAGGCGGCCGTTGGCGCGCCTCTCCTTGACCGTGTCGGTTACCCGGTGCGCCAGGACGACGGCCTGCCTGCGCTTCACGAGCTTGTGCAGGGCCACGAGCTGCTCGGGGCGGATGAGGGGGCGGGCGCAGTCGTGGATGAAGACGAACCTGATGTCCCCGGGGAGCGCGGCGAGCGCGGCCGCGACCGAGTCCTGGCGCTCGCGTCCCCCCCGCACGAGGACCGACGGAGTCGGCGCAAACGCCGATAGGGCCGTCATCTGGGAGCGGTCGCGGTAGACGACGACGTAATAGTCGGCCACGCCGCTCGCGGCGAATGCGGCCGCCGAGTAGGCGAACACCGGCCTGCCGCCGACTTGCGCCAGGATCTTGTCGGGCACGGCACCCGCCATGCGCCTTCCGGCGCCGGCTGCTAGGAGGATGACTGCGGTGCGTGACATGGGTCGGCGCGTTTCGGGGAAGGGAATGGCAAGCCTGCGCGGTGCCGCAGCCGAGCGCGATACGGAAAATCGTGGCGCGCGGATGTTTTTTTGCCAAGGATCGCCGGGGATTGAGCGCACGAAGCATCCCGGCCCCAGCCAAGATCAACCTTTTCCTCGCGGTCACCGGCCGGCGCCCGGACGGGTTCCACGACCTGGTGTCGGTCGCGGCACCGCTCCTCTGGGGCGACACGATAGAGGTCGAGTCCGGGGGAACCTCGTTCAGCGTCGAGTGCGACAACAAGGAGGTCCCCACGGACGGCAGGAACCTGGTGATCCGGGCGGCGGCCGAGTTCGCGAGGGCGACGGGCTGGGCCGGGGGCGCCCGCTTCCGGATCGCGAAGAGGATCCCGTTCGGCGCCGGCCTGGGCGGGGCGAGCAGCGACGCCGCCTCGGCCCTCGAGGCCCTGAACGAGGCCGCCGGCGGCCCCCTTGACGGCGCCGCGCTCGCCCGGGTCGCCTCCGCCGTGGGCTCGGACTGCGCCCTGTTCCTCGCCAAGGGCCCCGTCGTCATGCGGGGCAGGGGCGAGCGCGTCGAGCCGCTGCCGAAGGAGGCGTACAGCCGCATCCGCGGCATGCGCATCCTCGTGTTCAAGCCGGGATTCGCGATACCGACCCCCTGGGCCTACGGCAGGCTGGCCGCGGAGGCACCGCGCGGCTACGTGCCGGCGTCCAGGGCCGAGGCGATGCTCGCCTCCTGGATCGCGAAGCCGGGCGCGCCGCCGGCGGACCTCCTCTTCAACTCGATGGAGAGGGCTGCGTTCGCCAAGTTCCCGGCGCTTCCCCTCCTCCTTGAGCGGCTGCGGAGCCAGTTCGGCGTCCCGGCGAGGATGAGCGGCAGCGGCAGCGCCTGCTTCGCCCTCGTCAGCGAGTCCGCTGGCGTCGGCCCCGTCGAGGCCGCGATCCGCGAGGCCTGGGGGCCGTCAGCGTTCCTCGTTGAAACCCGCGTTGCCTGAGGGACTTCCGCCCCTGCGACCGCGCGGTCTTGCGCGGTAAATCGAATTGACCGAATCCCCCGGGGGGGCCGTTATCGTGCGGCGCCTCTGGCATATGCCGACGGATTCAAACACAAAGGAGGAAATTGTCGTGCAAGGCATCTCCGCCTCGCAGGGCATCGCCTATGGCCAGATCTTCGTCTACCTGCAGAGCGAGGTTGAGATCCCCTCCTACCAGGTCGACAACGACAAGCGGATCGACGAGATAGCCCGCTTCGACAAGGCGCTCCTCGTGACGCGCCAGCAGATCGCGAAGATCCAGGACGAGGTGGAGAAGAACCTCGGCAAGAACGAGGCGCTCATCTTCGACGCGCACCTCCTCGTCCTCGAGGACCAGGCGCTCATCTCGGAGACGATCCGCGAGTTCGAGACGACCGGCAAGAACATCGAGACCTGCTTCGACAATGTCTCCAAGAAATACATCCAGGCGTTCTCCGAGATCGACGACGAGTACCTCCGGGAGAGGGCGGGCGACATAAGGGACGTCGCCCAGCGCGTGCTGCAGAACCTCCTTGGGCAGGCCGAGAACAGCCTCAGCCGGCTTGTCGAGAGGAGGATCGTCGTAGCGAACGACCTGTCGCCCTCGGACTCCGCGGGGATAGACCGGGGCTCCGGCCTCGCCATCGTCACCGACTCGGGCAGCCGCACGAGCCACGCCGTGATCGTGGCCCGCTCGATGCAGGTCCCCGCGGTCGTCGGCGTCCGCGACCTGACGAAGCGCGTCAAGACGGGCGACTGGGCGCTCGTCGACGGGTACGACGGCATCGTCATCCTGAACCCCTCGGAGCAGACCCTATTCCGCTACGGGAAGATCCAGTCCCAGAAGAAGTCGTTCGAGGGCCGGCTCCTCGAGGCGAACCGCCAGAAGTCCGTCACGCTGGACGGCGTCGACGTCGTCCTCATGGCCAACATAGAGAAGGTGGAGGAGGTGGCCCAGGTGAAGCAGTTCTTCGCGCAGGGCATAGGCCTCTTCAGGACCGAGTACCTCTTCCTGAACGCGTCGCGGATGCCGACGGAGCAGGAGCAGTTCCTCGCCTACAAGGCCGTCGTCGAGGGCGTCGCCCCGGAAACGGTCATCATAAGGACGCTCGACCTCGGCGGCGACAAGCCGATGGCCTCCAACCCCGACCTCTTCCCTAAGGAGGACAACCCGTTCATGGGCTACCGGGCCATCCGTTTCTGCCTCGACAACAAGGACCTGTTCAAGGAGCAGCTGCGCGCCGTTCTGCTCGCGAGCCACCTCGGCAGGGCGAAGCTCATGTACCCGATGATCAGCGGCTCCGAGGAGATGGTGCGCGCGAACGCGATCCTGGAGGAGTGCAAGGCCGAGCTGCGCGAGCGCGGGCAGTCCTTCGACGAGGGGCTGGAGGTCGGCGCGATGATCGAGATTCCAAGCGCGGCGGCCACGGTCGACATCCTGGAGAAGCAGTGCGACTTCTTCAGCGTCGGCACGAACGACCTGATACAGTACATGCTCGCGATCGACCGGGGAAACGACCGGATCGCCCACCTCTACGAGCCGACGCACCCCGCGGTGCTGCGGACGCTCAAGCGGATCGTCGACGACTCGCACCGCTTGAACGTGCCGGTCGGCGTGTGCGGGGAGATGGCCGGGGACCCCAACTACGCCGCGCTCCTCCTCGGCCTCGGGGTCGACTCCCTCAGCATGGCGCCCCCGTCCATCCCCGCCGTCAGGTTCCTGATCCGGGCGATGACTATGGCGGACGCCCGGGAGCTCGCCAACGAGGCCCTCTCCATGTCCTCCGCGAAGGAGATCTTTTCCAAGTGCCAGCAGTTCCACCGCAGGCGGGTGAAGATGGAATAGACGGCGCCGGGACTGCGTTTTTGCGCTTTCCCGAAGGCATGGGGGCGCCCTAAGCTCGCGCATGAGATATGGCTGCCTTTTTGCGTGCGTGGCCGCCCTTGCGCTGGTCCAGAAGCTCCCGGCCCAGACTGAAAAGAAGAAGGTCGAGAAAGCCGACGACCTGCCCCGGCACACCTACAAGGTCGCCGAAGCCCCATCGGCGCTCCTGCTCGACGACGCCCCCTTCGCCGCCCTGGCCTCGGCGGTCCGCAAGGACCTGGACGACGATCTCGCCGCCTACGATGTGGAGGACCACACGACGCTGCAGGCCTTCACCGGGACGGAGCTCGCCCAGGCGATGCTCGACCACGACTACGCGGGGACCCTCGCGCTGGTCGCCCAGCTGAGGGCCCTCCAGGACAAGCCGAGCGAGAAGCTGACGTCGGCGCTCAGCGCGGAGGCTTGGGCCAGGGCGCACATCGCCCATCCGTCGCCGGAGGGCTTCGACGAGGCGTTCCGCTCGGCGCTGGCGGCGGAGGTAAAGGCTCTTCCCTGGGACCTTGTCCAGGACGACATCAAGTCCGCCAAGGGAAGCATGGAGATCCGGAGCCAGAGCCTCCTCGTGGGCTTCGCCCAGCAGCAGTTCGACCCGGGGGCGCAGAAGACCGGGGACATCTCGGCAAGCGTTGCCCGCCAGCTGATCGGCATGCGCAACCAGATCGTCAACTATCTC
>Ga0302326_10023482_pt1 | contig 12567 bp, 8 predicted proteins | sample Palsa_T0_3_FD_202264 | JGI IMG/M metagenome (GOLD analysis project Ga0302326, IMG submission 202264) | Peat permafrost microbial communities from Stordalen Mire near Abisko, Sweden - Palsa_T0_3 | ecosystem: Environmental > Terrestrial > Soil > Palsa > Peat permafrost | place: Sweden: Abisko... | reverse complement strand
GGTTGGCGTCGAAGACGTGCAGACCCCGGTAATCGGGCACGGTGGCGTCGAATCGGCCCTTGGCATCAACTGGCGTCACCGGCTCAATCCCGGCTTTATCGGCGCTTTCCTTGTCGTCCTCGCCGTAGGCGGGAGCCAAGTGCACGATCCCGGTGCCGTCGTCGGTGGTCACGAAGTCGGCTCCGAGCACCCGAAAAGCGTTGGGCGAGTCCATGAAGTACGGGAACGGCGGCTGATACCGGGTGCCGACCAAATCGCTGCCGCGATAGGTGCCCAGCACTTCGGGCTCGTCACCCAATTCTCTTGCATAGGAGGCCAGTCGAGCCTCGGACAACACGACTCGGTGTTCGCCGGCCCGCACCTGCACATAGGTGGCGTCGGGATTGACGGCCACGGCCTGGTTCGACGGCAGCGTCCAGGGCGTCGTCGTCCACACCAGCAGGTGCGCCCCCGACAGGTCTTTTGCGTCACTGTCGGCGACGCGGAATCCGACCGTGAGGGCCGGGTCTTGCCGGCTCTGGTAGACGTCGTCGTCCATCCGCAGCTCGTGATTGGACAGCGGGGTTTCGTCACGCCAGCAGTACGGCAGCACCCGGTAGCCCTCGTAGGCCAGGCCCTTGTCCCATAGCTGTTTGAACGCCCAGATCACCGATTCCATGTAGGGCAGATCGAGTGTCTTGTAATCGTTGTCGAAGTCGACCCACCGCGCCTGACGGGTTACATAGGCCCGCCATTCATCGGTGTACCGCAACACCGATTCGCGGCAGGCGTCGTTGAACGCTGCGATGCCCATCGCGTCGATCTGAGATTTGTCGGTGATGCCCAGCTGCCGCTCGACCTCGAGTTCGGCGGGCAGCCCGTGGGTGTCCCAACCGAAGCGGCGCTCCACCTTGTAGCCACGCATGGTCCGATACCGCGGCACGATGTCTTTGACGTAGCCGGTGAGCAGATGCCCGTAGTGCGGCAAGCCATTGGCGAACGGCGGCCCGTCGTAGAACACGTATTCGGGAGCGTCGGCGCGCCGGTCGATGCTCGCCTTGAACGTGTCGTCGGCCGTCCAATAGTCGAGGACCTCGAGTTCCAGGGCCGGCAAGTCAGGTGCACCGCCGGCCGGCTTCGGATAGGCGTTCTCGGTCACTGTGCGTCGTCTCCATGTGCCGCTCTAAGGGCACGGGGACGACGAAGTGCTGTGTGCACTCGCGCCGCGGTACCACCCCGCTTGCCACACCAAGGCCTGGCCGCTCGTCGGTGGGCTGTGACGGGCCTACCCGTTCGGTTCTACTGGGCCGGCGACATCGCAGATGCCGACTGTTCTTCCGAAGACTCCCCGGTGATGGCCGGATCGATGCCGTTTCACTGATTCTACGGTTCGCCGCAAATCGCGCCTCGACCACGCGGATCCTGTGTCGACGCGGCGCCGCTTTTCTAGACTGCGACTGTGGCATTCGACCCAGCGTTTGCGCGTGACGTGGTTCTGCCGTTGGCGCAGGCGGCCTACACCGTGATGGATGGCAGCACCGCGACCCTGCCCCCGGGATACAGCCAGACCGACGTGATACAGGCTGACCCGGTCGCGCTCAAAACGATGGTGGCGCCGAATCCCGCGGTCACCGCGATGACGAAGAACACCGACATCTTCGGGTTGATGGGCCGTAACCCGACCAGTCGCACCGCATTTGTGTCATTCCGCGGAACCTCCGACGTCGCTGAATGGGTCGCCGACCTCGACGCCGTACCCGACGACTACCGCCCCATCGACGGATTCGGGCAGGTGCACGCCGGCTTTCAGGACGTCTACGAACTGGTCCGCTCCAACATCGCCGCCAACTTGGCCACCGCGACGGCTGGCTGCGATCAGGTCCTGATCACCGGCCACAGCCTCGGTGCGGCGCTGGCCGTGTTCGCGGCACCCGACGTCTTTCAAAAGATGCCTCCGAACAAGATCGAGCCACGGTTGATCACCTTCGCCGGGCCCCGAGTCGGACTGAGCGACTTCGTCGGGAAGTTCAACGCCCACATCGAAAGTTGTTTTCGCGTCGTGAACTTCCTCGACGTCGTTCCTTACCTGCCGCCCGCGCCGTACGTGCACGTCGGTGCACAAATCTCGGTCGACAGCGGCGGGCAGGTGCAGATCGCCTGGCGGCACAGCCTTGCCGCCTACCAAAACGGGCTGACCGCTTTCATCGCGGCTCAGCAGTAACAGAGCGCTCCCGGCATCCGAAGTGCGATAACACTTGGATGCCGGGAGCGGCACAACACGGGTCAGGCGCCGGTCAGGCGCCAACTTCCAGCACACCCGCGCGCCACAGCGCGGCGTAGAGCTGACGCAGCGGAACGCACAGCAGCCGAGCGGCTCCCACGACCAGCAGGTCGTCGCCCATCAACCGAGGGTCGGGCCGCTTGGAGGTCTTCGGCGTCGGTACTGCCATGGGCGCAGGCACCGGTACCGCCCTGAGTCGGGGTGCGGGCATCGGTACTACTACTTCGTCGTACAGAACAGCGGTCATGGTCGCCTCCTAAGCAGAAAGTCGAACGGGTACAACGGGATTCGATGTCCGTCCGAAACGGCGTCGAGCAGGTCTGCTACAGACCGCTCGTCCGATGAGGCGACGTGCTACGTAAGCCGAAGAAGGCTCAGATGAAAGCGACTCGCCGCGGGCCGGATCGGGACGGAACGGAACCCGGATATCGATCCGGACTATCACTGGAACTCATTTGTCCCTCACCTCCTCGCGGTCGCGACACGTGCGGCTTACCGCACAATTCCACGCAAGCAGGAATACAGAACCCGAATAAAATCGGGAAACCGCACCCCACTCGATAGAGTTTCGGCACTACACGGCGTATCCGAAGTTCCGGAAGCCACTTGGGCTCAACCCTTAAGCCGGGAGGAGCTGTCCTGACCCTGGGCGTCTCTCGACGTTCGGGGTCAGTGGCCTGTGTCCGTGTAGACGCCTCACCTAACGAGGTGCTTACCCTGACGATGATGCACGAACATTCCACTGAGGTCAATTCGCCACGCCCATGAGATTCTTCACTCGCGCGAGGCTCGCTGACCAGCCGTTATGAGTTCGTGACCCGGCCGGCTCTAGTTCGGTCGCAACCCCTTGATAACCAGCGAGACGACGAAGTCGGCGGCTTCGGCTGCGGTGACGCCGTCGTCGATGGTCAGCCGCCGCCGCGCGACTTGACCGATCAGCGCCATCAAGGTGAAGGCCACCAACCGCGGCGGAGCAGCCACGACTTCAGCGCGCTTCTGGGCAGCGACGATCAGGGCTTCGATATCGTCGACGAATCGTTCATAAATACCGCCAAGGCGCTTGTCGAACCGTTTGTCCAGCTGGTAGGCGTCGCGGAACAACAGCTTGGTGGCGGACCTGTCGTCCTCGAAGAACTCGAACGCCGCCCGCAGGGTGGCGCGAAACGGCGCCTCGGCGTATCCGAATTGTGCGCCGCTCTGGGCCAGCGCGACCGCAACGCGGGTCCGCAGGGCATACTCCTCGGCAGCAATCAACGCGTGGAACAAAGCGTCCTTCGAGTCGAAATATTGGTAGACAGCATCGAAGGGCAACTGCGCTTCTTTCGCAACGTCGGCGATTGTCGTAGCGTGAAAACCGCTGCGCGCGAAAACTATCTTTGCCGCCGCCATGATCTGGTCGCGCCGAGGCAACTTCTCTTGCTCGCTCTCCGCGGGGAGCCAATTCCGATCTGTCACGGCTCGACCGCCTCATCGAGATCGTCTGCAGCAGCGTTGAGTTCGGCCGCTTTCGCGGCGCGCGGCCGCAACCCGTTGCCGATGAACTCGATGACGAAATCGGCGACATCGGCGGCGGTGACGCCGTCGTCGGTGATCAGCCGCCGGTGCGCCAGCTGACCGATGAGCGCCGCCACGGTGTAGGCCACCATCCGCGGCGGGGCGCTGATAACTTTGCCGCGCTGCTGGGCAACGGCCATGTACTGGTCGATGTCGTCAATGAACTGCTCGTAGATGTTGTTGAGGTGCGTCTCGAACTGTTCACCCAGCGCGTAGGCGTCGCGCAGCAACAGCTTGGCGGTCGCCTTGTCTTTTTCAAAGAACTCAAAGGTCGCCTGCACAGCCGCGCGTAGTGGCGCCCAGCTCTTGTCGGATCGCTCGCCGGTAGCGGCCAGTGCAACTGCGACGTGGGTGCGTAGCGCATATCCCTCGGCGGACATCAGCGTATGGAACAAGTCGTCCTTCGAGTCGAAATACTGGTAAACCGAGCCGTACCCCAGATCTGCCTCTTTGGCGATGTCGGCGATCGTCGTTGTGTGAAATCCGCTGCGCGCGAATACTTTTTTCGCTGCAGCCATGATCTCTTCGCGCCGCTGCAACTTGTCGTCGTCGCTGACCGCTTGGCGTCTGCGCGTCCGGGTTCCGTCGCTCACCGGTCCACCAGCTCGTCGAGTCGCCCGACGGCGTCGATGAACTCGGAGACCATCTCCAATACCACCGACGCGGTCGGCTGCACCTTGTTCAGCGAACCCACAACCTGGCCAACGAAGTAGGTAGCCAGCTCGCGGGCTTTGGCGTCGGGCTGGGCGGCGGCCCGGTTGATGCGGACTTGCGGGTCGCCGATCAGTGCGCTCTGCAATGGCATGCCGAGCGGATCGGGGCTGTCGGACCGCTCCCACTCGTCGGTCCAGGCGGTGCGCAGCATGCGCGCGGGCTTGCCGGTCAAGGACCGCGATCGCACGGTGTCCGAGGAGGTGGCGGCCAGGAACTTCTCCTTGACGACCGGCAGCGTCTCGGCTTCCTCGGTGGTCAGCCACACTGAGCCGCACCACACCCCGTCGGCGCCCAGGGCCAGCGCCGCCGCGATCTGGCGGCCGCGGGCGATCCCGCCCGCGGCCAGCACCGGCAGCGGGGCCACCGCGTCAACGACCTCAGGGACCAGCACCATCGTCGAGACCTGACCGGTGTGCCCCCCGGCCTCGGTGCCCTGGGCGACGATCAGGTCGACACCGGCCGTGGCGTGCCGCCGAGCGTGCTGCGTGGTTCCGGCCAGCGCGGCTACCAGCACGCCGTTGTCGTGGGCGCGGGTGACCACTTCCGCCGGCGGCGACCCCAACGCGCTGGCAAACAGCCGGATGCGGTGCGCGAATACCACGTCGAGCAGCGGTCCGTAACCTTTGGGCGAGATGTTGAGGTCGCCGGGCGGCCGCCGGTCTTCGTCTGCGGGCACCGGGATGCCGTAACGGTCCAGAAGGTCGTCGACAAACTCCCGATGCTCCTGCGGCAGCAGCTTGCCGGCCTGCTTGGAATCGATTCCGCCCTGCTCGGCGCCGACATACTTGGGCGGCAACAGCAGGTCGACGCCGAACGGTTTTCCCCCGGTCTGTTCCTCGATCCAGGTCAGCTCGGTCTCCAACCGCTGCGGGCTGTGCGCAACGGCCCCGAGAACGCCCAGCCCGCCCGCGTTGGTCACCGCAGCCACCACATCCCGGCAATGGCTGAACGCGCAGATAGGGAACTCCACACCGAGCATGTCGGCGACCCGTGTTCGCATTTGACGGAATTTATGAGTTCATGATTGACGTGTCAATCGGACATGGCGGTGAACCGGTAGTCCGGCAGAGGGAACCGGCGGCTAGCCGCAGGACAGCCTTGCCTCCTGGTATCCGCATGACCCGGCGGGCCGCAAGCGAAAATGCCGCCGAACTTTTGCAAAATTCGTGTTACCAGCAAGCCTCGTTGCTAATTTCCGGCCAGAATGCATGGAGTGGTTCAACGGTTCTCGACGAATGACGCGTTCGACGACAGCATCGGAGGGGAACCATGGCAACCCGCAGGTTGCGCGGGCTGGCTGTTGGGCTCTTGTCCGGTGCCGCCGCAGGTCTGTTGGCACTGACGTCGACGATGTATCCGGCGTTCGCGTTCGGGACCGACGCCACGTTGATCATGGGCGGCACCGAAGAACCCGACCCGGCGCCGCCGTATCCGATGGACGTTAACGCCGACTACATCGTGCCCAACTTGCCCAACATCTACCCGGGGACGACTGACACAACGACGGTACTCGCCACACCCGAGCAGTTATTCCCGCTTCCCGGCTACAGCCAATTGACCTTGGGCCAGTCGATGGTCCAGGGTCTTCAAGACCTGCAGACCGCCCTCGCGGCAGAACCCCCGGGCACCGACACCATCGTTTTCGGCTATTCGCAAAGCGCCACAATCGGCACCGACGAACTCGATGAAATCGCGAACGGGACGGTGACTAATCCGCCGAGCCCAGCCGACCTGGCGTTCGTTTTCGTTGGCGACCCGAACAATCCCGACGGCGGCCTGCTGGAGCGCTTCGACGGGTTTTACGTCCCGGGTCTCAACATCGCGTTCAACGGCGCGACTCCGGACTCGGCCTACCCGACCGACATCTACACCAACGAATACGACGGCGCCGCCGACTTCCCGCAGTACCCGCTCAACGTCCTCGCGGACGTCAACGCCATCCTGGGTGTCTTTTATGACCACGACTATTCGGATCTGACGCCCACGCAGGTCGGGACGGCTGTGGTGGAGCCGGTTTCTCCGGGAGCTGGCGACACCACGTACTACTTCATTCCCACCCAGACTCTGCCGCTGCTCGACCCGCTGGTACAGGCCGGCGCGCCGCAATGGCTGATCGACCTGCTCACCCCGGACTTGCGGGTGCTCGTCGATATGGGCTACGGCAGCATCGGCTCGAGCTTCGGTGACGAGTATGCGGACCTTCCCACCCCGGCCAGCCTGTTCGAGCTCCTCAACCCGATCAACGTCACCTCCGATTTGCTCACCGGAGCCGAACAAGGAGTCACGGCCGCCCTGGTAGACAGTGGATTGCTGCCGGAATCAGACATGCCGGACACCTACCCGTTCGTTCCGTCTCTGGACCCGGACCTTTCGGTCACCTTGGGCCAACCAAGTGAAACGCTGTTCTCCGCGCTAGCCGGCGCCATCGGGTCAGCCCTGTACGACCTGAATATCCCGGACGTTGTCAACGGCACGTCGGATGCCGGCGACTTCATCACGGATATGGCGAATGCAGGCTTCAATTTGACCGATCTCTCCACTTTGGCCGCTCTCTTCGGATAGCAGCGCCCGCGAGCGCTCCGGAGGGGCTAGCGAGCTTGGCCACCGTCCGCGTCCAGCTTCGGCTTCGGCTTCGCGGGCGACGAACTTCCTCCGCGCAATCTTTGCCACGTGGAATCCCTTCGCGGGAGGCATAGGGCGGACCACGGCTGCGGCATTCACATCCTTGAACTGCGTATTCCACTACGCGACAGCGGTGATGCCCAATCGCAGCAAGAGGGATGCCGTGGTCGATGAGTCCACCAGCAATGGCTCAAGAGCAACGGAATACAGGGCACCACCGGTGCACTGCTCGGCAAGACCGCCGGCCACCGGCCGAGACAACGTAGACTTCGAGCTGATCTTTGAGCCAGCGCCACAGTAGCGAGGGCATCGGCGTTAGGGGCGCGAGCAGGCGGTGGACGTCGTTCGGCTCTGGGCAGAGCACATGGGGTTCGGGCCGCACACGACTCGCTCCACCAGTACTAACCAGGTTTGAAAACCATTGCGCGCGAAGACTTTTTGGCCGCCGCCATGATTTCGTCGCGCCGCTGCACCTTCTGCTGGTCGCCTACTGGAGGCTGGCCGGGTCCGTGTTCGCTACCCGTCACGCCTCGATTGACCCTCCAAGACACGTGTCAGCTCAGTTCTACCGCGGCCGCAGTCCGTTGAGAGAAAACGAGACAACAATATCTGCGACTTCGCCCGCGGTCACGCCGTCGTCTGTGGTTAGCCGACGATGTGCCAGCTGACCGATCAGCGCCGCCAGGCTGAAGGCCAGCATCCGAGGCGGGGCGCTGATCACGATCTCGCGGGCCTGCGCGGCGATCATATGCTTTTCGATGTCGTCGATGAACCGCTCATAGATGCTGCCAAGGTGCTTTTCGAACTGGTCGCCGAGGGCGTGGGCGTCACGCAGCAGCAGCTTGGTGACCGCCGTATCGGCTTCGAAAAACTCCAAGATGGCCTGCACCGTCACGCGAAGCGGCTCCCAACTCTTGTCAGGCCGTTGGCAGCTTGCGGTCAACGCCCCCGCAATGTGCGCACGCAGGGCATCGCCCTCGGCGGACATCAACGCATGGAATAGTTCGTCTTTCGAGTCGAAGTACCAGTACACCGACCCGTAAGCCAGCCCCGCTTCCTTGGCGATATCGGCGATCGTGGTGGCGTGAAAGCCTTTGCAGGCAAAGACTTTTTTAGCTGCAGTCATGATATCGACACGCCGCTGCGACTTCTCCTCGTTGCTTACCGCACGGCGCCTGCGGGTGCCCGCGCCGTCACTCATTGGTCGACAACATCGTCGAGAAGCTCTACAGCATCAATGAATTCAGCGCCCGCCGCCAGCACCGGAACCGGGGCCACCGCATCGACTGCCTCGGGGACCAGCACCATCGTCGAAACTTCGCCAGTGCCGCAACGGACGAGCAGGTCGTCGACGAACTCCCGGTGCTCTTCCGGCAGCAACTCGCGGGCCTGCTTGGTATCGATTCCGCCCTGCTCGGCGCCGACATATTGGGGTGGCAACAGCAGGTCGACGCCGTACGGCTTGCCCCCGCTCTGTTCCTCGATCCAGGTCAGTTCGCTTTCCAAGCGTTTCGGGCTGTGCGCGACGGCACCAAGAATGCCGAAGCCGCCCGCGTTGGAGACCGCGGCCACCACGTCTCGGCAGTGACTGAACGCACAAATCGGGAACTCCACGCCGAGCATTTCGGCCACTTTCGTTCGCATCGCAACGACGGTACGAATTACTGATTCCCGTGTCAATATAAAATGCAGATTACTGATTGATACGTCAATCACATCCGGCTAAACGAAACTGATTGATACGTCAATCATACTGCGTGTACTGGAATCAGAGCTTTTTAGTACCGCTTGGCCGGTTGGGACTGACACGCATACAACAAGCGCCTTGTAAAGGCGACGACGAAAACGCCGACTCACATCAAAATCACGCTGCACATATCATCGGCTGAAACCCGGCTGAGAATTTTTTAAGACCTCGTTAAATAGCTCTCGCCCGAGTTGACGATGCTCCTAAATGGCATCACGATTGTGTAACGATCCGGCCATCGGATGGAAGTGTTGGACCTACGTGGAATAACGTCCCTTAGATTTCGAAGCCCGCTGATGTGCAGGAAAGCGTCGATCGGAGTGTTCTGAGTAACTGACGGCAACGTAGCGTCCTCAAGCAACGGGGACGAGCTCTACGCTCAGGCCTGAACCCACCGCAGTGCACTCTGCCACTGTCACAAGGGGGAAAAATGACTGCTTTGAGACCATTCCTGAACTGTTTGATGGACCCGGATTCGGCCCGTATCTCCCGACCACTACGGCAATCGATCCGAATTGACAAAACTCTTGAACAATTTCATGATCGGGTTTATCTTCCTCTGATGCTGTAGGTATATCGGACAGCAGCTCTTGGCCCCCAGTCTCGAGCAGCGCAATCAGTTTCAGTGCAGCACTCGGCACCACCGACGTAACCGCAAGCAGGCATTGAGCACCCTCGGGTTCCGCGCTTTTGGACTTGGGCAGCTAACGCGCGCGTAAAGGTTGCGACGCGTTGCCTATAGAAAGAGGGCGAATTGCATACTTTCGAGACGAATCAGGTCTTATCTCAGCACTCGGATACGCGTCGTTCCCTGCCGTACAACGGGGAAACCGCGACCACTCCGATCGCGGTCATCGGCATGGCATGCCGGCTTCCCGGGGGGATCGAATCCCCGGAACAGTTGTGGGAGGCACTGCTGCGGGGCGACGACCTCGTCAAGGAAGTTCCCCGCCACCGATGGGACATGGACCAATACTACGACCCCGAACCGGGCGTGCCCGGTCGGTCAATCTCGAAGTGGGCCTCATTCCTGGACGACCCCACGGGCTTTGACGCCGACTTCTTCGGCATGGGCGACCGAGAGGCGCTTGCCAGTGACCCGCAGCACCGCGTGCTGCTGGAAACCGCATGGGAAGCCATGGAGCACGCCGGTCTGACTCCCGATCAGATCGCCGGCACGCTGACCGGCGTGTTTGTCGGACTGACTCATTCTGACTACTCGTACCTAGCTGCGGACGCCGCGGCCTTAGAAGGGCCATACGGATTCTCTGGGACAAACTTCAGCCTGGGGTCCGGACGGATTTCATTCGCATTGGGCGTCCACGGTCCAGCGCTCACGGTCGACACCGCGTGCTCTTCAGGTCTGTTGGCGGTCCATCTGGCATGCCGCAGCCTGCACAGCGGGGAAAGCAATCTGGCTCTGGCTGCCGGCGCCTCGGTGAGCTTGGAACCGCGCAAGTTCGCTGCTGGATCGGCCGAAGGCATGCTGTCGCCCACCGGCCGTTGCCACGCGTTCGATGCCGCGGCTGACGGCTTCGCGGTTTCCGAAGGCAGCGTTGTGCTGCTGCTCAAGCGGTTGTCCGACGCGGCGGCAGACGGCGACCGGATTCTGGGGGTGGTGCGCGGAACTGCTGCCAACCAGGACGGCCGCACGGTCAACATCTCGGTGCCGTCTGTCACCGCGCAGACTGCGGTGTATCGGGCGGCGCTGGCTGCGGCCGGCGTGGACGCCGCCACCGTCGGCATGGTCGAGGCGCACGGCCCTGGCACACCTGTGGGCGACCCCATCGAATACGAGAGCCTCGCCAACGTTTACGGCATCAGCGGTCCGACGGCGTTGGCTTCGGTTAAGACGAACTTCGGGCATGCGCAATCCGCCTCGGGACCGCTCGGGCTGATGAAAGCGATACTGGCGCTGCAGCACGGCGTGGTTCCGCAGAACCTGCACTTCGAGCGGCTGCCAGATGCCCTCGTCCCGATCGAGACCAAACTCTTCGTGCCACAGGCCACCACACCGTGGCCGACCAACGGCGGTCACCCGCGGCGGGCGTCGGTGTCGTCCTACGGCTTCTCCGGAACCAACGTGCACGCGATCGTCGAGCAGGCTCCGCTGGTCGTTCCAGCCGATGACGAACAGAGCACCCCGCCCATCGAGGGGCCGTTGCTCTTCCCGCTGTCGTCGACTTCGGCCGATGCACTCCGTAAGACGGCGGCACGAGTTGCTGACTGGGTCGACGCACACGCGCACGAGATCTCCGCCTCGGATCTTGGTTACACGCTTGCGCGTCGGCGTGCGCACCGCCCGGTGCGGACCACGGTGACGGCCAGCAGTTTGCCGGAGCTCTCTGCGGCTTTGCGAGAGATCGCCGAGGACGAGATCCCATACCAGCCCGCGGCAGGACGGGACGACCGCGGGCCGGTGTGGCTTTTCTCTGGGCAGGGCTCGCAGTGGGCAGCCATGGGGGCTGAATTGCTGGCAGTGGAACCGGTTTTCGCCGCGACCATCGCGCAGGTGGAGCCCCTCATCGCGCAGGAGTCCGGCTTCTCGGTGACCGAAGCGATCTCGTCACCCGAGACAGTGACCGGTATCGACCGGGTCCAACCCACCATCTTCGCGATGCAGGTCGCGCTGGCCGCCACCATGAAGTCCTACGGCGTGATCCCAGGCGCGGTCATCGGGCATTCGATGGGAGAAGCGGCAGCCTCGGTCGTGGCTGGAGCGCTGTCGCTCGAGGACGGTGTGCGCGTCATCTGCCGCCGGTCGAAGCTGATGCTGCGGGTTTCCGGTGCCGGCGCCATGGCATCGGTGGAATTGCCCGCGCAGCAAGTGCTTTCCGAGTTGATGGCACGCGGCATCAAGGACGTGGTGGTAGCCGTGGTCGCGTCGCCGAACTCCACGGTGATCGGCGGGGCGACTGAATCGATTCGCGAATTGGTTGCGGTCTGGGAGCAGCGCGAAATCATGGCGCGTGAGGTGGCCGTCGACGTTGCGTCCCACTCTCCACAGGTCGATCCGATCCTCGACGAGTTGGCCGAAATACTCTCCGACCTGCAGCCCAGCGATCCGGCGATTCCGTACTACTCCGCCACCCATTTTGATCCGCGTGATCTGCCGAATTGCGACGCCGACTACTGGGTCGAAAACCTTCGGTACACGGTGCGGTTCTCCTCGGCGGTGCAGGCTGCACTGGAGGACGGCTTTCGGGTGTTCGCCGAACTGTCACCGCACCCGTTGCTGACCCACGCCGTCGATCAAACGGCGAGTAGCCTGGATATGCGCGTGGCAGCGTTGGCTAGCCTGCGGCGTGAGCAGGAATTGCCGCACGGACTGCGCGGCTTACTGGGCGATCTGCATGACGTCGGCGCAGCGGTGGACTTCTCGGTGACGTACCCCAGCGGACGGTTGATCGATGCACCGCTGCCGACGTGGACGCACCGTCAGTTCGTCTACGACGTCGGCGGCAAGGACTTGCGGTCGCAGGGCATCAACACGGTTGCGGTGCATCCGCTTTTGGGCTCGCACGTGCGACTGCTCGAAGAGCCGGAGCGCCACGCCTGGGAGGCAGAGGTCGGCACCGCGGTCCTGCCCTGGCTCGGCGACCACAAAATCCACGACATCGCGGTGCTTCCGGGTGCCGCCTACCTTGAGATGGCGCTGGCCGCGGCCCGT
>Ga0302326_10023481_pt1 | contig 12567 bp, 8 predicted proteins | sample Palsa_T0_3_FD_202264 | JGI IMG/M metagenome (GOLD analysis project Ga0302326, IMG submission 202264) | Peat permafrost microbial communities from Stordalen Mire near Abisko, Sweden - Palsa_T0_3 | ecosystem: Environmental > Terrestrial > Soil > Palsa > Peat permafrost | place: Sweden: Abisko... | reverse complement strand
GACTCCTGTGGGAGCGGGCCCAGCCGGGCGTTCAGAGCATATCCGTTCGCGCATTTGGGGAGTCAAGCGAAGTGCAGCCCCCCACTCGCAATATCGCGCGGCTGGATAAGTACGAGTTGAATTACTACCATCAGGTGAGTTTTAAGGTGACGGCCTGATCTAACGATCAGCCTGCTAGATCTGCTTCAGCAGCCATCTTACCGCTCTCTTCTGCAACTCTAAGTGCGCTGGCACCCACATAGCATGGTTGGTATGCCCGACGGCGGTGAAAACGACACGCCCCTTGCCGTAATCGTAAGCCCAGCCCGCGGGTGATTTCTTCCCATAGTTCTCGTATTCCAATCCGTCGATATTTTCGGACTCGAGTATTACGTACTTCTGCTCCTTGTCGTAGGTGACATAGTGTTGCTCGTCGTTGACCATGAAGTCCTGGATGCCCTGCGTAATGGGGTGTTCTTTGTTCACCACGCGCACCTGGAAGGGACGTAGCGTGGGGTGGCCGACGTAGGCGCCGCCCATGACTTCGCGATAATTCTTCGACGAAAGCGAGACATGGCTATTGTTGTGGAGGGAATAGAATCCGCCGCCGGCCTGGACAAACTCCTTCACCGCCGCTCCTTGCTCTTCGGTGATCCAGGACTGCGGCTTGGCCTGAGGAAACTCGCTTTTATTTTCGAAGCCATTCTCATAGCTCTCATATGCGTCCGGCCCGAGATAGCCATTAGGCCAGATCATGCCGTCCCGCAAACATAGGAACAACTGATAATTCTTGAGGAGACTCCGCGAGAGTTGATCGTACGAGATGGTGTAATCGATCGGTACTCCGACTTCTTTAAAGACCCGGTCCAGGCTGACGCGTATGTAGTCGGCGTTGTGATAGCGGTCTCCGATTAACGCGAGTGCTCTCGGACTTTTGTCCGTGGTCTGGCCGGCGGCCAGGCCCAGCAGTCCCGCTCCCGCGGCAGCGCCGGCGCCATGCAGGAGCCCTCTGCGCGAAATGTTCTTAATAGCGGATTTCATTGAGTTAGTCCATTCCTTTCGCAAGTTTTACTGGAACCGCCTCTACATCACGCTTCATCGTAGAGAAGCACGGTGTAGTCTTTTGACTTCAATGTCTTTTCGATGGTAGGCCAAACCTGTTTGTGAACGGCGCTGGCAACCCAGGCTTGTCGTTGTTCTTCGCTGGCATAGGTGAGCTCGAAACGGTAATTTGCTCCAACGGGCGCCGCGCCGGCAAGGGCCGTGCGGAGCTTCAGAATCTTGACATCGATGAATCCGGGTTGTTTGGTCGCCGCTGGACGGAAGATGGTGTGGAAGTTATGCAGCATTTCCTGCTCTCTTGCCGGGTCAACCGACAAGTCCACATGCAGCTGAATAGGACTTCCCTCGTGGTCCGCGAGGGCCGCTGCCGTGTAAGCTCCGGCCAGAATCGTTTTTAAATAAGCTCTGCGCTTCATTTCTGCTCCTCTCATAAACTCGGCTCATACAGCGGCCGCTCACCCTGGATGGCCAGTTTGATTCGATACAGCCCCGTCCTGGCCGTTATGTACAGGGTCGAACCGTCATCGCCCCAGTTGCAGTTCGCGGGCGTCTCGGGAGGCTTGATGGTTCCCAGATGTTTCCCCTCCGGCGAAAACACCCAGACGCCTCCCGGCCCCGAACAGTATAGGTTGCCCTTCGCGTCCACTTTCATGCCATCCGGCAACCCGTCTTCTTTTTCCGCCGTGACATCGAAGAACACGCGGCCGTGGCTCACGCTGCCGTCGGGCTGCACGTCATACTGCATCCAGACCTTGCGTTTTTCGTCGGAATTGGCGATGTACAAGATCTTGTGATCCGGTGAAAAAGCGATGCCATTGGGCCGCGTCAGATCGCGAATCACCGCTTGCAACTTCCCGTCCGCCAGCCGGAATACGCCGTTGAACTTCAGTTCCTTCTGCGGGTCCTCGTCTTGCTTCAGCAATCCGTAGGGCGGATCCGTGAAATAAAGGGAGCCGTCCGAATTAAAAACCAGGTCATTCGGGCTATTGAGCCTTTTGCCCTCGAACCGGTCTATCAGCATAGAGATCCGGCGGTCCTTGCCGATCCTTACGATGCGTCGGTTGCCGTGCTGGCAAAGCAACACCGTGCCGTCCTTATCGGCAACCATGGCGTTGGGACCAATGAAGGACCCGGGGGGCGCGTCATTCTTGTCGTCGCCACCCGGCCGCAGAATCTCAATAACCGTTCCATCCGGTGACCACTGCCGAACCACATTGCCCATCACATCGCTGAACCACAGGTGCCCAGATGGGAACCACAACGGACCCTCGGTAAACTGGAAGCCTCCCGCCAGTTTTTCAATCTGCGCCGATTGGGGGACCAGCGCATCAAACGCGGGGTCCAGACGCGCGATGCTGCCCACCGCGTTGGGGGCGCTGCTCGCTTTCTCGACCGGCTTCGGCGCGCAGGAACAGAGGATCAAAAGATTGGCGACCAAGACGAATTTATTCATTGTCTTTTTAATATCCTATTTTATGGGTCCGACTTTCTGTTTGTCCGGAACTTTTGCAATTCTTCCAAAGCGAGTTTTTCGTTTCCCTGCTGACGGTACAGCATCGCCAGCTGGTAGTGAACCTGATTGAGAGAAGGGTCGATTTGTAGCGCTTTCCGGAGAGCCTGAATCGCCACATCTCCGGCGCCGAGCCTTCCTTCCGCCTTGCCCAGATCGGCCCAGGCGAAAGCGTCGCGCGGGTATCGCTCGACGATTTCCCGCAAGATGGCACGGGCCTTGTCCGGCTGATCCTCCTGCAGATACAGCCGGCCAAGGTCGGCTTTCGCCCGGTCGTTTTGGGTATCGGCGGCAACGGCCGCGCGCAACTCTTGCTCCGCTTCGCCCAGCCGGACGTTCTGTGCCAGCAAGCGGCCGGCCGCGAAGTGGTCGCCACCCGCACGATACTGTGCCAGCGCTTCTTCCACCTCATTGCGGGATTCGTGCATATACCCGCGAATGCTGTGGGCCGCCGCGGAATCGGGGTCATGCGTGAGCACACCATCGAAGCAGCGCTTCAGAAGGCCCGCAAGTACATCATACTCGCGGATCAAGGCCGGCTCGGCGAGTTTCGACGCTCGCAGCCGGTATTTTTGCACGGCTTCAACTTGCTGCCTTTGTTCTGCTCGTCGCAGGCTCAGCCACACGAAAGCTGCTGAATCCGGCCCTAGCTCATTGGTCGCGCGCGCGATTTCCCGGATCCGGTCGATGCACGCCAAGCCAACTGTGTAGTTCACTTCCGAATCTTCCGGCAATACGCTCAGGGCATGGTTTGCCGTTTCCAGACGGAGCCGTCCCAGAGCCAGTTGATTGCGGAGAAGGAACAACAAAGCCTCCCGGTTGTCCGGCTCTATTTGTAGCGCTGCCTCCAGGTGCTTTGCTGAGTCTTGGAATTCGCCCAACCGAAACTCCGCGAGTCCCAGGAACAACTGCGACCCCGCCAGGCTAGGCTTAAGCCGCAACGCTGCCCGGAGACGCTCCGCGCAGCTTTCGTAGTCCGCCAACCGGTAGTACACCAGTCCCAAATTGTGGTTGGCCTCCGCAAGGTTCGGATCTTGGCGAACTACCAGCTCGTACTCCGCCGCCGCATCCTGTAATTTGCCTTCCTTTTCCAGGGAGCGCGCGTGGTCGAACCGGGCAGTGGCCGACGTGGCGGAGCCGGCTTCCATATTCATCGCCGCCGCCTGCTGACGCGCTGCTTGCGCTATCACGTCGGGACCAAGAGATTCGGCGCGAGCAAATGCTTCGCGGGCCCGCTGCACCTCGCCCTTCATGGCAAGAGCTTCCGCCCATCGCAAATAGTTCGGACCGTCCGCTCTTAACTTGATGGCCTCATCCAAGCTCACTAGAGCCGCATCCGGTTCCTCCCTGCGCAGCGCCAAGAGTCCGCGCGCGCCCTGAGCAGAAGCCAGCACGCCGTTTTCCCAGTCTCGGAATTCGGTTCTACTCATACGATCCGGTCTTGCGGTCGCTTTGGCGGCCTGGATAGCGCGCGTGGCGTATTCGTCAGCGAGCAAGAAGCTCGAGGCATCATTCTTGTCGGCGATCATCAGCGCGGACTCGGCGAGAACGGAAGCTTCCGCGGGATTGAGTCCCAGTACCATACTGGCGACTCTTCTTGCTGCCGCATAATCATTTCTCTTCCGGAACACTTCGAACTCGGATTTCAACGCGTTCTCCCGAAACTCAGAATCGGGGAAGCGGGAGAGAAACTCCTCACTGGCGCGAATGACGGCGAGCGGCTCTTTTGCCAGTAGAATTGCCCCGAACGAATCCAGTTCCTGGCGGGTCTTGACTTGAGGCGCGCGCCGCGGCGACTGGGAGCGCACAGCGGCCTCTGCGCCCGCCGGGGCATCCTGCTCCTTGAGTTGTTTGAAAAGCTCCAGTTCTTTCGCACTCAGGTTCTTGGTCTCCGGCCGAGCTGCGTACAGGTTTCCAAGAAGAAAATGAGGCGTCTCCAAAAGCGGATCAAGCTCGGCGGCTTTCTGGTACATCTGAATTGCTTTGTCGTCTTGACCCAGCGCACGATATACACGCCCGGCAATCTCCGCGTTGTCCGCGGACTGAGGCTCCAACTCGATGGCCTTCAGAGCGGGCGCAAGGGCGGCTTGCGGATCGTTCAGATCGAGTTCGGTTTCGGCCAGGGCACTGAACGGCCAGCTATACCCGGACGACTCGGTTGCTTTGATGAACTCATCCCGGGCGGCTGGGAAGTGTACCAACTGCCGCAGACTGATCCCCAGGAAATAATGCGCTTTGAAACTGGATGGCGTCAAATCCAAAGCCTTCTGAAAATTGCGACTGGCCTCGCTCGGATCCTGCTCCGCCTCCAGGGCAAAGCGGCCGGCCAGATAATAAGCCTGGGCTGAGCGCGGGTCGATCTCCAGGGCCCTGGCAACTGCCGCGTGAAACAACTCGCGCTGGCCCAACAGGAAAAGATTCAGCGCCAGATCGGTTTCGATAGTGGCGTCATCGGGGTGAACCGCCTCCGAGGCCTCCAACTGGCGGACATTGGCGAAGTACGATGCCACCGCCTGATCCGCCGGCTGTGCGGAGGCGATCACCACAAACCAGAAAAGAAAAAAGAAAACTCTTGTGCAGGCCACTACCAGTAAAGGGTACCCGATAACTGCCCTGTCCTCGACGAGCCGGCGCTGGTAATCTTCCCGAAGCTCGGATTGTTGATGTCCGTAACAGGAGCCCCCCAGTTCACCACGTTCGGGAGGTTGAAAAACTCCGCCTTTAACGAGAACCGCAGCCGCTCGTATATCGGGATCGACTTTTGGAGCGCGGCATCCCATTCACGAGTGCCAAATGCCCGAGCCTGGTTGAATAGCCGCGGCGCGTCGCCGAAAGTAAATGGCGCCGGAGCGGTAAAAGCCGCGGGATTCAGATAAAGATCCGTCGCGGGATTGAAGGAAGACCGGTCACTGTTTAGTAAAAGCTGGCTATTGACCACGTCGGGGCGGACGGCTCCAATCGCCGGCAAGCTCAACTCGGTACTGATGCCTAACGGTGTGCCCCTCTGCAAGGTTACAATTCCGGAAGTCAGCCAGCCACCGAGAATATACTTGTCCAGGATTCTGCTACCCGTCCTGAGAAACTTATGCTCGCCCAAAGGAAGATCGTACGTGTAGGCCGCAACGAACGCCTGGGGCACATCGGCGGCGGCTACCGCCTTTTCGAGGCGCAAGTTGTAATAGTTCTGCGCGCTGCCTAGGAATGCGCCTCCGCCTTCGCCGTCCGCATCGGTCAGATCTTTGGAGAGCGTGTACGAGACCAGTAGCGACAGCCCATTGCTGTATTTCTTTTGCACGCGCGCCTGCAGTGCGTTGTAGCTGTTGTTCCCGATCGGATCTGAAGACGTGGTGATTGATTGATATTGCGGATAGGGCCGCAGCGATTGCGCAACGCTTCCCTCGAAGCCGGCATAGGGCGCCAAAAATCCGGCGGCCGTCGCAGCGGGGGAACCGATCGCCGCATTCAAAATCTGACCGAGCGCCAGATATTGCGGATTCAATTGGTTGTAATCCAAATTGCCATTCAACAAGTGATGCGCCGCAGTGCCCACGTAACTCAGGTCGAGCATGAGAGCGCGCGGCAGCATTCGCTGAATGCCGACGTTCCAGTTTTCTACCATGGGGAGACGCGCGCCGTTAGCCTGCATCCACGAAGTCGAACCGCCATTGGCGAAGGTCGGAACAAAAAATGGACCCTGCGGAACGGAAGGGAAACCGATGGCCCAGTTGAATGCGGGTGTTACGCCAGAATTCAGGCTCGATAGCGTTGCCTGCGTATAGTATCCCTGCTGGTTGAGGAATATCGCGGGACCCGCGTTGGTATCGTACATGACTCCGTACGCAGCCCGAAAGACCGTGTCCTTGTTGAACGAATAAGCCAATCCGATGCGCGGACCGAAACCTTTGTGCCAGGCTCTCGCGAACTGATCTTGGCCGCTGCGTCCGGTCCCGCTTCCGGCGAAAACCAAAGCGCCCGGAAGATTACCGGCTCCTGGGTTGGGCAAGCTTGGATCGAAATTCGCCAAGCGGTCGAGCCTATCGGTGATCGGCGGTTCATACTCCCAGCGCAGACCGTAAGTCAGGGTCAGGTTGTGCCGGATCTTCCATCGATCCTGAGCGTACAGGCCCCAATTGCGAAATAAGAACGCTTGCGATGGCTGTTGGCCGTAAGTAGCCGAATCCACGTCTCCGAGCAGGTAACTCGCCACTCCAAATCCCGTGTTCAAATTGCCCGGCAATCCGGTTTCCTGGGGCCCGAAATTGAAAGTTCCAAATGGCGTGAAGCCTCCCGCTTGCTGCAACCCGGTAGTGTAGTAGCGCGTCTGCATCGCGCCGAACTGGTAGCTATGACTCCCCTTGATCCAAGTGAAGTCGTCCGATATTCGCCAGTTTTGATGCGCAATCTTATTGACTTCCCCGCCGATACCGAAATAGTAGCCGCTGGCATTGATGGTGCTCTCCCCAGTCTGATCGAGGATTCCCGCGAGCCCAGCCTTCTGATTCAGATCCGAGCCACTCGAGAGGTCGTCCTGGCCTCCCTGATGGTTGAAGAACGACCAGCGGTTGAATGAGGCGCCAAAGTGATTGAGTTTGTTGGCGGACAGCGTCTGATCCCAGTTGAAAATGGCGCGGCGACCCTGGTTGTTACCGAACGTTCCGCTTAGGACCGGACCGAAAGCGCCATCGGTGATGGTTGGCTCCACGGTATGGTTGTAGCTGGCGGAAATGTGGCCGTTGTGGATGGCTTGATCGATCTTGATCAAACCCTGATCCATATTGGTAGTCGACGTACTCGGCCCGATGTAATTACTCGATATACCCGGAAGATTCGGAGACGGAAACAAACCCGCGAAGTAGCTGGAAATAGGACTAATTTGGTTCTGCGGGATAATGTTTCCGGGGAACGGTTGCCGCGTGAATCCCCCGGAGCCATTGGCTACGGTGGTAGTTGGATCGTAGATTACCGGAAGACCCGCGGCGCTGAAATTCCCTTGACGCATGGCCGGCGTAAGCAAGCTGTAGATGGTGCCCGGATTCGAATTACTGTAGCGGAAACCGTCGTAGTACATGTAGAAAAAGGTCCGGTTGTGGCCATTGTACACGTGCGGGATTACAATCGGCCCTCCCGCTTCGACACCGAACTCATTCTGATGGTCCGCGGCCACGGTGGGTGCGAAGAAATTGCGCGCGTCCACGGCTTCGTTACGAAGGTACTCGAATGCGGAGCCATGCAGCGCATTGGTGCCGGACTTGTACTCGTACTTGATGACTCCCGTGGAAGTGCGGCCATACTGCGCCTCGATGTTGTTGCTCACTACCTGGAACTCCTGCAGGGCAAACGCTGGCACGGTATTCTGCGATCCCTGAATCCCGGCCCCGAATGCGACGGGAGAGACGGTGGCGCCGTCAATCTCGACCTCCTGGTCGAGACCCACCCCCCCATTTAACCGCGCCGAAAATGAACAGCCCTGATAGCCGGGTGTCAGCTTCAAAAAGTCCGCGGAGTTGCGGATACCGCCTGACACAGCCAAAGGCAAATTCATTACCAACTCATTCTCCACGGTCGTCCCCACGGAACTCGAGTTGGGCGCCAGCAACGGAGCGACTCCGCCAAGCACCTCCACGGCCTCTGCCGCGGAGGCCAGCGAAAGCCCGAAGTCAATACCGACGTCCGCCCCTACACCCACGTCCACCCTTTCGCGAAGCGAGGTTTGGAAGCCGGGGGTCGACGCCTTGATATTGTAGATGCCTATGGGGAGTTGTAGCAGGTAATAGCCGCGATCGTTTGAAGTCGTGCTCGTCACGACGTTCGTATCCACTTCCTGAGCGGTGACAGTCGCACCCACGATCACGGCCCCCGATTGATCGGTGATCAGGCCGCTGACCCGATTGTTTCCTTGTGCCCTAAGCACCGGCGGAACAGAAGCCACGAGCCCCAACATCAGAGTGAGGGCGCCGAGACGCAAAGCAGCTGAGTTTTGTGCGACAGACAACATGATCCGTCCTCCTCTTCAATTGAAGAGCCAACCTCGCGGAACCTGAGCCGTTAATAGCAGCCGTGGTCGTTCAACGGTGTTCCATAACGTGGAACATGGGGTTCCATTTGATAATGTCGTATTGTATAACATGGATCGGAAATACTGTCAAGCGGACTGAGCGGTCGGTTTTTTAAAACGATTTTGGAGAGCTGGTTTCCGCGCGTGGCGTCGCTGCCTAAATGGCTTTCGATTGATACTTTTGCGCGTGTTGTGTAATGATGTTCCGTAATGAAGAGGGAGAGCGACTACAACCCTGTAAAGGTCCTGCGCAAGGCCTTCCAGATTCTTGAGGTGCTGCACCGCTCGGCCACGGAGGGTGCGCGATTGAGTGAGATCGTAGCCGCTGTCAAGCTTCCGAAACCCACCGCGTTCCGCATCTTGCGCACATTAGAGACTCTGGGGTATGTGGTATTCGACGGTGCTCTGGAGAGCTATCGTATCTCTCAGCGCCTGAAAGATCTCGGCCAGAGCAACGTATCCGAGCTGGTCAGCCGGTTGGCCCGTCCCGTCATGATGACACTGCTGGCGGAGTTCGAACAGACTGTTAACCTCGCGGTATTTGAAGACGACAGACTCGTGTATAAAGACATGCTGGAGGGTCTACGTTCTATTCGAATGCAGCCGATTCCAGGAGTATTTCTTTCCATAACGGAGTCAGCTCTGGGGAAAAGCATTCTTGCCTTTCTGCCCAGGGAGCGTGTACTGAGTTTGATCAGCAAATCGAATGACAAATCGCCGAACTCTCGAAGGAGCAAGTGGACCACAGTACTGTTCCAGGAGCTGGACAAGGTGCGTCGAAGCGGCTTCGCTATCGATGATGAGCAGCTTGAAAAGGGGCTGCGCTGCGTGGGGGCGCCGATCTTTGACAAGAATGGCCAGCCAATCGCTTCGATCAGCGTCTCTGGCAGTACCAGTGTCCTGCACAGCGCGGCTATACGCGTGGTTGCCAAGAGAGTGAAGCGCGCTTGTGACGATATTTCCCAGGAACTAGGCTTCTCGTCTTATAGCTTATAAGATAAGCTGATTTTGTGCGCGGGATCGCCTCCTGTAAGTCGAGTGACTCGAGTACGTCTCCGGGCAATCGCGGAATAACAAGTCGCCCTGCTTCGAATTCCGAAAAGAATGCACCCAGTCCATCCGGTCAGGAGAAGCCGTCCGAGACACTGGCTGTATCAGCATGGTTCCACTGGTGATCCGACCCTCCAGAAACGCCTTTTATATCTCGCGTGGCCCTACGGCGGAGGCGGGGAATGCGCCCAAAACGAGAAGCCGGCCGGTCAAAAGAATTACGACGATCCCTTTCATGTTGAATACTTCCAGCTGTGAGGCCTTCAGCTTGGGATTCTTTTTTCAAGGGGCTACAAGGTATTGCCCGCGTGCTAAAATTTCTTCAAGATGCGCACATCGGCAATGTTAATTTCCGCCATTGTGGTGGCGCTGGCGCCTGCGCTTATAGCCGAAGACATCGGCATTAAGAACACTTCAGACCTTCCGCCCCGCAAAGTGGTCGTCGGCACGGCGATGCAGGCTTTCTGGGGAGAGTATCCGGGTTTGGGGAGGCGCCTGTCGCAACTCTCCGGGATGATTGACCGGATGGCGGCGGAATCCGAGAAGCGTTACGGCCGCGGGCTTGACGTCGCGGTACTTCCTGAGTTTGCAGTGACCGGCGAAGCTTCCGCGGACATTGTGGCAAGTTCGGTCGCGTTCGATGGTCCGGTACGGGACGCTTTCGCCCAAAGTGCACGGGAACATCGTTGCTACATCGTTGTCCCGATGTATCTGCTGGAAGACAAGGACATAAGGTTATCTTCCAACGCGGCCATCCTGATCGGCCGCCAAGGGGAGGTTGTGGGTATTTATCGAAAGGTGCATCTGGCGGTCGCGGATGGCAGTGACTCGCTTGAATCTGGCGCCACACCAGGTAAAGATGTGCCGGTTTTCGAGTGCGATTTCGGTAAACTGGGCATCCAGATCTGCTTTGATATTCGCTACGACTACGGCTGGAACGAACTGGCGCGCAAAGGCGCGGAGTTAGTGGTGTGGCCAACGCAGTCTCCCGAGACCAGCCTCCCGGCATTCCGCGCGATGCAGAGCCGCTACTATGTCGTCTCGAGCACCTGGCGTAACAACGCTTCGTTCTTCGAACCCACCGGCAAGATCAGCGCCCAAATCAAGCCTCCCGAACAAATCCTCGTGCAGCAGCTCGATCTCAGTTATGCGATTCTGCCCTGGAGTTCGCGATTAAAGAACGGAGCAGCCCTCCGGGAGAAGTACGGCGACAAGGTTGGCTTCCACTACTACGAAGACGACGATGAGGGGATCTTCTGGTCGAACGACCCCGGCGTCACGGTGGGGCAGATGGTCCGTTCATTGGGATTGAGCCAGCAGGAGGCAGAATTAACGCGCATCAAGAAGCTCTATCACAGTGCGGGTGTTCCCAGTTACTGATATGTAACCGATCGCTCTCTTGCCGCCCTTTTGCCGCTCACTTGCCTGCGCGGCGGCCTTCCCGGCTCTTGTTCTCGTAGATCGCTCGTCCTTTGTGAACGCCCGGATGGACGCCTGCTTGTCCGTGGGGCGCGCGAACTTGGCCCCGGTCTCGAGCCAATGGATGGAGTTGTCCATGTAGCGCACGAAGTACTCGGCATCCTCCCAGTTTCGGATGGCTGCTCCATCGCGTATCAAGACAGGAGAGGAGTGGGCAAATACAGTCTCTGGTCGGCGAGTGCCATAGTAATCGCTCAGGCGCGTGCCTCGCGGTACATGAATCTCCTGAAAGTCCACGCCCCGTCCACAGTAACCGTCCAGGTCTTCGAATACCCGGGCCGCAAGCCAGCAGCTTTGTTGTACACGATGCTCCAGGTGAATCTCGGCACGGTGGCGCGTCCCGCTGGGAGCGGCCTAGCCTACCACAGTACCATTCGCGACGATCTCCAGCCGGTCGTAGGGTAATTGTGATTCCGCCGGCGCGTGTACCCGAGCCACGCGATCTTTGCCTGAATCAAATTGCAGAGTAGCTCCAGCATCGTGGCCATCTACGGTAAACGTCAAAATGGGACTGTTGGTCACAAACGTCTGACCTAGCTTCAGAGCGTTAATCCAGTTCTGATACGTGAATTCTCCCTCGACGTGCGCCAGAACCCGGTTTGCCTCCCGGAGCGTTCATCGTTAATCTTGCACAGGACCGCGTTGGAATTCGGCGCTGCCAAGCCGAGCCCGCGGGCAGCGGAGAGAGCCGCACCCGCGAATACGCCAGCAAGAAATTGTCTGCGATCTTGTGACATAGCGTGCCCGGATTTATCTCGAACAATTGTATCCGGGATCGGGTCAGGCCGCGATGCCAGATCCAAGCCGACGTTCACGGCGCGTCCGAGAGAGCTACGACTTCAAGGCTGGCGCAGAGTAACGGCCGCGGCCCTTTCGATTTGCCGCGATGCGTGTGGATCCCCGGACATTGCTGGTAACCAGCCGACGTGATTCCTGGGGCCTGGAGCGCATTGACCGAGTTGCGCTTTGACCGGCATTCCGTCCATATCGACTTGAGAGGCGCCTTTAGTCCACCAGCGACTGGTAAGTCATCCGCTTGAACTGGTCGGGGGCCGCGATGTCCGTAGGAGGCAGCACGTTGATCAGGAACACGCCGATCAGATGCTCCTTCGGATCGATCCAGAAGCTGGTTCCCGCGGCGCCACCCCACTCGTATTCCCCCTCCGAGCCAACCGTAGCCGACTTGCCCGGTCCCAGATTGACGGCGAACGTCAGCCCGAAGCCGTAACCCTCCTTCAGCAATCCGGCGCGAGGGAGGTTGCCCAGGTGATCACTCCGCATTAACTCCACTGACTTGCGCGAGAGAATCCGCTCGCCATCCAGTTCGCCGTCGTTAACCAGCATCATGACGAACCGAGCGTAGTCGTCGAGCGTCGACACTGAACCAGCACCGCCCAGCAGGAGGGTCGGCTTCTTCTTGTAGTTCTCCTGC
>Ga0302326_10023480_pt1 | contig 12567 bp, 10 predicted proteins | sample Palsa_T0_3_FD_202264 | JGI IMG/M metagenome (GOLD analysis project Ga0302326, IMG submission 202264) | Peat permafrost microbial communities from Stordalen Mire near Abisko, Sweden - Palsa_T0_3 | ecosystem: Environmental > Terrestrial > Soil > Palsa > Peat permafrost | place: Sweden: Abisko... | reverse complement strand
GGCCAGTACACCGGCACCCCGGACGACGCATACGACACCGCCGCCATCGTCCACCTCACCGAATACGAACAGTAACCAGCAAGGCCGACAGCAACCAGGAAGGGACTACTGAGCGGCTGCACTAGTGGCACTAGGTTCCTGCGGCTGGGTGGCTGGTGCGCTTGCCGGGGGGAGGTTCATCGTGGACAAGGGACTGGCCGCTCAGGTAGCCGACATCGCTCAGCGTGTGGTTGCCAGCGGAGCGATCTCGGCGAATGGGCACGGCAACGTCAGCGTGCGGGTCCCAGGGGCGGAGGAGATGTACTTCACCGCTGGCCCCTCCCTGCACGGTCATCCGGCCTCAATGGTGGTGCGGGTAGGGCTGGATGGGACCCTGCTGGAGGGCGATCTGCCGCCCATCCAGGGCGCTGTGGTCGCCATGCATACGGCGATGTACGCCGACAATCCCGAGGTCGGCTGCGTCCTGCATACCCATTCGCCCTACGCGACCGCTTACGCGGTCGCCCGCCGGCCCATCGGGTGCTGGGTGGAGGCATTGGCCATGTTCGGCCTTCCCGGTGGCGTTCCCGTGGCTGGGTATGGGCCGCGCGGGTCCGACGAAGCCATCGCCAGCATCCGGGCTGCGGTGACTCCCGGGGTGCCGGCGGTGCTGCTGGCCAATCACGGGGTGCTGATCTTTCACCGCACGCCGGACCTTGCCGTCCTGGTCGGCTCGGTAATCGAGGAGGCAGCGCAGGCGGGCATTAACGCCAGCGGGCTGGGCGGCCCGGCCGAAATCCCCGAAAGCCTCCGGGCCGCGGCCCTGCAACGTGCGATGACCTTCGACAGCCGCGGAACCATACACGCCTGACTGTCGTGTGGCACGAATACCGCGCACAACAACAGGTCACACGACACGCGGCACGAGAGTGCGTCGCTAGGCGTATGGCAATCTTGCCGTATGGTCGTTTCCGGTCTCGGTGTCCAGCCTATAGGCGAAGATAACTTCGAGCCGTCTGTCCGGTTCCTCGCCGAGTGGGTGAGTGATGGTGAGGGCGAGGCGCGCAAGTATCTGGCCGATCATGCCGAACCGGCAGGTGCGAGCCTTATCGCCGCGCATGGTCACGCTGTCGTCGGATACGTCGCGATCGTGTGGGAGTCGAACTATGCCGGCTTCCGGCGCCGCGGCATTCCGCTGGTCCACCAGCCTGGTGTGGCCCGGGCCATTCCGCCGGCAGGGCGTTGCCACACTGCTGATGGACGCGGCCGAGCAGCTGGCCCGCGACCGGGGTATCGCCACGCTGGGCATTACCGCGGGCCTCTTCGACGAATATGGTCCAGCTCAGCGGCTTTATGGACGGCGCGGCTATATCCCTGACGGCCGGGGCGCATGCCAGGGCCAGCGACCGCAAAGCAAAGGGATGCGGGTCACCATCGACGACGACCTGATCATGTGGCTGAGCAAGGATCTCCTCAGCTGATACATCAATACCGCTCAGCGGCAGAAGAGTTCGTCCGAGTAGCTGAGTGCCAACCAAATTGACCTTCTTGGTGGGGCGCTACATAGCGTGCACGCTTATGTCATCTGCCTGATGGCTGGAAATAGCGCAGGATCTGGAGCGCGTAATAGATCTCCCGCGGTCCGCCGGGAGCCTGGGCAGTTCACCGTCGCGGCCACCAGCTGAATCCACCGCCGGATATCCGGCCCAAGATATACGCAACAACGGGAGGGTCAGGTCAGCGAACTTGGGTGTACTGGCTGCGGTCCAGCTGCACGACGTTGGTGTAGTCGCTGCCCTCTGGCTCTGCGACTGGCTCTGCGACGCCGGTGTACTGGCTGCCGTCCAGTTGCACGACACGGAGGCTGCGCCCGGAGAGCAGTTTGCGCAGGTGCCGCATCCCGCTCATGCCCGCGAGCGCGACAGCTATGGCGGCGGCGAGGATCGAGCCGCCGAACAGCGCGAGCCCGCCGGCGACGTGTCCCAGTATCATCATGACCACTCCGGCCAGCAGGGCCACCGGCACGGCCGCCACCAGCAGCAGCGCCAGCAGCGTCACGGCGATCACGGCCTTGGCCGACCTGTCCAGCGTCCGCTCCGCGTACCGACCGGTCATCACGCTCACCTCTCAAGGCCCGGAGCTCTTCAAGGGTCCGCGCCCGCCAAACTAACACGATATGTCGCGTTCTCTGTGTCAACGCTCCTCTCGATCAGAATCATCCCGTGACCGCCCGGCGCGCTGATCGTGGGGTGGACAGCCTGCCTCCGGAGTATCGCAGCGCGGCCCGGGCTCCCGTCGCTTCATAGCGGACGCGGTCACGCTGGGCGGTAAAGGCGCCAGAACGGTCAGGCGTTCCGGGCGGTTCACCCTGGCAAGACCTCTGGGCCGTGGCGCAGTCACGGCCGGCCAGCTGCCGCCGGTCGGCTTGCCGGCACGGGCCGCAACGCCCGGTGGAAACTACGCCGATACCCCGCGCCACGCCAGTTGATCTAACTGAAGCGACGGTCCGGCGCGCTCGCCCGGACGGCGGCATGTGCGGACATCGGCTGGCTTAAGATGCCGCGCGCCGTACTTGGGTGACAGACCTACTCGGAAGTTACTTCTGCCGCTTGACCAAGACTCCGTCCGAGATCGGTGATCGGGTCGGTGGTCCCGGCCGGGACGGGGGTACCGACGTGGGGAGGCCTGCCGCCGCCAGGTTGAGCAGGCACTGATGTGCAATCTGTGCCCTCCGCCCTGTGCGATCAGCGGCGTAGTCGAGCGTTGACTGCGCAACGTTGTCGTCGCCTGCTCGTTGAGCACCACGTCGTTCCTCGTGATGACGGCGACCGGGACGGGATCCGCCGGGTGTGTTCGGTCCGGGGGCTTGGGAGCCGGGGCCCTGGCATCCTTGGGTTATGGACAAGGCGCTGGCGCCCGTGCGCGATCTCACGGACTCTGATCAGAACCAGGCAGTGCTCGATGTGGCCTCCGCCCTGGTCGAGGGCCGCGCGGCGGCGGAGTGTGTCGCGGGCAGCCACGGTCCGGCGGTGGCGGCCGAAGCGATTGCTGCGGCTCGCTCGCGCCGGCGGCTGGGCGAGCTCATCGGGCCGGTCCACCTGACCGTGGTGTGGGCCATGTACGGCGAGACGGGCCGCATGGTTCCCCGTGCAGCGCACCCGCACGGGGAGGACTTCGTACGGACCAAGGTCCGCCAGCTCGATTGGCTGACCGGCGGCCTGCCCGGCGTCACGTGGAGCATCATCGCCTGCGACGACGGATGCCCGGACCGGCCCTCGAGTGCCGACCTCATGACGGACATCGCGGGGGCCGAGGGCTACCCGAGGAAAGGTCATCGCAGCGTGACGGTGCTCAGGCTGGCTGAGGTGATCGGGGGTGACATCTCGATCAGCCCCGCATTCGACCGGCTGGCCTCGACCGAGCAGTCCCGCAAGGGTGGATCGATACTGGCCGGGCTGGCCGCCGCGGCCGGGACCGATCCGAGGCAGGCGAACGGCGCCGGCCGGCATGTGGTCTGCTACACCGACGCGGATCTGTCCGCGAACCTGGCCCAGCTGGGCTCGCTGGCGGCGCCGGTGGTGGCCGGTGACAAGGTGGTCGGCGCGCTTGGCCAGCGTTACGGGATCGACGGGGCGGTGCTGGTCCGGGCCGACGGGCCGGTCACCGAGCCGCACAGCACCGGCGACAAGCCGGACAAGATCATCGTCCTGTTCCGCCATTTCGTCCGGGCCCTGCTCATCCCGCCCCTGGCCCACGTGCTCGACACCCAGGCCGGCTTCAAGGCCTTCGACGGGGCCGCGCTCAGTCCGGCCATCCGGCAGATGACGTCCTTCAACGAGACCTTCGACGTCGAGTTGCTCATCCACCTCGCCCAGCACTACGGACCACAGGCCCTGGCAGTCGAGCCGATCGTCTTCACCGAGGACTACGCCGCGACGAACTTCCCCTCCGTCGAGCCCGGGCCGCGCCACCTGACGGTGATTCACCAGGTCGTTGAGCTCTACGACCGGCTCGTCGCACCGATCGCCCCCGCCACTGGCGAGGCGGCCGACCTGCTCACCCTGATCAGGACGCTCGACCTCAATGACTATGTGACCTTGATCGAGCACCTTCGCGCCGAGGACCGGGACGACCCGACACTGTTCGACCGGCGATGGCCCGTGCAGCACCTTCGCGACATCCTCCGCCGCTGACACCCGCTATGCGCATCCGCAACGCACGCATTCGGCACGATCGCGCCTCCGGGAACGAGCGTCATCGCGGCAGATGAGCGTGTTCGCTGGGGAGGGGCTCTCGCGGTCCGTGTGCGCGTGTGTGCTCAGGCCGGAGTTCGCGGAGCCGGCCCCGTGGCGGCTTTCACGCGAGCCCGTTTTTTGCCCAGACACTGCGCCTGCATCCGGCCGCCGCGAAAACGCGCGGAACGCGCCACGCGCGGCAGATCCGGGCGTTCTCAACTGAAGGCTGTGGTGCATAAATCAGCCTGTTACACAAAACCTGCCCAAAGCTCCAGTACCGGAAGATATAGGCTCCTTTTGGAAAAGGATCTCGGGTAACACGCGGCGCGGGCTCTATTCCCGCCTGCCGGCCGGTATCTCTGTAGCGGCGGCCGGACAGGGGCTGAGGTGGCGTGGGCTGGTCTCGCCGCGCTTGAACAAGGAGCCCGGTGTCTGGGGAAGAATGCCGGGCAGCTTGCTCTGTGTGTGGGGCGCAGGTAGACCCGAGGACATGGTCCCAAGCGCGTCGCCAGCTCCTGCACAGCCGAATCACCTGGGACCAGCTCATCCCTTCCCCCCGCCATTTGAAACTTGAAGCCCAAATCGGGCAAATAGGAGTTGTAGGTCACAGCGTTTTATTCCGGATTCGGGCACCTTCCGCTTCCGGGCTGAATGCTGCATGGTGGCTTCAAGCACCCAGCGTGCGCAAAGTTGCCAAAGTTGCCAAAGTTGCCAAAGTTGCCAAAGTGGCCCGTCGCCCTGACCCTGCGACACGTGCGCACGCCGATGCTCAGCCGCCGCTCTCGCGGCGGCGGGCATACGCCCATGGGTGGACGCCGAGCACGCCAAGTGCACAACCGAAAGGTCATCTTGGCTACCAAGAAGACACCCAACCGCAAGTTCTCCACACTCACCGTCGCGGCAGCAGGCTGCGCGGTCGCCATGGCCGCCATCGCCTCGGGCGCAGCAACCAGCGCCGCCACGGCGGCCAGCGCAACCGGGCCAGCCGCCGCGGCCGAGCCACACCAAAGCGCCGTCCTGGACGCCTACACCAGGCCGCTCACCGCCGACTACAGCTTCGGCGCGCTCGAACACCTCTGGATGGCCGTAGGCGGCAACGGCAGGACCGCCTCCCACGCGGCCTGCATCGCCGAGCATGAATCAGGCGGCAACCCCAATGCCATCAGCCCCACCAACGACTGGGGCCTGTGGCAGATCCACAACGGCGGGCCCCGCATGCTCAACCCGGCCGCGAACGCCGCGGCCGCCGTCCGCATGTCAGACAATGGCCGCAACTGGGCAGCGTGGACAACCGCCCGAATGTGCTAGCGCGACGGCAGTAATCATCAACGGGCGCTTCCTCCCATTCGGCTCTCCGTAATGGATAGGCAACGCTACCAAGAGGCGGCCGCGGGATCTTCCCCGCGGCCGCCCTCTATACCCACCGCCTGCGCGATCAGGCAAGATCACGGCAGCGGCGGCACCAGGGCGAGCAGTGCATCCTGAGTCCACAGCGCATCGCCCGCGGCGCGCCAGGCACAATAATCTTTCACTTGCGTGTACATCTACAACTAGGGCTAGGCCATAAAGCAACCTCCGATCGCGGCAGAGCCCATAACTGGCCATTCTGTGCCACCGGGCAGCGGCGGACTTGCCATCGACGAGAAGCGCATAGTCAGCGTTCTCTGAGCGATATGGCTTCCTCCAGCGGTATGACAGGCGGCAATCACCGCGAAGGACGGCCCGCGTTGGCTGAACCGTGAGTGAGTATGCGAGGCGGCGCATAGATATGCGCGCGGGCACTGCACTCTATTCGCATGAGCGGTCGTCTCAATCGAGGGATCGTTGGCCAGGACGACCCCACCGGCGCGCATCCCGCGGCCAGCATGACCGGTGAAAGGTCGATATCAAAAGCCCGCAGTCCAAGCGAACGCAGATGAGCCGTCACGCGGCCAGTCCCGTAGCCGATATCCGTAGGCGGCTCGCGTGGCGGTCAGATAACCGGGCTCCGGCTTCGTCATAACGAAAGACGGTAACGCTCACACCGAGAGGTTCACGCTGATCCAGCAGGGTAGGAGACCAGCCCGAACGTAGCCGGTTCAACCGGGCGGCGGCGGGAGCTCACCAGCACAAAGACGGGACGCGAAGCTGTCCAGCACCAGGACCGGATGATAGGTTCTCGCCAATAATCTAGTTATACAGCCGACATAATCCGGAACCCGTGTCCTGATGGAGTCTTGCCCGCCGAGGAGGCCCCGTGGCACTGCCAAACTTCCTGGTGATCGGTGCGCCGAAGGCGGGTACCACGGCGCTGCACGCAGCCCTCGCCAGTCATCCGGCGCTCTACATGTCGCAGATCAAGGAGCCAAAGTTCTTCCTCAGTGACGGGCCGCCACCCACCCGGGGCGGCCCCGGTGACGCGCTGACCTACCGTGAGCACGTGTGGAAGCGGCAGGACTACGAGGCGCTCTTCGATGCCGCTCCGGACGGAACGCTGCGCGGCGAGTCGACCCCGCTGTACCTGTACGACCTCGATGCCATGCGCCGAATCCGGGATCTGATCCCGGACGCCAAGCTCATCGCGATCATCCGGGATCCGGTCGAGCGCGCCCATTCGAACTGGACGCATCTCTGGTCGGCCGGGCTTGAGCCAATCGGCGACTTCGTCCAGGCGTGCGGGGAGGAGGAGCGCCGCATCGCCGCGGGCTGGGCCTCGTTCTGGCACTACATCGGCCTCGGGCGGTACGGCGAGCAGCTCGAGCACATCTTCGCGATGTTCCCCCGTGAGCAGGTCCTCGTTATCCGGTACCGCCAGCTGGTGGATGAGCCCGCAGCCACCCTCGACGGCATCTTCGATTTCCTGGGCGTGGAAAAGGGGCTTGTCACCGAGATCCCGCGGCAGAACGTCACCGCGCATCCCGAGGCGACGCTCGCGCACCGGGCGGTCGCCCAGACCCTGCGAGCGGGCTCGGCCGTGGGCCGGTTCCTTCCGGGTTCGGCGGCGGCCGGCCTGACGGCCAGGATGGAACAGTTCCTGCAGCGCGACAACCGTGAACGGCAGCCGCTCAGCTGGCAGCAGCGCCAGGAACTCATCCCGCGGTTCGAGGCCGACCTGGAACTTCTCGAACGGGTCCTCGGCGCGGACTTCAGTGACTGGCGGACGCCGCGTGACCGTTCCGGTGGGATGGTCGGGGCCCGGCCGGAGGGACAGTCGCAGGCCAAGAACGGCCGGCCCGTCGAGCCGGGCGGAGACCAGGCTTCCGGGGGCCCCGGCGATGGCGCACAGGAGCCCAGGGAGGCGGCGTCGCCGGGCCCGTGACCGGCGGCCGGGACAAGCGCCCGGCGGGGGAAAGATGACCAGCCCGCACGGGCGGGCGAACCGGACTACTGTAGCTCGGTGCGCAGGTCGTGGGCGCCGTCGGGCCGCGTCATCTCGTAGTAAAGGCGCTTGCGGCCATCCGGTAGTGACAGCAGGTCCAGGTACCGAAGTCCTCCGCCGTGATACGGCGACCACGCGAGTGGCTCGGTGCCCACGGCGGCCAGCACCGTAGGCTCGGTGCCGATAGCGACACCAGTCCGCTCCTCGTAGTTTTCCGCCGCCGTGGCCCGGCCGTCGTAGTAGGCCACGATCGTGCCCCCGTCGAAACAGACCGATGTGACCCGCGCGCCCCGCGAGTCCCAGTGGCCCGGCCGCCCGCCGAGCGCGACCCCGTCCCATGTCCAGGTGATGCCGTCCGTGCTGCAGGCGTATTCGGTGACCATCTGGTCGGCCTCCGCGGGGTCGTCCAGCGGATGGCAGGTGGCCCACATGTGCCACTCGTCGCCGCGCCGGACGATCACCGGGTCCTTGACGCCCGTCTTCGAGTCACCTGGCAGCACGACGTGACTGCGCCGCGAATCGAACTCGGAAGGGTGGGCCGCCTCGACCACCTCGACCCGCCAGTGCTTCGTGCCCGGCGTCGCACAGCTCAGGTACAGCCGCCAGGAACCGTCCGGGGTCCGGACCAGATAGGGGCGCTCCAGGGAGTCGGTGGCCATTTCTTCCTTGTAGATCATGGTCACCGGGTCAAAGTGCTCTCCGTCGGTGGAGCGCGCGACCGCTACGGCGTACCCTCGGCCGTGGCCCAGTGGCCGCCGCAGCCGGTAGGCGAGGAAGATCTCCCCGTCCGCGAGCACTGCGGAGGGGCCGCCCGACCAGTACCCTGCTCCCTGGCCGGGCGCGTCTACCGCCACTACTCCGGCGCGGGGGCGCGGAAGGATAAAGGCGCCGGGCCGCGGCGAATCAGGGTGGGTATCTGGCGCCTCTGGAATGTCATCTGAGCCGTGTTCACCTGAAAGCACACCAGCATGATAGGCAATTGACGTTCCCCGCGACGGCGCTGCGCTGCGGGTTACCAAGCGAGATTGACTGCTGCTCTTTGTAGTCGACAGGTGCGATGCCGTATGTGCTGGCGCTGGCCGGCCTGATCACTGGCCAAGCGACCGGGACCGCCATGTCACCGTTTGCGGCTGATGACGGCTTGTGACCGGAGGTTCGCTACTTAGCGTTGCTTGCCGCGGGGGTTCTCGGTAGATCGCATGCCTGTGACAATGGGAGCATGAGCGACGGCGAGCGTGGCCTCCTCGGAGGCCTTGACACCGGCCCGGAGGGGGAAACCAGGGAAGCGGCTGCGCACGGTGAGGTGCGTGATGAGATGCCGCCGGTGACCGCGAGCCGCGAGGCGCCGGAAGGCATCGCGCCGGTACCTGAGTATCGCAAGACCCGGAAAAGCGGCAGCCGGCACAACGGCCACGCTGCCTCTGCCGATCACACCCGGCCCGATAACCACAGCAGCCAAAAGGCCAAAGACAGCCACAACGGCCAGGACGACGCCGCGGGGCCCAGCCCCGAGGATCTTCCCCCGCTTCCCGCGAAGCGTTACCTGGACCGGGAGGAAAGCTGGCTCCGGTTCAACCAGCGGGTGCTGGAGCTGGCCGAGGACGAGAGCGTCCCGCTGCTCGAGCGTGTCCGGTTCCTGGCCATATTCGCCAGCAACCTGGACGAATTCTTCATGGTCCGGGTGGCCGGCCTGATGCGGCGGATGGCCGCGGGCCTCCCGGTCGAGGGGGTCAGCGTCCAGCTTCCGGGCCAGGTGCTCACCGGGACCCTCGAGCTGGCGGGCCGGCTGACCGCGCGGCATGCGGCCTGCTTCACCGACCGGATTCTGCCCGCTCTCAGCGCCAACGGCATCGAGCTGCTCCGCTGGAAGGAGCTGTCCTCGGACGAGCGGGCCAACTTGCGGGAACTGTTCCGCGAGCGCATCTACCCGGTGCTGACGCCGCTGGTCGTGGACCCGGCGCATCCGTTTCCCTTCATCTCCGGCCTGTCTCTCAACCTGGCCGTCATGGTCGCCGACCCGCGGACCGGAGCAACGATGTTCGCCCGGGTCAAGGTTCCCCCGCTGCTGCCCCGGTTCCTCGCCGTCTCCCCGCAGCGGTTCGTGCCCATCGAGGACGTCATCGCCGCGCACCTGCACCAGCTGTTCGCGGGCCTGGACATCGTGGAGCGGCATGTCTTCCGGGTCACCCGGGTCCGGGACCTGGAGGTGGACGAGGATGTCACGGAGGATCTGCTGCAGGCCCTGGAGCGGGAGCTGCTCCGGCGGCGCTTCGACCCCGCGGTCCGGCTCGAGGTGGAGGACTCGATGTCCAGTGACGTGCTGGACCGGCTGGTCACTGAGCTCGGCGTGGACCGCCGTGCGGTGTACCGGGTGCCCGGGCCGCTGGACCTGTCCGGTCTGAACGCGATCGCGGACCTCGACATCGGGGAGCTCCGGTACCCGCCGTTCGTGCCCTCATCGCCCGCGATCCCCAAAGACACGGACATCTTCGCCGCCCTCCGTGAGCACGACGTCCTGGTCCACCACCCGTACGAGTCGTTCACCACCAGCGTCGAGCGGCTCATCGAGGCGGCGGCGGCCGATCCCAACGTGCTGGCCATCAAGCAGACGCTGTACCGCACCAGCGGCGACTCGCCGATCGTGGACGCGCTGATCGACGCGGCCGAACTCGGCAAGCAGGTGGTCGTGGTGGTCGAGATCAAGGCCCGCGGCGACGAGCGGGCCAACATCGCCTGGGCCAGGAAGCTGGAGGAAGCGGGCTGCCATGTCGTCTACGGCTTCGTCGGCCTGAAGACCCACTGCAAGGTCCTGCTCATCGTCCGGGAAGAGGCCGATGGAACGCTGCTGCGCTACTGCCATATCGGCACCGGCAACTACAACCCGGCGACGGCCCGGCTGTATGAGGACGTTGGCCTGCTGACTGCCGATCCGACCGTGGGCGAGGATGTCACTGACCTCTTCAACCACCTCACCGGGTACAGCCGCCAGGACTCCTACCAGCAGCTCCTCGTCGCGCCGGAATCACTGCGCGCGGGACTGGTCGGACGGATCGCGCACCAGACGGATCGCCAGCGGGCCGGAAAGTCAGCCCGGATCCAGTTCAAGTGCAACGCGCTCATCGACGAGGTGGTCGTCGACGCGCTGTACCGGGCGTCGCAGGCCGGAGTGCCGATCGACCTGTGGGTCCGCGGAATCTGCACGCTGCGCCCGGGCGTGCCGGGGCTGTCGGAAACCGTCCGCGTGCGCAGCATCCTGGGCCGCTTCCTGGAACACTCGCGGGTCTACGCCTTCGGTACCGGGGAGGACGGCGAAGCCGACCCCGACGCGCGCGGCGAGGTGTGGCTCGGCAGCCCCGACATGATGCACCGGAACCTGGACCGCCGGGTGGAAACGATCGTCCGGGTCACCGATCGCGGGCATGCCCAGGAACTGCGGCGACTGCTGGAGCTGGGCATGTCCGACGAGACGGCCTCGTGGTGGCTGGACGCCGACGGAACCTGGACCCGGCGGGACCGCGGGCCCCACGGTGAGCGGCTGCGTGACATCCAGGCCATGCTGATCGGGGACCGTCGCCTGCGAGCCGCCGATGGCTGAGCCGTCGGCTCCCTCACCCCGGCCGGGAACACCCTCCGGTGGCTGGCTCGGGCCGGACGTGATCGAGGCCGCAGGCGCGATCGTCTGGCGGCGCGGCCCGGACGGCCTGGAGGTGCTCCTCATCCACCGCCCACGGCGCGATGACTGGTCGCTGGCCAAGGGCAAGCGCGATCCGGGCGAGCTGCTGCCGCAGACCGCCGTGCGCGAGACGGTCGAGGAGACCGGCCTGCGCCCGGTCCTTGGCCGGCGCCTGCAGACCGTGCAGTACCTGGCCAGCGGGCGGCCCAAGTGGGTGCACTACTGGGCGGCCGCGCACCCGATGAATGGCCGTGGCCTTGCCTCGTCGTTCACCCCGAACGATGAGGTCGACGGGATCGAGTGGCTCAGCCTCCCGCGCGCCTACGAACGGCTCTCCTACGCCGACGACGCCATGGTGGTCGACGATTTTGCGAAGTGGCCCTACCGGACGGCCGCGCTGGTCATCATGCGGCATGCGTCCGCGGGCGATAAGCGCGACTGGGACGGCGACGACCTGCTCCGCCCGCTCGACCGCAAGGGCCAGGCCGAGGCGCTGGCCCTCGTCCCGCTGCTCGCCTGCTTCGATCCCGTCCGCATCGTCAGCTCGCCTGCGGTCCGCTGCACCGAAACGGTGGCGCCCTACGCCGCGCACATCGGGGCGCCGATTGAGGTGGACCGCGCGCTCACAGTGCCTGACCTGTCCCAGGCTTATTCAGCACGAACGAGCCCTGACAATCCGGTCACCGACGTGGCGCAGCTCCTCGCCGATGGCGTGCCGACACTTGTCTGCGCGCACCGGGAGAACATCCCGCAACTGCTCGGCGGGGCGTGTGAATATCTCGGGGCCAAGCCGCCCAGCGACCCCTCCCTGCCCAAGGCCGGTTTCTGGGTGCTTCAGGCCGGGGAGAGCACGCTCGCCGGGCTGGAGCGCTACGAGCTGCCGCGCCGCGATTGACCTGGCGTTCCGCGGTCGCCTGCCGCCGGTGGTGCCGTCCGGTCCGCTAGCTCACCGTTGCAGGCCTCGCGGTCCTGAGTAAGGCCATCTTGGGTAGGGCGGTCCTGGGCCAGGCCATCTTGGGTGGGGCGGTCCTGGGCCAGGCCATCTTGGGTAGGGCGGTCCTGGGCCAGGCCATCTTGGGTGGGGCGGTCCTGGGCCAGGCCATCTTGGGTGGGGCGGTCCTGGGCCAGGCCATCTTGGGACTGAGCCGGCTCAGCAGTATCACGGGCCTCCTTGGCCTCTCCGGCCTCAGCGGCTGCCTCTCCGGCCTCTCCGGCCTCTCCGGCCTCAGCGGCTGCCTCTCCGGCCTCGGTGGTCCCGTCCGCCCCAGTGCCGCTGGAAGCTGAAATCTCAGCGGTTTTTTCAGTCTTCTGAGACGCCGAGA
>Ga0302326_10023479_pt1 | contig 12568 bp, 12 predicted proteins | sample Palsa_T0_3_FD_202264 | JGI IMG/M metagenome (GOLD analysis project Ga0302326, IMG submission 202264) | Peat permafrost microbial communities from Stordalen Mire near Abisko, Sweden - Palsa_T0_3 | ecosystem: Environmental > Terrestrial > Soil > Palsa > Peat permafrost | place: Sweden: Abisko... | reverse complement strand
GCGATCGCCGAGCTCGCAAAGCTCCCGATCAACCAACGCTGGCAGGCGGAAATGGCCCATTTCACCGACGTCGCGCACGACTACAGCGGAGCCTCCGCCGATCGGCTGAAGCTGATCTTCAACGCCGGATGAACGTCCGCCTGCCAGATCTGGGGCTTGGCTGCGCACCGCTCGCGGGTCTGTTTGACGCCGTCGACGAAGAGACAGCGCGCGCTGTTGTCGACCACGCTTGGGAGCTCGGCGTGCGCTACTTCGATACCGCGCCGGCCTACGGTTCTGGGCTGTCGGAGCGACGTGTCGGCGCGGCGCTGGCAGACCGGCCGCGCGAGCAATTCGTGCTCTCAACAAAGGTCGGACGTTTGCTCCGGCCCGGCGAGCCCGACAGGGCTTTCAAGGGAGCTCCGCCGCTGACGCCGATCGTTGACTTCAGCGCCAGCGGCGTCCGCCAGTCGGTGCAGGAGAGCCTCGAGCGTCTCCAGCTCGAGCGAATTGATGTCGCCCTGATCCACGATCCGGACGAGCACCTCGATGCCGCCCTGCCGTTAGTCGACGCGTTACGCGACCTCGCGGCGACGGTCGGTGTCGGGACAAAGAGCGTGAGCACTGCGCTGGCGTTCGTGCGCGGGAGCGATATCGACTGCGTGTTGATCGCCGGTCGCTACACGTTGCTCGACCGTTCGGCAGAGCTCGAGTTGTTGCCGCTGTGCGCCGAGCGTGGCGTGCACGTGATCGCGGCGGGCGTGTTCAATAGCGGCCTCCTATCGGGCGGCAGCACCTTTGACTACGAAGCGGCGCCCCCAGCGATGGTGTCCAAGAGGGAGTCACTGGACACGATGTGTAAGAGCTACGGCGTACCCCTTGCCGCAGCCGCACTCCAGTTTCCGCGGCGCCATCCTGCGGTCTCGACGATCCTCGTCGGCGCCCGCTCGGCCGCTGAGGTCGAGCAGGATCTCGACTTGCTCGCGCTGCCCCTGCCCGATGAGTTCTGGGCCGAGGCGCAGACCGCTTATGGTCCGCCCGCCCTCGCCAACAGCTCGGCCGAGCTAGCCTGACGCGGCGTGCGAACTCCGCCCTCGTCGCGCAGGCGCCAGCGATTGCCGCTGCGCCTCGCCGTCACAATTGCCGGCGTTGCGCTGCTGCTCCCGGCGTGCGGCGGCAGCTCTAAGCCCTTTGCTGTCAGCGCCGAGGCGATCTGCGCGAGCGCGAGCAAATCGCTTGCAGCGGTTCCGGCTGTCGGCTTGACACTTGCCCAGCTCGCAAAGGACGTCGCTGGCCAGCTTCCGATCTACGAAAAGCAGCTGAATGAACTGAGCGCGCTCCACCCGCCCGCGGCTGACCAGCGGGCCTACGCCAAGGCGCTGAGCGGTGCCCGCACGGACGTCGCGCTGCTCCATCAGCTATACAGCGCAATGCGCGCCGGCAACGGCAAGAGAGTGCATGACATCGGGTTGGAGGGAGGCCGTGCCTTCACCAACGCCGGGGCGGCGATGCGCACAATCGGGCTTGCCCGGTGCACGACCAGCGTGTAGCCGTGCTGGCGGACGAGACGCTTCGCTCCTGAGCGAGCCTCAGTCGGCGGCTGCCTCACCGCCGATAACGCGTGCCATGATCAGCGCGAACAGGATCACGGCGCCGTCGATCGCGTCGATCCAGTAGTTGTTGACGTTGCCAAGGTCGAGGACGTTCTGCACGAGGGCCAGGAGGATGACGCCCAAGCCGGCGCCGAGCATGCCGCCACGCCCACCCCTCAAGCTCACGCCGCCGATGACGGAGGCCGCGAAGACGTTGAAGATGATTCCCTCTTCGTAGCCCTGCGTGCTTGCGACCGTCAGGTTGCGGCCGGCCTCCATCAAGCCGCCGATCGCGGCGAGCACGCTGCCGGCGACGTATACGCCGATGCGGATGCGGTCCACGCGAATACCTGCGGCGCGCGCGGCCGCGCGGTTACCACCGACCGCATAGATGTCGCGCCCCCAGCGGTGGTAGCGCAGGAACAGCCCCACGCCGACGAAGACGAGGACGGTGAAGACCAGCGACACCGGAATCTGGCCCCAGTATGCGGAGCCGAGGTAGACCCAGGCCGCCGGCTCGTCGGGGAGCGACTGGCCGCTGACGATGCCGTCCATAAAGCCGTAGAGGATGATCGTCATCGCGAGCGTCCAGATGAAGCCGTTGAGGCGGAACTTGACGATGGCGACGCCGTTGATGAGACCGACGGTGATGCCGACCCCGAGCAGCACGAGAATGCCGGGGATCCAGCCCCACAGCGTGCCGGCGCCGAAGGCCGCGACCGGCACCATCAGCCAGGCTGAGACCATCGGCGCGAGTCCGAAGGTCGACTCGAGCGATAGGTCCATGCCCCCGATCATGATGATCAAGGACTCGCCGATGACGACCATTCCGAGCGCCGAGGCCTGCTGGCCGACGCCGGCCAGGTTCGAGACCGAGAAGAAGACTGGGCTGGCGAGCGAGCCGATGATCAGGAGCACGCCAATCACGGGCAGGAGCGCCGCGCCGCGCACGAATGCCAACGTAGCCACGCGGCGACTTCGGTTCTCAAGCAGGGCGAGCTCGCTGGTGGTCGCGGTCTCCGGTTCGCGGACTTCGGTCATCACTCTCTCCCCACGGCCACTAGGCCTTCGGTAGCTGAGATCAGTTCCTCGTTGTCGTACGGCGGCTCGGTGAACTCGGTGAACACCTGGCCACGCACGAGCACGATCACGCGATCGCAGATTTGCAGGTCATCAAACTCATCGCTTGCCAGCAGCAGGCTGGCGCCGGTCGACCGGGTGGTCTCGGCGAGCGCCGCCAGCAGCAGCTCCTTCGAGGCAACGTCGACGCCGCGCGTCGGCGTGATCGCGACGATCAGCTTCGGCTCGCTCGCCAGTGCGCGGGCAACCGTGACCTTCTGCTGGTTGCCGCCCGACAGCTCGTCGACCGCCTGATTCAGGCCCCGCGACACGAGTGAAAGCTCTTTGGCGAGGGGGCGCGCCGCGGCCGTCCGTCGCGATGGGGTGAGGAAACCTAGCCGTCCCGCCAGATATGGCGCGATGCTCATCGTCATGTTTTCGGAGATTCCGAGCAGGCCGACGAAGCCCTCGAGCCAGCGGTCCTCGGGGACGTAGCCGATCCCGGCCGCGAGTGCCGCATCCGGCCGACGGGCCGGTAGCGACTTACCGTCGAAGCGGATCGAACCGGACTGGTATGCGTGCGCTCCCACGATCACCCGCCCGAGCGTTGCCACGCCGGCACCCAGCAGCCCTGTGAGACCGACGCGCTCGCCGGCGTGCACGGTCAGCGAGGCGCCCAGCAGCGAGCCGCGCGTCGACTGCGCCACGATGTCACTCGCCACGAGTAGCTCCTCTGTGACGGCCTTGCCTCTGTAGCGCGAAGCAGGAGCCGCAGCCCGCGCGGCGATCACCGGTGTCTCGATGTCCCCGACCATCGCGCTGACGAGTTGATCCTCGGTCAGCTTCGGCGTGGGTGCGGTCAGAACCACCTCGCCGTCACGCAGCACGACGACGTCCTGACAGATCTCGAAGACCTCCTCGAGGTGGTGCGAGATGTAGAGGACCGCGACACCGCCAGCCACGAGGGCGCGTACCCGCTCGAATAGCCGGCGTACCCCGTCGCGCTCGAGTGCCGCGGTCGGCTCGTCAAGCAGAAGGATGCGCGTGCCTCGCACAAGGGCGCCGGCGATCTCGACGATCTGGCGCTGCTCGACGGTGAGTGTGCCGCACTCCAGATCCGGGTCGACGTTGAAGTCCCACTCGCGCAGTACTTGTCGCGTTTGGGCGCGCATCGCACGCCAATCGACGACTCCGCGGTGCTCGGGCCGGTCGCCGAGGAAGATGTTCTCGGCGACGGTCAACTGGGGGACCACCATCGAGTGCTGGAAGACGGTCGAGATGCGACGTCGCCAGGCCCCGACGTCGTCGAGCGGCGGAGCGGGCTCGCCGTCGAAGCGAACCTCCCCTGCGTCGGCGGCAACCAGGCCCGACAGAATCGAGACGAGCGTCGATTTCCCGGCACCGTTGCGGCCCACGAGGCCGAGACAGTGGCCTGCCAGGAGCGCGGTGTCGACGCCCAGCAGCGCCTGTGTGCTGCCAAAGCGCTTGCTGACACCGATCGCCTCGACGACAGGCTGGCCTGCGCTCATCGAATGTGTGCGTTGCACGTTCATCGCTTGTCGGATTGAGTCAACCAAATCCGCCGATCGAGCTGCTTTCACCCTCAGCGGCGAGCGAGGCGGAGTCCTCCCTGCCACTTGCGCAACAGGAAGGACTCCACGCTCGTCTTATCCGTGCTACGGAGCCGTCAGGGTCACTCCGCTGGGTGCCTGTACGCCGGAGCAGTCGCCACCATGCGCCGCGCCGTAAACGTTGCCCCACAGCGAGTTGTCGGTGACCGGGATGCTCGTGAACGCGCCCGGTGCACCGGCGATCGACTTGGCGCTGAACGTTTCCGCCGTCTTCGTGACGAGCGGCCCAACGATCGGGTCACCGAGGTTGGTGTCGCCCAGGAAGCTCACGTCCTGGAGCTTCGGAGCGCCAATGCCCTTCTCTCCGACCTTGAGCTTGACGCCCTTGGCCGCGTCCACGGCGTACTCAATTGCGCCCTGGGCGTAGAGGTTGGCGGGCTGTGACTGCGCGCCCGCCATGAGGCCGCTGTTGATGTAGCACATCTCATACGCGACGCCGTCGTCGCCGATGATGGACACCTGGCCGGTGAGGCCCTTGGCTGCGACAGCCTGAACCGCGGCCGGGTCGGGCCCGCTGTACTGGTCGTAGATCCCCTTGAGCTGCGACCCGTAGGCGTTGAGCGCCGTCTGCGTGTCGCTCGTCGCCGTTGCGGCCACCCATACGGTCGGATCCGACAGGACCGTGATGTTCGGGGCGTTCTCCTGCATGCACTGGTTGAAGCCGTTCGTGCGATCGGCGCCGTTGGACGACGTGAGGTCGCCCTCCAGGTCGATCACATAGCCCGACGAAATGTGCTTGGAGAAGTAGGCGCACGCGTCCTCACCGTAGATGAGGTTCGACGCGCGGACCACCATGTAGACGTGGCCCTTGCCGACGATCGTGTCGACCGAGACCAACTGCACGTGGTGCTTGGCGGCGTAGTTGATCGCCGGCACCAGGCTCGTCGCGGTCTCCGGGTTGATGATGACCGCCTTCGCGCCCTCGTTCACCAGATCCTCGATCTGTGTGTTCTGCAGGCTGGCGTTCGCCTGAGCGAGCAGTGGGCCGAGCAGCTTGACGTGGTACTGCTTCGCATACTGCTGCTCGTAGCTGATGTACGCCGTCCAGAAGGCGGTGTTGTTATACGTCAGGTCGACGCCGATTTTGATGGGGCTGGTCGCTGACGCCGAACCTGGCGCGCAGACCGCGGCCATCGCCGCAATGACTGCCACCGAGGCACCGAGCCGGCCCAGCCGGTTAGGAACTCGCATTGCTCTCCTCTCCATGTGGTTTGTGGCCCCGCTCCGGACCGCCGGTAGTCGTGGCTAACGGCCATTTCTATAGCAATGACCCAATGTTTGTCAAACAAGAACCGTAAAACGCTGGTAGCATCGGTCCCCGGCGGTGCCTTTGACCCGATCTTTACCGTTTTGAGGCCGGAGTTCCGCCGGGCGCGAAGGCGCGCGATCACAGGCGAGATCTGAACTCCTCGATCGCCTCGCGGAACCGGGAGCGAGTGGGCCCCTGGGCCGTCCAGGAGGCCGAGCACGCACAGACCGTTAGGCACCACAACTGTCCAGCTACATAAGGGAGGAGCAACGTGCACGCAGCCTGTTACGTCGGGGACAAAAAGCTGAGCGTCGTTGAGCGGGAGCCGCGCAGTCCCGAACCCGGCGAGGTTCGTATCGATGTCGCCTACACCGGGATCTGCGGCACCGATCTGCACATCCTGCACGGCGCGATGGATGCTCGCGTGACGCTGCCGGCCGTGCTCGGACACGAGATGTCGGGCACGATTACGGCAATCGGCGACGGTGTCGAGCGGTGGTCTGTGGGCGACCGCGTGACGGTGATGCCGCTCGCCTGGTGCGGCCACTGCCCCGCCTGTCGCGCCGGACACACGCATATCTGCCACAACCTGAACTTCCTCGGCATCGACTCGCCAGGGTCGATGCAGCAGAGCTGGACGGTGTCGCAAGACGTGCTCGTCGCGTTGCCCGCAACGCTGTCGCTCGAGCACAGTGCGCTCGCCGAGCCCACCGCAGTTGCAGTCCACGACGTAAGGCGGGCGGCGCTACAAGAGGGCGAGCGGGCGCTGGTGGTGGGCGGCGGCCCGATCGGCGTGCTGATCGCCTGCGCGGCGCGAGCCAGCGGTGGCGACGTGTTGACGCTCGAGATCAGCGAGCCGCGACGTGCGTTCGCGGCCAAGCTCGGCCTGGCCACCGCCGATCCAAGCACGGTGGACGTGGAGGCGCTGGTCGCCGACTGGACGGAGGGCAAAGGCGCCGACGTCGCGTTCGAGGTCTCGGGCGCCGTGGCCGGGCTGGAAACGGCGCTGCAGTCGCTGGCGGTTCGCGGCCGCGTGGTCGTCGTCGCGATCCACCCGACGCCGCCGCCGGTCAACCTGTTCCGAGTCTTCTGGCGTGAGCTGACGCTGATCGGTGCACGGGTCTACGAGCGCGCCGACTTCGAAGAGGGCCTCCGCCTGCTCGCCAGCGGCGCGATCCCGGGCGCCGAGCTGATCACCCGGGTCGACGCGCTCGCCGATGTGTCGGCGGCGTTTGCGGAGCTCGAGTCCGGTCGCGCGATGAAGGTGCTGATCGACTGTCAGGCGGGAAGTTGAGATGACCAGCGTCGAGCGCGACAAACTGGATCTGCAGAGCATGTTCGATCTGCGAGGCAAGGTCGCGCTCGTAACTGGCTGTCGGCGCGGCATCGGTCTTGTGATGGCGGAGGCACTCGCGCTCGCCGGTGCCGACGTCGTCGGCGTCAGCGCCCAGCTGGAGCCGAGCGGCAGCGAGGTAGCGCGACGCGTAGAGGCGGCGGGGCGCGAGTTCGCGGGCTTCCAGGTCGACCTCAGCGATCGCGCGGCGGTCGCGCGGCTGGCGACCGAGCTCGGCGAGCGCGAGCGTCCAATCGACATCCTCGTCAACAACGCAGGCACGATCTCGCGTGTCGCCGCGGTCGACCACGACGACGAGACCTGGGACCGCGTCGTCGAGGTCAACCTGACGGCGCCGTTTCTGCTCGCGCGGGCGCTCGGCCGAGGCATGCTGCAGCGCGGCGCCGGCAAGGTGATCTTCACCGCATCGTTGCTGAGCTTCCAAGGCGGAATCCTGGTGCCCAGTTACGCTGCCGCGAAGTCCGGCGTCGCCGGGCTCGTCAAGGCACTCGCGAACGAGTGGGCACCGCATGGCGTGAACGTCAATGCGATCGCACCGGGATACATCGCGACCGACAACACGGAAGCTCTTCGCAACGACGCGAATCGCAGCCGAGCGATCCTCGAGCGGATTCCCGCCGGGCGCTGGGGGGCGGCGTCCGACCTCGCCGGCGCAACGGTCTTTCTCGCCTCCAAAGCCTCGGACTACGTCTGCGGCGCGATCATCCCGGTCGACGGCGGCTGGCTGGCCCGGTGATGCACTCCGCCTGGCGGCAGCGCTAGCGGCCCGCCATCGCGAGCGATGCCGGATGGCACGCCGGGCCGATCGGCTCAAACGACTTGTAGCCGAGCACGAACTCCCGATGGCCGAGCGACTCTGAAACGCTGAGGCGTCCGGCCGCCACCTCGCCAATCAGGCCGCAGATGTCCTCGGCGACCGCATCGAGCGTGCCCTGGCCGTAGAGGATCCGGCCGGCGTCAACATCCATGTCCTCGCCCAACCGCTCGAAGGTCTCCGGGTTCGCGCACACCTTGATCACCGGTGCGATCGCCGATCCAACGACCGAGCCGCGCCCGGTGGTGAAGAGGATCAGGTGCGCGCCGCAGCTGATCAACTCTGCGATCTCGGCGTTGTCGTTGATGTTCGGGAAGCCCCAGCGCGCGACGCCGTCGGGAACGACATCGAGCAGGAAGAGGCCACTGCATTCGGGAATGTCGCCGGGTTTGATCAGCCCTTGGATCGGGCCACGCCCACTCTTGCTGTAAGCGCCGAGCGACTTCTCCTCGATCGTCGTCAGCCCGCCCGTAGCGTTGCCGGCGGCGAAGCTCGGGTAGCCCATCGCGATGCTGTAGCGCTCCGCCTTCAGCACCGCCTCGCGCAGCTCGGCGCCCAACTCAGGTGTCACGGCCCGCTCTGCGAGGTCGTCCTCGCAGCCGACCATCTCCACCGTCTCCTCAAAGATGCAGGTCGCGCCATCGGCGACGAGCCGGTCGAAGGCGCGACCGACTGCGGGGTTCGCGGTCAGACCGCTCGTGCCGTCGCTGCCACCGCAGATCGTGCCGATCGTCAGCTCGTCAATCGACATGCTCGTCTGGACGGCGTCGGCGAGCAGCGCGAGCTGCGTCTCAACCCAGGCCCGTCCGGCCTCGACGGTGCTGCGCGTGCCACCGCGATCCTGGATGACCAAGGTCTGCACCGGCCGTCCGCTGTCGGCGATCAGCGCATGCAGGTCATCTCGCGGCAGCGACTCACAGCCCAGCGACACGAGCAGCGCGGCGCCGACGTTCGGATGCGTACATAGGCGCGAGAGCATGCGAAACGCGTAATCGCTCGGATAACAGCCCGGAAAACCGACGACGTGGACGCCTCGATCGCCGTAGGGCGCGGCGATCTCGCGCGACACGTGATGGGCGCACTCAACGAGGTACACGACGGCGACTAGGTTGCGAATCCCTTTGCGTCCATCGGGACGCAGATAGGCGGGCCACTCAGTCGGCACGGTGGTCGCCACGATGCGCCTCCTCGAGGTCTAGCGGGATGTAGTCGCTACGGAGATTGTGCGAGTGGACGTGCGCACCAGGCTTGATCGCCTGTGTCGCCGTCCCGATCGGCACACCGAGTTTAACCACCTGCTCGCCGGCGGCAATTGGCACCGCGGCCAGTTTGTTGCCGACGTCGAGATGCGCTGACATCGCCCACTGCTCGCCGTCGAGGCCGGCAAAGCGATCCCCGCTGTCAACGTGACGCACGAGGACGACTACGTTGTCAATCGGTCCGAGGCGCACATAGGGTGGCGGTACGGTCGCTGCCATGTCCGAGCTGGTGATCACAACTACATCACAGTACGCGGTAGCGAGCCCAGACTGACTGGAGTGTCGCGCCGCCGCGCAACTCCTCGAGCACGGTGGTCTCTCTCCGCGCTCGTTCGTTGGCTCGCGTTACGGCATCCGTCTCGACATCGGCAGGTACGACGACGACGCCGTCATCGTCGGCGAGGATGAGATCGCCCGGGTTGACGAGAACACCGCCGCAAACGACCGGACAGTCCGTTCCGGTGATCTCCATCCGCGCCCGGTAGTCGATCGGTCGCGTGCCGGTCGCGAACACGGGAAAGCCGAGAGCACGGATCTTGTCGCTGTCGCGGGCATAGCTGTCGCAGACGACGCCGGCCGCTCCGCGCCCGACGGCAGCGGCAGAGAACAGCTCGCCCCAGAACGCGCTGCGCGTCGAGGCCTCAGAGGCAATCACGACGATCGTGCCGGTCTCGAGCCCATCGATGAACGCGATCGCGTCGTCGTATGGCTCATCACTGTCGTGGTCGACCCGCGCGAACTGCACCGTGGCGGCGCGGCCGATCGCGCGCATGCCAGTAGCGAGTGGAGCGATCGCCGCCTCCATTACCTGCTGGCGACACCCCACGGCATCGAGCGCGTCTGCCAGTTGGGCCGTCGAGACGGCCGGATCGAGTGCTTCGCGTGCGTGCGACACAGGACAGCTTGTAGCAGACGACCACCGGCGCGGCAGATCGTGATCTGGCTGCAGCTCAGCGAACTCTCGTCGATTCGGTCGCGAGGCTGGGTCTGTCATGCAATCGGATCGGACCATCTCGAGTCCCGTCTGGCTATGCTCCTATGACCATCCAGAGCGGTCGAGGGACGTGGCCCTATGACACCGCCGCAACCTGCTCAGGCAAGGTGCGAACGCCACGCGATGGAGGAACATGACTCAGACACTCGGGGACAACGCCGGCTGGCAGGCTTATAACCGCTCCAAGGCGCTCAGCCGTGCCCGCGACCAGGCTAGAGACGCCCGCATCCTCGTGGAGCGAGCCGAAAAGGAAAATTCTCCAGACATCGACGCCATGCGCGGCCTGCTGATGGAGATCGAAGCCGCCGCAGCCAGGATCCCTGCCCTGTGGGAGCGGATTTCAGCTATCGCTAACGGCAGAGACCCTGGCCTCATCGAGGATGCCGGCGGCATCTCGATCGTCCACAACCACGGACCGAATCCCGAGCTGGTCAAGGCCATCAGCGCCGCGTACGCTGAAGACCCCATCGACAGAACGGTCGGGCGGCTGTTCGACCAGCTCCGGCAGCTCGCGGCCGGGCCAGGGTCAAGTTGGAGCCCTATCCCGGCCGCCTGCCCGACCTGGACGACACCAGTCCCGGGCTCGAATGAGCCATCCGATTTTGTAACCGGCCTTGTAAGCGAATGACGCGATTCTGAGACTTTCTGAGCCCCTTGGAGCCTCTGAGAAGCACTCTGCGTCCGGCAGCCGGTCAGCCTCCGTCGCCTGCAAATGGCCTAATTTAGGCCTGTTCCGCCCAACGGGGGACCCAGGAATCGAACCTGGCGTTGCGGTTTTGGAGACCACTCCGGATGGGCCATTTGGCCCAGTAAATCCGGGCTTTCAGAGTTGCTCCGCTGGACTCTCCGCTGGACTGTTTTGGAATTGAGGGCGCCGGACGGGCTCCCCAGGTTGAGGAAAGGGCGGGAAAAGTTCAGGGGGTGCCGGGCCGTCGGCCACGGTCTGTTGAAGTCTACAAGCTCTACAAAGTCGATAAACTCGCTAATGGCCATCATGGCCCGAGAGAGCGGCGGCGCTCTGCCAAGAGGAGGCGATCGAGATGTCGAATCCGGAGTTCATGAACGTGCGCGATGCAGCCGCTCGGCTGGGCGTTCACGAGAACACCGTGCGCAATATCGAGCGCCGCGGCGAGCTCGCCGCGATCCGTCTGCCGGGCTCCGGTTTTCGCCGCTTCCGCAAGGAGGACGTGGAGCGGATGCGCGAAGAGATGTGGAGCCAGTTCGCGCCAGACACGACGATGCCGTCTGAGCCGAGGCGTCGTTCGAGCACGCGCAGCAGCGTCGCCGACGAGGATTACGCCGCGAGCTGACCCTTCTCGTCGCAGCGCTTATCTCGCCATAGGTTACAATTGGCGCGTCTTATGCGCTACTTGTTTACATCCTAGGTCTGGTCAATGCCTGCTAACGACGACTTGTTCGCAATCGATGCGCAGCCCGAGGTCTTCTTCTCGAGCGCGGCGACGAGCCGCGTCGTGAGTTACGCGGTGCAGACTGGCCGTGCTAGGCGCGTCGCCCGTGGCGTCTACACGCGCAACATGACCGACGAATTGGCGGCGGTCGTGCGGCGCCACTATGCGCGTATCGCCGCGCACTTCTTTCCCGGAGCGGTCGTTGTCGACCGTAGTGCCCTGGAGATGGGGCCGGCCAGCGATGGCAGCCTCACGCTCGCCGCGAAGCGGACGCGCGAAGTGTCGCTGCCGGGGCTGTGGCTACGTGCGCGCGCAGGCGCGGGCCCTCTGGACGGCGACCTGCGGTGGATGGGCGAGGAGTTGTTCATGAGCTCGCGCGCGCGCGCGTTCCTGGAGAACTGCCGCCGCTCGCGCGGCCGGAAGGGCTTGCCGCGCACGCTCACACAGGCCGAGCTCGAGGCCAAGCTCGACGCCTACGCTGGGCGCGATGTCGCAAGCCTCAACCGGCTACGGGACGAGGCGCGCGAGCTCGCGCCGGCGCTTGGTGCGAAGGCTGAGTTCGAACTACTCGACGAGCTGATCGGGGCGCTGCACGGAACACGCGAGACCAAGCTTGTCTCGCCGCGTGGCCGTGCGCGGGCTCGCGGACTGCCATATGACGAGGCGCGGCTCGTGCGCTTCGAGCAGCTCGCGCGCCACCTGCTCGAGGTCGCGGCACCGCAGCGCGCCGCGAATGCTGCCCACGAGCTGAGCACGTTCGCGTTCTTCGAGGCGTACTTCTCGAACTTCATCGAGGGCACCGAGTTCACGCTCCAGGAGGCCGAGGGGATTGTGTTCGAAGGCGTGATCCCGCGCCAACGTCCGCAGGACGCGCACGACATCCTCGGCACCTACCGCATCGTTGCTGACCCGGTCCAGCGCGCCCGCATACCCGGCTCGGCCGACGAGCTCGTCAGGCTGCTGCGAGAGCAGCACGCCACGCTCCTTGCTGAGCGGCCTGATGTCGGACCGGGCGAGTTCAAGCTCAATCCCAACCGTGCCGGAGCGACGCAGTTCGTAGCACCGGAGTTCGTCGAAGGGACGCTGCGCGAGAGCTGGCGACTGTACGAACCGCTGCCTGCAGGGTTCGCGCGCGCCGCGTTCGCGATGTTCGTCGTCTCCGAGGTCCACCCGTTCGCGGACGGGAACGGCCGCATCGCGCGGGTGCTGATGAACGCGGACCTGACTG
>Ga0302326_10023476_pt1 | contig 12570 bp, 9 predicted proteins | sample Palsa_T0_3_FD_202264 | JGI IMG/M metagenome (GOLD analysis project Ga0302326, IMG submission 202264) | Peat permafrost microbial communities from Stordalen Mire near Abisko, Sweden - Palsa_T0_3 | ecosystem: Environmental > Terrestrial > Soil > Palsa > Peat permafrost | place: Sweden: Abisko... | reverse complement strand
CGCCGCCTTCGGTCGTCCCATCGTCATAAGCACCCCCATTCTGCCTTGGAGATGCCCATATTCCCAGCAATATTATTACCACTTATTTATGGGACACAACACTAGAGCTTTCGGGCAACGTTCATCATGCCGCGACCATGCGGGAAGACGGAGGTAATCGAGTTACGCTGACCTTGGGTTCGTCGCGACGAGGACGGAAAACGATCGTCCTGCCGCAACAGAACTGACATGACCATCGCGCACGCGCTGATTGCTTTCACCGCCGCCGCCGCGTTATTGACGATCACGCCCGGATTGGATACGGCGCTGGTCCTGCGCACGGCCGCCGTCGAAGGGCCGCGCCGCGCGATGTTCGCGGGTGTGGGAATCTGCATGGGCTGTTTGACTTGGGGAGTGGCGGTGGCGACCGGGTTGGGCGCTCTCTTCGCAGTTTCGCATTTTGCCTACAACGTGCTGCGTATCCTGGGCGGATGTTATCTCATTTATCTCGGCTGCAAAATATTCTTCCAGCCCTCTGCTTTTGCGTCCGAAGCGCCCGCGAATTTGCCGCCCGGTGCGGAGAACGAAGGGCGCGCGTCCATGGGCCAAAGCGCGTGGCACTGGCTTCCGCGAGGATTCTTCACGAATATTCTGAACCCCAAGGTCGGGGTTTTTTACGTGACGTTCCTTCCGCAATTCATTCCCGCCGGCGTGAACGTCACTTCCTTCAGCGTGCTTCTCGCCGCCATCCATGCCACGGAAGGAATCCTATGGTTTGTGGCGCTCATTTTCGCCACGCGCCGGCTTTCGGGATGGCTGCGGCATCCGCGCGTCGCGAAGGCCCTTAATCGGGGCACGAGCGCGGTCCTCGTAGGCTTCGGTCTTGAACTTCTACTCGAACATCGCCGCTGAAAGCGCGTGCCGTCGTTGATTTGAGTTTGTAACGCCGGCATCTTGGCGGCGGGTCTAGAAATGGACCATTCCTGCGAAAGGCGCCGACAAGGATGCTGGCGTTACAAGAGAAGAACCAGTGAAGGCAAAAAATTGCGGGTTGAATCGCTTGCCCCAGCTCCAATAGGAACCGGCGTCCCCGCAGCCAAGCACTCTCAACCCGCCCGCTACATTTTCCGAGAGGGATCGTAACTCAGCAATAGCCCGCGGGATTCAAATGAGAGGGTACAAGGGTAGTAGTACGGGTTTGATCGTTCCCAGTCGCATTCGTCAACCCGTCATACAACTGCGAGGTCCGTCAGCGATCAAGCGCCAAAGTCCGTACCTGCTCGGTGAGCACCTTCAATGTCAGATCCCGTCCGGTGGCCGACCCTTCATGACCGGGGCCGGGCACCAGATAGAATTGCTTGCGCGGCGCCTTGATGCTGTCGAAATAGGCTTTGGCCAGCTCAGGGACAGTCGTCAGATCTTCTTGACCTTGAATAATGAATATCGGAATTGCGAAGCCAGTCCCAAGTGCTGGAAGATCAACGGCCTCCAACGGCCCAGACATCGTCGATCCCACAAAATGCTCAAAAGAGAAATCGTCTGCCGCTGCGTACTGAGCCTGTTCCTGAGGCGAGGCGTACTCGGGACTAATTGCTTCGGGAGCCGGCGGCGCGGTAGCTATCTTGGCCTGGTAGGCGAGCTTCCATTTTCGAAATACATGCCACTTTGAAAGTGAACTCCAGGGCGGCGGACCAAGTGTCGTCAGTTCGGTTATCGCCTGCTGATCGCCGGCGGCACGCGCCAATTCCAGCACGCGCGAATAGCTGGCCGACTCATTTTTGCGCGTATTCACCAATTGGTCCTGGCCGATGTATGCATAGAACAGGTCCGGCCGCGGCATCCCACACAGACACGCCACGTTACGACAAGAAGGAAACGCGGCGATGGCATCAAAAGTTCCAAGAGTTGGGGGGGGGAGCGACAATGCCGATGTTCAGGTTTCGCGCCAGACTTTGCGTTCGATGCTCGAGGCGCGGCCCGTGTGCGGATCCACTTCCAGCAGCACGGCGTTGATGCGCACGTCGCCGGTGGCCACGCCGAAGCGCGCGGGGAGGCCATCGAGAAAACGCTGTACGATGCCTTCCTTTTGCATGCCGATGACGGAATCGTGCGGGCCGGTCATGCCAACGTCGGTGATATACGCAGTACCGCCGGGCAAAATCTGTTCGTCCGCCGTGGCGATGTGGGTGTGCGTACCGACGACGGCGGAAACTTTTCCGTCGAGGAACCAGCCCATGGCCTGTTTTTCGGAAGTGGCTTCGGCGTGCATATCCACCACGATGACGCGGACGTCGCGGCCGATGCGGTCCAGTTCGCGCTGGGCCGCGTGGAACGGGCAATCGAGAGCCTGCATGAACGTCCGTCCTTGCAGGTTCAGGAATGCATAAGGAGTCCCGTTGCGCGCCACGCCTTTGTAAACGCCGCTGCCCGGAGCGCCTTCCGGAAAATTCGCGGGGCGAACCAGGCGCGGCTGCGTGGGAAAATATTCTTTGATTTCCTTGCGGTCCCAGATGTGATTGCCGCCGCTGATTACTTCGACGCCGGCTTCCAGCAAATCATCGGCGATGTGCGGCGTAATGCCGAAACCGGCTGCGGCATTCTCGCCATTGGCGATAACCAGATCGAGTTGTTCACGCGCGATGATACCCGCCAGGCGCTCTTCCACGATGGCGCGCCCCGGCGCTCCTACGATGTCTCCGATGAAGAGGATTCGCATGCATGGAGGCCACGCGACGGCTTCCGCGGCGGCCTCTTTCCCTTTCTAAGCAGATTGCACAGGGTAACACAACCAGCCGTTTCGTTCGGAGCTTCACGCTTTCCTGGATTGCCTTATCGGCGCGCCTTCTCCGTCTGCTCGCCGCTACGCGACTACAAAGCGCGAACGCGATTTTCCAATTCGTGCGTGATATCGGCTGCGGAGACATCCGTGGGAAAACGTATGGGTGCGCCGAATGTAACTCGCACCCTTCCGGCCTTGGCGAAGCGTTTGTTGGCCTTTCGCAGCTCATGGACGCCGTCCATGCGGGCGGGGACAACGGGAATTCCCAGCCGCGAGACCAGCAGGCCGATGCCCGCGCGGAACGCATGGATCTGGCCATCCTGCGTCACTTCACCTTCGGGGAAAATCAAGACGTTCCAGCTGTGGTCCACCAATTCGCCAATGTAGGAAAAGCTTTCACGGAATCCGGCGTGCTTGGGAAGAGGAAAAACATCGAAGACAGTGACGAGCAGGACATATTGAACGCGGCGCAGCAATCGCGTGAACGGATTCTTCTCCACCGGATGGCGAAAAGCGCGCAGGCGCTCGCCGCCCATCGCGATGGCGAGGCGGCGCCGCAGGCGCGACGGCAGCGTCGCCAAAATTAATCCGGAATCATAATCCGCGACGTGATTGGAAATGATGATTGCGGGTCCTTGAAAGCCCCGAAGATTTTCAAGTCCGCAGGGCTGGGGTTTGGCAATCAGGCGAACGGCGGGCGCAACCAAGAGGTGGTATACGATTTTCCGCAGCCAGCGAACAGGCCATCTGCGTGCCCAGCGAGGGTATGGAAACGGTTGCTGATGTGGAGGAGGCTGGCGTATTAAATCTTCGATTTCGCCTGCTGTTTTCGCCTCGCTGAACGCAGTTTCGTCGAGTTCAACCTGATACCGGTCTTCGAGCAGGCCGGCCAGTTCGACGCGGTCGAGCGAAGTAAGAGAGGAAAGATCATGCGGCTGAATGATTCCGCCCTTTGCGCCTGTTCCGACGGCGCGGGTTTGCAGGAATCGCGACAGCCAGTCATGCACGCCTTCCACCGTGTGGCTTCCGCTTGCGGCATCGCCTGCCGCCGTGCCGAATTTGTCCTGCGCCGCGCGTTGAATTTCCTGAATCGCGGGCTTTTGCGTGGATGTGCGTGGAAAGTCAGCTTCCGACCAAACCAGCCATTTGCGAATGGACTGAAAATCGGCGAGCTCGGAATTGGCGGCCTGGATGATAGCGGCGGCATCGTCCCGCGGCGTTTTAAGCAGAAGCGCGGCGCAAGGCTCGGCATTGCCACCGTTTTCGATGCCCACCACAATGCAGTCGCGAACGCCCGCCTGATGACGCAAAGCCGTTTCCAGATCGCCAGGATAGATATTCAGGCCGGCGGGAGTGACGATGACGTTCTTTTGCCGTCCTCGAAAATACAAATTGCCCTGAGCGTCCTGTTCACCGACGTCTCCTGTGTGGAACCAACCTTCCTTGTCCGTCACGGGCTCGAGCTCATTTTCGCGCCAGTAACCGGCGGCGACATTTTCTCCGCGGACCATCACTTCTCCGCTGGAATCCACGCGAACGCCGAGGCCCGGCAGCGGTTTGCCAATGGAGCCCTTGCCTGTGCGGAACGGATGATTCACGGTGACGAGAGAGGTGGTCTCCGTCAGCCCGTAACCCTGTATGACGGCATATCCGATGCGGCGCCAAAAAGTCTCCGTCTCGGCGGCCAACGCCGCGCCGCCGGAAATGAAAGCCCAAAATTTCCAGCCCGTCTTGCGGTGCAGGTCGCGAAAGGTCCAACAGCGGCGAAGAAAATGTTTGCCTTCGACGGCGGCGAAATCGCTCCGGAACTTTTCGAGTTTCCCCTCGGCTTCGAGTTCGCGCTCGATGGTTTCTCGCAGGGAATCGAGCATGCGCGGCACGGTGACCAGCACGGTGGCTCGCTCGTGCCGAAGGGTCCGGAGAATTTCGCCGGGCCGCAGGTTATCCGGAAAAATCACCGTCGCGCCCAGCAGCGGCGGAATCAGGATGGCAAGCAGCTGGCCAAAAACGTGGCTCAGCGGAAGAAGAACGACGAAGCGCAGCGGATGGAATGGCCGCTCATACCGCTGGTAACGGCGAATCTGGTCTTCCAGAGGCTCGATGCTGGCCAGTAGGTTGCCATGCGACAGCGCAACGCCGCGGGGCTCCGCCGTGGTTCCGGATGTAAATACAATCTCTGCCAGGTCGGCACGGGTCAATGCGGGCGGCGCTTGCGCCGCTGGCCGTTGTGGTTGCGCGGACGGGGATGTTGGCGCGGGCGCATCCAGCGGCAGAATATCCATGTTGGTCAAGATGTGCGCCAACGCTGGTTCGGTGAACGCCACGCGTGCGCCGGTTTGCACGACGACGCGGCGCACAAAATCCGGCGCGGCGATGCGGTCCATGGGGACAGTAACTGCTCCGCGCATCAGGCACCCGATAAACGCCGCCACCCAATTCGCGGAATTATCGCCCATGATGAGAATCCGATCTCCTTTTTTGACTTGATGCTCGGCGAGATCGCTGGCATACGCTTCGGCGCGCCGCGCGAGTTCGGAATACGTGCAGGAGTAAGTGCGAAATCCGCGCTGCTCGATGAATGCAATGTCTTCGCCGCGTCGGCGAAGGCTTGCGAGATATTCAAGCAGCGAGTTGCGCGCCATTTCTGGTAGTGTCGCGCATCCGGAGCCGGGAGAGAAGCCGGGCAACGCGCAATCCGGCGTTCGTCAGCGGTGGTATGCTGATCGGGAGCCTGAACCGGCGCGCGGCGAGCCGGACGGCGGTGTTTTGGCGGAGGCAGAATATAAATCCTCGGACGGAGGAACGAAATGAAATTCAAATTTCTTGCGGCCATTTTATGCGCACTCATATTTGTACCGAATCATGCGAGCGGCGCAGCCATAAAGACGCAGACGGTCCAGTACAAGAGCGGCCAGGAATCGGTGAGCGGATTTCTGGCATTGCCCCAGGGAAACGGACGGCATCCGGGAATCGTGGCAATTCATGAGTGGTGGGGCCTGAACGACTGGGTGAAGGACCAGGCGCAGAAACTTGCCGAGCAGGGCTATGTGGTATTGGCAGTGGATCTCTATCGCGGAAAATCGGCGACGGATCCCGACACGGCGCACGAACTGATGCGCGGCTTGCCGCAGGACCGCGCCATTCGCGACTTGGAAGCCGCTTTTGACTATCTGGCATCGCGTCCGGATGTGGATGCAAACCGGACCGGCTCGATCGGATGGTGCATGGGCGGGGGCCTTTCCCTGCAACTGGCGATACATGAGCCGAAGCTGGCGGCTTGCGTGGTGAATTACGGCGCTCTGCCCACCGACCCTGGCGATATTGCAAAAATTCATGCGCCGATGCTGGGAAATTTTGGCGCGGATGATAAGGGAATCACGCTCGCCGACGTGCAAGCCTTCCAGGCGGCGATGAAGAAGGCCGGGAAATCATTGGACGCGAAAATCTACGACGGCGCCGGCCACGGTTTTGAGAATCCAAATAACCAGGCCGGCTACCGGCAGGCGGCAGCAGACGATGCGTGGCAGCGGACGCTAAGCTTCCTGCATTCGACGCTTCAGTAGACGCAGTTCCTTTTCGTCGTCGCAACCAAGATTTAGCCGCGGTGTGTGTGTCTTCTGAGGCACTGGGGCAAGCACAGCGGATTTTTCCAGCGCGGGCAAAGAATCCATGCAGGCGCAACTCTGTTGTAACACTATTGTAATTTTCGGCGGGCAAGCTGGGATGCGTTCGCGGGCGACCGCGGCGCACTTGAATCGAATCCACTCCGCACGAGGTAAAACGAAAATTATGCGCAAAGCACTATCAATTGTTCTCGCGGGAATGTTGTTGAATCCTGCCATCGTTGGCGCCGCTCCGAATCCGGGCAACCGCGCCAAGCCCAGCACCAGCACTCCCATCCAGCACGTTGTCGTCATCTTTCAGGAAAACATTTCCTTCGACCATTACTTCGCCACCTATCCCGTGGCGGCCAACCCGTCCGGCGAGCCGCAATTTCACGCCGCTCCCGGCACGCCCAGCATCAACGGGCTCACCGGCAACCTTCTGACTAACAACCCCAATCTTTTCAATACCAATAATGGCGCGGGGGCGACGAATCCTTTCCGGCTGGACAGGTCGCAAAATCTTACCGCCGACCAGGACCATGACTACACCCCTGAACAGCAGGCTTTCGACGCCGGCCTGATGGATCTTTTTCCTTTCTCTGTCGGCACTGCCGGACCGCCGCCTAACGCGCCGCCGCAGCAGGTCTTGACCACCGGGTTGGTCATGGGCTACTACGATGGCAATACCACGACGGCACTCTGGAATCTCGCGCAGAATTTCGCGATGAGCGACAATTCCTTCAGTACCAACTTTGGCCCCTCGACGGTGGGCGCCATCAATTTGATTTCCGGCCAGACGAATGGCGTGACGCAGACGCTCAACGGCACAGGCGAGGAAACGGATGGCGGCGCTGGATCGCTTACTGTCATTGGTGACCCCAATCCCATTGGCGACGTTTGCTCCTCTCCCACCAGCAACCAGGTGCAGATGGCCGGCCCGAACATCGGCAACCTCCTCAGCGCGCAGAATATCAGCTGGGGCTGGTTCGAAGGCGGCTTCAATCTCAACACGGTGAACCCGAACGGGACCACCGGTTGCAACCGGAGCCACACCTCCACGCTTACGGGCGTAACCGAGAGTGACTATATTCCGCACCACCAGCCATTCCAGTATTACGCCTCCACATCCAACCCCAATCACACGCGGCCAACTTCCATTTCTTTGATTGGACAGAATGGGGACGCAGCGAACCATCAGTACGACATTGACGACTTCATCGCGGCCGTGAGCGCGGGGAATTTCCCGCAGGTCAGCTTCCTGAAAGCTATCGGAATTCAGGACGGCCACGCCGGGTACTCCAGCCCGTTGGACGAACAACAATACATCGTGCAGTTATTGAATTTCCTCCAGCAGCAGCCCGAATGGGGCAGCACGCTGGTGGTGATTGCTTACGACGACTCCGACGGTTGGTACGACCATCAGATTGGCCCTATCACGAACCAGTCCAATGGTGCTGCGGACGCCCTGACGGGTCCTGGAGCTTGCGGAAACGGCAACTTTGCCTTGCCGGGCGTTGCTTCGAATAACCCCCATGCGATTGGCCGTTGCGGATATGGTCCGCGCCAGCCGCTGCTCGTCGTCTCTCCATTCGCCAGGCAGAATTTCGTGGACCACACTGTAACCGACCAGACGTCCATCATTCGTTTCATTGAGGACAACTGGCTCGGTGGGCAGCGTCTTGGCGAGGGTTCGTTTGATGCGCTGGCGAATCCGATCAACAACATGCTGAACTTCCGGAACGCCGCTCGCGACGTGAAGGTGATTCTTGACGAGAATACCGGCGACGTAAAGTAACGCCTGAGTGTAAGCAGTGTCGCGACAGGCATGCGTGCGAATCGGCGCGCATGCCTGTTTGCGTGTTTTCGCGGCGCTCTCTTGCCGATGATAGAGATTAGGCGTTAAACATAAACAAGCCAAGGGCGGGTTGGGGGCTGAAGTGTTTTCACGCAGAGATTTCCTGAAGCGGAGCGGAGGCTTTGCCGCGAGCCTGGTAATGCATGGGGCGCATCCGCTGCCACCGCCGGCGGATACTCGCGTTACTTTGGATCCGAATTCGCTGGCGTCGTTTGTCGATCCGCTGCCTATTCTCAAAATCGCACAAAGTAGTGGCACGCGACCCAGCCCCGGCGATTCAAAAGTCGAGATTCCTTACTACCGGGTGGAAATGCGGGAACTTGAGAGCCACGTGCATCGCGACCTGAAGGCCACGCGTGTATGGGGATTCGGCGCCAGTTCGCCGGGTCCGATACTGGAGGCGCGCAGCGGCGAGCCGATGCTGGTCGAATGGGTGAGCGCGCTGCCGCAAAGGCATTTTCTTCCCGTTGATCACAATCTCCACGGAGCGGAAGCGGGGCTGCCGGAGGTCCGGTCGGTAGTCCATCTTCACGGCGGCCGGGTGCCTCCGCAGAGTGATGGATATCCGGAGGATTGGTTTGTGCCGGGAAAATCGGCGTTTGCGCATTATCCCAATCAGCAGGAAGCGGCCACGCTCTGGTATCACGATCACGCCATGGGGATTAACCGGCTAAACAGCTACGCGGGCCTGCTAGGCGTGTATATTGTGCGGAACAATTTCGAAGAGGCGCTCAATCTGCCTCGCGATAAATACGAAATTCCGCTCGTCATTTTTGACAGAATGTTCGATAAGGACGGCCAACTCTATTATCCGGAAGCGCCCGTGCCGAATGCGCCATGGATGCCGGAAGTTTTTGGCAATGCGCATTTGGTGAACGGAAAGCTGCTTCCGTTTCTGGATGTGGAACCGCGCAAGTATCGCTTCCGCGTTTTGAACGGCGCGAACGGGCGCTTCTACCACCTCTCGCTGGGGAACGGCGTGTTTTTCCAGCAGATTGGCACGGACCAAGGGCTTCTGCCCGCGCCGGTACCCGTGAAACAGTTGACGTTGGGACCGGCCGAGCGTGCGGACGTGGTGATCGATTTCGCCACCCATGGCGGCGAGCAGATCATTTTGAAAAACGACGTCTTTACTTCAATCATGCAATTCCGCGTCGCGAAGAGCGGTGGAAAGGATAGTGCCGCATTGCCGCAAGCTTTGCGCCCCGTTGATCGTATTCCCGAATCCGCCGCCGTGAAGACGCGCCAGCTTTCCATTGACGAATACCGCGACCTGACGGGCAATACCACGCTGATGCTGCTCAACAAATCGTATTGGCACATGCCGGTGACGGAAAAGCCGGTGCTCAACACCACGGAAATCTGGACGATTGTGAATCCCACGGACGATTCGCACCCCATTCACCTTCATCTGGTCCGGTTTCAGATACTGGACCGCAGGAGATTCGAGCCTTTTGCATTTCAGACTGCAGGAGAGCTGAAGTATACGGGACCAGTGACTCCGCCCGAACCAGGGGAAATGGGATGGAAGGACACAGTTCGCGCAGAGCCCAAAATGGTGACGCGCATCATCGCGCGGTTTGAGGGATACACGGGGCGTTACGTCTGGCATTGCCATATCCTCGAGCATGAAGACAACGAAATGATGCGCCCGTACGAAATCGTGGCTTCATAATTCCGCACGCCTTTTTCTGAATCTGGGCGATAATATAGTTTGGAACTCATCCATTTTTTCAACCTCGTGCGAGATTATCTGACTAGATCAACTAGCGAAACATTTATCGCCTCTGCAAATCTCTCCAGCATGCTCAATCGGGGATCATTTGTCTTTTTGAGGAATTGCCACGACGACTTGCGAGCGTGGTCGCCGGAATAGCCCATGCGCTGTCCTAATTCCTCAAGGGACAGGCCAGACCTCTTGAACAGCAGATTCACACGTTCCATCGTATTTGTGCGCTTTGGCTTCATGTCCCGAAGTCTATCACAGAATAGACAGACGCTCCTGTTTAGCATAACATTTTGGATGCCACGCAATAAAGCGGTCTATAATACTATGGACGCCAAAATTAATCCGTGCCGTTATCGCATAAGATTCGCTCATATGAAGAAATCGAACGAATACGACCGCTTCATGGCGCGATAGTGGGGATGCGACTTGTGATGATACTCCGCACAGGGTCGACAAAAGAAGTGCTGAATCTTCTGCGCCTATTTAGTCTTTGGCATGGTGGCGTCTCGCTCTGGGTAAATCCTCCAAATCGCAGCCGCAATTGCACTGGCCTACGTCGCTTGTCCTGAAGCACCCTCCTGTCGGGGCGCTTCAGCGCACTGGTAGCGCGTGAGTTTCGCTCAAATAGCTTGTAAAAAGAAAAAGACGCGGTCCCCGAAGGAACCGCGCCTCTGTCGCCTGACCCTAGCTGTGGTGGCTGTGTCTGAGCGATGTCGTTTAATGCGGCTGGATGGCCAGATACAGCGTCCGGCCGTCGCGGTTGACCAAAAGCAGGACGGATTTTCCGCCCGAGCCGCTCAAGGCCTGGTTGAATTCATTCTCGTCGGTAACGCGCTTGCGATTGACTTCCTGGATCACGTCTCCACGCCGGAGGCCGGAATCCGCCGCCATGCTGGAAGGATCGATGCGTGATACCACCACGCCTCGCGTCCCGGCGGGAAGCTCGAGCTGTTGAGCAACTTCAGGAGTCAGCGCTTCCACCTGCACGCCATCGAGTGCGGAGCCTGCCGTCGAGTCCTTTGCCGTCGTCTGATCCTTCTCGGGCAGTTCGCCGAGCTTGATGGCGACCTCGGAAGGCTTGCCGTTATGCATCACCTCCAAATGAATGGTGGTTCCGGGCGACGTCTGCGAAACCTGCAACCGCAGGTCATTGGCCGTCGATACAGGCTGTCCATTCAGTTTGGTGATGATGTCGCCGTGGACGATTCCCGCCTTGGCGCCTGGGCCGTCCGGGGATACGTCGCCCACCAGCGCGCCGCCGCCCTGGCTAAGTCCGAACTGCTGGGCCAGCTCCGGCGTCACGTCCTGGATGTAGAGGCCCATGTAGCCGCGGACGACTTTCCCGTTCTTCATGATTTCATCGACCACGCGGCGTGCCATATCAATGGGAATGGCAAAACCGATGCCCTGGTTTCCACCTCCGCCATTGGAAAGAATCGCGGTGTTGATGCCGATGCATTCGCCCTGGGTGTTAATCAGCGCGCCGCCGGAATTGCCGGGATTGATGGAGGCGTCGGTCTGGAGGAAATCTTCGTAGTCTTCGATGCCCGCCGCACGACCCGTTGCGCTAATGATGCCCATGGTCACCGTCTCGCCGACACCGAACGGATCGCCGATGGCAAGCACGATGTCGCCCACCTGCATCTTGGAGGAATTGCCCAGGGGCAGCGTGGGAAGGTTCTTGGCCTCGATTTTCAAGACAGCCACATCGGTGCGCGGATCAGTGCCGATTAGCTTCGCGGTGAAATCGCGCTTGTCGGACATTTGCACCTTGATGTCGGAAGCGCCGTCAATGACGTGATTGTTGGTCACGATATAGCCATCGGCGCTGATGATGACGCCCGAGCCCAAACTTTTCTCGCGCTCCGGGTGGGGCTGGGCCTGTTGATGGCCGAATTGGTCTCCAAAAAACTGCTGGAAGAATGGATCGTTAAACATTGGATTGCCGCCGCCGTGCGGCTCCTTCACCATCTTCGAAGTCGAGATATTTACGACCGCGGGCAAGGCCGGTTTCACAACCGACGCGAAACCGCCGGCGAGATCCTTCATGTCCACTGGCGCAGCCGACGCAACCGAATAGATCGGCGCTTTTGCTTCTCCGGTCATGCGCTTGGCGCCCCATGTCATCATTCCCGCGCCCAACAACAAACCAACCAGCACTCCCAGGCACATGGCGATGGGACTGCGGCGACGAAACCCTACAACTTCCCCTTTCATGTTTCCTCCTGTTTGCAATTATAGAGTCGACAGGGCCAATCGGCCCGAAAAAGCGCCCTTCCAATTCCCGTTGGTTACTAGCGCCGCATTCCCGGCGTTCAAATTCCTTGGGCTTCGGATCCGCGGCAATGATTTCCAATCTCCGAAACTGAGTCCTGGTTGGGTGTTGCCAGCCGGGCTATGCCTGCACTTACTTGGATGCTACCTGACGGTTGGACGGATGATGTTAGCTTGTGGAAGCAAGCCATCTGTCCTATTCTAGGCCGCCGATGGAACAGCACGCAACCTTCCTCGCGTGTGCGCGTCGAAATAGATAGGCTCCATGGTTTCAATGGGTTAAATCGGTTCAGAAAACATCACGGAGGAATTTCATGGCACGTCGTTTCACCGCCCTTCTTTGTTTTTG
>Ga0302326_10023474_pt1 | contig 12570 bp, 12 predicted proteins | sample Palsa_T0_3_FD_202264 | JGI IMG/M metagenome (GOLD analysis project Ga0302326, IMG submission 202264) | Peat permafrost microbial communities from Stordalen Mire near Abisko, Sweden - Palsa_T0_3 | ecosystem: Environmental > Terrestrial > Soil > Palsa > Peat permafrost | place: Sweden: Abisko... | reverse complement strand
GGTCCTTTCCTGTCGAGACGCTCAGCCCGGGAAAATGTGGAACCCGCTTCTCGAGGAAGCTGGTGACTCCTTCGATGACGTCGGGCCGACGTAACGACTCGTGCAACAACGCATCCGATCGCCAACTGGCGTCTGCGATTTCGCGCGTGGCATCGCCGTAGGCCTGCCGCTTGATCACTGCCATTGATGCCGGCGAGCAGTACTGGGCGATGTCTTCGGCGTAGTCCATCACACGCTTCATCAGCTGTTCGGCCGGCACGACTTCTTTGACCAGTCCCAACTCTGCTGCCTCGTCGGCGAGGAAAGTCCGCCCGCTCAGCAACAAGTCGAGCGCGACACCCCAACTGGTCAGCCGCGGCAGAATCCAGGACACCCCGTATTCCGCGATCAGCCCGCGCCGGGCGAACGACGCCGCGAACTTCGCGTCTGCTGCGGCAAATCGGACATCGCACATCAATGCCTGGGTGAGACCGATACCGACACACGATCCGTTGATGGCGGCAACCACCGGTTTGGACAGCGAAGTCAGGTGGTAGGGCTGCCGGTCGCCGATCAGGCTGGCCAGTTTGTGTTCGTCGGTGTTCTCAATAGACTGCGCGAGGTTGCCCATCGAACTGAGTTGGGCGCCCGCGCAAAACGCTCTGCCGCGACCGGTCAACACGATCACCCGGACCACCGGATCCTCTTCGGCGCGGTCCAGTCCGGCGTAGAACGCGGTGGCGATGTCACCGCCCCAGGTGTTGAGTCGGTCCGGCCGGTTCAGGGTCAGCACGGCGACACCGCTCGGGGTGTGCTCGTAGATCACTGCGTCGTCCTGACCGGGCTCAGCAGCGGTGATCACGTGCGCCACTCCTCTTCGTCCCTGAATTCGGGCAACCGTTCCGGCGAAGTATGTATGCATACTGTATACCTATCGGTACCGCGTTCTGCAACTGCCGTCGTCGACTCTTCCGACCCGCCAGAACAGCCAAAATTCACCGCGGGTCACCCGGCCGGCCACCTCCGAGCCCCCGTGGATATCGACGCTCCCTCCGTTCATATACGAACTGCGTCAGGACGCCAAAACGGTTCTTACTGAGGTCATTTCATCGAACCAGTCCCCTCAGAGCAGACGGGCCAGGTGTCCGAAGTGTCCAGCGACGGTATCCGTCAACAGGTATCGGTCGCCGGCGCCGGCATCGATCGAACTGGGCCCGCCGCGAACGGTCGTCGATCGCACGGTCGAGATCAGCGCGCGAAAGCGCGATAATCGCGAACGCGGGGAGGGTCGTCGGCGAGGCACTGTATGAATGCCGGTCCGGTTGCCCGTTGCTTTCGGCCGCGCATATCAAAAAGCCTACGATAGGGATTACAGTAAGAACCGAAGATGGCGACGCGGCTGCGTAACCGCAGATGAACCGGCAGCTAGCGGTAGATTTGAACCTTCGGCCGCGAAGCGTCGAACGTGATGGAGGTGCCGGCAGTGGCCAAGCAAGCAACCGCGGAAAAGCGTCAGCGGCGCGAACGTGGATCCATCAACCCCGACGACATCATCAGCGGCGCGTTCGAACTCGCCGAGCAAGTCTCGATCGACAACCTGAGCATGCCGCTACTCGGCAAGCACCTCGGCGTCGGAGTGACCAGCATTTACTGGTACTTCCGCAAGAAGGACGATCTTCTCAACGCAATGACCGACCGCGCGCTGGGCAAGTATGTCTTTGCAACCCCGTATGTCGAGGCGCGCGATTGGCGCGAGACTTTGCGCAATCACGCCCGCTCGATGCGGAAAACCTTCATAGGCAACCCAATTCTGTGCGACCTGATTTTGATCAGGTCGGCGCTGAGTCCACGGGCGGCCCGGGTAGGCGTCCAGGAGATCGAAAAGGCGATCGCCGGCCTGGTCGAGGCGGGGCTGTCAACGGATGAAGCGTTTGACACCTACTCCGCTGTGTCGGTTCACGTTCGAGGGTCGGTGGTGCTGCATCGACTTCAAGAGAAGAACCAGGCACCCGACAACGGTGGACGCACGATCGAAGACGCCATGGTGATCGATGCCGAGACCACCCCGCTGCTGGCTCAGATGACAACGAAGGGCCATCACATCGGCGCCGCGGATGACAACAATTTCGAATACGGCTTGGACTGCATCCTCGACCACGCCGCTCGACTGATCGAGCAGGGCTCCAAGTCGACTGGCCGTCAACGTAAGTCGACGTCCTCTCGGCAGCGTAAAAGCCCCCAGTAGCAGCCAGGCGGCGGCGTTCAGCTCGGTGGGGGCTCCGGCACATTGAAATGTTCGTCACGTAGCCGGAAAGCCTCCCTGGTGCCATGCTGCGCGCGCGTCTTGACGAAGTTGAACTCCCCCGGCGCGAATTGCAGGTTCGTGCCGAAGGCGTGAAAGAGGTAGCTCGCCACCTCCTCACCTTGGTACGCCTGGCTCTGCTCGACGAGCCGAAATGCCTCTTTGGCGATCACGACGCCGTCGGCCGGCATCTTGGCCGCTTTCTCCGCCCAGTACCGTGCCCGAGGACCCGCCTGGCCCGGATCGCAGGTCTCAGTGAAGATTCCGAGATGCTCGACTGCGGCCGCCTCGATGATGTCGCCGGTCAGCAGCAGGCGGCGCGCGAGCACCGGGCCCAGTCGGTGGAAGAACATATGTAGACTGCCCAACGCCGGTCCGAGGAAGCGGGTGGCCGGCATGCCGATCTTGGTGTCGCGGGCGATGACGGAAATGTCTGTCATCAAGGCGATCTCGAACCCGCCGCCGAGTGCGTAGCCGCTGACTTCTCCCACGGTGACCTTGGGGAAGCCCATCAGGTTGTGGTAGAAGCTGAATGACTTGCGGTCGACCGTGAGCCGGCGGCGCTGGCTGGGGCGGCTCCTGGCGGGGCGAGTTTCGTCGGTCGCCGGGGCGTCGGCAGTGCGCTCGCCGTACCAGCCGTAGGCATTGTTCATATCCGCGCCGGTGCTGAATACTTCCTCCGCTCCGCGAAGCAGCACCACAGTGAGGTCGTCGTCTTCGGCCACCTGATCCAGACACCGTGCGACGGCGTCGCGCATGGCGGCATCGTAGGAGTTGCGCTGCTGGGGGTTGTTCAATGTGATTGTGGCGATCCGCTTTTCCGATTCAATCTCGAAGAGAACGCGATCGTCGCGACTGTCTGACGCGGTCATGTGCCGATCCCCTTGCTGGTCTGCGGCCGGTCGTTGCGCCGGACGCGCGGATCCGGTCGTGCACCGATATCCGCCATCAGCTTGGCCTCGATGGTGTGGGCGCTGCCCACGGCAAGCGTGCTGCGGCGTGCCGCGGCCAGGTGGCTTTGCGCCAACCGGACCGCCCTGGCGGCGTTGCCGTCGCGGATGGCGTCGAGCAATCGCTGATGGTCGCGCAGCGCCGCTCGACGGGTCTTGTCCACCATCGGCGCCGATCCTTCGTCGCCGTTCCAGACGGCGGATTCGTGTGTCGACCAGATCAGCTCCAACGACCCGATCAGCAGGATCATCGGCTCGTTGCCGCATCGGGAAACCAGCGTTTCGTGAAATCGCCGGGCGTTCGGCACGTACTGCGATACGTCGTCGAATTGTGCTGTTTGAATATCGATCTCGTTCTGCAGGTATGGCACGACTTCGGCCATCCGGTCCTCCCGCGCGGCGCACATCCCCGCGCAGATCGGCTCGAGATGCATCAGCGCCTCGCTGACGTCCACCGGCGTGGCCGCCCTGGCCTGCAACACCATGCTGATCATGTGCGCGGTTCGCTCGGCCGTCGGGTGGTGCACGACCGCACCGCCGACATTGCCGCGACGAACCGAGATCAGCCCGTCGGTCTCCAAGATGTGGATGGCCTCGCGCAATGCCGGCGGGCTCACCCCGAACTCACCGAACAGACTTTCCTGCGAGGGCAGGACATCGCCCTCTTTCAGGCGACCTGACAAGATGTCGTCACGCAACTTCGACGCAACGAGTTCGGCGACACGTGGTTGGCGAAAACGCTGTACCGCCATGTCAGCTCGGCTCGGTTCGCCGCTTGCCGAATCGATGCCCGGTCAACTTCTCGGGCGGCAGTGCCAGCGTGGTGGCGTCACCGATGCACAGCACTTCGTCGTCGAGCAGCAATCGGGCCGTCGATGCGATCCCCCGCTCGGCTTCAGAACGCGAGATGTCGAAGCGCAATTCGGTCAGCACCGGCGTCGGCCGACGGAAGGTCACCTGCAGCGACCGGGTCTTGCCGGACAAGCCGGTGACGCAGTTCTGATGCTGCATGACGCAGTCGAAGAACACCGCCAGAAAGCCGCCGTGCACCAGTCCCGGCGGGCCCTCGTAGACCAACGGGAAAACGACGCGACCGGAGGCCGTTTCGCCGTCGATACGGTCGAAGCGATATTCCGGAAAGCACGGGTTGAACGCGCCGATGTCTGTTGCGTGGTCGAGGTAGACGCGACGGTCCCCGTCGTCGTCGCCGATCCGCGGCGTGCTGTCCGGAGGGACTGCTGAGCTCAGCTCGTTCTCCCACTCGCTGATCTGATCGACGATGGCGTCGACCGTGGGGTGAGGGTGCTCCAGCGACAACAGCAGCGAGTTGAGGCGGCGGATTGCGCCAGCGGCAGCGACGGTCTGGGACAGCGGTGCCTCGCCGAACCGCGCGGGGACTGCCGCTGCGTGGTGTTCGCCCATCCGACCTCTCTCCGACACTGCTGTTCCATCGCGTGGCTTTCCTTGCTAAGTTATACAGCGCAGCGCCCGTATTGCCTACTGTAGGGGTATCCGTATCGACTGGGAAGGGCAGATTCGACGGTGAGCCAGGACGTGGATTCCGCACCCGCGGACGGCTCGCTGACTGCGAGTCGTGACGGCGCGATCCTGCGACTCACGCTCGACCGGCCGTCGCAACGGAACTCACTGAGCCGCAGCATGATCGATTCCCTAGTCGCCGAGTTAAGCGATGCTGCGACCGACGACGCGCTGCGAGCCATCCTCATCCGGGGTGCGGGTGACGATTTCTGCTCGGGTGCTGACTGGATTGCCGCCAACAACAGCGCCGACCAACGGCCCCGTACCGGCGACATCCTCCGCCGCATACCCCACGGTGCGCATCGAGTGATCGAGTTGATTCAGGACATCCAGCTTCCGGTGATCTGCAGTGTGCGGGGGTTCGCTGTCGGCCTTGGCTGCAATCTGGCACTGGCCGCCGATTTCACCGTAGCCGCCGCGGACGCGGTGTTCTGGGAACCGTTCGCGGCGCGGGGATTCAGCCCCGATTCGGGCGCGACCTGGCTACTTCCCCGGTTGATCGGGCTGGCCCGTGCCAAGCAAATGCTGTTGCTCGGCGACAAAGTCGGCGGCGACGAGGCGGCCGACTGGGGACTGATCCATCAGGCCGTTGATCCAGCCGAACTCGACCGCGCCACCGAGGAACTGCTGACCCGACTGGCCGCCGCGCCCACAGTCGCGTTGGGACTGGCCAAACAGGCCCTCCATTACGGCCAGCATGCGACCTTGAACCAGTCGATGACCCAGGAGCTCTTTGATCTGGAACTGTCTTGCAGGACAGAAGATTTCAAGGAGGGACTTGCCGCATTCCGGGAACGGCGCCCACCGGAATTCCGCGGCCGATGACGACGCAACGCGCTGAAGGGGAATGGTGATGGCTGCACGGTCGTACGACACCATCAAATACGAAGTCGACGGACACAAGGTGACCATCACCCTGAATCGGCCTGATGCCCTCAACGCGCTCAGCCCGCAGATGGTCACCGAGCTGCGCGACGCGTACGCAGAAGCCGAGAATGACGACGCGATATGGCTTCTGATCGTCACCGGAACCGGCCGGGCGTTCTGCACCGGCGCGGACGTCAAGGCGATTCCCGGTGACGGCAAGGTCATCAACGAGCGACCATACCTGTCCAGCTACGAACAGTGGGAGGCGCCGCAAGAAGGCACACCGCCGTTTCGCACGATGACCAAACCGGTGCTGGCCGCGATCAATGGTTTGTGTTGCGGGGCAGGACTCGACTGGGTCACCACCGGCGATATCGTCATCGCCTCGGATAAGGCAACATTTTTCGATCCGCACGTCAGCATCGGACTCGTCGCCGCACGCGAGTTGGTGCGGGTGGCCCGAGTGCTTCCCCGCTCGGTCGCGCTGCGCATGGCGTTGACGGGCAAGCATGAAAGGTTGAGTGCGCAGCGGGCATACGAGCTCGGCATGATCAGTGAGATCGTCGACCACGACCGCCTTCTGGAACGCGCGCACGAGATCGCCGATATCGTCAACTCGAATGCGCCTCTGGCGGTCCGGGGCACCCGATTGGCGATCCTCAAGGGGTTGGACCTACCGCTGCACGAAGCCGAGATGCTGGCCGAATCGTTCCGCGAACGCAATCTGCACACCGAGGACTCGCTGGAGGGGCCTAGGGCTTTCACCGAAAAGCGGCCACCGGAATGGCAGTGTCGATGACATTCCAGACCATCGAACTCGCTGTGGACAGCAATGACCGGGTTGCCACCATCACGCTGAACCGTCCCGATCAGCTCAACGCGTTCAACCGCACCATGTGCGACGAGATGGCCCGAGCGTGGCGGATCGTCAAAGCTGACGACACGGTCAATGCCGTCGTGCTGCGGGCAGCCGGCAGCCGGGCGTTCAGCGCGGGTCTCGACATCAAGACACCGTACGGTCAGCCCGAAAACATCTGGAATCACGAGGATCCCGGCGAGGCGCTGAGCCCGAAATGGCAGAAGATGTGGAAGCCGGTGGTCTGCGCCGTACAAGGTATGTGCACAGCGGGCGCGTTCTACTTCATCAACGAATCCGATGTCGTCATCTGCTCGACCGATGCGACCTTCTTCGACTCGCACGTGTCCGCCGGGTTGGTCTGCGCTCTGGAGCCGGTCGGGCTGATGCGCCGCATCGGGCTCGGAGAGGCACTGCGAATTGCGTTGATGGGTAATGACGAGCGGGTCAGCGCCGAGACCGCGCTACGCATCGGTTTGGTGACCGAGCTGGTCACCCCGGAAGATTTGTGGGGCCGCGCGCACGAGATCGCGGCAACCATTGCGGCCAAGCCGCCGTCGGCGACCCAGGGCACGGTGAAGGCGATTTGGGAGTCGTTGGACAAGCCCTATCGGGCCGCGCTGGATCAGGGGCTCATCTACACCCGGCTCGGGAATCCGATCGGCACCGCCGAACTCGCGGCCCGTGGCGACGTCCGCGCACCGGATCCACACATTCGGTGACCTCGATGTCGACCCATCCACTCAGTCAACGCATCGACGATGTTCTCAACCTGCGGCCCGAATCGCCGGCGCTGGAGCATGACCGGCAGTGGGTGTCGTGGGGACAGCTCGACGAGCTAGCGACACGGATTCGCGGGCTCATCGGCGGCCACCGGCCCGAGGTCGGCATTCTGCTGCGCAACCGTCCCGCACAGGTCGCCGCATTGCTGGGCGTGCTGCGCTGCGGGGCGACGGTAGTCGTGATCAACCCGGCTCGCGGCGACGAACGCCTCAAGGAAGACGTCGCTGAGCTCGCCCTTCCCATCGTCATCGGCGAGCCTGACGACCTCGCCATGCTCGGCGAGGCACCCGCCGCCACAACGATATTCATCTCGGGACTTACCGGCGACCCGAAAGTCGTTGCGGCCAAACATACTTCTGCACAGCAACCGGAGCGTCCCGGTGTCGCGGTGCGGATGCTGACCAGCGGAACAACCGGACCACCCAAACGCGTGGACCTCAGCTACGACATGCTGGCGCACAGCGCGATGGGGCCCGTCGATGACCGGTCGCCGGCTCCCCGGGAGTTGCGTCGCGGTGTTGCGATCGTCAACTCGCCGCTCGTCCACATCGGCGGCGTGATCCGCATACTGCAATGCGTCGCCGAGGCGCGGCCGTTCGTGTTACTCGAGCGGTTCGATCTCGACCGCTGGGCCGAAGCGGTCCGCACCCATCGACCCCGCACGGTGTCGCTGGTTCCGACCGCATTACGCATGGTGTTGCATTCCGGGCTGTCTCGTGACGATCTTGCAAGCATTCGCGCGGTCACGTCCGGCACCGCGCCACTGTCGCCGGACGATTCGGAGGCGTTCACCGAGAAATACGCCATCCCGGTGTTGACTTCCTATGCTGCGACCGAATTCGGCGGTGGCGTCGCGGGCTGGACGTTGGCCGACTACCAGCGATATTGGCACGCCAAACGCGGCAGCGTGGGGCGGGCCAATCCGGGTGCCGGTCTGCGGGTGGTCGGTGACGACGGCAGCCCGCTTGCGCCCTGCCAGATCGGGCTGCTCGAGGTCAAACCCGCGCAGCTCGGCCCCACCGCGGCCTGGATGCGCACCACCGATCTGGCCCGCATCGATGCGGACGGGTTTTTGTGGATCATCGGCCGCGCCGACCAGGCGATCATCCGCGGTGGCTTCAAAGTGATGCCCGACGACGTACGCAACGCTCTCGAAGGCCACCCCGCTGTGGCGGGTGCTGCGGTCGTCGGGCGAGGCGACAACCGGCTCGGTGAGACGCCGGTGGCGATGGTCGAACTACGAAAGGCGGAATCCGCGGACGCGTCCGGACTGACCGACTACCTGCGGACGCGGTTGGCGCGCTACGAGATTCCCACCGATATCGCTATCGTTCCCGAACTCCCCAGGACGCCGTCCGGTAAGCCAGATCTGAGCGCGATCCGCCGCCACTTCAGCGACACAGTCGCTGTCGTGCGAGGTGACCATGTCGAGTGAATCGCCGACCGTCGGCGAGATCCTGCGTGCTCAAGCCCGCAGCCGAGCTGAGCATCCACTGCTGATCTGCGACGGCGACCGCGTCAGTTACATCGAAGCCGAGCGTCGATCAGCGCTGTTGGCGCGTGAGTTGCTCGCTCTCGGGGCGGGCAAGGGAAGCCACGTCGGACTGTTGTACCCCAACGGCGTTGCCTTTGCCGTCAGCATGCTCGCAGCGGCGCGGATCGGCGCCGTCGTCGTCCCGTTCTCCACCTTCTCCACGGCGCGGGAATTGCGCGAGCAACTGGTCGACAGCGACACCGCGATCCTGCTCGCCGCGACCTCGTACCGATCGCACGACTACCGCCAACGGCTGGCCGAGGTGTTGCCGGGTTCATGCCTCGACTCCGACGGTCGGTTATTCGACGTCGCCGCACCGCAATTGCGTCATGTCATCTTTGACCACCGGCCCGCAGGGACAGTCGGCGAGGCACTGCTGACTGCAACGGAACACGATGTCGACGGCTCAGATCCACTGGCCATCATCTACACGTCGGGCACGACGAGTGCCCCTAAAGGGGCACTGCACACCCACGCCGCGCTACTGAACCACCAGCGAAACTTGAACAAGGTCCGGAAGCTCTCCGCCGGCGACAAGCTGTTCTGCAATTCGCCGTTCTTCTGGATCGGCGGCTTCGGATTCGCATTGCTGGCCACGCTGATCGCCGGATCGACGCTGGTGTGCTCGAACGCCGACGACGCAGCCCGGACGCTCGACCTCCTGGAAGCCGAAAAACCAACTGTCACTAACGGTTTCGCTGCCGGGATCGCTGACCTGGTGCGGCACCCGAGCTTCCCCGGACGCGACCTGTCGTCGATGCGCCGCGGCAACCTGTTCCCGGTCATGGCGCCCGAGGCCCGGCCGGCCGACCCGGAGTTGCGGCACAACATGCTCGGGCTGACCGAGGGTGGCAGCGTGGTGCTGATCAGCGCCGACGACAGCGACCAACCGGAGCACCGGCGTGGGTCATTCGGCAAGCCGGCACCGGGTCTGGAAGCCAAAATCATCGACCCGGACACCGCGATACCCGTTGAGGATGGCGCACTGGGAGAACTCTGCCTCCGCGGCCCACCTCTGATGCAGCGGTATCACAAGCGAAGTCGAGAAGAATGCTTCGACCCCGACGGCTGGTTGCACACCGGTGACCTGGTTGCGACCGACAGCGACGGGTTCTTCTACTACCTCGGCCGGCGCGGTTCGATGATCAAGACTGCGGGCGCCAACGTCTCTCCCGGCGAAGTCGAGCAGGCAATCGCCAAAGTCACCGATGGCGCCGTGGCGCATGTGTTCGGCATTACCGATCCCGTCCGCGGCCAGATAGTCGCCGCCGTCATCGCCACGGACAACCGCGGGTTCGACGACACCGAGCTTCGTCGCCGGCTCGCCGCCGAGTTGTCGGCGTACAAGATCCCCAAGCGGTTCGCGATCGTGCCGACCGCCGAAATCCCGCTACTGCCCAGCGGCAAAGTGAACCGCCGACAGCTGGCGAGGTTTTTCGATGCCTGACACCATCGACGACCTGGTACGGCTTCGCGCCAGTGAGTATGCGAGCAAACCGATTGTCATCGATCCCGCCGGCCGGCTCAGTTACCGCGAACTCGATTGCAGCACAGGTGACCTGGCTGCGGCGTTCGTCGGCGCCGGCATCGGCAAAGGCGCCCGGGTCGGCCTTCTCATGCCGAACAGCGTCCGCTGGGTGCAGATCGCGATTGCGCTCACCCGAATAGGTGCCGTGCTGGCTCCACTCAGCACACTGCTGCGGGCGCCGGAGCTTGTCGCGCAACTGAAGACCGCGGCGGTGCAATTCCTGATCAGCGTCGAGGAATTCCGCGGCCACCGGTATCTCGACGAACTCCAATCGGCTCTGGGCGTCGATGATCTTGCCGGGCCGCTGCAATGCCTCGAACTTCCTGCACTGCGCCGCGTTTGGGCGGCCGACCAGCTACCGCAAGCACCGGTCGATTCCGTCGTCGACGCACTGACCGCCACAGTCACAGCCAGCGATCCGATGGTCATCATGTTCACGTCCGGCAGCAGCGGAGCACCCAAGGGTGTGGTGCACTCACACGGCAGCGCCCTGGGCGCGGTCCAGTCCGGCTTGGCAAGCCGGTGCATCGATTCCGAAACCCGGCTGTACCTGCCGATGCCCTTTTTCTGGGTCGGCGGTTTCGGCAGTGGCGTGCTGTCGGCGCTGGCGGCCGGCGCCACGCTGGTGACCGAGGAGGTCCCGCACCCGGACGCCACGCTGCGCCTGCTCGAGCGCGAACGGGTGACGCTGTTTCGGGGCTGGCCCGATCAGGCCGAAGCACTGGCCCGACACCCGTCGCGCGCCGAGACGGATTTGTCAGCACTGCGTCCGGGCAGCCTCGATGCGCTGTTGCCGACCGATCAACGCGCTCAACCGGGTTCCCGCGCAACGTTGTTCGGCATGACCGAAGCATTCGGACCGTACTGCGGCTACCCCGCCGACACCGACATGCCACGCTCGGCCTGGGGCAGCTGCGGCAAGCCGTTCCCCGGTATCGAGGTGCGGATTGCCGATCCCGACGGCGGACCGCCGCTACCTGTGGGAGCCATTGGCATGATCCAGATTCGGGGCCCGCACACCCTGCGCGGGATATGCCGACGGGACCGCGAAGACCTCTTCACCAACGACGGCTTCTACCCCACCGGCGATCTTGGCCGGCTCGACGACGACGGCTTCTTGTTCTACCACGGCCGGGCCGACGACATGTTCAAAGTCAGCGGCGCGACTGTCTATCCCAGCGAGGTCGAGAACGCGCTGCGCGGTATCCACGGGGTGGCCAAAGTGTTCGTCACCAATGTGACGGGTCGACAGCATGATCGACTCGGGGCCGTAGTCGTGTGCGACACCTCCGCCACCTCGGTCGAGCGGCTCCGCGCAGCGGCCCGCGATCTGCTCAGCTCATTCAAAGTCCCGACGGTATGGGTGCTCGTCGATTCCGACGACGCGATTCCACGCGGCTCGACCGGCAAGGTCGACATGAGACGACTACGCGAGCTACTCGGCGGGGCCGATTCGTAGGGTATTCGGCGGGCGCTACTCGTCGTCGGAGTCGACGACGCCGTGCTCGACGAGATGGTCGATCAGTGGAGCCGCACCGGCGGCCAGGTGGTCAGACATCGCTTTGCGAGCCAGCTCGCCATCGTGTTTCGCCAACGCCGACAACACCCGTCGATGGTCTCTGATGGACTGGGCGGGCCAACCGGCGATGACGGGAAAGACCGATTCCGGGGCGTAGCGGGTGATCTGCGACATCATCTGCGCAAGCTTGGGTGAGTTGGCAGCGACGTTGATAGCCCGGTGGAAGTCGTGGTTGAGCCGCACCGTCCGCTCGATGTCGTTGCCGGCGTACGCCTCTTCCAGCTCAGCCTGGATGTCTTTCATCTCCCGCAACTGGTCGTCATCGATGTTGTCCGCGGCACGCGCGGCGAGTTCGCCGCCGACGTGCGCCTGCAGATTCGCGACGTCGGCGAGATCACGTCCGGTCACCGGCAACACCACGAAGCCGCGGCGCGGCTGCTGGGCCAGCAGCCCCTCGGCGCGCAGTTCGAACAGTGCTTCCCGGACGGGTGTCACGCTGATGCCGAGTTCGGCGGCTAGCTGATCCAGGCGGACGTACTCACCAGCGGAATAGGTGCCGTCGAAGATCCGCTTACGGACATAGCGCGCAACGTCTTCGGAGAGTTGAGGTCGCGCGGCGAAATCCGGGACGCTCACGGTCAAATCCGGTACTCGGCGAGCAGCCGCTTGCTGATGATCGACTTCTGTATCTCGCTGGTGCCCTCCCCGATGAG
>Ga0302326_10023469_pt1 | contig 12571 bp, 8 predicted proteins | sample Palsa_T0_3_FD_202264 | JGI IMG/M metagenome (GOLD analysis project Ga0302326, IMG submission 202264) | Peat permafrost microbial communities from Stordalen Mire near Abisko, Sweden - Palsa_T0_3 | ecosystem: Environmental > Terrestrial > Soil > Palsa > Peat permafrost | place: Sweden: Abisko... | reverse complement strand
CGGCAGCGATATGCGCTGGGAACGCGCGCTTACCTGTCGGCAGGCCTTCCCGGCGCCGACTGGTGGCTGGCCGGGCAGGCGGTGAACCGGGCCGAGGACGCTGACGTGGAACTCGGCGAGGTCGAGCGCCTCTACACCGACCACGGCCTGTGGCAGTCCGTGTTCGGTGCCCCGGACGAAGCCAGCGAGCCAGCGGGCTAAGGCGTTCACGGGGCGTCGCGCAGCAGCCGCACCAGGCAGGCCCGCCGATGGCGGCGGCCACGCCCGCTACCGTTTTCGCCCGACGCCGCCCCACAGGGTCGTATGGACGCGGGCGTCCGCGTGCCCCTCGGGACGCCACTCGCTGACCCGGACCACGCCCGGCTCGAGAAGCTCCATGTTCTCGAAGAACCGCGCGACGGCGTCATGCGTTCGCGCGGTGTGCGGGCCTCCGGGGAGATGCCGGTTGAGGCTCTCCTCGAACGCGCCCATGTCCGCAGGGAACAGGTCGGCCCCGGCGTGGGAGATGGTCAAGAAGCTCCCGGCCGGCACGGAGGCAAGCAGCCGGCCGACGATCTCACGTGCCCGCGGCTCGTCCGGGATGTACGGAGGAGCCGCTTCATCGCTCATAGCGCGGGCCCGAGGTCGGGTCTGGACGGTCCGGCTGGTCGGAGGAAGAACAGCGTGACGAGCACGGCGCAGGCCACGATGACCGCCGCGACCAGATAGGCGAGCCGGTAACCGCTGACCAGTGCCGCGTTGACGGCCAGCCCGTGCGCGCTGGCGGACCGGGTCCTGGCGGCGGCGATGGTGGCCAGCACCGCCAGGCCGAGCGCCATCCCGACCTGCTGCGCGGCGGCGAACAGCCCGCCCGCCAGGCCTCGGTCCCCCGGGCTCACCCCGGCGGTCGCGAGCACCGCGGCGGTCGGGAACAGCAGTCCCATCCCGAACGCGGTCAGCACCAGTCCGGGCAGCACGTTCACCGGGTACGAGCCCGACGCCGAGATCCGGCTGAGCCACACCTGCCCGAGCCCGATCGAGACCATGGCCGCCACCAGCACCCACTTGGCCCCGAACCGCGCCACCGCCCGGCGGGCGATCAGCGTGGACGTGGCCATGACGGTGAGCGTGGCGGGCAGCAGCGCGAGCCCGGCCTGCAGCGGGGAGAAGTGCAGCACCCGCTGCATGTACAGGGTGATGAAGTACACGTAGCCGACGATGACGGACGCCACCGTGAACATCACGCCGAGCGCGACGCGCCGCGAGGGGTCGGTGAGCACCGCCAGCGGCACCATCGGCGCCGGCGCGCGGCGCTCCACTCCGGCGAACGCGACCCCGAGGGCCACCGCCAGCACCAGCGACACCAGCGTCAGCGGGGCGCCGAACCCGTGCTGCTGCCCCTGGCTCAAGCCGAAGATCAGCGCGGCCACGCTGGCGGTGACGAGCACCGCTCCGGCCACGTCGAGCCGGGGCCGGACGGCCGTACCGGCCCCGGGCCGGCCCCGGTGATCGGCCGGCAGCAGCCGGATCATCGCGGCCACCAGCACGACGATGACCGGCGGGTTCACCAGGAAGATGGCCCGCCAGCCGATGTAGGAGGTGAGGATCCCGCCCAGCACGATGCCGGCCGACGCGCCGGCCGCGGTCGCGCCCTGGTAGATGCCCATCGCCCGGGCCCGGGCCGCCCCCTCCGGGTACAGGTCGGTGATCGCGGCGAGCGTCATCGGCGCGACCAGCGCCGCGCTCGCGCCCTGGGCGAATCGCGCCCCGACCAGCACCCCCGCGTTCACCGCGAGCCCCGCCAGCAGCGACATCACGCCGAAGATGGTCAGCCCGGCGATCAGCTGCCGACGGTGCCCGTTCAGATCGCCCAGCCGTCCGCCGAGCAGCAGCAGTGCCCCGAACGGCAGCGCGTACCCGGTCACCAGCCACTGCAGGTCGGCGGCGGACACGCCGAACTCCCGCTGGATCGTCGCCAGCGCGACATTGACGATGGAAAAGTCGAGCTGGAGCACGAACTGCGCCGCCGACACCAGGAACAGCGCCAGCCCCAGCCGCCGCCCGGGCTCCCCCGCCGCCGCGGCGCCCGCGATGGCGGGGGAGCCCGCCGCTGTATCCCGGTCCCCCGGCACGCTCGTCACGCAAGCACCTTATCGGTCAAGCGAAACCGAAGATCGCTCCCCCGAACGCACGCGTGGCTTCGCCTCCCAGGCCTGCCGCGGCGGGCCAACAGCCGACGTCAGCGCCGGGTGAACTGCGGGCCGCTTCTTGCTGTTATCTCTTCCGCGTGGCTACGCTCTCGGCAGCGGCTCCGACGTCCAGGTCACCCCGTCGTTGACGGACTTCAGGATCACGGCGCCGGCGCCGGTCTCGCCGCCGGCGATGCAGTCCCTGGTCTTGACGACGCAGGAGTCGGCGAACAGTGCCTGCGCCTTGGTCGCCGTGTTCTCCGCCCAGTGCCTGCCGCTCGTCGACGTGAGTTCGGAGAGGCCGTACAGGGTGTCAGTGCCGTTTCCACGCGGGGTGTAGCCGTAGCCCACCGCCACGCAGGTCGACGTCGAGGGGCAGGAGATGGCGCCGAGCCCGGCCACGTGCCTGGGATTCGGGAGGACGTCCTTCCAGTTCACCCCGCCGTTGGTCGAGGTGTAGAGGTAGGTCTGCTCGTTTGACGGTACGGCCGAGGTGACGTTGAAGACGGCGTAGCAGTCCCTGGTTGACGGGCAGGTCACCGGGCCGAGCGGCACTTCTCCTGCTGCGGCGTGCTTGGTCCACGTCTTTCCGCCGTTGGTCGTGGTCAGGGCGGCGTCGCCGGTGACGAGGCAGTCGGCGGCAGACGCGCAGGAGATGCCAAACGGGCTGGACATCGCCGTCACCAGAGCGGGGATGGATTCCGGCGTCCACACGCGGCCACCGTCGGTGGTACGGGCCACCGCGGCGTCGACCCGGTTGTCGGCGAGGCCGACAGCCCAGCAGTCGGAGCCGTTGGCGCAGGAGAGGGCTCCGGCCAGCGCCAGCGACCTGGGCGCCGCGTGGACGCTCCACACCGTGCCCCCGTCGGTCGTCTCAAGGAACGCGGCGCTGGACCCCTCGGCCAGGTAGCCGATGGCGAGGCAATGGGCGGCAGAGGTGCAGTCGAGGGCGGCGATGTCGTATCTCGCGGTGGCGTACTCGACGCGCCACGCGGCGCCGCCGTCCACGGTGGCGATGATGACCGAGCCCTTCGCGTCCATTGCGCCGGCCCAGCAGCGGGTGGCGGACGCGCAGGACACGGCGGTGACGGCGGACAGAGCCGTCGGCGCGGTCGGCCCGGCCGCCGCCGGGACCGCCGAGGCGGCGATGGCCACTGCGGCTGAGGCTACGATCCCGGCGATCGCCGAGACCGTGCCGACTGCCCGCCACCGTGTGGTCCTGCCGCTGGTCACTGCATTGAGCCAATGGCGGGGGTGCCACTGTCGATCCATTGCCGTCCCCTATCCATGCGAGCGCTGCCCAGAACCCTGGGATCTACTACTGACAGACTCCGGCCGGGGCCGAACGGTTGTAGCGATCTGCACGGGCGCAGAGGTCACGCTTCTTGCTGTTGTCTCGGCCCGGGGTAAGCGGGCCTGGCTCCCCTCGCTAGTCGGTGCCGGCTTCCATGGCGGCGCGGTCGAGGAGCTCGCCGTCGCGGCTCTGCCCGGCCCCGCCGCGGCCGGCTGAGGCGATCGCCTCGGCGCCGCCCAGCGGCATCGCCCCGATGAGCTCGCCCGGGGTGGCCGCGTCGGGGCCGGCCCCGATCAGCGCGGCGTGGCCGCCGCCGAACATGCCCAGGCCTGCGTACTGCTCGAGCTTGGCCCGGGAGTCGGCGATGTCGAGGTTGCGCATGGTCAGCTGGCCGATCCGGTCCGACGGGCCGAACGCCGCGTCCTCCACCCGCTCCATCGACAGCTTGTCCGGGTGGTAGCTGAACGCCGGGCCGCTGGTGGAGATGATCGAGTAGTCCTCACCCCGGCGCAGCCGCAGCGTGACCGACCCGGTCACCGCGGTGCCGACCCAGCGCTGCAGCGACTCGCGGATCATCAGCGCCTGCGGGTCGAGCCAGCGGCCCTCGTAGAGCAGACGGCCGAGCTTGCGGCCCTCGTTGTGGTAGGCGGCGACCGTGTCCTCGTTGTGGATCGCGCAGACCAGGCGCTCGTAGGCGGCGTGCAGCAGGGCCATGCCCGGCGCCTCGTAGATGCCCCGCGACTTGGCCTCGATGATCCGGTTCTCGATCTGGTCGGACATGCCGAGGCCGTGCCGGCCGCCGATCGCGTTGGCCTCGAGCACGAGGTCGACGGCGGAGGCGAACTCCTTGCCGTTAACCGCGACCGGGCGACCCTGCTCGAAGGCGACCGTGACCTCCTCGGCGGCGATCTCGACGGCCGGGTCCCAGAAACGCGCGCCCATGATCGGCTCGACGATCTCGACGCTGGCGTCGAGGTGCTCAAGCGACTTGGCCTCGTGGGTGGCGCCCCAGATGTTGGCGTCGGTCGAGTAGGCCTTCTCCTTGCTGGCCCGGTAGGGCAGCTTCCGGTCGGCCAGCCACTGGGACATGTCCGCCCGGCCGCCGAGCTCGGCGACGAAGTCGGCGTCGAGCCAGGGCTTGTAGATCCGCAGGCCGGGGTTGGCGAGCAGCCCATACCGGTAGAACCGCTCGATGTCATTGCCCTTATAGGTGGAGCCGTCGCCCCAGATCTGCACGTCGTCGACCAGCATCGCCCGCACCAGCAGCGTGCCGGTGACCGCCCGGCCCAGCGGCGTCGTGTTGAAATAGGCCCGCCCGCCGGACCTGATGTGGAACGCCCCGCAGGTCAGCGCGGCCAGCCCCTCCTCCACCAGGGCCGCCTTGCAGTCCACCAGCCGGGCGCCCTCGGCGCCGTACTCGCCCGCCCGGCCGGGCACTGAGGCCACGTCCGGCTCGTCGTACTGGCCGAGGTCGGCCGTGTAGGTGTAGGGCACCGCCCCCTTCTCGCGCATCCACGCGACCGCAACCGAGGTGTCGAGGCCGCCGGAGAAGGCGATCCCGACACGTTCACCGACAGGCAGGGAGGCGAGCACCTTAGTCATGAATGAAATTATATGCACACCACTGCATGACCATGCAACGCGAATCGGCAAGATCGGCACTCGACGGGCCCCGATCAGCGCGGCCCGCGGCCCGCGGCCGGCGCCCTGCGGCGCGTTTCTTGCGGTCCGCTTCTTGCTGTTATCTCCTGATTGCGGCATGACGCTCCAGTAACTCGCGCCACGGTGGGATTCGGCCGCCCAACTGTCGCAGTCCCGCATCTCGGTTAATAGCAAATCACTTTATGCAGGGAATGACACTATTTACGGTAAAAGGCAAAGACGGCAATTCCTCCTGCTTTACGCTTCCGCATACCTGCCTGTAGGCCGCAACTCAGGAGGAATATCTGTGTTCCGCTCGCGCCTTAGAATTCTCGCCCCACCCCTGGCGATGGCCCTACTAGCCCTATCGGGCTGCGCCGCCCTCGGGGCTACCCAAGGAAGTACTAGTCCAAGTGGGCTAGAAAAGACAACGCTCAACGTGGCCGTGGTGCCCGCAGTCGATTCGGCCGGCTTTTTCGTCGCGCTGCACGAGGGCCTGTTCGCCCAGCGGGGCCTGACGATTCATTACACGCCCGCAGTCAGCAGTGACGAGGTGATCAACCAGCAGGTCGCCGGCCAGTACGACATCACCGGCGGGAACTACGTCTCCTATATCCAGCACTACGTGGACGACCACCAGAACCTGGAGATCGTCGCCGAGGGCTCGGTGATGCAGGAGGGCGCCCAGGCGATCTACACGATGCCGAGCACCCACATCACGACGCTGAGCGGGCTGAAGGGCCACCTGCTCGGCATCAACGCGCCGTTGAACATCAACTACCTGCTCGTCGCCTCGGTGCTGACCGAGAACGGGATCAAGCTGTCCCAGGTGCACTTCCCGACCCAGCCGATCCCATTCCCCGACATGGCGGCCGAGCTCGCGGCCGGGAAGATCTCCGCCGCGGCGATGCCCGAGCCGTTCGCCACCGCCGCCGAGCAGCAGTTCGGCGCCGTCCCGCTGGCCGACCTCAACCAGGGCGCCACCGAGAGCTTCCCCATCCAGGGGTACGTGGTCACCAGAGCGTGGGCCGAGCAGAACCCGAACACCCTCAACGCGTTCGTCGCCGCTCTCAGCCAGGGCCAGGAGATCGCCGACACCAGCCGGTCCGCGATCGAGCACGCCATGGAGTCCCTGCAGGGCCCGCAGAACGGCCAGATCCCGCCGATCATCGCCGCGGTCATGGCCATCAACATCTACCCCACCTCGATCGACAAGGTCAGGATCCAGCGCGTGGCCAACGTCATGTACCAGTTCGGCCTGCTCAAGACCCCGTTCAACGTCAACCCGATGATCGGCCCCTGACCGCAGGCGAGCGGGGAAAGCACCCCCCGCGAGCGAAATCTCGCGGACATAACAGGCAGGCCAGCGGTGTTGCCGGATACGTGATCACCGCACGGCACCGGTCCACGGCCCTGCTCGTCTCCGGCTGCTACTTCATGGAGATGCTCGACGGGACCATCGTCACCACGGCGGCGCCGCGGATCGGGGCCGCGCTGCACGCTCCGGCGACCGAGATCGGCCTGGTTGTCACGGCCTACCTGCTCACCCTGGCCGTGCTCATCCCGCTGTCAGGCTGGCTGACCAGGCGGCTCGGGAACCGGGTGGTGTTCCTGAGCGCGATCGTGCTGTTCACCGGGGCCTCCATCGGCTGCGCCGCCAGCGGGTCGCTCGGCGAGCTGGTCGCGATGCGCGTGCTGCAGGGCGCGGGCGGGGCGATGATGGTGCCGGTCGGCCGGATGATGGTCCTGTCGAAGGCGGCCAAGGAGGACATCCTGCGGCTGACCTCCTACGTGGTCTGGCCGGGGCTGCTCGCCCCGGTGATCGCGCCCCTGGCGGGCGGGCTGATCACCACCTACGCCTCGTGGCACTGGATCTTCCTGATCAACGTGCCGCTCGGCGTGGTCGCGTTCGCGCTCGCCTGGCGGCTGGTCGACGACGGCCGCGAGGCGGACGCCGCCGTCCCGCCGCTCGACTGGACCGGGATGCTGCTGACCGGGATCGGCCTGGGCGGACTGGCCTGGGCCGCGCACCTCGTCTCGCTGCCGTCCCCGCCCGCCGCGACGACGGCGCTGATCTTCGCCGGCTCCGTCGCGCTGCTGGCGGTCGCGGTCTGGCACCTGCGCCGAGCGGCGCACCCGCTGCTCAACCTGCGGACGCTTGACAACGCGACGTTCCGGGTCACCCAGCTCGGCGGCACCGGGTACATGCTGGTGGTCGGCTCGATGCCGTTCCTGCTGCCGCTGCTGTTCCAGACCGGGTTCGGCTGGTCGCCGGTCAAATCGGGCGCGGTCACCGCGTTCGTCTTCCTCGGGAACGTGGGGATCAAGCCGGCCACCACGCCGCTGATCAACCGGTTCGGGTTCCGGTCGGTGCTCGTCGTCTCCGCCCTCGGCACCGCGGCGCTGGTGGCGGCGCTTGGGTTCACCACCGCCGCCACCCCGGTGGCGCTGATCGCGCTGCTCGCCCTGGCCAGCGGGGTCACCCGATCCACCGGGTTCACCGTCTACACCACGGTGGGGCTGGCGGACATGCAGCCGGAGCTGATGCGCGACGCCAACACCCTCGCCGCCACGTCCATGCAGCTCGCCGCCGGGCTGGCGATCGCGGCGGCGACTGTGGCGCTGCGCATCGGCGGCGCCGCCACCGGCAGCGCGGCCGGCCGCGGTGCCGGCGGTCAGGGGGCCTTCACCATCGCGTTCTGCCTGCTCGCGCTGGTCGCCGTCGGCTGTGCGGCCGAGGCGCTGCGGATGGACCGGCGGGCGGGCGACGCGGCCCGCCGCCCGCACGCGACCGCGAGCGCCGGCCGCGCAGGCGCACCGCCCAACGTGGCATTGTGATCGGGCTTACTCCCGGCAAAAAGAATGACTCCGCCGGCTAATCCGGGCGATCCCCACTGGTCCATCCGGACTAGGCCATAGCCCGCCTGGGCTATACATGGGCAAAGTTCACTAAATGATCATTAAATCCCCTCTAGCCTGGCGCGGTGCTAACCAAGTCAAAGGGCGTGCTCATCGCGTCGGCGCTGGCCCTCGCGGCCGCGGGCGGGTCGGTCGCGGTTATCCGGGCCGCGTCATCGGGGCCGGAGAACGCGGCGTCGGCCGGGCTGCCGGCGTCGATCGGGTCGGCCGTCACCGCCCGAGTGCCCGCCGGCGCGGGATCCGCCGACGGCACCGGGAGCTCAGGCGCCACCGGGACGGGAACGGCGGCGGGCGGCAACGGCCAGGCCGACTCGGGTCTGACCGGCGGCACCGCGGTCGGCGGCACCGCGGTCGGCGGCACTGCGGCCGGCGGCACGGCGGTCGGCGGCACTGCGGTCGGCGGCACCGCGGCCGGCGGCACGGCGGCATCCGGCCAGACCCGGCGCGAGCCGCCGCTGCCGGCGTCGGCCGGCCAGGGCGACCGGGGTCCGCTGCCCGCGGGAGCGCTGCCCGCCGACGGCGCCGTCCCCGGCGCGCTCGCGTCGCTGCGGGCGCTCGCCGCCGCCCGCGCGTCGACCGCCGCGCTGCCGCACTCGCCGCAGCTGCTGGCGGAGCTGGCCGGCTCGGCGGGCTGGGCCGGGAACGCCACCCCGTCGGCGCCGAGCAGCGCCGCGGCCGCCTCGCGGCTCGCCGCGGCGGGCGATTCCGCCACCGCGACGCCGACCGTCCCCGCCCCGGCCGCCGTGTCGGCCGTGTCGGCCGCGTCGGCCGGCACCTCGATGCCCGGTCTCGACGTGGCCGCCTACCAGCACCCGGCCACCAGCAAGGACCCGAACGGGGTGCCGATCGACTGGCCGCAGGTGGCCGCGGCCGGCTACCGCTTCGCCGCCGTCAAGGGGACCGAGGGCGACTACTACGTCAACCCCTGGGCCGCCACCGACCTAGCCGAGGCGAAGGCGGCGGGGCTGGACGTCGCCCCCTACCACTTCGCCATCCCCAACGTCAGCAGCGGCCAGGAGCAGGCGGAGTTCGCCGTGGAGTACTCCGGGTACGCCGGCGGCGCGCAGACGCTGCCGTTGATGCTCGACATCGAGTACGACCCGTACGTGGCGTCCGACGGCACCAACGAGTGCTACGGCCTGTCGGCCCCGACGATGACCGCGTGGATTTCCGCCTTCGTCGCCACCGTGCGCTCGCTGACCGGCCAGTCCCCCGTCATCTACACGACCGCCAACTGGTGGGACGCCTGCACCGGCAGTTCCACCGCCTTCAGCGCCGACCCGATGTGGGTGGCGGCGTACGGGGTCGACGCCCCGCCGCTGCCGTCGGGCTGGCCGGGCTGGTCGTTCTGGCAGTACACCAGCGGCGGCACCGTGGCCGGGGTGGACAGCCCGGACACAACCGACCTCGATCTGTTCAACCCGGCCGCGATCGGGCTGATCGACCCGGGCACGCTGGCCAGCCGTCCGCTGGCGCGGGTGTTCGTCCCCCTCGACGCGCTCGGCGCGCTGGTGGGCGAGAAGCTGACGTGGACGGCGACCGGCCTGCCGCCCGGGGTCCGGGTGAGCTCGGACGGCGTGCTCACCGGGATGATCACCACCCCCAGGTCCTCGCTCGGCGCCGTGACCTACCCGGCGACGGTGACGGCGACGAACGCGGCCGGCGCGCACTCCACCGTCGCCTTCAGTTGGGAGATCGCCCCGTCCTGCCTGCAGTCCGTCACCCTCGGCGTCTGCTCGCAGACCTAGCGCGGCGAGCCGCTGGCGGCCGTGGCCGCGCGGACGCCGGCGTCGCGCATCCGGGCCCGCAGCTCCGCGTTCGCGGCCCGGCCGGTCCTTACCTCGACGATGCGCGGCCCGGTGCCCGAGACCGTCGCCGCGACCGCCTTGGCCACGTCGCCCGGCTGCGCCGCGAGGGTGTAGGGGACGCCGAACGCGCCCGCCAGCCGCTCCAGGGACGCCCCGTGCGGCGTCCCGAACGTCCGCTCGAACACGGTCAGCGCGGCCGGCCGGCCGGACCGATCTCGGCCCGCCACCCCGCCGCCCGATACGCTGCCGCCCGATACGCTGCCGCCCGCCCTGCCGCCCGATACGCTGCCGCCCGCCGCCCCGCCGCCGAACCGGGCGGGCTCGAGCCCCTCGAAGATGCCGCCGCCGTCGTTGTTGACCACGACCACGCACAGGTCGGGCCGGGGCTCCCCCGGCCCGATCGCCAGCCCCGGCGCGTCGTGCAGCAGCGACAGGTCGCCGATGAGCGCGAACGCCACCGCCCCGGGGTGGTCGGCCGCGTGCGCGAGCGCCGCCCCGGCGGCGGTGGAGAAGGTCCCGTCGATCCCGCTCGCGCCCCGGCTCGCGATCACGCGGGTGTCCGTCCGCGGCGGCAGCAGCAGATCTATATCACGCACGGACAGTGAGTTCCCGCACCACAGCACCGCGCGCTCCGGCAGCGCGGCGACCAGCTCGCGGGCAACTTCCGGCTCCGACAGCGCCCGGCCGGCAGCCGTGGTCACGTCGGCGTCCGGCCAGGCGTCGAGCACCGCGTCCGCCGCCTCCGTCGCCGCCGCGTCGGCCCGGCGCCACGCATCGAGCCAGCGCCCGGCGGCGCCTCCTACTACCCCGCCTCCTACTACCCCGCCTCCCACCACCCCGCCCCCGTCTGCCATGCCGCCCGGCCCCCCGGTGCCCGGCCCGCCGGCGTCCGGCACCGCGGTCAGCCGGACCGCGGCCGCCACGTCGGTCGCGGCCCGCTGCGGGTCGGCCCACCGGCCCGGACCCTGCGCGACCACCACCTGCCTGACCGGGAACGCCGGATCGCGGCCGAGCCGCAGCAGCGCCGACTGCGGACGGGTCAGCCCCGGCCGGCCGGCCGAGATCACCACCGCGGGCCGGTGCGCCGCCATGAACTCAGGCGACGCGAGCAGGTACTGGTAACCGGTGAGGGCGTTCGGACCGCGGCGGGCGCCGGACGAGGGCTCGGCCAGCACCGGCCAGCCCGCCCGCTCGGCCAGCTCGACCAGGGCGGCCGCGTCATAGTCGCCGTCCCCGCACACGACCACGCCCCGCTCGGACCATGGCAGCTCAAGCGGCTCAGGAACGAAAGCGGCCGCGCTGACCCGCGTCCACCGCCCGCCGTCCGCCCGCCCCTCCAGCGGTTCCGGCCAGGGGGGCTGATCATCGGGCACCAGCGGATCGCGCAGCGGGATGTTCAGGTGGACCGGGCCCGGGAGGGTGCCGAGCGCCCCGGCCGCGTGCGCCCAGGCGCGGCAGGCCAGCGAGCGCCAGTAGCCGGCCATCCCCGGCTGCCGCTCAGGGACGCCGGTCTCGGCGTACCAGCGGACGGCCGACCCGTACAGCTTGACCTGGTCCACCGTCTGGCTGGCGCCGGTGCCGCGCAGCTCCGGCGGCCGGTCGGCGGTGAGCAGCAGCAGCGGAACGGCGGACTCGTCGGCCTCGATGACGGCCGGGTGGAAGTTGGCCGCCGCCGTGCCGGACGTGCACACCACCGCGACCGGCCGACCGCTCGCCTTCGCCAGCCCGAGGGCGGTGAACGACGCGGAGCGCTCGTCGATCCGGACGTGCAACCGGACCCGGCCCGCCCGGTCGAGCGCGTCGAACGCCAGCGCCAGCGGGGTCGACCTCGATCCGGGCGCGATCACGACCTCGCGCAGCCCGCACCGGGCGAGCTCGTCCGCCAGCACGGTGCCGAACGCGGTCGACGGGTTCACCGGTACCGCGCCGCTGCCAGCGCGCGCTCCCGCCACGGCTCCGGGTCGGTCTCCCAGCGCGCGAGCGCGTCCGGGTCGACCGGCGGCCGCCGGACCGGCAGCTGACCGCCCGACTCGGCCAGCGGGGCCGCGGTCACGTCGCCTTCGAGCAGCGACATCGTGGCCAGGCCGCAGGCGTAGGGCAGCGCGGGCAGGGCGGCCGCCAGCGCGACCCCGGCCGCCAGCCCGACCGAGGTGTCGACCGCGCTCGACACCACGACCGGGAGCCCGCAGGCCTGCGCCACCCGCAGCGCCGCCCGGACCCCGCCCAGCGGCTGCACCTTGACCATGACGATGTCGGCCGCGCCCGCCGCCCGCACCCTGAGCGGATCCTCGGCCTTGCGGATCGACTCGTCGGCCGCGATCGGAATGTCGACCAGGCGACGCAGCCGAGCCAGTTCCGGCAGCGTCGCGCAGGGCTGCTCCGCGTACTCGAGGCCGTGGCGGGAGAGCTGGCGGAGCATCCGCGCGGCCGCGTCGACCGACCAGCCGCCGTTGGCGTCCACCCGGATCCGCCCGCCCGGCCCGGCCGCGTCGAGCGCGTCCCTGACCGCCGCGACCCGCTCGAGGTCGTCGGCCTCCCGCTGTCCCGGCTCCGCCACCTTGACCTTGGCCGTCCGGCAGCCGGAGGCGGCGACGATCTCGTAGGCGCGCGCTGGCCCGACCGCGGGCACGGTCACGTTCACCGGGACGACGTCGCGGACCGGGGCGGGCCACGCAACCGTGGCCGACTCGATCGCGCTGGCCAGCCAGCGGGCCGACTCGGCCGGGCCGTACTCGGCGAAG
>Ga0302326_10023465_pt1 | contig 12572 bp, 10 predicted proteins | sample Palsa_T0_3_FD_202264 | JGI IMG/M metagenome (GOLD analysis project Ga0302326, IMG submission 202264) | Peat permafrost microbial communities from Stordalen Mire near Abisko, Sweden - Palsa_T0_3 | ecosystem: Environmental > Terrestrial > Soil > Palsa > Peat permafrost | place: Sweden: Abisko... | reverse complement strand
TGGGATTCGCCAGTTGCACCTTCAGCTACCCGTTGACCAGCCTGGCTTCCAGTTATCTCAGTTTCAGCGACTCATCGCTTGTCAATTATAAGACGGAGGAACTCATAGGCGTCTTTGAACAGATCAAGCGAATGAAGGCGCGCAGCGGTTTTCCGGTGGTCAATCCCCGCGAATCGCTCAATGAAATGCAGCGCCATTTGCGCCAGGAGCCGGAGCGGTTCGGCTGCCTGGGCGGCCACAAGTATTTTTACCTCGACTGGCATCTCAACCTTTATCGTTGTCACGCCTGGGACAAGCCCATGTGTTCCATTTATGAGTTCGACCAAACGAAGCTGATCCGGGACGGCTGCACCAAATGCATGATTGATTGTTACCGCGACCCAAGCGTGCTGCAATTTATCGCCATCAGCGTCAGCGACGCGTATCACAACTTGCGAAAAGGCAGGCTGGGCGCGGCCGTGAAAAATATTTTTGACCGCCGCAATCTGATTTCGCTTCGAGCGGTTTGGGATGACCGCAAGTGGATTGGAAAGGTTTGAGGGTCAAAATTGGAAATCAGACCAAACTTTCCAAAACCGCCGGAATATGTTCCAGGCTCTGAAGGAGTCCGTCCCACAAACGGTCTCGTTCCGCCTGCTTCTGATGGCCGAAGAGTATCTTCGCTCCCGCTGATTCCAACCAACTGTCCACAGGCACCGGCTGGTGGTTGCCGCTGTCGCCTATTTTGGCGTAGCGCACCAGCATGTCGGAAACTTGCACGGCGGCGGTCACGGTCGGGTGGTGGCGCGCCAGTTCCGGGGCATGATGAAATTCCACGATTTCCACGTACACATCCGCCAATCGCTGCCTTCTCAGATACATCGCGCCCAATTCGGCGTGATCCACGCCCAGCACCTGGCGTTCCAGGCTCATCAGGTCTCCCTCTTCCTCCGGCCCGCGCTGATGAATCTCCTCAAAATGATCGGGAAAGGCCGAGGCCATGACGATCTTGCCCACGTCGTGAATCAAACCGGCGACGTAGTCGATTTCGCCGTCCAGCGCCTCGAGCAAATCGGTAATCGCGCGCGTCATCAAGGCGGTGGCGAGGCAGTGGCGCCAGAATTGCTGCCACGGGAAACGGTTGCCTTCCGCCATTTTTTGGAAATCTTCGATGATCTGGGTCACCATGGCCAGTTGGCGGATTTGGCGGACGCCGAGGAAAAGCACCGCTTCCTTGATGTCCGAGGGCGGCCGGGACGCGCCGTGATGGACGGCTTTGACCAGGCGCAAGAGGCGGGCGGTCAAGCTGGGGTCGCGGCTGATGACTTCCGCGATTTGCGAGGTGTTGTGGCTTTGGTCGGCGCCCAGTAATTCGCGCAAGGCGGAATCGATCGTGCTCAAGGACGGCAAACTGGCGCAGCCGCTCAACCGGACGTCAATGCGCGCGCGCTCCAGCTTTGCGCAACCAGGAAGAACAGAACCCATGCCATAGTCATCGGCTGATTTTAGAAAAAGTTAAGGCCCCAAAGCGTTTCGATTCCCGATGTTCGATCGATTGGAGGCTCTGTTTGAAACGGTGCAAGGCCAGGCTATTCGCGGCCAGCAGCGCCGTCATCAGAAAGAGCAGCACCAGCACGACAATCACGGCCGAGCCGGAGGTGCGCTCCGAATGGGGGAATTGCATTTTCATTTTGTGTGCACGGCCGAGGGAACGGCTTCAAAGGTGAAGAAGGGACGGAATCGCTCAGGCTCTGCGAGGGTGACCAGTTCCACCTTCCAACTCCAAGCCGTCACCTCCCGGCGCGCATCCGGTTCCATGCGGGACGACTTGACGGCAGGCAAAAAGCGGGCCAGTGGCGCGCCGGCGTTGGCCCTGCGCCAGACTGCGTTGCCGTCGAACATGTAATCGACCGTGGCGTTGGATTGCACCAGCCGCAGCGAATCCTCCGCAGGCTCGATGGCGGTGGCCGCGCGAATGTCGTCGCGCCAGCGCTCGCCGGCCTGCAAGGCGCGGACCACGTCGTCCACATTGTTGTTCAGGCGTTTGGAGTTTTCGGCGCAACGATAGTAGGCCCCATAAGCCAGGCCGAGGACGACGACGAGCAAGGTCATATACATCAGGCTTTCGATCAAGAGCATGCCTTGTTCGCGCCTGGGGTTGCGCCGCCGGATATTTTTATGGCAAATCGGTTTCACGAGTTACGATGCCACCATGGTTCTTCGTCGCGGGCAGCCATTGCAGGCGCAGATGCCGGTCTTGCCGCGTCAGCATGAACCGTCCCGGCGGCAGATTGGTCGCGGACGGATTTTTGACGATGTAGGGTTGCGTGCCTTCTTTGAAGGCTCGCCATTCGCCGGACCGCAAAATTTCCAGTTCGCCATCGACCACTTCCATTGCCATGGCCCGATGGTAGTAGATGCCAAACTCCCTCCTCTCGCCGATGAACGACACACTGATGGGAATCATCACCAGCACCAGAATACCCATGGCCACCAGCAATTCGACCAGGCCCATCCCTTGATTTTTTGAGTTTGTTTTCATCCTTCCAGAGAAATTAAAACACTGAAAATGCCGGCGGCGATCAGCCCAACCACAAAGCCGTTGCACAGAACCAGTCCGGTGGTGATGAGTTGGGAGGCGGTTTGTTCCTGTTGGAAAGCCTTCGCATCCAGGGCCTCCATCCAACCCGCCAGCGCCGGCAGGAAACCGCCGTGTTGCGCGGCGGCGTTGGCCAGACGCCAACTGAATTCGCCGGCCTTGTCGAATCGCCGCAAGGCCGCCTGGAGCGTTTCTCCGGCACTTAGGTCTTCCAGCGCGCGCCGCGCGCATTGAACAAAAACATAATTGGCGGTCGCTTCGGCGGCCAGGGTAATGGCGGCGGGTTCCTGCGTCTCAGCGTCAAGCAAAAGGGAAAGTGTGGCGCAAAAATCCCGTTGCAGCCGCCGCCGCCGCCACGGCAGCGCGTAAAGAATCCGGTCGCGCAACGGCGCCAGCGGACGGCCAATGAAATTCCACAGGGGCGCCTTCCAAAAGGGAGAACGCGGGGATTTCTTTCCATCCACCCGCACCCATCCATAATCGCGCGGCCCGCGCACGTAGAAGCAGACCCAGAACCAAAGACAGAAGGCCAGCAGCAATTGCGCGCCAGCCACCCAAAAACCAATTCGCATCACCAGCAAAGTGATGCCCGGCGCTGCCTCCTCCGAGCGTTGCAGGAGTTCCATGAACCTGGGGAATACCACCACATTCAGAATCAAAATGATAATAGGCATGGTCGGCAGGAGAACCAGGTTGCCGATGACCATGAAATTGAATCCATTGCGCGTTTGCGAATCCGCATCTTTGAGCAGGCCGCGGCAGGCGGGCAGGACTTTCCGCACGTCGCCTAGTTCCTCGCCCACCCGAATCAGCGCGGCCACCTGTGGCGGCAACAGGTTCGGAACTTCATCCACGGCCTGGCTCAAACGAAGACCCTGCCACAACCGCGCCGCCAATTCCTGGAATAACCTGCCCAGACAACGGTCGTTTGTCTGGGCCGCCCGCGCCAGGGCCATTTCCGGCCGCTGGCCCTGGCGAAATCCGGCTTCGAGAAGATCGAGAAACAGCCGTGTCTGTTCCTTCCCGCGCAAGGGTCCGCTGAAATAATGATAGATGACAAAGGCGACCCCGGCCACCGGCACAAAGAATAACAGCAGCCAGAGAAAGCCGCTCGCCGCAAAGTCCCCTGCGGAGCCAATGCCATCGAGCACCCTCGCCGGAGATTCGATGCTACTCATGAGTGCGAATACGCTCATATCTTCATTGGTCAAGAAACTCTCTAAGCAGGAAAAAGCCCCCGCCAAAAAGAAAATGGATCATGGAAGAAAGTTGCACCAGGATGATGAATCCCAAGGCCAGAATGCTCACCGGCAAAACCGTTTGCAGGAAAATTTCGCTCCGATAAATGGCCCTGTCGTAATACATTTGGGCCGCTTGCGTCAGGCCAAGTTCAAAGTCCTCGCCTTGCCCCGCCACCAGCCAGAAAAAGAGCGGCGGCACCACTTTGGAATTCGCGCCCAGGTCGGCGAATTTCGGCGCGCCTTCCGCCAGGCGGCTCTCCCAGCGAACCAATTCTTCCCCCATTTTCGTGCCGTCTTCCATTTGCCGCAACACGGCCAGGGCGGTCTTCAAATCACAGCCGGTTTTGAGCATCAGCGCCAGGGCCGAGGAGAAGCGGGACAGATGAGCCTCTTTGAAACCGGGCAAAACCCAACGCGCATTCTTACGCCAGCGCGGCACGGCCAGCACCGCCAGCACCACCGCCAGGCTCAATCCGAGCAGGAACAAAGGCATAAGCATGCCCATCAGGAAAGTTACCGGGCGGGGTTGATTTGTCCCGACGAAAACGGGAGATCCCAGAGCCGAACCGATATTGGCGGAAAGCGGTCCGGCCACGGCCACCAGGAGAAACGACAGCGCAAAACAAAACACCAACACAATTATCGGATAGATCAGCAAGGTCTTCAGGCGAGTCCACAGCACGTGGGCTTTTTGATAATAATCGGCCAGCAGAGTGAGGATGGCGGGCAGGTTGTTGCTCTTGACACCGACCCGCACCATTTGCTTGTAGAAATCCGGCAACTGGCGTTTGGCCAGCGCATCCTCCAGCGGCGCGCCCCGGCTCAAATCCGCCTCCAACGCCTCGAATTGCTCGCGGAACTGGCCGCGCCGCATGGTCGCGCACATTTGCCGCAGAGCAGGTTCCAGTGGGATGCCCGATTTCAACATGCCCGCCAACTGCTGGTTCAAAAATGCAAATTCGTCGTATTTCACCACTCAGTTCGACAGAGCCAGTCCTGGTTCGTCACGATGGAAATGAAATGAAACGGAATTCACGGGGGTCTGTCGAATAGCGCAATGAGACAACAATTTATAGTTTTTGAACTTCAATCCGCAACACCCAACCTATAAACTTCAAGCCATGGCAACTTTGTCCAAGAGCATCTGCGTTTCCTGCGGGCAACACATTGAGTTCCCTTCGGAACTGGCGGGTAAACAAATTGCCTGCCCCAATTGCGGCGCAAAAACATTGCTGGATGGCCCGCTCGCGCCCTCAACCGCCATCCGCATCCCCAAACAACGCGACCCCTCCGAACGGGAGCCTGGCTCCTCCCCTGCGGCGCCGCTGGCGGCTCGAATTATGGACAACATCGAAAAGGTCATCGTCGGCAAACGGAATGAAATCATGTTGACGTTGACGGCCTTCCTGGCCGAAGGGCACGTCCTGCTGGAAGATGTGCCGGGCGTGGCCAAAACGATGCTGGCCCGCGCGCTGGCCTTGAGCCTGGGCTGCAAATTCAAGCGCATCCAATGCACGCCCGATCTCCTGCCCAACGACATCACCGGCAGCTCCATTTTCAATCCCAAAACCGCCGATTTTGAGTTCCGGCCCGGCCCGCTTTTTGCCCAGATCGTGTTGGCCGACGAAATCAACCGCGCCACCCCGCGCGCCCAATCCGCGCTGCTGGAAGCCATGGCGGAACGGAAGATCACCGCCGACGGCGTCAATTATGATTTGGCGCCTCCTTTCTTTCTCATCGCCACTCAGAATCCCATCGATCACGAGGGCACCTTTCCGCTGCCGGAGGCGCAATTGGACCGGTTCCTTATGCGTTTAAGCCTGGGCTATCCGCAGACGGAGTCGGAAATCGCCATGCTGCAACGCCTGCAACGGCGGCATCCGATTGAAGACCTGGAAACGGTCGCCAGCGCGCAGGAAGTGCTCGATTGCCAGCAGGCCGTGCGCGGGGTTTATGCGGATGAAAAAGTCAGCCGCTACATTGTGCAACTCATCCAGGCCACGCGTGAGCATCCAGATCTTACGTTAGGCGGCAGTCCGCGGGCTTCGATGGCGCTGCTGCACGCCGCGCAGTCCTTCGCCGCCATCAACGGGTTTGATTTCGTCATGCCTGATGATGTCAAACAAATGTTTGCGCATGTGCTGGGGCATCGCTTGATTATGCGACCCGAAAGCCGGCTGCGAAAAAAGACCGTGGCCCGCGTGATGGACGAGGTTTTGAACGCGGTGCCGGTCCCGCAAGTGCCTGCCAACACCGCCCGAAGATGAAATGGATGGCCGGCACGATCGCCTTGTTGGTGGTGGGCCTGGTTTTCCAACTGAGCCTGCTGATCTACGCCATGTACGTGCTGTTGGGGGTGCTTCTCTTGAACCGCGTTTTCACACGCGTCTGGACGGAAGGGATCGAGGCCCAGCGTTTCACCGTGGATGAAGCTTTGGAGATCGGCGAAAGCATCGAGGTCAAGGTCGCCGCCCGCAACGCTGGCAAACTGGCCGTCCCATGGCTGTTGCTGGAGGACTATTTGCCGCGCGATGCGCTCACGGAATCACCCCATCACATCAAGGCCGAAGGCGGGCGCATGGCGGTGGCGCGCCTGGCGCCGGGCGAAACCAAAGTGTTTAGTTACCGCGTCCAATTTCTCATGCGCGGCTATTATCAATTGGGACCGCTGCTGGTGGAAACGGGCGATGTGTTCGGGTTGCACCGCCGATTTCGCGTGATGACGGAACCGAGCTTCGCACAGGTGCCGCCGCGGATCGTGGCGCTGGAGGGTTACAAACTTTCCTCGCGCCGTCCGATAGGCGAAATCCGCCTGGCCCATCGGCTTTTTGAAGACCCGACCCGCATTTCGGGCGTGCGGCCTTACCAGCATGGCGACCCGCTCAACCGCATCCACTGGCGGGCCACGGCGCGCACCGGGCAATTGCAAAGCCGGGAATACGAAAGTTCTTGCGTGGCCGGGGCGACGTTTGTGCTGGATTTTCATACGCGCACTTTTTTCGGACCGGCCGCCGCCGGTTCCGCTGAATTGGCTGCCGTCACCGTCGCTTCGCTGGCGCACGCCGTTTGTTTGACAGGACAGCAGATGGGATTTATCTCCAATGGACGCGACGCAGCCGACCGAATCCGCGAGGAGGGATGGCGGGCTGATTTTCTCACGCGCAACGACGCCCGCGTCCGCGCCGCCGAACCGCAGGAGAACACCCGTCTGCGCCCCGTCCTACTGAAAGCCGCCAAAGGGGAAGACCAACTGGCAAGAATTCTGGCCGCTCTGGCGCGCCTGGAGCACACCGATGGCCTGGATTTCGCCGCCATGATCCGCGAAGCCGCGCAAAATATTTCGCGCGACACCACTGTGGTCGCGGTGCTGGGGATGGTCACGCCGGAGATCGCCATCGCACTGGGGGACGTGGCCCGGCGCGGCTGGCTGGTCACGGCTATCGTGGTATCGTTGGAAATGGACGCGGTGCCGGATTGGGCCAGACCTCCGGATTGGGCGGGAATGCTGCTGGCGCAAGGCATTGATTTTCGCGTGGTCAATAGCGAGGAGGCGGTCGGCAACCTTTGCGCGGAGGCCATCATCCGATGATATGATTCCAAACAAACCCCATAAAACGGCGGCGGACTTCATGGTCATCGCGCTGAGTCCCGCGCTGATTATGATGTTGGTGGGCAGCCTTTGCTTTTTTCTGATCGACGTTTTTTATCACGGCAAAATGCAGGGAAGCGTGCGCTGGGTGATGTTTTGGTTCGTGGTTGCCATCGTCTTGGTTTCGCGCATCGCCATCGAGCAAACTTCGGAATACGCCTCCTTGTATGGCATGGCGCTGGCCGGCACGGTCTTTTTTTACCTCATCAAAACGCAACCCGCTTTTCTGCTTGGTATTCTCCTGCTGGCCATTGTCTGGTTTTGCGCGCACAAACTTGTCTGGGACTGCACGCTCATCGATGAGGAAGAGGATTCTTCCGGCCAGGGCCTTCTGCAAAGCCGTCCGCCAGCCAAGACCGAACCAAAATCAAAAACCGGCCCCAAGCCCAAGACGAAACGCAAGCGCACCGGGTCCGGTTCGCCGGGATTGTGGGTGGTCTGGTTTTCGCTGGCCGCGTTGCCGCTCTTCGGACTCGGGCAGTCTCTGTTGCCCGCCGACGCCGCCGATTCTCGCCGACGAGGGATGATGCTTGTGGTGCTTTACATGACCGCCGCACTGGGTTTGCTGATCACGACCAGTTTTCTCGGCCTGCGGCGTTACTTGCGCCAGCGTTATCTTCGGATGCCGGCGGCTGTCGCTTTGTCCTGGTTGAAATTGGGCGGCGGCGTGGCGTTCGTCATTTTGGCGGCGGCGCTTTTTCTGCCAAGGCCCGGGGCCAATCAAGCGTGGGCGGCCTTGCGCTACCAGATTGATTACCGGCTGCAACAGGCCAGCCAATACGCCGCGAAAAGCAATCCGCCCGGCCGGGGAGAAGGCCGCCCCGGCAATGACCCCGGTGGCAAGCAAGGCGAAAGCAAGGCACCGGCCCAACAGCAGCCAAACAGCCCGCCCGCCCCCGGACAGACTGGGACCGCGCCCAACCCCACGCCCTCTCCGCAACCCGGTCCCGGCTCCATTCCAAGCGGCCCGACGGGAAGCATCTACCAATTTTTGCGAACGACGCTCATCATCGTCGCGGTCATTGTCGGCGGTTGGTGGTTGTTTCGCAGCCGTTACCTGCTGCTGGAGATGGCCCGCACGATGATCTCCACCATCGTGGATTTCCTGCGCAAGCTGCTGGACTTAACCCCCGCCTGGCGCCCAGCCAAACGCCAGGAACCAGTTGTGCCGCAGCCCAAAATCCGCCCGCTTTCCGAGTATAAGAACCCATTTCTGGCCGGCCAGGACTATCAGATGCCGCCGGAAGAAATTATATTTTACACGCACGAGTTTGTCCGGGCTTGGGCGCGGGAGCGCGGGATGGAGATGCATCCGGAGCAAACGGCGCGCGAATTTTGCGAGGAAATGTCCGCGCGCTCGCCCGAACTGGCCGGGGAATACCGGCAATTGGCCTTCCTCTACGCCTACGCCGCTTACAGCCGCAAGCTGCCCGCAAATTGCGACATGGAGCCGTTGAAGGAACTTTGGCGGCAGTTGACCTGGGAGCAGAGCAATGCCGCCGCGGCACGGTGAGCGTTGTTTCCGGCTTTGGTTTCCACAATTCGGAAAGGACGTTGTTGTCCAGCAGATAGATCACTTGCGGGGCAGAAACTTAACCGGGCCGATGGCCATCAAATCTTGACACGCCGCAGGCCGGTCGATTTTACGCGTGTCTCGCCGCAATTGAGCCAATGTTGCTTTCACCCTTCCAAAATACACACTTTGAAGGCTGGTGCAACTGATTTCCGCCGCATGTAATGCCTCAGTGACAGCGGATTTTGGGTTAAAATCAGGAGGAATCAAACAACAAGCCTCCAAAAAAGGACGGGCATCGTTCGAAACTGCCTTCACTTTGATTGAACTGACGCGACTAATCCGATGGAGAATACGTTGACCGCGAAAAAGCCGGCAAATTCCGATCCGGGGGCGCTCAGCCTGAGCGCGCTGATCTCAATCTTTCGAGGGCCGTGGCGGGTTTGTAGCGGGAATTCCGCATATACCAGACACACGAGAGAGAAATAAAACATGAATATCACATTAAACTTCAAATATGCGGTGTCAGCAGGCGCAACGGTCTTGCTGGCAGCAATTCCTGTTAAAGTGCAAGCCCAGGTCAATTTGACTCCCGATCCCAATCTGACCATTAGCTGGGATATGGATGCCTGGGGATTTGCCAATGCGCAGGGAGGCGGAGGCACCACGGTACCGAATACTTCCGCGGGGCTTGTTCTTGCGACCAATTGGAATGATACTTGGGAAGAGAATTATTCGACCGTGAACTCGGCGGGCGTGACCGTGACGGGATTGTTTGACATTACGGATACAGCGACCACGGCGAGCGTCACTTACGCCGGTTATAACAGTTATTACGCCAATGGTGGCGGCCGGCCGGCTCAGGACGCCAATGGCACCTACAATATGCAAATGCTCAATGGGTATTTAAACGCCGGTCCGGCATCGTGGGCGCCGCCCATCACCAATTCCTACGTGACGATCAGCAACATTCCGTACTCCAATTACGACGTGGTTGTTTACTTTTCAAGCGACACCAGCGGGCGGGAACTCATCATCTCGGACGGGGCTGTGAGCAACTATTGCAGCGCCGAGGGCGGAGCGGCCGAAGTGGAAGGCACCAACGCTCTTTTCCTGCCAGCGGCCAACACCAATCGAGCACTCTTTCCGCCGGCCGATTTCGCATTTTTTCCTGGGCAGACGAATAGTTCCATCACGTTGACAACTTATCCCATGTCCGGGAACGACCAGTGGCTCGGCATCTCAGCTTTTCAAGTCATTCAGGCGTCCAATGCGTATGTGGTCTATGGTCCGAGTCCCGCCAGCCAGGTGGTTCCGCTCGGCCAGCCGGCGAGTTTCAGCGTCATGGCGGGAGGCTCGAACGCTCGATATCAATGGCAATTGAACGGCGCCAACATTCCCAACGCAACCAACGCCAGCTTTGCGATCGCCACGACAGTCTCGGGGCAGAACGGCAATTACTCTGTCATCGTCTCCAACAGCTTCAGCTCCGTCACCAGCGGCGTTGCCTCGCTGACCTTCTACACGCCGAAGGCCGACATCTGGACCGACGCGTCCGGCAACAGCACCTGGGACACCACCTCAGTCAACTGGACCGTCAACGGCGTCGCCGGGCCTTTCACCGAGACGGACAACGTTCTGTTCAACGGCACAGGCGAGGGTTCGCCAGTCGTGAGTTTGGCCGGCTCCTTAACGCCATCTTCCATCACCGTTTCCGGAGCCACTCCGAATCCTTACATCCTTACGGGAGGCGGCATTGCCGGCGGCACGTTGCATGTGACGACCAATGGCATGTTGGTGCTGGACACACTTGACACCAGCGGCGGATCCGTGCTGATCGATGCCGGAAGCACGCTCCAGATCGACAACGGCGACACCGCTGGCTCGCTGGGATCCGGCCCGTTGACCAACAACGGCGCGCTGGTCTTCAACAGTTCCGGCAGCTATGCTTACGGCGCAGAGATTTATGGCAACGGGAATGTGACCAATATCGGCGGCACCTCCAGCGTTAACGTCATCACCCTGGGTGGCACCGTCAACGCCAAATATCTTATCCAAGACAGCTCCGGTGATTTGCTCTTGCAAGGATCGAACACCTTGACTGGCGGGCTGGTAGTGGATGCCGGCACGGTTACCGCGCGCGTGGGCGCCGCGATCGGAAGCAGCACGGTGGTTCTCAACGGGGGCGTTCTTCAACTCGTTTTTGCAAACGATTTCTCCGGGACGGCCATGACATTGGCGGGCGGCACTCTTCAGGGCGGGTTGAACGGGAACAACAGCTACGATGGAACGGCGACATTGACGACGGAGTCAGACATTGAAGTGGGTGCCGGCGATACATTTACCCTGAACAGCGCCTCTGGAATTATCAACAGCACAGGCTACGCTCTCGATATCAATGAAAACGGCGGGACCGGAACGCTGATCCTGCCTGGCGCCTCGAATACTTGGAACAATGTTACAATTTGGGGCGGATCGCTCCAGATTGGCGATGGCGGCTCTACCGGCAGCCTTGGCTCTGGGACGATCACTCTCGAGGGAAATCTCCTGTTTGACCTCACCGGAAACATCGTTGTGACCAATGCCATCACGGGTGGTGGTGGATTCTCACAAAACGGCTCCGGCACGGTCACACTGACGGCGGACAACAATGCCGCCGGATATTTTGGAAACATTGACGTCAACAGCGGAACGCTCCTCATTAACGGCACCTCCGGCGACGGCGAGGTAACGGTGACCAATTCCGCCGACTTGGGGGGCAACGGGACAGTTGAAGGGTCTGTGGTAACTTATCCGGCCACGACTCTGTCGGCCGGCACGGCTTCTTCCGTGGGCACCTTGACCATCGGCAGCGGCCTGGCCTTGGGCGGCAATGTTTTGGTGAAGTTGAACAAATCCTTGAGCCGGTCGAACGACTTGGTGGCGGTGACCGGGTCTCTGGTCAACAACGGCAGTGGCAGCCTGACGGTTGAAAACCTGGGGCCGACCCTGGTGCCAGGCGACACGTTCACCGTGTTCAGCCAGGCCGTCACAGGCTCGGCGCTCACTATTGTCAACGGCACGGGCGCCACCGGCGTCAGTTGGATCAACAATCTGGCTGCCAATGGTTCCATCACGGTTCAATCAGTGTCCAGCATCCCTGGCATCAATCTAGTCCAGTATGTTTCGGGCAACCTTGTTTTCAGCGGCACCAATGGGGTCGCCGGCGGTTCCTACCATGTGTTGACCAGCACTAACCTGGCGCAGACCAACTGGGCGGTTTTAAGCGCCGGCATGTTTAACGCCAACGGCACATTCTCCGTCACCAACAGCATCACACCAGGCGTGCCGGCGCGGTTCTTTAAGTTGGAATTGCCGTGACAAAGCACGCTGTGAGAGCCAGGGCGCTGGCCGTTTCCACATTCCTCATGGTCTTCAACAATGAGAAGGAGTCAAATGAGACGGCAGGCGAGAGTTGGCTTTGAGGCTGCACGGCCAGCCATGGGAGGCCAGCGCCGGAAAATCCAAAACTTGACTTTGCAAGCTTTTGTGTAAAATTAGGCGAGTAGCGGACGTCTTGGACAACGACGGCCCTATGACCATGATCATTGA
>Ga0302326_10023458_pt1 | contig 12574 bp, 12 predicted proteins | sample Palsa_T0_3_FD_202264 | JGI IMG/M metagenome (GOLD analysis project Ga0302326, IMG submission 202264) | Peat permafrost microbial communities from Stordalen Mire near Abisko, Sweden - Palsa_T0_3 | ecosystem: Environmental > Terrestrial > Soil > Palsa > Peat permafrost | place: Sweden: Abisko... | reverse complement strand
AAATATTGGCGGCTCCTGAACGAAGGTTGGGATGCTGTTTTCGGTTCGCGCTTCATCAAGGGAGGCGGAGTGATCGATTATCCCTGGCTGAAGCTTCGGGTCAACCGGCTCGCCAATTTATTCATTCAATTCATGTTCAATATTCGCTTGAACGACACAACCAACGCGTTCAAGGCCTATCGCGCCAGCGTGATAGAAGGGTGCCGGCCGCTCTTATCCCCGCATTTCAATCTGACTGTAGAAATACCTTTAAAAACAATTGTGCGGGGCTACCGCTGGACTGTGATACCCATCACTTGGCGCAACCGGCATAGTGGCGTTCCGAAACTGAAGATGAAGGAGATGGGTAGCCGCTATCTTTTTATCTGCCTGTATGTTTGGCTGGAAAAGTACTTTAGCCGTGGCGATTACCGCCGCGAATCGGAAGCTGAAGAGGCTCATGATGTTCAGCCGCGCCGCGCCGATGGCTAATGATCGCCGTCTAACACGACAGCCCAGCCAGGGGGATTAATCGGAAGAGAAAGGGCGCCTACCTTCTCATGGCGCTGCCGCGCGGCCTGCCACTTCTCAAGCTTGGCGGCGCTGTCTTTCCAATCAAAATCGTTCAACGCCGGGTTGCCGAAATTGCGAACGGCGCCCAACGCGAATATAGCGCTTAGCAGCGCCACGGCGAGACCAGTCTTCATTCGCGGCGAAACGGTATCAATTGCGAAAGCCACGCCAAAAATAAACATTGACGCGCCGACCCAGAAATAACGGGGTGCCGGGAAATGGAGAATCCCGTCTATGGTCAGGAAATCTTGGACAAGGTTGCGGCCCGCCATGGCCATCAGCACCGAGCCGCCGCCTACGTACAGCGCGCTTAATAAAATCCAGATCCGCGGCGAAAGCCGTAGGCGGAGGGTAACCCACGTCAAGGCCGCCACGCAAAGCATCAACGCGATCGCCATTTTTGAGAACACCGCTACTGGTGGATCATGCAGGAGATACCGGATGCCGATGGAGGGCGCTAGCACGCATCTCGAAATGCCGCTGGTTAAGCTGGACAAGAACAATTTATTGAAATGTAATTTCGGTTTTGGTCCGGGCATCGGGAAGCGAACCATAATCCAAACCTGCAAACAAAACGCCGCCAGGTGAACTGCCGGCCGCACCTTCAACCATCGAGGCTTGCTCTTAACTTGCCACGCGAGAAAAGGAATGAACAAGAGCGTAGTCGGAGCGCTCAGTGCGATTACCACCTGCACAATCGTGCAGAGAATTTCCACTGCTTTCTTGGTGGTTCCTTGCCCTCCAATCACCAACAGGAGCAACGACAACACTGTGAGGTACCAATGCACATTAGTAACGGCCCCAATGAGTTCGATCGAGGCTGGAATGGCGGCCGCTACGATTACGCAGCACGCGGCGCGCAGTGAATCCGCTGAAATGATCCAGCGGAAGTTCGGCAGAAAAAATGCTCCACATGATACGGATTGAATCAATATCGCGCTAAAACTGTAAGCAGTGGGAGCCCAGCGAAACGGCAGCGGAAATAGCAATACCGCAACTAGCCTGTTAACCGTATTCAGGTAACCGTTGTAGGGCTGAATCAATGCTCTCCAAAAACCGATGGTCAACTGATCTCGAAAAAAGAGCCATCCATCCTCGGCCCAGAAAGAAGCATGCAGCAGGGATTCCGGGCGGCGCATCCAGAAGACCAGGAAAATCAGGGCGAAAAAAGCTGCCACTATTTTGATCGTTCGGCTGCTGTAACGTCTCTCGGGTTCTATCGGCAAACCCCTGTTTTAGCACGGCCAGCGACCGTCACCGCTAAGCTGGTGATAGCGTGCTTCGCAAACCAGAAATCATGAGCCCCGCCGGCCATTGGCCGCAGCTTCATGCCGCCATTGAAGCCGGCGCCGATTCGGTTTATTTCGGCCTCACGAACTTTACCGCTCGCGCCAAAGTCGGTTTCTCTTTGGACGAACTGCCCTTGGCCATCCGCACGCTGCATCAGCGCGGCGTCAAGGGCTTCATCACTTTCAACACTCTCATCTTTGAAAACGAGCTTTCGGAAGCGGCTCGAACCATTGCCGCTATTGCCGATTCGGGGGCCGACGCCATCATTGTGCAAGACCCCGCCGTCCTCACGCTTGCCCGCCGGATTGCGCCGGATCTGGAGTTGCACGCCAGCACGCAGATGAGCATTTCCGATGCTGCCGGAGTGAACTTCGCCCGCAGCCTGGGCGCGAGCCGCGTCACTTTGGCGCGCGAGTTGTCGTTAGCCGACATTGCGGCCATCCGGCGCGCGACCGATTGCGACCTGGAAATCTTTGTACACGGGGCTCTGTGCGTCGCCTATTCTGGCCAATGCTTCTCCTCTGAAGCGTGGGGTGGCCGTAGCGCCAATCGCGGCCAATGCGCACAAGCTTGCCGCCTGCCATACGAACTTATCGTTGACAACAGTATGCAGCCCCTCGGCGATTCCCGTTATCTGCTCTCGCCCGGCGATCTTTGCACGCTCGATCACATTCCACAGATTGTTGAACTCGGCATCTCCGCTCTCAAGATTGAAGGGCGCTATAAAGATGCCGACTATGTGGCGCTCACGACGCGCGCCTACCGGCAAGCGGTGGATGCCGCGTTTACGCAGGTGGTTTCTCCCATTACTCCGCTGGACAAGCTTCATCTTGAGCAGGTCTATTCACGCGGCCTGGGCGCCCATTTCCTGTCGGGGACCAACCACCAGACCGTTGTCCGAGGCCGCGCTCCACGCCATCGCGGTGTGCTGGCCGGGCGGGTCTTGCGGGTTCTTGGTAACGCGGTAGAAATTGAGGCTTCCGATCCGATCCAACTTTCTCCGCTCAAACCCGGCGACGGACTCGTCTTTGATGCGTCCTCGTGGCGTAGTCCGCAGGAGCCCGAAGAAGGCGGCCGTCTCTATGAAATCGCGCCGCAGTCCCAGAACTTATGGCAACTCCGATTTGCGAACGGGGCTGTCAACTTCTCACGCATTCGACCGGGCGATCTCGTTTGGCGTAGCCACGACCCCGATCTCGACCGCCTTGTTCGCCCCTATCTCAACCCTTCCGCGCCGGTCCAAAAGCAACCGCTCAGCGTTACGGTGACCGCGCACGAAGGCAGGCCGCTGCGGATCGAATGGCTGCTCGATTCGGGAGAGAGCGCAAAGGGCGAGGCTGCGCGCGGCCAAACAGAATCGGAACTCGCCATTCCTTCGGGCGGCGCGCTTGACACCGAGCCCGTTTTGCGCGAGTCGCCGCGAAGTGTCGTCACTGTTTCACCAGAGCCATTGGCGTGCGCTCAAACTGCCGGCCTCAGCAAGGACGTTTTGTTGACCCAGTTAGGCCGCTTGGGCAATACTCCGTATGAGATCGCCAGTTTGCAAGTCGATCTGAATGGCAACCCGTTCGCTCCCGCATCGATGCTGAACAGCCTCCGCCGGGATGCCGTCGCCCAGCTGCAACTTCTCCAGTCGACTGTTCGCGAGGCCCATATTCCAAGCCCTGAAGCTGTTCTCGCAGCGCAGCTTTCCCCGTCCGTTCTATCCAGACCCGGGCCGGCGCAAATCCATCTTTTAGTGCGCACTCCGGAGCAGCTTGAAGCGGCGCTCGAACTCTCACCGGCCAGTATCACGCTCGACTATCTCGATCTCTATGGACTGAAGCCGTCCGTCGAACGCGTTAAGTCTGCGGGCATTGCCATTCGAGTTGCCAGCCCACGCATTCTAAAACCCGGCGAAGATCGTATCGTCGAGTTCCTTCTTCGTCTCGATGCGCCGCTCCTGGTTCGCTCGACAGGACTTCTCGAAATTCTGCATTTGCGAGAATCACCCGAACTCACTGGCGATTTCAGTCTGAACGTTGCGAACTCGATCACAGCCGCGGCAATGCTCCAGCGGGGGTTGTTGCGGATTACGCCAACTCACGATCTCAACGCCGAACAGATCACCGCTTTGGCTGGCCAAATTGGCGGCGGCTGCGTTGAGGCCATCGCTTATCAGCACCTTCCCGTTTTTCACACAGAGCACTGTGTCTTCTGCCGCTTCCTTTCCACCGGCACTTCTTACAAAGATTGCGGCCGCCCTTGCGAGAAGCACACCGTTTCCCTGCGCGACGTGAATGGCCGCGCGCACCCGCTGGTCGCCGACGTGGGTTGCCGCAATACAGTGTTCGGCGCGGAGGCGCAAGAAGCGAGCGGCTGGCTCGACGATTGGCGCGCTGCGGGGGTTTGCCATTTCCGTTTGGAATTTGCGCACGAATCGGCGGCGGATGTTCTCGCCATTACGCGCGCGTTTGGCCAGACCTTCGAGGGCAGAAAGTCTAGTGCGCAACTCGCCCAGGAACTGAAGCGTTTCGCTCCGCAGGGAACAACAGTGGGTAGTCTTTTCGTGCCAGTTAGCAGCTTGGTTGCAAGCTGAAATATTTTATTCAGCTCGCAACGCCAGCGCGGGATCGATTCGCGTAGCGCGCCACGCCGGAACGCCGCAAGCAATTGCGGACACGCTCGCCATTAGCACGATGACAGCGAGAAACGTGACCGGGTCGAGACGCGAAACGCCGAACAGCAAGGTTACGAGGGCTTGGGTCGCGACCGCCGCTCCAACCAGCCCGATAAAAACCACGATCCGTTCAGGATGTGGATAGGGCAGCGGTTCGAAAAGGATCGGATTCACGGCGCTGAATATGGCCGCGCTGGCGCCGATGCCGAGCGCCAACGTAAGGGCGCTGACTGCCGTGAATCCAGGACTATTTCGCAAACGGCGAGCGGCATAACGCACATCGGAGAACAGGGTTCCGAGCGCATTCTCCCAGCCGTATGAGCGCACTTGTTCGCGGATGGCCGTCCGGTTGCCGAGTTCTAACTGGGCAATGCGTCGGGCTTCCGCGGGCGAAAGTCCACTTGCTTCCAATTCCGCGACTGCTTGCTCCAGGTACGCATCCACTTCGTCGGCGATGTCTTGATCCGACGCGTTGCCGTTCGTAAGCGCACGCGAACCACGCACGATCTGGCGCCACACGGACATAGAGTTACGCCTCCGCCTTCAAAAGCCGCGCGATCGCCGACGCCCGCCGCGCCCAATCGGAGGTTTCGGCCTCCAGTTGTCTCCTTCCGGCGCGCGTAAGTGTGTAGATTTTGGCCCGGCGGGAGTTCTCCGTTTGGCGCCACTCGGCGTCCAGCCACCCGGCGCGCTCCAGCCGCTGCAAGGCTGTGAGGAGCGATCCGGGATTGACCTTGAAGACACCGCGTGAGATCTGCTGAACACGGCGCGTAATGCCGAAGCCGTGCATGGGTCCAAGGCTCAGCGTCTTGAGGATGAGCATATCGAGCGTGCCCTGGATGACGTCTGTATTTGCTTCTTCCATAATGGAATGCCTGAGTGAATATAACACTGTTCATATTGACCGTCAAGATGTGATAATCAGGGTGGCGCTGAAACGCGCGCGGCATCGTTTAACCTGGGCTGCATGAAGGCATCGGTATTCATTGCCACCAGCCTGGACGGTTTCATTGCGCGCGAAGACGGCGGGCTGGATTGGCTGCCGGCGGATGGCGGCGAGCCGCATGGTTACGACGAGTTCATAGCGACAGTGGACGCCATTGTGATCGGAAGGAGAACGTTTGAAACAGTACTGGGATTCGCCGCGTGGCCTTATGGCCAGAAGCCGGTCATTGTGCTGAGTGCCACCATCGCGAATTTGAAGGCGCCGGAAGGAGCGGTGTGTGAGTTAATGGCTGGACCGCCGGAAGAGATTGTCAGTCAATTGACTCAACGAGGCATGCAGCACCTGTATATCGATGGCGGAGTGACCATTCAGAGGTTCTTGAGGGCCGGGCTGATCCAGCGCTTGGTCATTACACGGATACCGGTGCTGCTGGGGAGTGGGATTCCGTTATTCGGGCCGCTTGCAAAGGACATTCGATTCGAACATGCCTCGACTTGCTGGTTTCCAAGCGGCATGGTGCAAAGCCAGTATATAGTTGCAGGTTGACGCCGGCTTCGGCTCTTAATCCCCGACCGCGTACCGGCGCTCGCGGCTCGGAACGGAGATTTGGAGGCACGTAAAACCCGCTATACTAGAGATTGGAGTTTTCCTTTTGACCTTTTGTGCTTTTGTGCGTCTTTTCGCGCACATACAACTTTTACCGGTAGTTGAAAACGGCGAAGAGACCACGCTGGTGGGCGGCCAAGCCGTCATGGAAGGCGTGATGATGCGTTCGCCGCACAGTTACTGCGTCGCCGTGCGCAAGCAGAGCGGCGAGATCATAACGCAAGAAAGCCCGCTTCCGAAGCTTTCTGAACGATATCCGATCTTCAAACTGCCGGTGATTCGCGGCCTGGGTACGCTGGGTAGCGCCATGTGGCTGGGGATGCGGGCCCTGAAATTTTCCACCGATTGCTTGCTCGAGGATTACGAGGGGGACAAGCCGGCCAAACCTAAAAAAGAGGCCGGCTCGATGGCAATGATTTTGCAGATCGTCCTGTCTCTGGCGTTTATGGTCGGTTTGTATAAGCTTCTCCCGCTGGTGATTGCCACTCAAATTGGCCATCATGTGCAGGCTCTCCACGGACGCTTTGCCATCAACATGGTAGACGGTGTAGTGCGCATCGGTATCTTCCTGGCTTTCATGTACGCGCTCTCTCGTCTGCCCGACATGCACCGCATGTTTCAGTATCACGGCGCCGAGCACAAGGTAGTTTTTAACTTCGAATCGGGAAAACCGGTTTCAGTGCCGAATGCGCAAAGCTTTGTCACCTGGCATCCGCGCTGCGGCACCAGCTTTTTGATGGTGTTGTTGATCGTCTCGTTAATTTGCTACGCTTTCCTGCCCATTGACAATTTCTGGCTGAAGCTAGCCGCCCGTGTTGCACTTCTGCCCTTGATTGTGGGTGTCAGCTACGAGGTCATCCGTTTTGCCGCGCAACGCCAATCCAGCTTGATGGCGTTGCTCACCAAGCCCGGCCTGTGGTTGCAGCGCATCACCACACAAACGCCTTCCGATTCGCAAGTGGAGGTGGCCATTCTTGCGCTTGATCATGCCATGGAGCTGGAAAAAGCGCAGGGCGGCCAGCTCGTCATCGCGTAAACCCATTCGCCATGCAATATAAAGAACGCCTGGAACAGGCTGAAGCGCGCTTTAACGAGTTGAACGTCAAGATGTCCGACCCGGCCGTGATCAACGATTCGGAACAATATCGCAAAGTTTCCAAAGCGCGCAGCGAGCTGGAAGAAATGGTGGGCAAGTATAGGGAATGGAAGCGCGCCGATAGCGAACTGCGCGATGCGCGCGCCATGCTTACGGAAAGCGATCTGGACTTGCGTCAGATGGCGGAACTGGAGGTGGCGCGGCTCGAGCCTGAACTGGCGCAGATTGAGCAGGAGATTGAGATCCTGCTCTTGCCGAAAGATCCGAATGACGAAAAGAACGTCATACTGGAAATCCGTAAGGGCGCGGGTGGCGATGAGGCCTCACTCTTCGCTGGCGAGGTCTTTCGCATGTACACCCGTTATGCCGAAGAACAAGGCTGGAAAGTGGAAGTCACTTCTTTGAGCGAGTCTTCCGTGGGCGGATTGAGTGAAGTCATCGCTATGGTGAGCGGCCGGAAAGTCTATAGCAGGCTCAAATATGAGAGCGGAGTGCATCGCGTGCAGCGCGTGCCGCAAACCGAAACCCAGGGCCGCGTTCACACTTCCACTGTCACGGTCTTAGTGATGCCGGAGGCCGACGAAGTGGACGTTCAGATTGACGCCAAAGATCTACGCATTGATACGTTTTGCTCCTCGGGCCCCGGCGGTCAATCGGTCAACACTACTTACTCCGCGGTCCGCATTACGCACTTGCCTACCAATACGGTGGTTTCGTGCCAGGACGAAAAATCGCAAATCAAGAATCGCTCGAAAGCCATGCAGGTTTTGCGATCGAGGTTGTATCAACAGGAGCTTGATAAGCAACTCGAGGCCATCGGCGCGGAGCGCAGAAGCAAGGTGGGCACTGGCGATCGCAGCGAGAAAATCCGTACGTATAATTTTCCACAAAACCGCATCACCGACCATCGCATAGGCCTCACACTCCATCAGCTTGACCTGACGATGGAGGGGCGCTTGCAGCCGGTGCTCGATGCGCTGGCCTCTTTTTATCAGGCTGAAAAGTTGCGCGAAGGTGAAGCTGCTTAGATACGCCAGTCCGTGACGCTGCAGACGGCTCTTCAACAAGGTGTTGCGATTCTTGAAAAGGCGTCGGTACCGGCCGCCAGACTGACGGCGGAAGTCTTGCTCTGCCATGCCTTGCGCTGCCAGCGGGCCTATCTTTACGCGCACGCAACCGATGAGCTGTTAGAGAACGCCTGGATCCACTACGGCCGCTATTTGAACGAACGGCTGAGCGGCAAGCCGACGCAATATATCACGCAGCGGCAGGAATTCTTTGGGCGTGAGTTCTACGTCGATGCCGGCGTCTTGATTCCACGGCCGGAGACGGAGCACCTTGCCGAAGCGGCGATCGCTTTCGCCCAGCGCTCCGGAGCACGGGCAATTCTTGACGTTGGTACCGGCTCAGGAGCAATTGCTGTCTCTGTCGCCTTGGAACTTGCGCGCCCGGTGTTCGCCTCCGATATCTCGCTCGCCGCGCTACAGGTAGCAGCACGCAATGTGACAACGCATGCGGCGCCGGTAGCCTTGTTTGCCGGCGACTTGCTTCAAGCGGTTCGCCGCCAATCCATTGATTTGCTCATTTCTAACCCGCCTTACATCCCAGGCGCGGATACCGCCAACATGCAAATAGAAGTTCGCGATTGGGAGCCGCAGGTGGCGCTGTTCGCGGGTGACACCGGCTTCGAGATCTATCGTCGATTGATCGCGCAAGCTGAGGAGGTTGTGAAGCCCGGCGGACGAATGTACTTGGAGCTGGGCTATCGTTCCTTAGACGGCGTGCGCGAAATGCTGGCGGTGCGATGGGCTGATTTCGAGGTAATCTCAGATTTGGCCGGCTGGCCGCGGGTAATTGGCGCTACCTTATGCAGCCCTTGATCTGTCATCTCGACATGGACGCGTTCTTCGTGTCGGTTGAGGAACTGTTTGACCCCGCGCTGCGAGGCAAGCCGGTTGTGGTGGGTGGAAAGGCGAATCAGCGCGGTGTGGTGGCCGCCGCCTCGTATGCCGCGCGTAAGTTCGGCGTGCATTCCGCCATGCCGTTGCGCACCGCGGCCAGTTTGTGCCCGCAGGCGATTTTCGTCGACGGTCACCCCGAACGCTACCGCGAATATTCGCACAAAGTTCACGCGGTGTTGACGCGTTTTTCGCCGCAAGTGGAGATGGCGTCGATCGACGAAGCCTACTTGGATTTAACCGGCACATCGCGGCTGCTCGGACCACCTTTGAAGGCTGCTCACGCGTTGCACGAAGCCATTCGCGTGGCGACAAGTTTGCGCTGTTCTCTCGGTTTGGCTTCCTCAAGGTTGGTGGCGAAGATCTCGTCCGATCAAGCCAAGCCGAATGGCGTACTCTACATTGTTCCCGGCGCGGAAGCCCGCTTTCTGGCCCCGCTGGACGTTCGTAAAGTCCCCGGCGTGGGCAAAAAGACCGAAGAAGCGCTACATAAGATTGGGATTCGCTTCGTAGGAGACTTGGCCGAGTTGGACGAAGCATTCTTGACCCAGCGTTTTGGCCGCTGGGGACTGGCGCTCGCCGGAAAAGCGCGAGGATTGGACGCCGGAGGGTGGTTTGACTCTCCAATTGGGGCCAACGAAGATCCGAAATCGATCTCCCACGAACACACCTTCGGCGAAGATACGGCTGACAGTCAGAAGCTGGAAACCGTGCTGCTGAAATTATCGGAGATGGTGGCCATGCGCCTGCGCGAGCAGCGTCTCTATTCGCGAACGGTTTCACTGAAGTTGCGCGACGAGGACTTTTTCACAATCACGCGCGCGGCTACACTTGACCATGCCACCCAACTCGACCGCGAAATTGCCTCTGCTGTTACCGCTTTGTTCCGGCAAGCTTGGGACGGCAAGAAGCCGATTAGGCTGTTAGGCGTGCATGCCGGTTCGCTGCAGGCCGTCGAAGGACAAATGAATTTGCTCGAAGAGGCCGGCACCGCGCGGCTGCGGGACGCATTCCGCTCTGTCGATCACATTCGCAATAAGTTCGGCGATTCCGCGATTTCGCTCGCGAAAACGCTGAAAGCCGGTATCCGCGAACGGGTGCACGAAAATCCTGCGAAGCGGAAAAAAGAGCATTAGCCTGTCAGCGAAAAACGGCAGAAGCCCTCGAAAATGCTATTTGCCGGGGCGCGTCACCGCCGCGAGAGGAGCCTCGCCAGAAAGCGATGCTATCGTGCTGGCAAGTCTCCGCGTGAATGAATAATGGCTCTTGGACGCAAGATGCAGTCTATCACCGAAGTCCTCTTCGGACAAAAACCATTCGCTAGCATCGATGAAGGCTATCTTGTGGGTTGAAGCCCACCGTTTGAGCCCATCAAGGTAAATTCGCCACGAGCGTTGCGCGTAAAAATTTGCCCGGTGAAAAGGCGAAATGGGCATCAGCAAGAAAATGAGCTGGTAGTTGTGCGCATTCGACTCGCTAACAATCCGCTGGATCGGTTCATTGAGAGCGAAGGCGGCATTCGTAAAACGGTCGGCCTGTCTATTGAAACTCTTGATGTCGGGAGCCTCCAACGCGTTGAAGTCCGACACCCGACCCCAGGAGTTTGATGCTTCTGCCACTGTGCCAATTTGGCTCAAAGCTCGCCGTAGCAACTCTACGTATTTCCAAGTCTGCGATCTGTAGCCCAGGAGCGGCAAAGTTCGGAACACTCGAAACTCTAAACGGTCAAGTCCGGTAAAGTGGTAAATCGATTCCGCATCTTTTGCGTCAATCCTGGGATCAAAGCTAAGCGCTCGGTTCCCTGTAAGGTCGCTTGTTTTCGTTACCGTAGTTTTGGTGAGCTGAAAGTCGAAAAAACCGATTACGACCATGGGTATTCTCGCGTCTCGCTCGGCCAGCCTGAAAAGTAGATACTGTTCCGGCGGCTCACACGCGCCTAACGCGGCGTTTAGCTCGCTAAGATTCGCGGGTCGGGCTGAGGCTTTCGCAGTATCCGCAAATACGGTTGGAAGCACCGCACCGTCCAATAATGAATTACCAATTAGTACAACGTTCGCGCCTTTCGCGTTGTGAATATATTCGACCTTTCTCCTGGCGGGCGTACGGTTGCTCCATTTCGCCATCAAAACGTTCGCTACCCCGAAGCATATGAGCGCCAGAAGTGAGGCCAGCAGAAAATTGCGTTTTGTCATGGATTTCTCAAAAATCGATATAGATGAACTTCGACGATTGCCCGGAGAATGCGTAGATTAGCAACAGCAAGCCTACCCAGATTAGTCCAATTGTAAAGGGGGATTTCAGCAGTTTTGGCGCACCGTCCGGAGGTGCGTCACTCTCGCCGCCCATATATTCCAGAAGCTGTAAGAAATATTTCAGGCTACCCTCCCAATAAGCGTCGATAGAAAAGAAGAGCCGTGCTCAGGTCCATACAAAAGAATGCCCAGCCAGCGTTGACCACCAGCAACGTCAGCCCCATGGAAGCGACGCGGGCCACCTTGGAGCCAGAAGGCGCTCCCCTCCCTCGGCGCCACGCTCTATGCCCGGCAAGCAGAAAACCGTGCCATAAGCCCCAAACTAAGAAGTTGAGTCCGGCCCCATGCCATAGACCACTGATCAGCATTGTAATGAGAATGTTGGCGTAAACGCGCGGGACACTTGCCCTTGAGCCGCCCAGCGGAATGAAGACATAGTCAGTCAGCCATTTAGTGAGTGACATGTGCCAGTGCGCCCAAAACTCCGCGATATTCGATCTAAGATAAGGCCAATCGAAATTCTCCGGCACGCGGATACCAAACAGCCGGGCAGATCCTATGGCTATGTCCGACGTTTCGCGGTAACGATGTCGGCCGCGTTTAGATGATTCGTCATGGCGGTTAGCAAATCTGCAATGGCAAATTTCTTTGCAAGTCCCGCCAGAATTCTCGTAATCCCTCTTTCGAAATCGAGTCCCCAGTCGCCTGGTTCAGCCCTTAACTTCGGTAGAAAGTCTTGATACCGCTTGATTGGACCTGCAATCATCGTCGGGAAGAATAGAATAAATGCCAAGTATTCACCAAGAGTCCCTGCCTCCGTCTTGCCTTTGCTCCTATCCCACGCGTAGTGATAGAACTCGAACTAAAGAATGAGATTCCGAGCGGTAAAAAGGCGCCCTTCCAAATCAGCGGGTTGGTGGTGTGATGAAAAATCAGGCCAGTGACAAAGTTCCAATACTTAAACACGCCCAGCAGAGCCACGCTCTGCACAAGCCCTAGAATGCACCACCGTGAGCCGCGCATGTATAGACGGCTTACCAGAGACTCCCAAAGAAACATCAATAAACACAATGTGCCGGCCACACCGGCCATCCCGTACGAAAATTTCACGAAGAACAAACTTCCGCCGATCGCTATAACCCAGGGCCGGAAAACAGGCGGTGACAGCCGAAAAGAAATAGCCGTAGGCAAAAGGAACACTAAAAAATAACTGAA
>Ga0302326_10023457_pt1 | contig 12574 bp, 10 predicted proteins | sample Palsa_T0_3_FD_202264 | JGI IMG/M metagenome (GOLD analysis project Ga0302326, IMG submission 202264) | Peat permafrost microbial communities from Stordalen Mire near Abisko, Sweden - Palsa_T0_3 | ecosystem: Environmental > Terrestrial > Soil > Palsa > Peat permafrost | place: Sweden: Abisko... | reverse complement strand
CAAGCGATCGCGAGCTCGCCACCGAGCGTGCTCGCGACGGGACCGAGACGATCTCGCCGAGCCCGCCGCTGCCCAGTTCCCACCCGAAAGCGAAACCCGCTCCGTTGATCCGCGCCCGCAGCGCCAGGTGGAAGCCGGCCCCAAGAGCCTCCCGCCAACGCCACAGCTCGCTGCTCACCAGGCATCCCCAGCCCTGGTCCGCCTTGGCGCCGATGTTGGCCAGGACCAGGTGGGCGTGCAGGTGCGGGTGGCCCGCGTCATTTGCCACGTGTTCGAAGGACGCTGCCACCACCCCTTTGGCCGCCACCTGCTGTCCGCCTGAACGCAACCACGCGGCCCGCTCTTCGAGCACCGAGACGGCGTCGGCGACGGCGCCCCGGAAGGCGTCCCGCAGCTCTTCGGTACCGCCCCCCGGGCCGGCCCCCGCAAGCAGGGAAACAGACTTGGGCGCAGCGAAGACCAGGTCCCAGCCCTGCCGCTGCCGCAGCCCCGGCCGCGAGGTGAGAGGTAGCCCGTCGGGCCCAAGGCCTCGCATGACAGCACGGAGATCGGCCACGTCGACCGGCCCCGAGAGCCCGAGCAGGGGAGCTCCCTGGCCGAGCCAGGTCGAGTGGACGGCCGAGCGTTCCCAGTACCTGGCGCTACCAGCCGAAGCCGGGTTGATGATCAACACGAGTTGAAATCATACAAGAGCTATGAAAAGATATGGAAAGAGTTAGCGTGATCTGTTCCTAGCGATCGCTGGCGGATGCCGGCCCTATCGGCGCCGAGCGCGTCCACAGCCCATCCAGCGCATCAGCACAGCCAAGGAGCCGCCATGTACCCGGTACTCACCTCACTGCTAGCCGCAGGCGACGGTGTTGAAGTTGACCCGTCGCAAACCGGCACCCTGCCCGGTGAACAGACGCTCGAGGCCCTTGCGAGCGGGGTGGGCCACTGGGCCCTGCTGGCTGCGATTGTGGGCGTCATAGTCGGCGGCGTGATGTGGGCGTTCGGCCATTTTTCTCATAATTACCAACAGTCCTACAGCGGCCGCAGAGGCGTCATTGTCTCAGGGGTCGCAGCTCTGTTGATCGGAGGCGCCTCCCAGATCATCAGCTTCTTCTTCTCGGCCGGCGTCAACCTGCACTGATGTCGATCCTCTCTTTACCGCTGTCCCTCGGCGCGGGGGCGTTTTTCTCTGCTTTCACAAAATGGATAGCGGGTGGGGCGCAGTCGGTGCTCACGGACCTGCTGGACGAGGTTACGGCGCCGACGACGGTTGGCCTGGGCAGTGGTGATTGGTTCACCTCGGTTGCGGGCGTTATGTTCCCGCTCGAAGAGTTCCTTGTAGCGCCTCTGCTTTTGGCGGCAACGATAAGCGCTATCTTGCGCCAGGACATGCGCCGGCTGGCTCGCGCTTGGGGGGTCTACTTACCCATATCGATGCTCGTCGGCGGCGCAGCGGTGGAGCTGACAAGGACCGGCTTGCAGCTCACTGACCAATTCGCCTCTTCCATTCAGCAATTAGTGCTGCCCAACCTGCAAAACATTCTCGTTACGGACGTCGGGCTAGGGATAATTTCAACCATAACTGACGGCCCTTTCGCCGCAGCGCTCAGTTTCCTCGTGCTTTTGGGCGCCTTGGCTATCTGGCTCGAGCTGGTGCTTCGGGCGACGGCTATCGAACTTGCCGTGTTCTTCATGCCGTTGGCCCTTGCCGGACTGGTCTGGCCGGCGACCGCCCATTGGGCCAAGCGCCTCATCGAGGTGCTCGTCGCGCTGATGCTCGCAAAACCCATTATCGTTGGCGCACTTTGCCTTGGCGGCAGCGCTCTTCAGGGCACGAGCGACGCCAGCGCCGCGGTGAACGGTGTTGCGATCCTTTTGATGGCGGCGTTTGCCCCGATGGCGTTGCTGAAGCTCGTCCCTCTCGCAGAGGTGTCGGCTATAGCGCACCTGGAGGGTCTCTCCCGCAGGCCTTTCCAGGCTGCGGAACGCAACATGCAACGCGTCATGGGAGCAGTCAGCTGGGGTACCAGCCACGCCGCCAGCCACGCCGCTAGCACTTCGGCGGCGATAGGCGTAGAGCAAGGCGGGGCGGGTCTTTCGGGCTCGGCCGGCCATTACGCGGCACAGGTCGGCCAAGGTCCCCTCAGCGAACCAGGCCCCATCACCGACGCCGAGCGCTACGGCGCCGCGGCCACCCCCAACGTCACACCCGTTCAATCCGCTCGCAACTTGACGAACGCCTCTCCTGGCCATGGCTGAGGGCGGCTCGTACCGGTTCGAGCCGTTGGAGCGAAGGGGGCTCTTTTTGGGCCTCGGTGCCGGCCAGCTCGCCGTCATTATGCTCGCTGTCCTGGCGGCGCTGGCGTCGGTAAAAGCCTGGCCGGGCGTCGGCGGGGTAGCGGCAGCCGTGGGCTCGCTCGGCTTGGCTGGGGTGCTCTGCCGACCTGTCTCGGGCCGCCCGCCGTTGCAATGGGTGAACATCGCTGGGTTGTTCTTGGGACGGCCGCGTCGGGTCAGGTTGGCCCCACCGGCCACGTCCGTCACGCCCGCTCGCGGCGGAGCCCGGGTCAGCGACGAGCGGCCGAGCCGCGAGTTACGCCTGCCCGCCAAGGTGTTCACTCCCGGCCTTCACCTTTGCGAGCTGCCCGCCAGCCCGGGCCCGATCGGTGCGCTCGTCGACGAAAGAGCTGGTACCGCAGCGGCGCTCCTGCGGGTCAGGGGAGGTTCGTTTTGCCTGCTCGACGAGGTCGATAAGGAGCGCAAACTGGGCGCCTGGGCGGCAGTCCTTGAGTCTGTTTCGAACCACCGCAGTTCGCTTGTTCGGCTGCAGTGGTGCCAGCGAGCCTTGCCCGGGGACAGCCTGAGCCAACTTGGCCATCTCCAACGTGCCGGCGACGCCGACAGCCCGGGGTTTGCCGGCCACGTCGCCTTGCTTGAAAGGGTGGGGGCCAAGTCGTGGCGCCACGAGACTTTGTTGCTCGTGGCGGTGCGCTGCCGTGCTCGGGCCCGAGGCCGCCACGGCCGGCTCAGCGACGAAGACGGCGATTCTCTACGCAACGAGGTGCGTTCCTTGCGGGCACAGATGCGCAATGTCGGCCTGGTGTGCGAGGGGGTGCTCGACCAGGAGGGCGCGGCCGTCGCTCTCGGCGCATTCCTGGTACCGAGCCTTGATCGCACCCCGGGCGCACACCCGTGGCCTCTGGCTCTCGAAGAACACTGGGCCGATGTCCGTGCCGACGGGTCCTGGCACCGGACTTATTGGGTTGCCGAATGGCCCCGCAGCAGCGTCGGGCCCGACTTTCTCAGCCCGCTGCTAATCGGGACGGGGAGGAGATCGTTCTCGGTGGTGATGGCCCCGGTGCCACCAGAGCGCGCGGAGCGCGACGCGCAGTCTTCACGGACTGCACACGTGGCCGACGCCCAGCTGCGCGCGCAGGGCGGGTTCCTCGAAACTGCACGCCAACGGCGCCAGGCAGAGGCACTCGAGGGCAGGGAGGAGAGGTTGGTAGACGGACGCGGCGTGTTCAAGTTGGCCGGCTATTTCACCGTTTCGGGCTCAGACAAGGCCGGCTTGGAGGCAGCGTGCTCCGACCTGGAGAGGGCTGCCGGGGCCGCCAAGGTCTCTCTCCGGTTGCTGTACGGGCAGCAGAAGGAGGCCCTGACATGGGCCCTCCCTTTTGGGAGAGGCTTGTGAGGAGGGGGCTCCCGCCGGCCCATCGGGCCACCACCGTCGAGCTCCGCACGCTCTACCCGTTCGTCGTGCCCGAAGACCTCGGGGTGGACGGCTGTTATATCGGCCGTGAGGCATCCGGAAGCCTGTTCTGCTTCGACCCGTGGGAGTGCTATGCCAAGGGCAAATTGACAAGCCCCAATATGGTTGTTTTCGGGCAGATCGGCCGCGGAAAATCGGCATTTGTAAAGTCATTTGTTTGGCGCGAATTGTGTTTCGGGCGGCACTGCTGGGTGCTCGACCCTAAAGGTGAGTACGGGGCGCTCGCAGCGGCATCGGGTGCGACGCCCCTGCGGCTCGGCCCGGGGCTCGGTCTCAGGCTCAACCCGCTCGACGTCGGCCCGGTGGCGCAGACCGGCCTGGACGCAAGTGAACCTGCCCGCGGCCCGCAGTCCTCACCGTCGGTACCGCCGCGGCCACTGCAGCCCGGCCTATCTCCGGCACACCAGCGCCGGGCCGAGCTGCTCGGAGCTCTTCTCGGGAGCTCTTTGGGACGCCCGCTCCTTCCTCAGGAGCGTGCGGCTGCCGACGTGGCTCTGTCAGTTGCCGAAGAGCGAACTGCGTTGCCGACCCTTCCTCTCGTGGCCGAGGCATTGCTCCGTCCCGAACAGCAGCAGGCCCGCTTGCTTGGCACAGACCTGGACGGCTTGCGCCAGGACGGCAGGCAGGTCGCCCTGGAACTGCGGCGTCTCGTTCACGGCGACCTCGCAGGGATGTTCGATGGGGAGACTTCGCCCGGGCTGGACCTCTCCGCAGGGTTGGTCGTCCTGGACCTGTCGCGCTTGTACGCTTCACCAGCCCTCGGTTTGCTGATGGTCTGTGCCCTCTCATGGCTCCAGAGCACGCTGGCCGTCGGGTCGGCGACCAAACGTCTTGTGGTCCTCGACGAGGCGTGGGCGCTGCTGAGCCATCTCGCGACGGCACGTTGGCTGCAAGCGACTTTCAAGCTTTCCCGTTCCTATGGGGTGGCCAACGTCGCCGTCGTTCACCGGCTCTCGGATCTCAAGGCAGCTGGCCAGGAAGGTTCTGAGCAGCAGAGGCTGGCCGAGGGCCTTCTTGCGGACGCGGAGACCCGCGTCGTTTTCGGCCAGGCACCCGGAGAGGCCGAGCGGGCCGGCGAACTGCTCGGCCTCTCCCGCAACGAGCAGGCCCTCCTGTGCCAGCTCCCTAGGGGCGTTGCGTTGTGGCGAGTCGGCCAGAGCTCGTTCCTCGTCGAGCACGAGCTTTGCCCCGAGGAACTGGCGCTCGCCGACACTGACGGTGCTATGCGGTAGTTGCCTGCTCATTAGCTTGCGATTGCGGACGCGCCTCGCCGTTCTTTAGCCCGCTCTGGTCACCCGGAGAATTGGGCTCACCCCGGATGACCCGATCGAGCCAGGGCGGAGTCGGTAGCTGTGGGGACGTGGCGCTACCGACCAGGTCAGGTCGAGAGCCTAAGTGGCCGGTACAGTCAGCCTTCGATGCGCGGCCCGGGCACGGTCCATGAAAACCGCAACCGTGGCCGCCAAAAGCGCGGCTCCAACGGCGATGAGCGTGATCAGCCATCCGGCCATGCCGCTTGTGACAACCGTGTGGACCACTGTCAGGCCCGATTGGGACACGGCTGGCCGTGCTCCCGTCGGGACCGGGGCTCTGCCGTTGGCATACGTCCGGAAATTCACCATCAAGGCGAACGCCGAGGGAGCAAAGAGAGAAAAACCCAACAAGCCACTGCAGATTGCAACAACGACGCTCGCTGTGCGCCGGACGAAGTGGATGTGGTGCATGACGGCCTCCTTGGCTATGTGGAACGACTCTGTTTGGAATTGTGAGCCGCTCGACTGGAGGTCCGCTATACGACATTTTACGGATACCCATGCCCTGCGCCCTGGCGTAAACTAATTCCTGCAAGGAGGAAGGTGACAGCCATGATCTCTCGTCTTAGTGCCAGCGAACAGGACCTGCGGGCACTCGCCGGGGTCGTCTCCGAGGTACGTTCCGACTTGCCCGCTCATGGATTGCCGCTGTCGCTACTGAGTGACCTGAAGGACCAGATCCCCTGCGACGCCTTGTTGTGCCATGGGTACGATAGCACCCTGCTGCAGTACTGGTTCGTCCAGCAAATCCCAGAAGACGAGGATGACGAGGACCTGTGCAGCGTCAATGCCCATTGCCGCGTCATGTGGGACCAGTACTGGGACTGCGAGGTCTTCAGCTACCCTGACCGCAGCGGAGACCTGCGCAGCATCGTGAAGGTTGATGACTTCTACTCGGTCCGCCAATGGCATTCCACGGGTATGTACCGCGACGTCCTGCGGCCGCAGGGGTTCGAGAACCGCATGCAGCTCTGCCTGTCCGAGCCTCCGGGGCCCGATGGCGGGCCAGGCCGGAGTGTTCGGCTCCTATTTCTGCGCGAACCCGGCCTTGACTTCTCAGAGCGCGACCGGGCGCTGCTCACTTTGCTGCGACCCCATCTTCAGCTCGCCTACCACGATGCTGAACGCCGGCGGAGCCCCGCCCCCAAGCTCACCGCTCGCCAGTGGGACCTGTTGCACCTGATCGCCGGCGGGCGTAGCAATTTTCAGATCGCTCGCCAGCTCGGCCTGTCGGAGGGAACGGTGCGCACTCACCTGGAGAACATCTACGCCAGGTTGAATGTCTCCAACCGCACGGCCGCTGTGGTTCGTGCCTTCCCCGACAGGGTCGCCTAAGCAACCATTCGACCGCTTCGGAAATGCTGACTGACCCACCGGGCGATGCCGTGCGCAGTAAGCATCCAAGCGTCCGACGGGACTTCAACCGTGTTCGCACCGAACAGGTCGGTCACCTTCTCAATGTGCAACACTCGGGCCCATGGACGCCTCGCAGAGGACGCTGAGCGAGACGCCGAGCCCGCGGAGATGGGAGCGATACGCGTGGGCCGGCGGTATCGTTTTCGTCGTTGCCGTCGTCGTCGAGACCGCCATCTCGGTCACCATCCCCATCAGCGCGAACGACTCGGCGACGAAGATCGCGACCGAACTCTACGCGCACAGGACGCGGCTGCTGGCCGTCTTCTGCGTGTGCGTCGTGTACGCGGCCTCGTTTCCGCTCTACCTCTGGAAGCTCTACGACCTGCTGCAGGTCAACGAGCGACGATCGCGAACGCTCGGGGTCTTGATCCTCCTCGGCGGCGGGCTCCAGATCGCCCTCCACGCGACGAGCGACGTCGGCATCTACGGCCTGCTCGACGCGAAGCTAGCGTCTTACGCCACACACCACGATCCGGGGATCTCCTACACCCTGTACCTCGCGACCTACGCTATCGACAGTCTCGCCGATGTCTTCGGAAGCCTCTTCCTTCTCGCCGCCGGTTTGCTCGCCATGCGGAGCCGACTCTTACCCGGTTGGCTCGCATGGGTGGCAATCGCCGCCGCGATCTTTTTGTTCTTACAAGGGTTCGTCCTCGGCGGTCTCATCGCAACATTTGGGCTCGTCCTCGACCTGATCGGCTTCCTCCTATTCCTGGTGTTCGTCCTGCTGAGCAGCGTGATGGGGCTGCACCGGCGCACCACTTCGGATGCCCGAGAGTTCCAATAAGGGTCAGCACAGAATGACGCCCCAACTTCCGGCAGCCCGAACGCGGTAATCGGATTATGCAACGGGTGCGTTTCCTGTAACACATCTCTGAAGGAGCGCCGGTGGGCAAGGCCCAAAGCCTCGTTTCTTGGTCTGTAGACCTTGATATGGACACCAACCGTTATTGAATCTTGCTAGGTCAGAGACTCCGCTCAGGGCGTCTGACGTACGGGCGACCACCGCGGGATCGCCTCCCGGCGGCGCTGGCCTCTACGGCTCGAACGGTTCCTACACAAGCGGATGCCATGGCCAACGCAAAGAGGGCGCCCAAGCCGGTGAGGCCGGGCAGGGCATAAACAACGCCGCCGATTACGCCGACAACCAAAAGGGGCCTCCTGTTTGCACGCGAGGCCGCGAGCAAGGCCATACCTCCGGGGCCATAGTTCTGGCGCAGACGCGTGCCCGGCCTTTCTTGGTACTGCCTCCGTGCCCGCTCGGCGGCGGGGCGCTCATATCCGAGCAGTATCCGCCCCTCTAGCAGGGCCGCAAGGGTCTTCGTTCACTCGTCTCCTTCAACTAGGAAGCTAGCCCCACTGGCGAGGGCCCGTAACACCTCGCTGAAGTAGCCCGGTGGTCAAACGCAAAGCATCACTTGATGTAGAGCAAACCTTTGTGTGGCGCGAGCGCTGTTTCGGCCGCCACTGCTGGGTTCTTGACCCCAAAGGTGAGTACGGGGCGCTCGCGGACGCATCCGGTGCCACGCCCTGCGCCTCGGCCCTGGGCTCGGTCTCCGGCTCAACCCGCTCGATGTCGGCCCTGTCGGACAGACGGTGGAGACCGTTCAGACCGTTCTGAGCAGCAGAGGCTGGCCGAGGGCCTCCTTGCGGACGCGGAGACCAGCGTTGTTTTCGGCCAAGCCCCCGGAGAGGCCGAGCGGGCCGGCGAACTGCTCGGGCTCGCCCGCAACGAGCAGGCCCTCCTGTGCCAGCTCCCGCGGGGTGTTGCGCTGTGGCGGGCGGGACAGACCTCGTTCCTCGTCGAGTACGAGCTTTGCCCCGAGGAACTGGCGCTCGCCGACACTGACGGTGCTATGCGGTAGCTTGCCTGCTCATTAGCTTGCGATTGCGGACGCGCCTCGCTGTGGTGGCGGGAGGAGGCCTCGGTGCCCTCTCCAGGGCCACCGGTCGCGGTTCGGGCTCCGTCGTTGGAGGCCACGCGATCCTTGCGATCGACCCGTCGGCTCTCGAGCGGCTCTCCGCCGGCAGGCAGGTGGCGCTCGTTTCGGGGACAAACGGGAAGACAACCACGACCAAACTGCTGGCGTGCGCGATCGGTGCCGGAGGGCGACGCCCGGTCCTCACGAACCTGCTCGGGGCCAACCTCCCCGCCGGCTTAGCCGCCGCCCTCGCGGCAGGAGAGCCGGGCGCCCCCGCTGTGCTCGAGGTAGACGAGGCGTGGCTGCCAAAGGTAGCGGCCAGCGTGGGCCCTGCCATGCTGGTGTTGCTCAACTTGAGCCGCGACCAACTCGACCGCAACAACGAGGTGCGCCACGTCGCGCAGCGTTGGCGCAACGCCTGCGAGCAGTTGCCGCCGGGGGCTGTTGTCGTGGCCAACGCAGACGACCCGCTCGTGGCGTGGGCTGCGAGCGCCGCGAAGCGGGTGACTTGGGTCGGTGCCGGGTTGCGCTGGAACAGTGACGCCACGGGTTGCACGCAGTGCGGCGGCCCAATTGTGTTCGAGGCGGAAGGCGGCTGGAAGTGCTCGTCTTGTGATTTCTCGCGCCCGGTCGCGGAGATCTCGCTCGGGCAGGACGCCGGCCAGCCCTACCTCGTGCTGGCGTCGGGCGAACGCCACGCCCTGGCTCTCAAGCTCCCCGGGCGCTGCAACCAGTCGAATGCGGTGATGGCCCTTGCTGCCGTACTCGGCTTAGGGGGGGATATGGCGACGGCGCTGGAGGCGATGACCGATGTGCGTGAGGTCGCCGGAAGGTACGCAACCATCGACGTCGGTGGCGTGGAAGCCCGGTTCCTGCTGGCAAAGAACCCGGCCGGCTGGGCGGAGGTTTTCGACATGCTCTCGCCGGCGCCGACGCCAGTCGTCATCGCCATCAACGCACGGACGGCCGACGGCCATGACCCGTCGTGGCTGTGGGACGTCCCGTTCGAGTTGCTCCGTGGGCGGGTTGTGAGGGCGACGGGGGAGCGCGGCCTCGACCTGGCTGTGCGGCTCCACTACGGCGAAGTCGACCACACCGTCGAGCCCAGCGTGAGCGAAGCGCTGCGCAAGGTTGCCGCCGGACAGGGCGCGGGCGGGGCCCGACAGGTCGACGTGGTGGCCAATTACACGGCTTTCCATCAGGCCCTGGCGGTGCTGCGGAAAGGCGGCCCAGACGCCCGAGACGCGCCCGGTGGCGCAAGCTCTCCGAACGGTGGGGGGACGCCGTGACGATCTCGGTTGCCCTGGTCTACCCGGACCTTCTGGGGACCTATGGCGACAGCGGCAACGCCGCCATCCTCGCGCAACGCTTGCGGTGGCGCGGCCACGAGGCACAGGTGTTGACGATCTCGGCGGCTGAGCCGGTACCGGAGGGCTGTGAGCTCTACGTGATCGGCGGTGGCGAGGACCTCCCCCAGGACCTCGCGGCCGCGAAGTTGATTGCGAGCCGGGCGCTGCACCGCGCGGTCGACAGCGGGGCCGTTGTCTTGGCAGTCTGCGCCGGGCTGCAGATCCTCGGCCAGAGCTTCGTAGGCCCAGACGGCAAGGAGAGCGATGGGCTCGGGCTGTTGGACTGTGTAACCGTACGTTCAACCTCGCCCCGAGCAATCGGCGAGGTAGTTGTCCAACCGGCCGCCGAGTGGGTAGGCGAGGGCCTGTCGACGCTGACCGGTTTCGAAAACCACGGGGCAGTCACCGAGCTGGGCGCGGGAGCACGTCCTATAGGCGACGTCCAGGTGGGCACGGGCAACAAGGACGGCACGGTCGAAGGGGCGGTTGCCGGCCGCGTTTGGGGGACCTACCTGCACGGGCCGGTGCTGGCGCGCAACCCTCAGCTAGCGGACCTCTTGCTGTCATGGGTGGTCGGGCCGCTTGGCCCGCTGGACGACTCGGAGCCCGACGCCCTCCACGCCGAGCGCTGCGAGCACGGCTTCGCCGAGCGGCGCGCCACCCGCCCGGCGGGGCGGCGCCGGGCGCTACGCTGAAAACTGGGCACCAGCAGTAGCGTGGTGCACGTGAGGTACCTGCGGTCCAAGCGCACGCCCTACGCGGCTCCCGTTGCCGTTCTCGCCGTGGTTGGCCTAGTGGCCCTGGTGCCAGCACTTAGCGGGGCGTCTTCTCCGGCAGGGTTGCCGGCGCAGTCGCCCGAGCAGCTCTTGGCGGACATCGTCGCAGCCGAACCGCCTCAGCTGAGCGGCACCCTCCAATGGACGGTCAACCTGGGCTTTTCGGGGCTGTCTGCCCTCGAGCAAGAGACAGGGCAAGGGGGAAGCGGCCATAGCGGGGGAGAGGAGAACTTTGACCCCCTGACCCTGCTTGCAGACGACTACCAGGTCAACGTGTGGCTGGACGGGACCACTGCCGAGCACCTTGCGCTGGTCGACGGGCCCGCAGAAGAGGTCGACTTGGTGCGCAACCGCGACCAGGCATGGCTTTGGGACAGTTCGACACAGACCGTGACGCACTTCATCTGGGGGGACCGGGCTCAGACGTCCACCGGTTCCGGGCTGCCGCCCATTTGGGTACGGTCTACGCCCGAGCAACTCGCCGCTGGCCTGCTGAGCGACCTGGGCGCGACGACTGCAGTTACGGTGAGCGCCCCGCTCTATGTCGCCGGCGAGCCGACCTACCAGCTCCTTGTCACCCCGAAGGCGGCGAGCGGCAGCACGGTTGACCACATCGAGATCGACGTTGGGGCTACTGGCTCGTTGCTCGGGGTGCCCCTCCAGGTGGCGGTCTACGCAACCGGCCAGTCGAGCCCGGCCATCGAGCTCGGCTTCACCGGAGTGGTCCACGTCGGGCCCCCGCCGGCGAGCGAGCTCACCTTTACGCCGCCTCCGGGTGCCAAGGTGATCACTCGTACCCTCGGGGCCGGGCATGGCGGCCGGGTGGCAGGTGGGCCTGGCGGCACCACGACAGGAACGGGCTGGACAACCGTGCTCAGCGGCTCGGCACCCGGTCTCGTCAGCTCGGCGGGCAACGGGCTCGTCTCGGCAGCGACAACGGTTGTGCAGGTCGCTGGCCAGCACGCCCGGCTCTTCAGCACGGTCCTGTTGAACATCCTGCTCATGCCCGACGGCCGTTTCTACGCGGGGCTCGTCACCCCGAGCGTCCTGGAGGCGGCAGCCTCGGCCAGCTCCTGAGCCCCCCGCAAAGGCTCGCTGTAATGTCAGGAGATGCGGTTAGCGCGACGTTGCAGCCGAGCTTCGCAATACAGACCAAAGGCCTCGCGAAGCATTTCGGCGGCGTCCCCGCTGTCAATGGGATAGACCTGGCTGTCCCTTCCGGCAGTACCTACGGGTTCCTGGGGCCGAACGGCTCCGGCAAGACAACGACGATCCGGGTGTTGCTCGGCTTGGTCCGCCCGACTGCAGGGTCCTGGAGCCTGCTGGGCCAGCCGATGCCGGAGCGCGCAATGGCCACGTTGCCGCGAGTGGGGGCGCTCGTGGAAGGGCCGGCCTTTTACCCTTGGCTTTCCGGTCACGACAACCTGGCACGCTTCGACGCCATGGGCCCAGGAGGGCGTTCCTCGACCAGGGCCCAACGCATCGCCGAAGCCTTGGCGCGGGTGGGGCTCACGGCCGCTGCGAACAAGAAGTACAAGGCCTATTCGCTCGGTATGCGCCAGCGTCTGGGCCTCGCTTTGGCCCTGCTCGTCCCGCGCCAGCTCCTGGTCCTCGACGAGCCCACCAACGGGATGGACCCGCAAGGGACCCGCGAAATCCGCCACCTGGTACGCCAGCTCGGGGCGGAGGGGACGACGGTGTTCCTTTCGTCGCACCTGCTTTCTGAGGTCGAGCAAATCTGTTCCCACGTCGGCGTCATGCACCGCGGGAAGCTCCTGATGCAGGGCACTCTCGACGATCTCCGGGCGAATGCCAACCCCAAGCTCCGGGTCGAGGCGGACGACCCTGCCAGGGCGGCAGAGGTGCTCACCGGGATGGGGATCGCGGACCTCGACCGGCAGGGCCCACAAGTGGTCGGAACGCTCGACGGGCTCCTTCCTGAGGACTGCTGCCGTGCCTTGGTTGAGGCCGGGGTCGGTGTCCGGATGCTGGTCAAAGAGCAGGTGTCGCTGGAGGACGCCTTCGTCGCGATGAC
>Ga0302326_10023456_pt1 | contig 12575 bp, 8 predicted proteins | sample Palsa_T0_3_FD_202264 | JGI IMG/M metagenome (GOLD analysis project Ga0302326, IMG submission 202264) | Peat permafrost microbial communities from Stordalen Mire near Abisko, Sweden - Palsa_T0_3 | ecosystem: Environmental > Terrestrial > Soil > Palsa > Peat permafrost | place: Sweden: Abisko... | reverse complement strand
GTCCAGCCGCCGTCAGCGCGTAGAACTTTGCCTGCCGCCCGGTCTCGCTCTCCTGCCACTTGGCCCTGATCCATCCTTGTTGTTCCAGGCGATGGAGCGCCGGATAGAGCGACCCCTGCTGCACCTGCAGCACCTCGCCGGAGATCTGTTGAATGCGTTTAGCAATGGCCCATCCATGCATAGCTTCGGGCCGCAACGTCTTGAGGATGAGAAGGTCGAGAGTGCCCTGAACGAGGTCGCTTGGCTTACCCATACCTAGATAATCTACAATCGCGATTGTAGACCGTCAAGGTGTCCCGCCTGCCATCCGTCACAAACTCTGCCGTTCCCGGCGTACAGCTTTCTTGCCTACATCGCCCCATTCCGTTGTATCCTCCACTCGCGGGGGACAATTTTCCCATGAGGCATTCGCCGATCAACGTCATCACGGTGGAGCGCGAATACGGCTCGGGCGGCGGCGAGTTTGCCCACCAGCTTGCGGTCCGCCTTGGGTGGAAGAGACTCGATTCCGAGTTGGTTTCCGCTGCGGCAAAAGCTGCCGGCGTTTCCGCTGAGCTGGCCGCCAAATTCGACGAGCGCCTCGACCCCTGGTACTACCGCTACGGCAAGGCCTTTTGGCACGACTCGGCCTATCCCATGACAGGTATCGCCGACCACCAGGTTTTCGACTCGGAGCGCATGCTATCTCTGCTCAGAAAAGAAATTGAGCGCGCCGCGGAAACAGGGAACTGCGTCCTCGTGGGCCGCGGAGCGGCCTGCGCCCTGGCCTGCCATCCCGGCTGTTTCCACATATTCATCTACGCCACAGCCAAGAACAAGCGCGAGTGGTTTATGAATGCATTTCCCAAACAGGCACATCAGGCCGACCAGATGATCGCCGCTTTTGACAAGCGCCGCGCCGCCGTCATCCGCAAGTTCTATCAGCAGGAGTGGTGCGCGCGCGGGCTCTACCACATGCTTCTCAACTCGGCCATGGGCGTCGATGCCATGATCGAAGCCGCATTGGGAGCGGCCGGACTAAAGGACTGCGGCGAAGAGACCGCAAGCCTCCAGATTGGCACCGTCGGCGAATGCACCTAAACTGAAATCCGCGCCACCCGAGGTCCGATGCGCGTGAGAATCTCCCAAGGAATCGTCCCCGCAACCTCAGCATGGTCGAAAGCCGTGATCGTCTCATCGCCCTGCGTTCCCAAAATCACGACTTCATCGCCGGCTTCAACATCGGGAATCTCCGTCACGTCGAGCACCGCCTGGTCCATGCTGATGCGACCCACCAGCGGGGCCCGCTGCCCGCGCACCAACAGGCTGAACCGATTGCCCAGCCGCCGATCGAGCCCATCCGCGTAGCCAACTGCAAGCAGAGCCAGCCGCATCGGCTCGGTCGCCACAAACGTCCCGTTGTATCCTACCACTGCGCCCGCCGGAACCGATCGCACTCCAACCACTCTTGTTTTCCAACTCAGCACAGGCTCCAATCGTCGATGCGCCTCGGCCAACGCCGCCGGTTCACCTGCCCAAAATCCTGGATCGAATTGCGGTGTCAGCCCATAAAGTGCCAAGCCAGGTCGAACCAACGCCTTCATTCCAAATTGCGCTGCGATTCCACCGATCGCGGCCGCCTTCCCGCTCAGCAGTGCCGCCGAGTTGCCCACATTGAGCCACTCAGGGAGGAGGCCGGCGGTCCGCACCTGCTCCAAAGCTGCAGAAAGCCGCGTCAATTGCTCCTGCGTAATCGCTCCGTCGGCTTCATCTGCGGCGAACAGATGCGTCATCACGCCATCAAGCTTCAGCGGCGATCCCGCCCCGAAGCGTGCGAGCAACTGCGAGAGCCCGTCTAGATCCACACCCTGCCGGCTCATGCCCGTGTCAATCTCAAGATGAACCGGAATCGAACCAGCCTCGGCGCCTTGCGCAGCATTCTCCAACTCATCCAGTTGCCACGGCTCCCATGCCACCGGGGTCAGCTTCTGGCGCACCACGCCCGCACCCTGCCCAGGAAACACTCCACTGATCACCAGAATCCACGGGTCCGCGCAAAGTGCCCGCGCGGCCACACCCTCTTCCACACTCGTCACGCCCAGCCACTGCGCACCCGCGCGCACCGCAGCCGGAGCGCACAATTCGAGCGAGTGCCCGTAGGCATTGGCCTTCACGATCGCCAGCAACTCCGCGTGAGGTGCAGCAACTCCGGCGAGAAATCGGAAATTTTCTTCGAAGGATCGAGTACGAATTTCAACCCAACAGGGGCGACTTGGAATCTGGCTGTCCACGCTTCAGTTTAGGTCACAGACTAGCGCCACGCTTCAACATCACGAGAATGCTAATCGGAGAATTGCGCCAGTTGTTCCGGCCTCGGCTTCGGCGTCAGCAAGCTCACCACGATCATCGCTGCCACCGATAAAAACAGGGCAGGGAAGATCGCGTCGCGCTCGGCCAGAATCGGCGGAAATATCGACTTCACTCCCGGCACATCCCAAGCCAGCGTTACCACCGTCCCCGCGCCAATCGCGGCCACCGCACCCCACGCTGTCACGCGCTTCGAATAGAAAGCCGCCAGCACCACCGGCGTCAACGCCGCAGAATAGATGGTGTAAGCCCACAGCATCTTTTCCAGAATGCTCTGCGCATAGATCGCCTGATAGAGCGCCCAGCAACCCAGCAGCACCACCGCCAATCGCGAAACAATCATCACGCGCTTGTTCGATGCACCCGGGGCCATGTACCGCACAAACACATCGTTGATCAGGTTCGTCGACGGCGAAAACAAGTAGTTCGAGGCCGTCGAAATCACCTTCGCAAACACCGCTCCCAGCAGCAGCGCGCCTAACAGCGAAGGCAATCCATGCCGCGCTGTGTAAGGAATAATTTCATAAGGCTGCCGCGCCACCTCGCCCGTCGGATACAGCGCCGACCCGATCACCGCAATGGCAACGATCAGCGTCTCCAGCACAATGGTCCCCAGAATCCATCCCAGCACCGAGAGCCGCGCATCCCGCTCCGTCTTCGCCGAGAAGAATTTCTGATACATCACCTGGTTGCCCAGCATCAGCAGCATCGTCGGCACCATGAACTCCATCGCGCGCGCGAAGGTCAGATTTCCCAGCACCTGAAAGTGCGTCGCCGGCAACGCAGCATGCAATCCAGCCCATCCTCCAGCTTTCAAGAAAAGATACGGCGTTGCGATCACGCAGATCACGGTCACCAGGGATCCGATCGCCACATCCATATAAGCCACCGACGACATGCCCGCCAGCGCCGTCGTGAGAATGACAAAAATCGCGATGATGTATGTGCCCAACTCTGGCGTAACCATGTCGGGAAAAATCAGGTGCAGCACGTTCCCGCCGCCTTTGAATTGGTAGCTCGTGATTCCCACGTACGCAAAGAGAATCGCAAAAGTCCCGAGCACCCGCGCCGTCTGGTTGTAGCGCGCCTCCAGCAAATCCGGCAGCGTGAACTGCGCGAACTTCCGCGCTCGCGGCGCAATGAAATAGATCAGCAGCAGCCCCAGCCATCCGCCGCCCGCCTGCCACAGCGCCGCAAATCCGTTGCGATACGCATTCTCCGCCCCGGCAAACAGCGAGCCCGCGCCAATCCATGACGTCAACAGCGTGAGCACCAGCACGAACGCGGGCAGCGACCGGCCAGCCACCAGGTAGTCGGCCTTGGTCTTCACAAAAAACGACCGCGAAACCGCCACCCCCAGCAGCACCACCACAATGACGGCCAGGACTACGACATAGAGTTGCGACATCCGCGGCGTTCCTCGCTGGCGTTACAGGATTGCGAGCAGTGTAACGGATGCAGCCACTCCGCCGAGACGAGTGCCCCCGCGCAATGCATACCGCCATTACGCTATTGCGCGACGATTCGACCGCGCGTTTGACCCCCTCTCGGGGTGTTGTTAAACTGGTAATGCGGGGTGGAGCAGCCCGGTAGCTCGTTGGGCTCATAACCCAAAGGTCGCTGGTTCAAATCCAGCCCCCGCAACCAAATACGGAATTGATCCCAAAATCTTATCCCAACGAAAACCGGGCGCCGCGGCGCCCGGTTTCGGGTTTTCAGAGGATCTTTACTCTTGTGATCGGCGAATCCTTCTCCATCCCCGCTTCGTGTTCGTCGAGGCGAGAGTGGATGCCTGTGAAGTGCTGGTCGCAATCGGCTGCTTACTGTTATCAGGCGAAGACCGTCTCGCCATGAACCGCGTACGAACTGTGCTCGGTTCCTCCGATGATGTTCTTGGCCTTGGCTACAGCCTCTGGCGTGCCATGGACAACCAGCAGGAACTTGTCGGTTTTGAGCGCGACTTCATACTTGAGCACGCTGTCTTTCGGGATGCCGATACTTACCAGGCCTGCTCCAACTGCGCTTACGCCTCCCACCACAGCGGCTCCTTCTAGCCCCGCGATGATCCAGGCGACCAGCGGACCAGCGACAAGAATTGGCCCAAGCCCCGGTATCGCGAACAGCGCCGACCCAAAGAGAAGACCCCAGAATCCGCCCCAGAACGCACCCACCTTGCCCCAATACTTCATGCGGTCGCCGGCGTTGTAGTAGCCGACAACATGCTCGTCGGTGTGCGTATCTCTTGCGGCAATCGAGAGGCTCTTCATATCGACGCCGGCTTCTTGCAACTCCTTGACGGCGTGCTCCGCCTGCTCGTGCGTGTCATAGATTGCGACAACAGAGTTAGTGATGCTCATTGCTTTCTCCATTTCTGTGGGTTGATGAACATATCCGTGAGCGGCTGCTCATATGGATCAAGCGAAACGGCCAATGCCGCCTCATTGCCAATCGGCGTGGCCCTGTGGTTGAGATGTAAGCTCATCGCAGGGACGATCGCGTGTGCAGACCGAGTGTTGCACTCTGAAAGCTCTGCATCTGAGCAATTGGGCACAGAAGATTGCGTTCAGATTGTGCGGCCTTACTCACTGGCGGGGCACTCTCGCATGCCGCACGGACTTACCCAGCTCCAGCTCTTCGTGGATTCCAGGTCTCAGCCGGATGTGCAATAGAGCACAGTTCTCGTTCTTGGGATCGGAAGAGAATGGGACTCCAACCGCTTTCAAGATGCGGCGAGGAGTTCGTTATGCCTGAAGCCCATGCTTTTCCGTCCATCCCTACAACGATCCTGTTGCCCATAGATTTCAGTCCCTCCTCCCAGGCAGCTTTGGAAATGGCCGCCGATCTTTCGCAACACTTTCACGCCGAGCTTTACCTTCTGAACGTAATTCCGATGTTTCCCACCACGACCATTCCAGACATGGCTCCCGAAGCGGAATTCATGCAGGAGTCTCGGGCACGCGCAGAGGCCCATCTGGCCAAGTGCCATGCGGCTCTCGCGTCCAGGGGAGTGAAGTCCACCTCCAGCGTCGAAGTCGGCAATGACGTACCGGGGAACATCATGGAGGTCGTAGATCGCGAGCATATCGACATGGTCGTGATTTCTACACACGGAATCTCCGGCTGGCATCCGCTGGTCTTCGGTTCGATTGCTGAAAAGGTCGTAAAGCTCGTGCAGTGTCCGCTTTTGCTTCTTCGCTCACCCCAGCCCGATACGGGTGTAAAGATGACGCCGTCCCGGCGTTCCATGGAATGGTGGTAGTGGAAACATAGGTGACGAATTGTGACTGCTGCTGGCGTTCTCTCACCCGCACCACCAAGTCAAACCGCAAAACCGGTTCACGACGGCCCATCGGCAGGCCTCACCAGCGATGAAGCTCGTGCCCGTCTGGCAAAAGACGGCCCCAATGCAATGCCAGACACATCGGCACATCCGCTGCGCGATGCGTTGGCCAAATTCTGGGCGCCCGTTCCATGGCTGCTTGAAGCTTCAATTGTGCTCGAGCTTGTGCTGCATAAGTATTACGAGGCTGCGATCATCGCAGCCTTGCTGATCTTCAACGCGGCACTTTCTTATTTCCAGGAGGGTCGAGCTCAAGCTACTCTCGCGGCTCTGAAGTCGCGGCTCGCACTCAATGCCTCCGTCCTGCGCGATGGCGCCTGGAAAACTGTGCCCGCCGCGGAATTGGTATGCGGCGATCTGGTCAAGCTCTCGCTGGGTGGTGTGGTCGCTGCCGACGTGCATTTGACCGGGGGATCGGTGCAACTCGATCAGTCGATGCTCACAGGCGAGTCCCTGCCCATTGAAGCCGGCAACGGTTTTGACACATTTGCAGGGGCTCTCGTCCGGCGTGGCGAAGCCACGGCTGTGGTCACGGCAACTGGCGCACGCACCAAGTTCGGTCGCACAGCGGAGCTCGTCCGCACCGCGCACAGCGTGAGCACACAGCAGAAAGCTGTCCTCAAAATCGTACGCAATCTCGCAATTTTCAATAGCGTCGTAATAGTTGCCATGGGTATATATGCCTATGCCCATGCACTGCCCTGGAGCGAGATCGCTCCTTTACTGCTCACGTCTGTCCTTGCGGCCATCCCGGTGGCGTTGCCTGCAACATTCACTCTCGCCGCCGCTCTCGGAGCCCGTGCTTTGGCCAAGCAAGGTGTGCTTCCGACGCGGCTCTCCGCGGTAGATGAAGCTGCCTCGTTCGATGTTTTGTGCTCGGACAAAACCGGAACGCTCACGAGGAACGAGCTCTCTGTCACTAGCATTCGTCCCATGCGTGGGTTCGACGAGGCCCATGTGCTCGGACTCGCCGCTTTGGCGAGCTCAGACGGCGGCCAGGATCCAGTCGATGCAGCGATTCATTCTGCGGCAACCCATAAGCCGGCCTCTGACTTGCCAAAGTTAGCCACGTTCGTACCATTCGACCCCGGAAAGAAGATCTCGGAGGCCACAGCGATCGATGGGAAGCTTGGCTCGCAGCGGATCATCAAAGGCGCGTTCACCGCAGTCATCGCCCTCGCTGCCCCGTCGCCCGCAGCCGCTGCGATTGTCGACGAACTTGAAAAGCAGGGCTTCAGGGTTCTTGCCGTCGCCGTGGGATCACCGGCTGCCGTCGAAGTCGTCGGACTTATCGCTCTCAGCGATCCGCCGCGCGCCGACTCAAGTGCTCTTATCTCTGAACTGCAAACCCTCGGTGTACGAACAGTGATGGTGACGGGGGATGCTCCGGTTACGGCGGCAATTGTCGCCCATGCCGTCGGGTTGAACGGCGCGGTCTGTCCGCCGGGAAAACTTCCCGATCAAATCAAGCCGCAGGATTTCGCAGTCTTCGCAGGGATTCTTCCCGAAGGCAAATATGATCTCGTCAAGGCCTTCCAGAAGAGCGGGCACACAGTCGGCATGTGCGGAGATGGCGCCAATGACGCGCCGGCGCTCCGGCAGGCGCAGATCGGCATTGCAGTATCGACCGCAACCGATGTGGCAAAATCGGCCGCAGGCGTGGTGCTGACCGACGCCGGGCTCGGCGGCATTGTGGCAGCCGTCAAAGAGGGCAGAATCACGTTCCAGCGCATCCTCACTTACACGCTGAACTCGGTCATGAAGAAGATCCTTCAGGTCCTCCTATTGGCCGTTGGCCTTGTCATGACCGGTCATGCGGTCCTGACTCCCATGCTGATGGTCATCGTAATGATCACCGGCGACTTCCTCGCCATGTCCCTGACCACCGACAGGGTCCGGCCGTCGAAGACGCCCAATTCCTGGCAAATTGGAAAGATTACAACCGCCGGCGTCATTCTGGGGGCCTGTTTCCTTGCCTTTTCCACCGCCATCCTCGCAGTGGGCAAATTCCAGTTGCATCTCGGCACCCAGGCACTCCAAACCCTCTCCGTGGTCGGCATCGTGTTTGGCAGCCAGGCCACAACTTACGTCATACGAGGGCGCGGCCAGCTTTGGGGATTGCGACCCAGTATTTGGCTCGTACTGTCTTCGGTGGCCGACGTTCTCATCATCTCAGCGCTCGCGGTTTGGGGAATCGCAATGACGGCTCTTCCCATCGCCATCGTAGCAAGTGAGTTTGCTGCGGCGATCGGATTCGGCTTGGTCCTAAATGTACTGAAGATTCCGGTGTTTGCCAAGCTCAAGATTGGATAGAGACGGAGCAAGGCTCCGTGGGTCACAGCCGCAACTGACTGGCGACGCCGACTTCATTGCATGGCGAGGCTGATCGTTGCGGTCTCCGACCTGCCCCTCTGCGATTCAATAATCCGGTGAGACGCTCTATTATCAGTCCGTGGTGAAAGTCCGGTTTTGAAAGGGCACGGCTTCAGCCGTGCCGTAAATGGTTGATAAGGAAAGATGGGCTTTAGCCCCGGAGGGATGGTTTCCGGTCGTTTCGACTTTCACCACGGGCAGCTATGCGCCATGGGGAAGCACGTTGGGAACATCGATCCCAAGTGCCGTGGCCAGGTCGTGCTGGTGTTCCTGTTCCTGAACGATGATCTTGCGGAGCTGCTCGGCCAGCGCATAGTGGCCCAGCGCCTCAGCCTGCTTCACACGCGTCCGATAATTGCGAATGGTTTCGGTCTCGTTATCGAGATCGAATCGAAGCATCTCTTCGGCCTTCTCAGAGAGCTTCACTTCCTTTGGCGTCGCCGTCGGCATTCCCCCGAGATAATCGATCTGATCGGCGAGAATGAGTGCATGCTGCAACTCCTCGGCGGCATGAAGTTTCAGTTCGGCCGCGATCTGCATCCATTTGGCTCCCCTCAAAACATTGCTATAAACGATGTAGGCAATGATCGCCTGATACTCGCGAGCGAGATCTTCATTCAACGCCTTGATAAGATCCTGGACAGACTGATTGTTCTGCTTCTTGTCGTTCTGCTTGGGCATGATCCTCTTCCTTTCGATCGGGCGGTGTTTCGACGCCATTGCATTAGATGCAGAAAATTCCCGGGTCGGTTTTGGTCGCGAAGCGTCTGCGCCCGCGGCGCCATCTGCCGAATTGCACGTCCCTAATTAGATTGTTAGCCTGCATTGTTAGCTTAGGAGGGGGGATTGATGAAGAAATTTGCTGTTCTTCTCCTTCTTTGCGCCTTATCCCTCCAGGCCCAGAGCAACAGCGGTGAAATGAGGCTTAAAGTGACCGACCCTTCCGGCCTGGGCGTGAAGACGGCCATTCATGTCTCAAGTGAAGCGAATCAATATCGGGCAATCCTGCAAACAGACAACCAGGGCAATCTCGTTCTTCAGCGCCTCCCCTTCGGCCTCTATACGCTGGCAATCGAACAAACCGGCTTTACTCCCATCACCGAGACCGTCGCCGTTGCTTCTTCTATTCCGATCCGTCACGCCATTCAGCTCAAGTTAGCCACAGTCACGCAAGCCATCTCGGTCAATTCTGAAAACACGTTGATCGATCCCGACCAGGCCGGGTCCGTCAGTCAAATCGGCTCCGATGTGATTCAACATCGCCTCAGTTCCATTCCTGGCCGGTCTCTGCAGGATCTCGTGAACTCGCAGCCCGGCTGGCTCTACGAAGGCAACGCCGTTCTACACCCACGTGGCTCGGAGTATCAGACGCAGTTCGTCGTCGATGGCATCCCTCTCACCGACAACCGCTCCCCCAGCTTCGGCCCCGAGATTGAAGCCGACGACGTGCAGTCCATGAGCATCTACACCGCTGGCATTCCCGCCGAGTACGGGCGCAAGATGGGCGGCGTCGTCGAGCTCAATACATTTCAAAATCAGCAAGCCGGTTTCCATGGCGATTTGATCGCTGCCGGTGGAAGCTTCGACACGGCCAGCGCCTTTGCCGGTGGACAATACACCTGGGATAAAAACACCATCGGCGCCAGCGCCAGCGGAAGCCGCACGGATCATTATCTCAATCCCGTTGTCCCGCAAAATTACTCAAACACCGGCACGCTCGGCGATTTCTCCCTCCGCTACGAGCGCGACATCACACCCAGAGACCGCCTGGGATTAAACCTCCGCCACGCAATCTCCCGCTACGACCTTCCCAATGAGCAGGTGCAACAGGCCGCGGGACAGCGCCAGACCGCGGACAATCTCGAGACGATGGGCTTCGCTTCCTACGAGCACATCTTTTCCTCCCGCACCCTAGCCAACCTGCGCGGCATGGTCCGCGACAACGCGAACGACTTCAACTCAAATCCACAGTCCACTCCAATCGAAGTCTTCCAGCACAACAGCTTTCGCGAAGGCTACGTCAAAGCGAGCATCACCGCTGACTGCGGCCGTAACGAATGGAAGCTCGGCGTCGAGACAGACAACACCTTTCTGCACGAAGATTTCAGCTACCTCATCACGGACCCGACGCAATTCGATGAGGGAACTCCAACCACCTTTTCCTTCGCGGGCCAACGTCCCGACCTCGAACAAGCCGTCTTCGCGCAAGACCTGCTGCGGCTCAAAAACTGGACCATCGGTGCCGGCCTTCGCTGGGACCACTACCAGCTTCTGCTCAACAAACAAGCCGTGCAGCCGCGCTTTTCCATCTCCCGCTATCTCCCCACTGCGGACCTGGTCCTGCACTTCTCGTACGATCGCGTCTTTCAAACGCCGTCCTCTGAGAACCTGCTGCTTTCGAGTTCCGCGCAAATCGAGTCCCTCGACCCAACCGTATTCCTGCGCCTCCCCGTCCAACCTTCACAAGGCGATTACTACGAAGGCGGCCTGACCAAGGCCTTCCACCGCAAAGTTATATTGGACGTCAACTACTTCCGTCGCTTCGTCAACAACTATGCCGATGACGACCAGATCGACAACACCACCATCAGCTTTCCCATCGCCTTCCGCAAAGCCATCGTCTACGGCGCGGAAGGCAAACTCGACATCCCCGGCGGCAAGCGATTCTCCGGCTTCCTCAGCTATTCCTACGAAGTAGGCAATGCGTGGAATCCTGTCACAGGCGGCCTCTTTCTCGGCGACAACGCAACCCAGGCCGAGCAGCAACTCACCGGGCATTTCCCCGATTCGCAGGACCAGCGCAACACCGTGCGCGGACGCCTCCGCTATCAGGCCACTTCCCGCTTATGGCTCGCGGGCGGCGTCCAATACGATACCGGTCTTCCCTTTGAATTCGACGGCGACCCATCCACCGTGCTCGCCGAATACGGACAGCAGGTTCTCAATCGCATCAACTTCGCGCGCGGCCGCATTGACCCATCGTTCCAGGTCAATGCATCTGCCGGCGTGGACGTCTACCGGTCCGATCGCATGACCATGCGCATCCAGGCCGACGGCCAGAATCTCACAAATATTCTCGACGTCATCGACTTCGGCGGCCTCTTCTCAGGCAACGCCATCGGACCCGGCCGCAGCGCCATGCTGCGCCTGACAACCACGTTCTAAGTCACTTCCGCGCGCACACCCATCCAGCGAAGTCGAAGGGGACTTGCTGTTGCTTTTCGCGATGCATCAATCAACACAATCCGCACGACCGAGGGTGCCCCATCCTAGCTTTGCTAGGGTGGGACAGCACGAACCTCCAAACTGCGAAATCACGCATTAGAAATGCTGTGCCAAACCGGGAACGCCGCAATTCTCTCCCGATGTGGTTCTGCCATTGTTCGTTCCCATTGGAAAACCTGGCCTCGCCACACTCCCGCCGATGCATTCTGTAGGCGCATTGCAGCAATTTCATTGCTCGGCAATGGCAAGTAATTACGGAGCGGCGGCAATGCTGACATTTCTCATGCGCGCGAAAACGCGTTGATTGCCTCCGTCTCCAATTCGAATGCAAGGAGATGAAGGATGAAACGATTTGTTGCGATTCTGGCCGTGTCGCTTGCGGGTGCTCTACCTGCAGTCTCACAAAGCCTGGAAGATCTGAATATTCAGATCCACGGCTTCGCGACGCAAGGGTTTCTGTACTCCACCAACAACGACATCATGACTACCAATTCGACCAGCGGCAGTGCCGGATGGACCGAGGCGGTTATGAACGTAAGCGCGCAGCCGACGCCGAAACTCCGCGTTGGAGTGCAGGCGCACTATCTTTTGCTGGGGAGCTTTAGCGACAAGATCCTGATCGACTGGGCGCAAGCCGACTACAAATTCGACGATCATTTCGGCGTACGAGTAGGCAAGGTGAAAACGCCATGGGGGCTCATGAACGATGTCGAGGATCTTGATCCCGCCTATCTGTGGGTGATCCTACCGCAGAGCGTTTATAACCTCACAGACCGTGAATCGTACTTGTCCCATTTTGGCGGAGTAGCTTACGGCAAGCTGAAGCTTAGCCCAAAGCTTGGCAAGTTGGAGTATTTCGGCTGGGGCGGAGACGATGTATACGCTCCCGACGACGGAGCGTTCCTGACTCAGACAATAGCCGGCTACGCTGTTCCCAATGGAATTCAGGGCTCTATGTATGGAGGCGCTCTGCACTGGAGGACGCCGTTGCCCGGTTTGATGGTTGGAGCTTCTGACGTCACTACGGGGAAGTGGACTGGCCAGGTGAACGACAACAACGACAGCGTTCTCGGAACCGAGACGCTCGCATCGGACAGCACACCCAGTTACTTTGCCCAGTATGAGAAGGACAAGGTGATCGTGGCGTACGAATACACCAGGAATTGGTCGGCGGATTCGGTTCAGATTCCCGGCTATCCAGCTGTTTCACAATCTCTTTCGGGCCGGACCGACCCTCGGGAGTGGTACGCGATGGCCAGCTACAAGGTCACGCCCAAGCTGACAACAGGGG
>Ga0302326_10023455_pt1 | contig 12575 bp, 6 predicted proteins | sample Palsa_T0_3_FD_202264 | JGI IMG/M metagenome (GOLD analysis project Ga0302326, IMG submission 202264) | Peat permafrost microbial communities from Stordalen Mire near Abisko, Sweden - Palsa_T0_3 | ecosystem: Environmental > Terrestrial > Soil > Palsa > Peat permafrost | place: Sweden: Abisko... | reverse complement strand
CAGTCATTGTCTACGTGGATATGGCCGCTGCGGAGTTTCATGCCGAGGTCATGGCAGATCTTGCGGATCTCTTTGGGAGCGAGCCCATAATAGTTACCCTTGTCGCTGCGGGCTGACTCGATCTCTTTGAATCCGATCTGCGCCAGTTTTTTGAGCGTACCAGCAGCATCGGCCAGCATTTCCGTCCGCACGGTGTACAGCTGGATGCCAATGTCCTTTACCCGTTTCGTCGGTTCGAAAGCCGCTGAACGCGCGAGTTTTGGCAGGAAGAGCGAGCCAGCAGCCAGAAAGGCCGAGGTTTTCAGGAAATTCCGTCGCCCGGACGGAAGAAAGCGTTGTTGTTGTTTCTGCATTTGCAATCGTTTTGATCTAATTACCTGCCATATCGGTATTGCTGATGAAAGCAATCTTTTTACCATCGGGTGACCAGGAAGGGGTATTCATCGACCCCTGTCCGCCATAGATATAAGCCAGGACCTTCGGCGTGCCTTTGCCATCCAGCGGCAGCAGGCGGATATAGCAATGCTTATAGGGAGGATGGATACCGGCTGGCGTTTCTTCCGGCAGGAACGTAATATAGGCGATCCACTTTCCATCCGGAGAGATATGGGCGAACCAGTTATCGTAATTATCATTGGTGATCTGTTCCTGCTGGCTGCCGTCAGGCTTCATGCGCCAGATTTGCATCAGGCCGGACCGGACAGAATTGAAATAGATATACTGGCCATCGGGTGTGTATTCGGGACCATCGTCGAGTCCTTTGGTATCCGTGAGACGAATTTCCTTTCCACCTTCGGCGGGAATCTTATATACGTCGAATTCTCCGTTGCGTTCCCCGCAGAAAACGAGGTCCTTGCCATCGGGTGACCAGCCGTGTGCATAAGAGGGGCCTTTCGGGGTGATCTGTTTAGCCTCTCCGCCGCCAATAGGCAGGGTATAGACGATCGAGCCGCCAAGCGCTTTGACGAAGCTGCTCAATACCAGCATTTTTCCATCGAAAGAAATGACGTGATCATTATTGTTATGGTCTGCTACACCGGTGTGGATGGCCATCGGTGAGCGGGTGGCGATGTCGAAATTATAAAGGGTTCCTTTGGCATCGTTAAAAATGAAGCTTTTGCCGTCCGGTGTCCAGTTGGGCGCCTGGATGGAATAGGGTACCTTATAGACGGTCTCAAGGCGGCCGGAAGCTACGTCTACAATCTGTAGGTTGCTGCCCAGTGTCATCTGGGTCTGTTGATCGGACTCTCCTTTATAAGGGGTGGTGATGCTGACGTTGCTGAAAACGCCGGTCTCCAGTACATCTGCATTATGGGACCCTACAAAGAGGCCTACGTATACTTCATCTCCCAGATCGAGGGTGACGGTATCAGTGATGAAGGTATCGCCGTAAATGGCTGCGCGCATGATATATTGATTACCCCGCCTTTCCAGCTGCAGGATATTGGCGTGGGTCATTTTAAGCTTGTGCTCCTGGGTCTGGGCGCCTGCCGTAGGGCGCCACTGCAGGGAGGTGAGGCCGTCCCCGTGCTCGACGGCATTGATGTGGGGGGAATTTCCGTCCAGGCTTTGGCGCACCATCCAGCCCACCTTGCGATGGTAGCTGACCCAGGTGCCCAGGAACTCAGCCCGGGTATACAGGATGAAGTCCCCCTTTATCTTCTTATATACATATTGGAATTCGTCATGATCTGCCCAGACATTATATCCCGCTCCTGTAATGACATACTGGCCGGTTTCGGGGATATAGGTGGCCGATCCGGGTTTGACATTGGTACCGACGTCGCTGTGACCGTCAAAAATACCTATGGATTGGGGAATCTGGGAAAAGACAGGTGTAGTACCAAGGAGGGTTTCAAAGGCAAGCAAAAGCAGGGCGTTGATTCTTTTACATTTCATCTCAAGCAATTAAAAAATTTTGAAAAGAGCATGTCCGTTAGTAGCAACAAATATAGACTGCGTTTTCACTAACCGGGAGTTTTCGACTACATCTATACTACATCATACCCTGAAAAAGCCTTTAATCCAAGGGATTATACCACATCAACACTACATCAAATCTTTTTCCGGCCTGTTTCGGCTACTTCTTTTTGGGCAGTGTGGGTCAAATTATTTTACCTTTAGGATAGGATGTATTAAAAGGATTTGGAATGAGATTAGGTCTAACTGCCTGCCTGTTTTGCCTCACCCTGGTATGCCATAGCCAGAATACCATCGGGATCCCGGATATTATTAATTATTCGAGGGACATTTATAATGCCGGCACCCAGAACAGGGGTATTGTGCAGGATAAGAATGGGGTGATGTATTTTGCCAACTACGAGGGTCTCCTGACCTTCGACGGCAATTATTGGAAAAACTATCCACTCCCCAACAAGACAGTCGTCCGGTCGATCGCCATGGGCAAAGACAATAGGATCTATGCCGGCGGCCAGGACGATTTCGGCTATTTTTCACCCGACCGCAATGGTAAACTGGTCTATACCTCCCTGAAGAGCCTGTTAACGGAGAAAAACTATTCCTTTTCAGATGTCTGGAATATCGTTCCTTACGGAAACGACGTCTTTTTCCAGTGCCGGGAGAAGATCTTCCAGTTGAATAACAAGTCGATCACGGTGTATCCTGCCACTTCGGAATGGATGTTCCTGGGGGAAAGCAATCACCAGCTGATCGCCCAGGATCGGCGGAACGGGCTGCTGGAATTCCGGGGCGGATTGTGGGCGCCGTTTGTCAAGGAGAGTGCGCTTCCTGCCAGCTACGAGGTCGAATGCCTGTTTCCCTTCGGTAAGGACAGCAGCTTTATGGTCACGGTGAACACCGGTTTTTATATTCTTTCGGGAAAAAAGATCACTCCTTTCCATTTTAGCGGGCTGGACCCTTTTGTCAATGAGCGGGTGTTGACTGCGATTTCGGTCAGCAATGACTGGCTGGCTATCGGAACTAACCTGGATGGAACCTATATCGTGAACAAAAAGGGGGAAATCATCCAAAACCTTTCCCGGAAGGAAGGGCTGCAGAACAATAATATCCTGCATCTTTTCCTGGACAAGAACAAGAATCTCTGGCTGGGTCTCGATAACGGGATCGATTTTATCGCCTATAGCAATGCCATCAAGCATATTTACCCTGAAAAGCTGAATGAAGGGCTAGGTTATATTGCCTACATCTATGATAAGGAGCTCTTTGTGGGAACTTCAAACGGGTTGTACAGTCTTCCGGCGGAAGAAAGGGAAGACCTGAGCTTTCTGCGGGGGGAATTCAAATCTATCCCGGACACAAAAGGTTCGACCTGGGGTTTGTCGGAGGTGAACGGCAGCCTCCTGCTGGGGCATCATGACGGCGCCTTCCGGATCAAAAATGACCGGCTGATTATGATCAATACGGGTCCTGCCTATTTTGCTTTCCTGCCCTTTTCCAATGTACTGCCTTCCTCGCTGATCCTGGGGGGCAACGATAAGGGGATCGATCTGATCCGTTATGACAATAATCGCTTTACATCCCTGGGCAATATCCCCGGGTTCATGGCCAATTCCCAGTTCATGGCCATCGACAACAACAATACGGTCTGGGTAGGCCATCCTTACCGGGGGGTTTACAAACTGGACCTGAATGACACGGCGCATATCCAGGTTAAATTATACACCGGGAAGAACGGTCTGCCCTCCTACCTGAAGAATCACCTGTTCAAGATAAAGAACCATATTGTGGTAGCGACGGAAAAGGGCGTCTACGAATACAACGCGCAGGCGGACTCCTTCGAAATATCTGCCTATTTCAAACCTTTCTTCGGGGAAATGAACATCCGGTACCTGAGAGAAGATGGAGCGGGAAATATCTGGTTCATAGAGGATAACAGCGTGGGGGTCGTAGACCTTTCGGGACCACAGCCGGAGACCATTTATTTCCCCGAGCTGAGCGGCAAGCTGGTTGCCGATTATGAACTCATTTACCCTTATGACAAGTACAATGTCTTCGTGGGGGCCGAAAAAGGGTTTTATCATATCAATTATGAACAGTACAAGCAGAACCGGTATCCGATAGAGGCGGGGATCCGGGCGGTCCGGGCGTTTGGGAAAACGGACAGTCTTTTGTTCGGGGGGTATTTCGGGGAAGTGGGAGATAGCCTGGACCAACCGGCCGCGGCGGTGTACAACATCCCGTTCAAATGGAATTCCCTGCATTTCGAATATACTTCGCCGATGTACGCTGCGCAGAGCAGTATCCTGTACAGCTATAATCTGAAAGGGTTCGACAAGGACTGGTCGGCCTGGTCGAAAAAAACGGAGAAAGAATATACCAATTTGCCCGCCGGCATCTATACCTTCCAGATCAAGGCCAAAAGCAACCTGGGGAGCGAGTCTGCGATCACCGAATATTCCTTTATCATCCTGCCGCCCTGGTATCAGACCGGTTGGGCTTACCTGCTGTATACGTTGTTGTTTTCCGCCCTGGTTTATTTGCTGTATTACTGGCAACGGCGGATATTCCGGCAGCAGCATCAGCGACATGAGGAGGAGCGGAAGCGGCTGCAATACCTGCACCAGCTGGAGATGGAAAAGTCGGAGAAGGAGATCGTGAACCTGAAGAATGAGAAGCTGGAGGCGGAGATCGAGCACAAGAATACGGAGCTCGCTTCGGCCGCCATGCACCTGGTGCAGAAGGGAGAATTGCTGAGCAATATCCGGGAGGAACTGCTCCGGATGAAAAAAGGGGTGAATGGGGATGGCTCGTCAGAGGAGTTCAAAAAAATGTTGCGGATATTAGGCGAGGAGAATAAGATGGACAAGGACTGGGAACAGTTTGCCGTTCACTTCGACAAGGTCCACAGCGATTTCCTGCAGATCCTGAAGGCCGCCTACCCTGTGCTCAGCTCTCACGAGCTAAAGCTTTGCGCCTATCTGCGGATGAACCTTTCCAGTAAAGAGATCGCACAACTGGAGAATATCTCCGTACGGGGGGTAGAGATCAGCCGTTACCGGTTAAGGAAGAAGCTGAAAATCCCGACGGAGATCAATTTATTTGATTTCCTGATGGAACTGCATTCCAGGGGCAAAGAAAGACCGGGCGCTAATTCCCATTAAGTTGTTGAGCGCCCGGCCGGAAAATTTATACCAGGTTCGCCTTGATATAAGTGATGCTCTCGGTGATGGCGTCGAAAGGGGAACCCGGCGTTCTGTCCTGTTCGACGAACCAATATTGTAAGCCGGCCGTTTGGGCGGACATAAAGATCTTTTTGAAGTCGATGCTGCCGGTGCCGACGGCCGCGGTATCATAAGGGGCCGTTTTCGCCACGTCTTTCAGATGCCAGAGCGGGAAGCGTCCCGGATGTTTGTGGAAGATCGTCACCGGATCGTGACCGGCTTTGGTAGCCCAAAACAGATCCAGTTCGAATTTCACCAGGCTGGGGTCCGAATGCTGCAGCAGCACCTGGTAAGGCAGGATGGCGCCATATTTCGGATCGAATTCGAAATCATGGTTATGGTAGCAGAACTGGATGCCGGCAGCTTTACATTTTTCCCCTGCTGTGTTGAAATCCTCTGCCATCAGCTTATAGTGGTCGAGGTTCAGGCGCTCGTTGGGAGACAGCCAGGCGCAAACCATGTATTTGATGCCGACGGCATGGGCATCTTCCACGGTTTTGTCCCAGTCGTGCAGGATCGTCCCATTAAAAAGACCATCGGTCAGCGCGGGAGCGCCCGCACCATCTTCGCCATAGCGGTAATGGCAGCTACGCATGATCAAGCCGTTGTTCTTCAGCACCCCGGCAAAAGTTTGCGGGTCCATGCCATAGAATTTTTCCGTTCCCGTATAGGTGGCCCCTTCGACGGAGTTATAACCGATCTGGGCAACCTTTGCCAGGGTGCCGCCAGGATCTTTGGCCATGGCGTCACGGACGGTATATAATTGCAGGCCCAGAGCACTGGTGTCTCTGTTGGGTCTTGTGAAAGAGGAGAGACCCGGAGCTGCCAGGATTCCCGCGGAATAAATTGATGAGGTTTTGAGAAATGATCTTCTGGTGTGCATGTCGTTATGTTTATATGGAACAATTCGTTACATGGGTTAAATTTACATTGATGGGTCCCTCCACCCTATTCGGGCACTACATCAAAACTACATCACCCCCCTGAAAGTACCGATTCAGCGGCAATTTAAGGTTGCAAAATTGTAACTTCCATAAAATATGCCATATGAAGTTGTGCTCCTTCCTAGCTGCGTCCATCCTACTGCTATTATTTTGCACTGGTTATAAAAAGCCGGCAGGTGATCATCCTACCTTGGCGATCGGCGCCGCGGCCCCGGATTTTTCTTTACCAGGTGTAGATGGAAAGACCTATACCCTTGCCTCGTTCAAAAATGCCCGCCTATTGGTGATCGTTTTCACTTGCAACCACTGTCCCACTGCCCAGGCATACGAAGATCGTATCATCCGGCTGACCGCGGACTATAAAGATAAGGGTGTGGCTGTTGTGGCCATCATGCCTAATGACCCTACATCCATCCAGCTCAGCGAATTGGGTTACACGGATATGGGGGATAGCTTCGACGAGATGAAGCGCCGGGCGGCTGAAAAACATTACAATTTTCCCTATCTGTTTGACGGAACAACGGAGACTGCCGCCCATGCATACGGACCGATAGCCACACCCCATGTCTTTATTTTTGACCAGGACCGGAAGCTGCGCTATAGCGGTCGAGTGGATGATGTGGAAAAGCCCTCTAAAACACCGCATGTCCGGGATGCCCGCAACGCCATCGACCAGCTGTTGGCAGGACAGCCGGTCACCGAGCCAACGACCAAGGTATTCGGCTGCTCGATCAAATGGGCTGAAAAGAGCGACTGGATTGAAAAGGCAAAAGCGGAATGGGCCAGAGAACCCGTGACGCTGGATACGATCACTGCCGATGGCATCAGAGACCTGGTAAAAAACAATACGGAAAAACTGCGCGTGATTGATGTCTGGGCGACCTGGTGCGGCCCCTGTGTAGTCGAATTCCCCGACTTTATCGATATTAACCGCATGTACCGGCGCAGAGACTTTGAGTTCATCAGCATCAGCGCCGACGAGCCGGCCAAAAAGGATAAGGCGTTGAAATTCCTCCAGCAAACGCAAGCCTCTACTAAGAACTATATCTTTAATGTCGACGATAAGTACCAGCTGATCGAGGCAATCGATCCGAAATGGCAGGGCGCCCTTCCGTATACGATGGTGATCGAGCCGGGCGGGAAGGTGATCTATGCAAAGGAAGGACCTATCGATCCCTCAGCATTGAAAACACTGATCGTCGATGATCCGACGATCGGGCGATATTATTGATTAGCCGCTTCCTCAGAATCTGTCTCTTCCAGTGCGTCACCACTTTTGCCGCGGCGTACCTTTACTTCCGGTTTGTCTTCCGTGCCGATGACCGTCACGGGAATACCGATGATGCCGAAGGGTGGCAGGCCGACGCGGACATGCAGGTTAAGCCGGCCGTCGAAGCTGGTCTGGCCTTCAATCCGCAGCTTGAAGGCGGAGACTTTCATGCGGGTGCGTTGGATCGTGATAATATTATTAGCGATAGTCGATTTTATTTCCACTTTGGACAGATCCGGGTCGTTGACGTCTTTATTCGTCTGCTTGCTGACTTCGCCAAACATCCGCATGCCTTTTACTTTGACTTTGCTGAGCGACAGGGTGCCCTTGCCCTTCAGAGAAGGATAGATGGGGTGCATATTGCCATCGAGCCGACCGGACAGCTGGTAGTCGAGGGAGATGATGCCCTGGGCTTTTGCGGCTGAGCTGGCCATGTCGTGGAATAGTTTCACTTCGGTATAGGCGCGGTGCACATCGAAGTCTTTCGCCTGCAGGTGGTAGTCGAAGGAGGCGCTTTGGGGGCTTTGACTGTGATAAGAGGCGTTCATTTCTATAGGTGCGCCGACGAGAACAAAAGTGGTGGTGTCAAGGTGCACGGTGCCACTGTCTATGCTGACGCCGCCGCTGAAGCTGTCGATGTCGAGACCGTTATATTCTATTTTTTTGATATCGGCATGGAAGCCGACGGCGAGGTCGGCGGGGACGATGATCACGCCGGTTGGGGCTCCGGCGGCCGGGCGCGCGGAGGGTGCGGCCGATGCGGGAGTTGCCGGGCCCGCGAAGGCCATCAGCTGATCCACCAGTACATAATCGCTTTTGAGATCGAAATTCCCGTGAAGCGGCTCTCCTTTTTTCGTCATATAGCCGATCACGTCGGACAGCCAGCCATTGAGGGTAAAACGGCTTTTCCCGTAGCTGGCGTTGAAGGCGTCGAACCACATCTTATCCTGGTCGAAGCGGAAGAGGCCCGTATGGATGCGGAAAGGTAGCGGGAATAGCTCAGCGCTCACCTGCAGTTCTTTCATCCTGAGGGTCCCTTCGTTGAACAGCCGGTCATAATGCCCGGCAGTCGCATCGCTTTCCTGGCCGCGGAGCGAGAGGTGTGTCTCTATCAGTCCTGTAACCTGATAGTCTTTCAGGCCGAATACCCTGGCGATCTTTCCGATGTCCAGTGTTCCCCGGGACATAATATTATAGCGCAGGTTACTGGGATTCTTCAGGTCCGCCCGGACGGTAAAAGGCTGTCCTTCGAAGAGGAAGGAGACGGGGGTCAGCGCTACATCGATATCCTTCATCGAGCCGTCGGTATTGGTGACCCGGGCGCTAACCTGGATATTTTCCAAAGGGTCGGGGTAGTATTTCGTTTTTACACTGCCATTTTTCAACTGCAGATCGGCCTGGGTTATAGGGAATTCATGTTTTGACGGCAGATAATTCCCCCTTGTCCGGACATGCACGGAGAGGTCTCCAGCCAGGTCCATACTATCCAGCGGATATACTTTTTTGATATCGGAGAGATGAAAGATAGTCTCCAGACCGGCATCGATCGACAGGCTGCCGGCATTACCCAGGCGGAAAAACCCTTTGATATAGCTGCTGAGGACGTTGACATTGATATTGTCAATGGTCAAATGGGTATTTTTGTAATCGTTGTCGGCACAGCCGGCGTCGAGGTCGAAGCTGATATTCCTGACGGCCTCAGGCTTGGAGGCATATTTAAAGTACCCGTTGTGCAGCGAGGACGTCAATGTAAAATGCGGGATACTCGACACGACGGTATCGAGAATGGTCTTTCGTAAGGTTGTCTTTTTGATGACGCGGGTAGCATATTGTCCCTCCGCCTGCAGCTGAAGATTAAAGGATCCCTTCAGATCGATAGGTGCAATTCCAAAAGCATTATCGAATTTCTCCAGGTCGAGGGCCGAACGGACTTTTGCCGAGATATATGGCGCTTTCAGTCCCTTTGAATTAATGACAGCGCTGAAATAATCCTTGTCGAGGTTAAAAAAAACAGAATCGATATTGATCTGCAGGCTATCGGGGTTCAGGCCGGACATGCGGGATTGGAAATTGAGGAACAAATGGCTGACCGGAACCGGCGCTTTGTTATTGGAGATATAGCCGTTGCGGATCTTCATATTGAAGTTCAGATCGGGCATAGTATTAGTGGAAGCGATATATTTTCCCGTCAGAGAAGCATCGACATCCCCCGAGCCTTTTACCTCTGTTTTACTCAGCCAGTTGACCATATCCGGCGGCAACGCAGAAAACATGTCGTGCAGGCTCGAATCGGTAGACCGCAATTTGAAATCCATATCATACCCGTCTTTCAGGAAAGAGAGCCGGCCGATGAATTCGACGGGCAGCTGATTGATCAGCAGGTTGTTCTTTTCGAAGCTGAAGGCCAGTGAATTCGTATTGATCTGTGTGATCAGGTCGGCATTGAGCTTCTTCGACACGAAATAAGCCATCTTATCATAATAGAAATCGATGGAGTCGACCTGCATGTGGGTGTTGAGGTCGAAGACGTCCTTGCTAAGGTCTCCGCTGCCCTGGTAATTGAACCCCCGGGCATTGATCAGCATGGGAAGAGACTGGTCGTTATAGACTATCCTGCTGTTTTCAATAATGATCTGCTGGATCTTCAGCGAAGCGCCGGCGGAATCCGCGGGTTGAGCCGGGGCGTTGGTTTTCTTACTGACATAGATATTATAATTAGCATGCCCCGTACTATCCGCCTGGACATTAATATAGGCGTCCGTCAGAAAGATCTTATCGATGTCGACTTCGGAAAAGATGCTGCTGAGGTCTACGCCGAGGGAGATCTCGCGGGCATCGATCAACTCCTGGTCCTGAAAGGGCGCCGAGCCTTTCAGCCTGACGTCATACAACGTCAGGGTCAGGGCAGGAAAATGGCGGAAGAAAGAGAGACGCGCCGAGGAAAAAGTAAGCTCGGTGCGAATACTGTGACGGGCCCATTGCCGGATTTTTGAAGACACGAACCCGGGGAACAGGTAAGGTAACAGGAACAGCAGCAGGATGATACTGCCGATGCTGATGCCCGTGATCTTCAGGATCCGGAAAAGTATACGTGGCATGCCCGGTTTCATGCAGGCAAAAATAGCACCCTTATCCCACGAAAAAGGTTCCCGGAATTTTATTTTATTAAAAAAATTACCAATATCTTTTGCAGGCTTATGAGGTTATCTGACATTATACTATTATTTCGCCAGGCGCTGTCCGGAGAGAACCGTGACTATACGACCGGCAGTATTCGCAGAGCAGTATTCCTTCTATCTATCCCGATGATCCTCGAAATGTGCATGGAATCCGTCTTTGCCATTGTCGATATCTTTTTTGTCGGACGGATCGGCCGGGAGGCGGTGGCCACAGTAGGCCTGACCGAGTCGGTCCTTACGCTGGTCTATTCCGTGGCCATCGGCCTGAGCATGGCGGCCACCGCTATGGTAGCCCGCCGGATCGGGGAAAAGCAACCGGAGGCTGCGGCACAGGCTGCTGTGCAATCCATACTGATCTCGATCGCCGTGGCCCTGGTGACGAGCCTGACGGGTGCCTTCTTTGCCCCATTCATCCTGCAAGGGATGGGGGCGTCCCCACATACTGTTGCTGTCGGGGCAATTTATACCCGCATTGAATTCGGCGGCAGCATTGTTATCGTGCTGTTGTTCCTGATCAATGGTATCTTTCGCGGGGCAGGGAATGCCGCGATGGCGATGTGGTCGCTGTGGATCGCCAATGGTTGTAATATCATCCTGTGCCCCATCCTGATACATTTCTACGGACTGAAGGGGGCCGCTATCGCCACGACAGTCGGCCGGGGGGTGGGTGTCTGCTTCCAGTTGTATCATTTGTTCCGGGGCAGCGGTCTCATCCGTATTGCCCGCCGCTATTTCCGGCCGGACTGGGCGATCATCAAAGGCCTGCTAAAGGTTGCCTGGACCGGCACTATGCAATTCCTGATCAATTCCGCCAGCTGGATCGTCATGGCGAGGCTGGTGGCGGGCTTCGGGGATACAGCCATTGCCGGCTACCAGGTGGCGATCCGCATCCTGATCTTCTTCCTTTTGCCTGCCTGGGGCATGAGCAATGCCGCCGCCACCCTGGTAGGACAGAACCTCGGGGCTGCGCAGCCGGAAAGGGCTGTCCGGTCAGTGAGGACTGTAGCGGTGTACAATGCCATATTCATGGCAGTCGTCACCCTGATTTTCCTGGTTGGCGCAGGGCCTGTGGTAACCTTTCTCAATAAAGATCCGCAAGTAGTGGGGGTAGCTACGCATGCACTGCATATCATCACCCTGGGGTATGTGTTTTATGGGGTGGGAATGGTGCTGACCAGCAGCTTCAATGGAGCAGGAGATACCCGAACACCGACCATTATCAACCTTTTCTGCTTCTGGGCGTTTCAGATACCACTGGCCTATGTGTTGGCTATTACCCTGGGATTCGGCCCTACAGGAGTATTCACGGCCATTGTGCTCACGGAATCGAGCCTTACAGTGGTTAGTTGGCTGATTTTCAGGCAAGGACGATGGAAAAAGGTCAAAATCTAGGACAAAATGCCTTATTGAAAGGATTAAAACCCTGTTAAATGCTAAAAGTTTCCATAAAAGATTCTTGCACAACTAGAAAATAGATAATATTTTAGCCTCCCTACCGTTTAATACCCGGGCCGAAGGGTTGATAAATAATAACCCTTACCGGCTTGACTGTTAACAAATTGGCTGGAAAAGGAGCTCAAGGCTCCCGGAAGGCATCTGATTAAAAACCTTTGAAACATGCGTCGTAGGTATTTGAAACCGCTGGTCTGGTGTGTCTGGATCGCATTATTTCTTCCGGTAAAAGTGCTGAAAGCAGGGGGTCCTGCTGCTAAGAGTCACTCATCCGCGAAAGCTGCTGCTTTTGCCGAGGAAGTATCGAATCTGTATGATCAGTTCGATCTGCAGGAAGTGGGGCTGACCAAAAAGGCCTTTCAGTATGCCCTTAAAGGATACAATTACTTATTGGACCATCATTGGCTGAATAATCCCAATATATTATCGATCTGTGATCTGAGCCAGTCGTCCCGCAACAAGCGGTTGTACATACTGGACATGGAAGAGAAGAAGGTATTGGTCAATACTTATGTGGCGCATGGACATAATTCGGGCGGGGAGTTTGCCCGGACATTCTCTAACAATTCTTCTTCTCATAAGAGCAGCC
>Ga0302326_10023453_pt1 | contig 12576 bp, 10 predicted proteins | sample Palsa_T0_3_FD_202264 | JGI IMG/M metagenome (GOLD analysis project Ga0302326, IMG submission 202264) | Peat permafrost microbial communities from Stordalen Mire near Abisko, Sweden - Palsa_T0_3 | ecosystem: Environmental > Terrestrial > Soil > Palsa > Peat permafrost | place: Sweden: Abisko... | reverse complement strand
TCCTTGAAGTTTGCTTCGAGTTGCGCCTGGCTCTCTGGTGTACTTCTGCCTGCTACGAACAACAGCGGGATGGTCATTAACTCTGGATGCACGTCCCCTGATTGCTGAACAAGTCCAGGGAAGTACCGCATGCTTCCGTCTAGCGCGACGAGCGCGTCGATGCGGCTATCCCTTGCTGCTGCAAAGAGGTTCGCGAGTCCGCCCCAACTGAATCCCACAACTGCGACTGCGGCTGGATCGACATCCGGCAGAGTTCCGGCCCAGCCCACAAGGAAAGAGATATCTTGCGCCTGCGCATTAAGTCCGGTCAGACCGTGCGTTCCTTCGCGATCTACACCCATGCCTGGACTAGCCACCACAACGTAACCATAGCTCGCCAGAAACTCGCATAAGTCAAGATTCTCCCATGCGAAAGCGGAAAAGCTTGGAGCATAGATAACCAGTGGAAAGCGACCTTTGACGGGTTTCGCATCGCGCACTGCTAGTGTCTTGTCCTGCTCTGGGTGAGGTATACCTTCAATGAACCACTCATCTAGTCCCGCTGTAACACTTGGTGTGTCGAAACTCGTTTCTGTGTGTCGGAGGACGAGGTAGTCCGCAACAGACATGCGTTCCTGGTTAGTTGCTTCTGCTGGAAACCAGATTAATGTCTGCAGAGGGCGGTCGAGTCCGCCTGTCGTCGCTCTCCCGAGATCATCAATCTTCTGGCGAAAGGGTCTGGAGTGATCGTATTGGTCCACTACTCGGAAGCCAACGGGGTATGGACCGGGCTGCGTTTTCATCGAGAACGCTTCCCGCTGCTGAGCGCGAGCGCCAAGAGACAGGCAAGAAAAGACCAACAGCAAGGTAGACCAACGCATATGCCTCCAGAGCTTCCAAGGGTAAGATCATCCGCTTGATCCTCGTCACCGTATACGCAGCGATTCGGTCGTCTGTTCCCAAAACTTTTCTGGATTTTTGTTTTCGTACCGACAAGTCGGCTTGTCGGACCCCGGGGCCCCCTGACGGGAACGGCGTTTATCAGGATCGATACGGTAAGCAGACCTTTGCGATGCGCGTGGAGGGAACAGATCATGAGTCCGTGCCCTCGTCGTGGGCAAGTTTGAGCCGTGAGCGGTTCGTCACGATCTCGACGACGGCAACGACTCCAAGCAGAACGGCTAAGACGGTGTCGAAAGGGGTTTCATTTCTGCCGCTTGCTGTAAGCCACCAGTTGGACAGATTGTGTCGGAGTCCGAGACCTACGGTTTCAAGCACGACGATACCTAAGAGGAACGCCAAATGACGGCGGATAAGTGTCGGGAATTGGCTCTGCACAATTGGACAGGAGTATAGATATGGCGGATTGTTGCCCCGGTTCTTGCTAAACGTGTAGAGGATCACTGCGGCGGTCTCGCCGACTACACTAGCGGCCTGAATTCTGAAGGAGTGTTCTTGCAGCAAAATTGCGACGCTCCCAAAGATCATCGTCAGGAAGCAGGTGGTAAGGACAGCAGCGCGAGAGCCCCATAAGTGGTAGGGCTGGCTGCATGGATCGGATATAAGGCTTTTAGTCGCCATTTCGAGACGAGCGTATCACGGAAGTTATGAATTGAATCGCATGCGATTAGGGAGACAGGATGACTACCGATAAGTCAGCTTGTCGGAAGCTATCCGTCACTGGCGTGAAGCGTTTCCCATTACTTATTCCAAGTGAAATGGGATGGAACTCGCCGACGCCGTGCTCTTCCTCACCGGTCGCGAAGAGTAAAATTGCGGCGGAGGCATGGAGGAGCCATGACGCACGCAAAGGCGCTTGCGGGTTGTCTCTTTGCAGTGTCAGCGGCCATTGTGCAAGCACAATCCTTTGCTACGATCGGCGTGAAAGCCGCCCGGTCGAACAGTCTGGAAAGCAGGCGTCTCAGGGTGCTTCCCAGTGGAGACTTGATCGCAACCTCGATAAATGCAATCGGGCTCATCGAATTTGGATACGAGGTTCCAGCCAATCCATCGGAGCGACTTGCCGCTTTGCCGGACTGGGTCTACAGCCAGAGATATGACATTGAGGCGAAGGCGCCTTCTGGTGCGAGGCGAATAAGTCCTTCGGACGCGATCAACGGGGACGTAGTCAGGAAGATGTTTCTACGGGTGCTTGAGGAGCGCTTCCACCTGGTAATCCGAGCTGAGAAAAAGACGATGCCGGCATATGCCATGGTCATCGCTCCCGGGGGGGCAAAGCTCAAGCGCTCTGGTGCAGCAGATTGCATATACGACACGGCGCCGACCGACGGCTGTCCTACCTTCGCGGTAGCTTTTGGCCACCCTTTGAATGGCCACGCGGTGACGGCCGACGATCTTGCTCACTATATCGAAAACTGGACGGATCTTCCCGTTGTCAATAAGACCTCCCTCGAGGGCTTCTTCACGACGAGCAGTCCAGGTTGGCTACCAATGAAACTTCCTCCACCTCCGCCGAATGGCGCAGCGAACGCAGACTTCACGCATCTGGAGAGCATTGACGCTGCGCTTAAAAGTTTAGGCCTGAGGCTTCGCAAGGAAGACGCTTGGTTACCGGTGTTCACCGTGGAAAGGATCGAGAAACCATCCCTGGACCAGTAACAAAAACCCGGCGTCCGGGTGGTCAACGACGCAGTGATCGCACCGTTCATCGCTTTCAACAAATGCGTTTCATCGCCGTCGAAAAATGGGTTGATCGTTGAGTAGCGGTTGGCGTTCTACTTGCGATTGAAGAGCAGAGAATTTGCCTGGTCGATGCTGGTGAGTTGGACCTCCGCAACGTTGACGTGGGCGGGGCGGGTGGCGGCCCAGACGATGGCGTCGGCGACGTCGGCTGGGGTGAGCGGCGTTAATCCTGAATAGACTTTGGCGGCGCGGTCCTTGTCGCCGTGGAAGCGGACCTCGCTGAATTCTGTTTGAACCATGCCGGGGTCGACGGACGTGACGCGAATCGGCGTACCTAATACATCCTGCCGCAGGCCTTCGCTGAGGACGCGCTCGGCGGCTTTGCTGGCGCAGTAGACCGCTCCTTTGGGATAGGTGACGTGGCCGGCGGTGGAGCCGAGGCTGATGACGTGGCCGCGGCCGCGGGCGATCATGCCGGGGACGACGGCGCGGGTGACGTAGAGCATCCCCTTGACGTTGGTGTCGATCATTTCCTCCCAGTCGTCGATGTTCCCGTCTTGTAGCGAATCGAGGCCGCGGCTCAGTCCCGCGTTGTTGACGAGGACGGCGATGTCTCTCCATTCGGCGGGCAGGGTGGTGAGAGATTTTTCGACGGCGGCGCGATCGCGGATGTCGAGTTCGAGGGTGTGGACGTCGAGGGCGCCGGCGGCGAGCAGTTGCGGCTTGAGTTCTTCGAGCTTGTCTTGGCGGCGTGCGGCCAGAAGCAGGCGGGGCTGATGGGCGGCGAAGGCGCGGGCGGTGGCCTCTCCGATGCCGGAGCTGGCGCCGGTGATGAAGACGATGCAGTTGCGGAGGGAGGGGTCGGGCATGGCGTTGTTAGTTTAGGGCATGCGGGTTGGCAGCGACTAGGCACCAGGGACCAGGCACCAGGGACCAGAGGGCAACGGCAGAGGCGGGATCAAAAGCGCTTCGCTTTACAAAACCGCGCCTTCGGCAGAGAGGAAGCGCTTCGCGATGATTGAGTGTGGAGGCTGAAGCCTCTACCTACCTGCAGGCGACGGCAAGGACAATGCGAAAGAAGATGCAGGTTTCTCCGCTGCGTGTTCCCGTTGGGCGGAAACACTTCAGTCGAAATGACACTTCACTTTTTGAGATGACGAAGGCGAAGGGTTCTTGGTCGAAAGGCGCCTCAAGATGACGGCCATTTTCTCGCGTGAGGCGGATCGACGTCCGTTGAGTCGCATCTCCTGAGAATGTGCGATTACGGAGTTGGCGTGATTAATTTGTGGGCGATGGCGAAGAGGGCTAATTCCAAGCGGGTGGAGACGCCGGTCTTGTCGAAGATGTTGGACAGGTGGCGCTTGACGGTTTCTTCGCTGATGTTGAACTGACGGGCGATGTCACGGTTGCTGCAGCCTTCGACAATGCAGCCGACGACTTCGAGTTCGCGCGGGGTGAGGCCGAAGGTTTTGCGGGCCGGGCCCTTGGCCTGCTCCATGAGGTCATGCAGGGCGGCGACGAGGTTGACGACGCGGGCGCCGCCGATCCAGTAATCGCCTGAGGCGACGGTGGTGATGGCCTGGCTGAGGTGCTGGGCGACGGCGTCCTTGAGGACGATGCCGCGGGCGCCGATGTGGAGGGCCTCGATGATCTGCTGGGTGGTGATGGCGCTGGTCAGCAGAATAATTTTGACGCCGGGGGAGCGGGTCATGATGGCGCGCATGGCTTCGAGGCCGGGGAGGCGCGGCATGGCGAGGTCGAGCAGGAGGATGTCGGGCTCGAGCTCGAGGGTGAGGGTGATGGCTTCGTCGCCGTCATTGGCTTCGCCGACAATTTCGAGGCCTTCGTAGGAGAGCATTTGCCGGACGCCGATGAGGACGACCGGATGGTCATCGGCCAGGATGACGCGAAGCGGCGAAGATTTTCCAGGAGCATTGGGCATGGGATCAGCTTTCAGTCAGTGCGACGTGGGTTGGGAGAGCATCTGGGAGTGAATCCGGCGGAACGAAGGCGGGCATGGTCTGCAGGCGGAGCTGAACGGCTGACTGGGCGCGCTCCACATCCTGCCGGAGGTACGCGAGATTTTCGAGGCCGTGTTGCAGGATGGTGGCGGAGGTGAGCTGCTCCATGACGACGGCGCGCTGGACGACGCGGGTGAGTCCGAGCATGGCGCTGGATCCTTTGAGGGCGTGGAGCGAGTGCTGAAATTTTTCCGCGTTGCAGGCGATGGCGGCTTCGGCGATGGATTGCAGGCGCTGTTCGGCGTCAAAAAAATAAGTTGAGTAGAGCGAGGCCAGCGCGCGCGAGGGCAGCATGGCTGCGAAGCGGTTGAAGATGGTCTCGTTGAGAGCTGGAGCGGCGCGTTTGGAGCGGCTGGCGGAAACTTTGGCGGCTGCGGCGGCTGTATCTTTGCAGGCGCAGAGACTGCGTTCGAGACTGGCGGATCGCAGAGGCTTGGGCAGGAAGGCGTCGAGTGCTGCGAGGGCGTCGTCCGACGGCTGGGAGGCGCTCATGCCGACGATGCGGAGATCTGAAACGGCGGCGCGGAGTGCAGCGATGAGGGCGGTGGGCTCGCTGTCGGGAATGTGGAGGTCCATCAGAACGGTGACTGGTTCTGAAGTCTTGCGCTGGGCGAGCCATTCCATTGCAGTGGAGGCGTTCGTGAAAGGATGCGCAAGCAGGCCGGCGGCCTGGAGCAGCAGTCCTGTCAGCTCCAACTGAATGTGATCGTCGTCGAGGACGAGGATCGACCGGAATTTACAAACTTCGCACACAAGGCACTCCCCGAAAACGAAACCGGGCCTGGAAGAGTTACAAAGAGCACTACAGCTACCCTATTCTGTGTATTGAGAGGCGCAGTACACACTGGTAGGGCAATCCCTATTTAACACGGTTGCAGGCAGAGAGTGAAGAAAGTTATTGAGGATGACATTGCCGGACTGGGTGCGCGGCGGAAATTGCCGGAAGGGGAGCCAACTCGACGGGATGACAGATAAAGTGAGATGGCTCGCGGGTCGCGGAGTCTGCAGGGCGCTAGCGATCGTTGCAGTGCATCTGATCGGCGCGGGCGCGGGGGGCGCGCAGCAGGTTGCGTCGCCAGGAACGATTGAGCGCGATGTGACGGTGCCTGCGCTGACTGCTCCGCGGGAGGCTTGCGCGGTTCTGGACGGAGCGGCGGCGGCGTATTCGGGGCGCGGGGTCGGCGAGATGACGCTGTGGTCGGGGCGGCGGCCGGTGGCGTTCAGCGTGACGGTGAATTCGCCGCAGGAGAGTGGCGGGGAGCCGGCGACCGTCGTAAATTTTCGCGGGAAAAGTTCTGCAGCTGGAGACTGGTCGCTCCCGGGCAGCACGGAATTTGATCTATATATGCCGCATCGCAGTTACAGTTCGGTGCGTTTGGAGTTTGCGCGGCATGATTTGGCGACGACGGCGACGGTATCGGCGGGCGGAAATCCGGTGGGGCAGTTTGTGTTGTTTGATTTGACTGGCAACAAGCTGGCGGCGAATACGACGCTGCATGTCGGCGAGCGAGCGGACCCGGTGCTGCATGTTCGGCTGGATAAGGCGATGTCTCGCGGAGAGTTATTTGGCGTGTGGGTGCCGCCGTCGCGCTCAGAGGCGACGGTGTTCACGACGATAGCGAGTTCGGCGGCACAGACGCAGACGGCAGAGCGCAGTGGCGATCAGAGCGCGGCGCAGGGGACGGCGAGTGTGGCGGAGTTCGTCGTGCCGGAGGGAGTGCCGGTTGAGCGCGTGGTGGTCGATGTCTCTCCGGACGCAGGAGATTTTCACCGGACGGTTCTGGTTCATGCGAGTGAAGTGAATGCTGCTGGCACGTCTGGAAGTACTCCTGCGCAGGTGACGGGGACGATCCAGCGGCTGCGCGCCGTCCGCGATAACTTGCCGTTGCAGGTCGATGACCGCGCCGTCGACGCTGTGCTGCTGAACAATCAGCACTCGGCGATGCGCGTCACCGTGACGATCGAAAACGGTGTCGGGATGGCGCTGCCAATTAGCGATGTCCGGTTACAAATGCGGGAGCGCAAGATTTGCTTCCCCGCGTGGCCGGGAGCCGAGCGCTGGCGACTGTTTTATGGCGAGCCGACAGTCCGGTTTATCAGCCTCGGCGGTGGCCATCGCCGATCGCTGGTGCTGGCCAGTGATCCCGTGGTCGCGACACTGGGGCCGGAGCATGTCGCCGCTGAATTTCATCCACTTTCAGTTACAAATGAGGGAACGCCGTGGCGGCTGCTCGAAGCAAGCGTGGTGTTTCTTGTGCTGGTCTGCGTTTTTCTTGCGCTGTTTTTGCGGGCCGTGCGCATTCCCCACATCAAGCGCTAGCAGGGTTTGGAAACACTTCCCGCCAACGGCTCAGGCCTTTCGCCATGGCCATCCACCCGAGACATATGCCACAAGGAGAAATCCTTCCAATGCCATGACTCCAACGCCCCAGATATCCGATCTGGCGTGAAAAACTTTGGCAATCGCCAAATTTAGGAGCACCACGATCACAGTCCCGACCACAATGATGAGAAATATGCCCGGTGCCTTTGTGCGCCCCATGTCGTCCATGCTCTCACGCCTCGCGGAAGCCCCACAAGCGTACTTCGTGCCGACAAGCGCCATCGGCACTCAGGTCGCGGCCCGCAGCCCGACCTCAAGGGCGAGAGGCCGGCTCATTCAGGACATCGATGCGCTGAATGCATCCTCCGAAGTAGTGAATCCGTATCTCCAAACCCTCTCGAATAGGACCGTGGTGAAAAGGTTTGTTGTGAAAACACGGCGTGGCGTCGAGCGCGTTGTAAGAGAAATTTACCCCGTTCACTAGAAAGGACTCTGTTGCGGGGCCTGTGGTTGGAGCGCGATGGAAATCTTTGATTACCCCCTGCACAATTGCGCTTTTTCCGGACACATAGGCCGACCGCAGTTTGAAAAAGTCAGGGACAAAGATCACAAGCGATGTAAGGAGAATGAGTGAGGCCATTGAAGCCACAAAAACTCCTACAACAATGAACACTTTCCTATTATTGTGCAGCCTTATGAACATCAGTCCGATTATGAGAAAAGCAAGCGGCTGAATCATTCTTGCCCATGGAAAAGACCGGAAGCCCAACTCGAAAATTGTTTGATAGTTGTCGGCTGGCATGGATTGCCTAGTGTTTCTGACGGGATGAATTCTTAAGCGGGTTTGTAGATGAGGCCGATGACAATGCCCACAAGTATCCACTGGATGGAGTAGGCGATGCCTTGCACAGCTGTCAGCTTCCAGCCAATGTTGAGGTTGACGTAGTTGTGGATGACGAACGCGCAGAGGGCGAACAGCGCGATGAGTAGTCCGAAATGCAGGCCTTGAATTAGTCCGGAGCCGTCTTTGTACATCATCGCGTAAAGGATGGAGAGCGCGCAGATGCCGACGAACATCGCAGCCATACCGATGGGCATGACTTTCACAATGCTGTCGTGATCGCGGTAGATCGCGGGATATTTCGCGAATTCAGTTTTCATCGACGGCAGGAGAACAAAGGTCAGCCCTCCGAAGATGAAATACGCGGCGAAGGCGCCGAGCGCGGCCAGCAAGATGCGGGTGAAGTTCATGACACGCTCCCCAGAAATTTCAGTGCGACGGGCCAGCTATCCCGCTGCGACCGAATCATATCTCAGCGGATGGATTGTTCCACTTCATGCAGCCAGTCTGGTGGCTTGAGGATTTCGCGGGGTTTGGGGCCGTCGGCCGGGCCTACGATGCCGTCGCGTTCCATCATGTCGATGAGGTGGGCGGCGCGGCCGTAGCCGATTCTCAGGCGGCGTTGCAGTAGCGATGTCGAGGCTTTGCCGAATTCCAGGACCAGGCGGACTGCGTCTTCGAAGACTTCATCCTGGGCGCTATCGTCTTCGCCGGCGTCGCCTTCGCCGCGGCTGCGATCGCCGGATGGAGCTTCGAGGAAACCCTGGACGTATTCCGCGGTGCCTTGTTCCTTCCAGAAATCTACGACGGCGCCGATTTCTTTTTCTGTAACAAAAGGTGCGTGAATACGCTGCAGCCGCGAAGTCCCTGGCGGGAGGAAGAGCATGTCGCCGCGGCCGAGCAGGGATTCGGCGCCGTTCGAGTCGAGGATGGTGCGGGAGTCTACCTTGGTCGACAGGCGGAAGGACATGCGGCTGGGAACGTTGGCTTTGATGAGGCCGGTGATGACGTCGACCGACGGGCGCTGGGTGGCGAGGATGAGGTGGATGCCGACGGCGCGGGCCATCTGCGCGAGGCGGGTGATGGATTCCTCGACGTTGGCCTTATCGAGCATCATCAGGTCGGCGAGCTCGTCGATGATGATGACGATGTAGGGCAGAGGCTCGTCGGGGGAGCCGTCGTCGAACAGGCTGGGCGTGTTGCCGTCGAACAATTTGTTGTACTGCTCGAGATTGCGGACGCTGCGCGAGGCCAACAGTTTGAGGCGGCGCTCCATTTCGCGGACGGCGTTGCGCAGGGCGTTGGCGGCCAGCTTGGGCTCGGTGATGATGGGGGTGAAGAGATGCGGGACTCCTTCGTACATGCCGAGTTCGACGCGCTTGGGGTCGACGAGAATGAGGCGGACCTGCGCGGGCGTGGCCTTGTAGAGCAGCGACATGATCATGGCGTTGATGGCGACGGATTTGCCGCTGCCGGTGGAGCCGGCGATGAGGACGTGCGGCATGGAGGCGAGGTCGGCGGTGACGATGCGGCCGTTGATGTCCTTGCCGAGAGCCATGGTGAGGCGCGAGCGGGAGTGGGCGAAGGGCTCGCTCTCGACGATGTCGCGGAGCCAGATGGTTTCGCGTTCGTGGTTGGGGACCTGGATGCCGACGGTGCTCTTGCCGGGCATGCGCTCGATGAGGATGCTTTCGGCCCGCATAGCGAGGCAGAGATCTTCGGCGAGGCCGGTGACGCGGGAATATTTGACGCCGGCTTCGGGCTTGAACTCGTAGGTGGTGACGATGGGACCGGGATTGATCTGCGTGATCTGCCCGGTGACATCGAACTCGGCGCATTTTTCGACGAGCACTTTGGCCTGCTCGCGGAGCTCGTCTTCGCGGACGGTGAGTGAGTCTTCGCTGCGATGGAGAAGAGTGCTCGGCGGCAGTTTGAAGCCGCTGAGCGATCTCGGCGTGACCGTGACGGTTTGTTGCGAGGCGTCGGCGCGGGTGCCGATGGAGAAAGATGCAGCCAATGCGCCGGTGGTAGCGGCTGCGGGCACGGCGGCGACTGGTTCCGGCGCGGGAGGCGGCGGGAGCAGTTGCGGGATGTCTTCCTGCACGGGCTCGGGCTTGCGGCGGACTGGGACCTGGGCGCGGGGCATGGAGTTCCACACGGAGCCGGGGCGCTCGACTGGCAGCGGCTCGTCGGGAAGCGGATCCTGCGCGGATTTTTTCGGCTGGGCGGCGAGGGGCTCGCCGGGGGCTGCGTTTTCTGCGATGCGGGCTGCGCGGAGTTGTGCCTTTTCCATTTCGCGGAGGTGCTTGTCGCGCTGGCGGCTGACTTCTTTCTGCTCGCGGGATTGGGCGCGGCGGGCGCGCCAGTTACGGATGCGATCTCCCCAGGCAAAGAGGAAGGCGAGGTGCACGGCGGCCCATTCGCGGGCGCGGGTGAATGAGAAGGCGGTCGTGAGGTAGAGCGAGATGGCGGCGAGGGACAGAGTCGCGATGGTGGCGCCGGTGAAATTCAGATAGTGGATGAGGAGGCCGGCGAGGAGGCGTCCGGTGATGCCTTCGATAGGGAGGGCGTGGCGGAGTTTGAGTGCTCCGGGAAGAAGCCCGAGCAGTGCGGGCACGGAGATAAACCAAAGTGCGGCGCCGAGCCACTTGGCCCACGGAGTTTTAATTTGCAGCGAGCGGATCCACTTCCAAGCGAGGGCGCCGAGCAGCACGGGGAAGCAGAAGACGGTGATGCCGCCGAGCTGCAGCAGCAGGTCGCTGGAGTGGGAGCCGAAGAGGCCGATCCAATTTTGCGGATGGGTGCTGGGGCTGGCGGCGGTGTTGAAGGAGGGGTCGCCGGGATGGTAGGAGACGAGGGCGAGCAGCAGGAGGAGGGCGCAGGCGAGCATCGCCATGCCGATGAGTTCGTTCAAACGGCGGCTGCGGGTCGGTTTGAGGACAGCGGTAAATGGATTCATAGACACGACTGCGACGTCACCGATAGATGAAGGCCGCGGGTCCTGCCAGAGCACTTTGATTGTGACAAAGGGCGGGAGTAGGGAGGGTGATTTTCTGTGCTGGTGAACCTGAAAGGCCAAGGGCGTGTGCGTGGCCGAAATCAGAGCAAAGACGGTTGCTTGATCTTCCAGCCGCGGATGAGGAGCCAGAGCATGAAGAGGATTTCGGCGAAGAAGGTGACGAAGATGAAGCCAAGATTTGCGTTGGGGAAGAAGTAGGGCTGGATGCCGTCGATGGTCCAGCCGAGTCCGTTGATGAAGAGGAGGACGCCCAAGATCCACGGGATGTAGCGGGAGCGAAAGATCAGGTAGCCGAGCAGCGCGAGGTGAATTCCGAAGAGGATGAGCGAGAGCGACCATCCGGTATGAAAGGCGTGGAGCTGCAGCCAGACCTGCGCTTGCAATTGCGCGGGGCCGAAGATGGTCAGGTAATACGGAGTGGTCAGGAGCTGATAGACGTTTACGAGGCTGAAGATGGCGGAGACCGCGATGCCGGCGTAGACCAGCTGGAAGATGGAAGCGAGCAAGGACAGGGATCTGTTGACGGGAGCGAGCAGGACGTAGAGCGCCCAGGCGAGGACGACGTCGCCGATGAAGCTGATGAGGTAGCAAAAAATTGCTGCAGCGAAAAGGTGAGGGTGAGCGGTGATGTTCTGCGCGGTTTGCTCGGCGTTGCTTGCGGCGACCAGCTTTGGGTAGATGGTGAACTCGGCGTAGCTGACGGGATTGAAGAGATAGGCGAAGCCGGCGACGAGTGCGGCCTGGCGCAGAGTCATTCCGTCGTGGTGAGTTGTTGTCGTCATCGATCGTGCGGCTCCCGCCTGGAGTAGTTACGCGAGGCGGGGAGCTTTTGTTCAACGCGGTGAAAGTTCACGATCAAAAGCAGAAGCAGGTTCCTCCGCTGCGTGTTCCCGCGCGCCGGGAACACTTCGGTCGGAATGACACTTTCTTTTGAGTGAGACTGGGCGTTTGGAGACGCGCAAAAAGCAAAGTCAGAAGAAGAAGCAGATCCTTCTTCTTCGACAGGCTCAGGGTCAGGATGACAATTTTTCCTGCGGGGCAAATCTCCGCTGCGATCAGGAAGACATTTCCAGGGGACGGACAGTTGGTCGCGCGAAAACCCGCTGCTAGTGGATGTGGTTGCCCCAGATGAGTAGGGCGATGCCGAGGATGATGCGGTAGGCGGCGAAGACGCCGAAGCCGTGGCTGCGGACCCAGTTGAGAAACCAATCGACTACGCCCAACGCAACCAAGAATGAAATGAAGAGGCCGATGAGGAGGACGATCCAGCGGTGGGTGTCCATGACGAGCGGGGTGAGGGTGTCGCCGGCGGTTACTTTGGGATGCAGGGTGCGGACGAGTTCGTAGCCGGTGCTGGTGACCATGATCGGGATCGATAGCAGGAAGCTGAACTCGAGGGCGGCGGTGCGGGTCATGCCGACGATCTGGCCGCCGGTGATGGTGGACATGGAGCGCGAGGTGCCGGGGAAGACGGCGGAGAAGATCTGGCAGAAGCCGATCCAGATGGCTTGGGGGACGGTCATCTCGTCGAGGGCACGGGTGCGGGGATCGTTGGCGGTGGACCACAGGTCGACGACCCACATGAGGATGCCGCCGATGAGCAGGGCCCAGGCGATGATGGCGAGGCTTTCGAGATGCTTGTCGACGAGCTTATGCAGCAGGAAGGCGGGGATCGCGGTGACGAGGAAGGCGATGGCGATGAGAGAGAGTGGGTGGTTCCACTTGGTTCGATTGCCGCGCTCGCCTTTAG
>Ga0302326_10023451_pt1 | contig 12576 bp, 3 predicted proteins | sample Palsa_T0_3_FD_202264 | JGI IMG/M metagenome (GOLD analysis project Ga0302326, IMG submission 202264) | Peat permafrost microbial communities from Stordalen Mire near Abisko, Sweden - Palsa_T0_3 | ecosystem: Environmental > Terrestrial > Soil > Palsa > Peat permafrost | place: Sweden: Abisko... | reverse complement strand
GTCTCGTGAAGCAGCAGCGCCGCCTCTGCCTTCGCGTCGAGGACGCGCGCGTAGCGCTCGCGGTCGAGCGCCGTGAGTGGTGCGTCGTCGAAGACGGCCGCTGCGTGGAACACGCCGGCGAGCCCGCCACGCGACTGCGCGTACCGAATGAGCGCCTCGACTTGATCGCGCCGTGACACGTCCGCGCGCCGGACGTCGACGGAGATGCCCGCGGCGCGGAGGGCTTGGACTTTTTTCTCTTCGTCTTCACCGACGACGCCGCGACGACCGACGAGGGTCAACGAGCGTGCGCCGCGCGCGGCGAGCCGCTCGGCGAGCGCGAGCCCAAATCCTCCGCAGCCGCCCGTCACCAGGTAGACGCCTTCCGACTCGAGGCGGAGCTCGACGAGCGGCTCCGCAAGCACTCCGCCCTCGGGCGGAACCTCTACGATCACCTTGCCGATCTGCTTGCCTTGCGCGAGGCAGTGAAGCGCCGCCGCAGCCTCGGAGAGAGGGAACGTCTTGAGGGGCACCGTCTTGATGATCCCGCTCGTGCGCGCCTCGAGCGCGCGAAGCAAGACGCCACCCAAATCACCCTTCGGGCGGGGGACGTTCACGTCGAGGCAGAAGTAACTCTTGTTCTTGGCGAACTGAAACAGCCCCACCTGGCGATTCTTGTAGATGTCGGTCTTGCCGATCTCGATGAAACGGCCAAACGCCTTGAGGCATCGAAAGCTCTCGGTCAGCGCGCGGCCCGCGAGCGAGTTCAGCACCACATCCACGCCTTCGCCGTTCGTGAGCGCCAAGATCTCGTCGCCGAAGTCGGCCGTGCGCGAGTTGAAGATGTGCTTCACCCCGAGCTCGCGGAGAAACGCTCGCTTCTCCTCCGAGCTCGTCGTCGCGATCACCGTCGCGCCGAGGTGGTGCGCGAGCTGGACGGCGATGCAGCCGACGCCACCCGCGGCCGCGTGTATCAGCACCGTCTCGCCGGGCGAGAGCTTGGCGAGCTCGCGCAAAGCGGTGTCGGCGGTGAGAAATGGGATCGGCAGCGCGGCGGCGTCGCCGAACGAGAGCCCCGGCGGGAGCTTTGCGACGTACCTCTCCTTACTGTAGCTGCGCGTGGCGACCGACTCCGGGAAAAACCCGAGGACGGCATCGCCCGGCCGAAACTTCGTCACCGCTGCGCCGACGCGCGTCACGACGCCCGCTGCGTCGAGCGCGAGCTGCTGCCCGATGAGGCCACCCTCCCACGCGATCTTCGACACGAGGTTCATCGCGAAGGCGACGTCGCGGAAGTTCAGGCCGGTGGCGCGCACGGCGATCTCGACGCCGTCGGGATCGATCTCGTGCAGGTGAAACTCTTCGAGCCTCACCGAGTCGATGACCCCTGGTGATCGTACGACCGCGCGGACCGCGCTCGTCGCGACGTCGAACCTCCGCATGGGGACCTTGAGCTCGTCGCGCACGAGCGTTCGAGCCCAGCGGGCCGGGCCGCGCAGGGCGACCTCGGGATCGCGCGCGCCTTCGGTGATCTCTCGCACGAGCGCGTCCACGTCCGCAGTCGTCGGGCTATCGGGGAGATCGACGAGCGTGGTGGTCAGGCGAGCCTGCTCGCTCATGAGCACACGGCCGAAGCCCCACGTGGTCGCACCACCGAAGCGTGGATTGCGCTCGTCATCGTTCGTCGACACTGCCCCGCGGGTGACCAGCCAGATCTCGCGCGCAGCGTCCGACCACGCTCGCGCCTTCGTCAGCGCGTCCGCGAGGTGGCTCAGCGGCACGGCCGAGAGGAGCGCCGCGCCGCTCGGCGACTCGGTCGCATCGAGCGATGCAAGGTCGACGACGCCGGCGATCGGCCGGCCCACCGCTGCGACCAGGCTGGACATGTCTTCGACCGCATCGGGGCGGACAACGAAGTCGCGTTCATCACGCCGCTCGAACTTGGCGCCGAAGAAGACGCGAACAGCGGGTGAACCAACGCGCTGGAAGAGCTCGTCGACCGCTCGAGCGACCGGACGTGACGACTCGGTCTCGAAGATGAGCCAAGCGCCTGCCGCGAGCGCTGCACGCGGAGGAGCCCCCGCCCCTTCACGAGGTGATGGCCGGAAGACGTGATCGAGCGTCGCGTTCCCCCGGTGCATAGCCGACCCGTGGACGAGGCGCGCGACGAGGCCTTCGAAACGCGCGAACGTGCCACCCACGTCGTTCATCACGTCGACGTCGAGACACACCTCGTCGCTCGTCGTCCAACGCTTGCGGACGTGCGCCCAGATCCGCCCCTTTGGAACGTCGCCGCCGAGAAAGAGCACGCGCGCGCAACGCTGCGGCAAAAACAGCGGCTGCGCTTCGCTGCGTTCGGGCTCGACCGGCATGGCGGCCTGAATCGTCGCGTCGAGCAAGGCGGGATGAACGAAGAAGCGTTCGTTGGCCATCGACGCGTGCGGCTCGCTCGTCGAGAGAAACTCCGTACGTGATTCGTTGCGGAAAAAGCCGGTCAGGCACTTGAACGTCGGCCCGAGCTCGAGACCCGCTTGGGCGAACGTGCGATACATTCCAGACACGGACAGGGGCACCGAAATCTCGCGTGACAGCGCCTCGAGATCGCGCTGCGGCGCTTCGGGGCGACGGATGCGCCGGATCCGGCCGCGCGTGTGCTCGACCCAAGCGGCATCGGCGTCGATGCGCGACGCGATCATGAAGTTGCCATCGTCCGCATAGACCTCGAGCCGGAACGTGGGCGCTTCGTCCGGATCGGTTGACAGCACCATGGGCCGACGAAATTCGACGTCCTCGACCGCGATACCGGGGCCGAAGACGTGGCGCCCGACCGCGGTGAGCACCTCGATCTGACCGGCCGCGGGGAAGACGATGTGCCCCTGCGCGCGATGCTCGGACAGGTAGCCGTCGACGCGCGGATCGAGCAAGAGCTTGCACGAGAAGACCCCGTCAGCATGTGCGCTCTTCTCGACCGCACCGATGTGCGGATGGATGCGTGCCTCTGGCGCGAGTCGCTTATCCATACCCTCACGACTCTCGAGCCAGAAGCGCTGCTTCTCGAACGAGTGACGCGGCAACGTCACGTGGGTCGCTTCCATGCCGGTCGACGGCTCGCACGACACACCTGCAGCGAAGAGCTGCGCGAGGCTCGACGCGATTTGAGCGGCGTCGTCGCCGTCCCGCCGGAGCGTGGGAACGTAGACCGCGCGCGCGCCGGCCTCGCGGATCGTCTCGATCGAGCCGTGCATCAACGCCGCGTGCGGCCCAATCTCGACGAAGCATTGGATGCCCGCGTCGAGCATCGCCTTGAGAGCCGAGGCAAAGCGGACCGGTCGACGAATGTTGTCGTACCAGTAGTCGAGGTCGAGCGACCCCGGATGGCTCTTGCCCGTGACGGTCGAGTAGAACGCCACCTTCTCCGCAACCGACGCCGCCACTGGGCCGAGACCGCGACGGAAGGCGGGCTCGATCGGGTCCATCAGCTGACAATGAAACGGCACGCTGACGTCGAGCTTCTTCGAGAACACTTCCCGCCGCGTGGCGTCCGCGACGATCGCGTCGACCGCTGCGTGGGTCCCGGCGATGGTCACCGCTCGAGGTCCGTTGTACGCCGCGACCTCGACCTCGCCCGCATGTTTGGCGACGAGCTCGAGGGCTTCGCGCGCGCTGACGCCGAGCGCAGCCATCGCGCCGGCTCCCTCCGCTTGGGCCTGGCACTGACTGCGCCAATAGACGACGCGCGTCGCCTCGGCGAGCGAAAGCACACCGGCGGCGACGGCCGCCGGGAGCTCGCCGATGCTGTGGCCGACGACGGCCACGGGGAATACACCACGCGCGGCCAAGACCCGCGTGATCGCAACCTCGAGCGCGAAGATGCAGGGCTGCGCGATCCGCGTCTCGCTCATGCGCGAGCTCGCCTTGTCGCGTAGTAGCTCCTTCCGCAGGGTCGAGCGTTCGTCTCTCAGCCACCCGAGTCGTTCGAGCTCGGCGCCGATCTCGTCGACCGTGGCGCGCGCGATCGGGTCGTTCTCGAGAAGGTCACGACCCATCGCGTGCCACTGCGCGCCTTGACCGGTGAATACGAAGGCAGCAGAGACGACCTTGCCCTCCGCGACGCGGCCGGCGTACCCGCGCTCGGCGACGTTGCCCGAGGAGGCGTATTGAGCGAGCGCCGTCGCGATCTCCGTGGCGCTCTTGCCGACTTGAGCGAGCCGGAACTCGAAGCGCGACCGCCTCCGCGCGAGCGCCGCAGCGACGTGACCGACGTCCGCGCCATCGGTTTGCAGAGCTTGCGCGAGCTCCGCAGCGAGCGTGGAAAGGGCTCGCGCGCTCCGGGCCGAGAGCACCACCACCTCGTCCCGTGACGGGCTCGGAGAGGCCGCGACGCTCGGTCGTGGCTTGCGCGAAGGGGGAGGCGTCTCGAGGATGGCGTGGGCGTTTGCGCCGCCGAACCCGAACGCGTTCACGCCGCCGAACAGCGGACCGTCTCCTGGGATCTCTGCGCGCTCGGTTGGAACCCGCAAGCGTAGCGCTTCGAGATCGATCTTCGGGTTTGCGCGGCGGAAGTTCAGGTTGGGAAAGATCTCGCGACCTTGCAGCACGAGCGCGAGCTTGATGAGCCCGCCCATCCCCGCCGCCGACTCCATGTGGCCGATGTTCGTCTTGATCGACCCGACCCATAGCGGCTCGCGCCGGCCGGCAGCCTTGCCAACGACCTGGCCGATCGCCGCGGCCTCGATGGGGTCGCCCGTCGGCGTACCGGTCCCGTGCGCTTCGATGTAGCAGGCGCGCGCGGGATCGACGCTCGCATCCGCGAACGCCGAGCTGAGCAGCTCTTCCTGCGCTCGCTGGCTCGGCACCGTGATGCCTCCTGTACGGCCGTCTTGGTTGACCCACGTACCGCGGATCGACGCGTAGATGCGGTCGCCGTCAGCGATCGCCTGCGAGAGAGGCTTGAGGAGCACCATCGCGGCGCCCTCACTGCGGACGTAGCCATTCGCGTCGTCTGAGAACGTGCGGCAGACGGCATCGGGCGAGAGATAGCCGCCCTTGCTGAAGCCCATCGTGATTTCCGGCTTCAGGATCGCGTTCACACCACCGACGAGCGCAGCGCAGGCGCTTCCCTCCCAGATTGCTCGGCACGCATAGTGAAGCGCGGTGATCGAAGACGAGCAGGCGGTATCGACCACGAAGCTCGGCCCACGGAGATCGAAGAGGTACGAGACGCGGTTCGCGAGGATGCTGAGGGACGAGCCCGTGTTGGTGGTTGCACCGATGTTGGCGCGCTCGCTCGGGCCGCCGGTGATGCCGTTCCAATCGCAAAGACTGACGCCAATCGCGACCGCGACCGGCTTGCCGGCCAGCCGCTCGAGCGGTACGCCCGCATCCTCGATCGCGCGAAACGCCGACTCCAGCATCATTCGCTGCTGCGGGTCCATGCGCCTCGCTTCGTTGGGCGAGATGCCGAAGAACGCGGCGTCGAACTGGTCGATCGACGATACGAAACCGCCACGCCGCACGTGGATGGAGCCTGGCCTCTGGAAGTCTGGGTGAAAGAAGGCGTCCCTGTTCCAGCGGTCAGCTGGGACATCGACGATGGCGCTCTGCCCGCGCTGTAGAAACGTCCGTAGGTCTTCGGGCGAGTCGACGTCGCCTGGCAAACGACATCCAATCCCCACGATCGCGATCGACTCACGTCCCATACTTCCCTCGTTTTTAAGTGCCCTTCGGGCTGCCGTCCCTGCTAGAACTGACCGGCGGTCGGTTATTTATCCTACGGCGCACCAAATGCAAGTCACGCGTGCCCCTTTCCCGAGAAAACGTCGCCGGCCGGCCTACGTGCGAGCGCGCACGACGGAGCACAAGGAGGAGCGGCGCCAGACCCTCATCGAAGCGGCGAGAGACCTCTTCTCGCGACGGCCCTTCGCCGACATCACGATGGCCGACGTGGCGAGCCACGCGAGGCTCGCGAAAGGCACGGTCTACGGTTACTTCCGGACGAAGGAGGAGCTCTTCCTCGCGGTGACGGAGACGGAGGTCGCGGCGTGGCTCGATTACCTGAACGTCAATCTCGGGGCGCTCGCGTCGCCGAGCTTGGACGACGTGACGGCCGTCGTGTGCCGATCGGTCTCGGAGCGGCCGCTCTTGGCGCCGCTGCTTGCCATCTTGCATTCGGTCTTCGAGCACAACATCGACGAGGAGTCCGTGTTTCGCTTCAAGGTGGGCCTCATCGAGCGAGGGACTATCACGGGCAGTCGGCTCGAGGCCGTGCTGCCGTTTCTTCCTGTCGGCGCCGGTCGACGTTTCTTCGCGATGCTGTGGGCCGTGCTGATCGGCGTGCACAACATGACCTCACCGGCACCGAGCGTCCGTCGGGTTCTCGAACGACCGGTGATGGCGCCGCTCCGACTCGACTTCGAAACGACGCTGCGGTCCATGGTCCACGCCCTTCTCGCGGGCTTGCGGGAGAAGTACGAGTCGCGCAAGCGTTCGACGCGCTCTCGGGCTCAGCGATCAGGCAGGCCGACGACCGCGTTCGGCGCCTGAAAGAGCTGCTGCTTGCCGTTCGCGTAGAGCAGGATCTTCCACGCTTCGAGCGAGCGACCTGCACGCATCGCGGCGGGGATGTCGCGGACCGAGTTCGCTCCGAGCCACCCGAGCGAGAGCTTGAGCGTGAGGACCTCGACCCCGGGCACCGAGGCGAGGATCTTCAGCGGGGCGTACGTCTTCGAGTCGAGCGACATGTCGAGCAACCGCCCGGCGTGCTTGATGAGCCGCGTCCGCCTGAAGAGCGGCAGCGCGACGATGCGGTTCATGACCGCCGACTCCGACATGCGGAGATTCAGGTGGACGCTTAGGATCTTCAGTCGTGACGGCGTGTGCTCCGGATCGGTCTGGCGCTCGCGCAGCCACTTCGCGAACGGCAGCGCGAGGGGATTTTCGTCGGTGATGCTCCCGTCGACCCAGGTGTCGTCGGCTGTGCCCGTGATGCCGCGATGGGGCGGTATCAAGAAAGGCACGCTCGTGGACGCGCACATCGCGTCGCGCCCGGCGCACGCCACCAAGATGTCGCGGCAGCTTGCGGGGATGAACTGCTCCTCGCCGAGGGCGATGGGCTCGGCGCTGCGCGTGTTGGTCGCCATCGCGAAGTAGGCGAGCTTGGGATGCTTGCGCGTGGATGGCGGCTCCTTCACATCGAGCGCGTCGGCCCACGCCTCGAACGGATGCGGCGGACGCTTGCCGCGCGCGCGGGCCACCGCGTTGGCGGCGGTGTACCTGGCGAGCGACGAAAAGCTCGGGTTGATGAGCTGCTTGGCGCGCCCGTTGTAGACGTCGAAGCCGATCTCGTCGACGACGCGCATGTCGAAGCCGTTCGAGAAGACGTAACCCAAGAAGGCGCCTCCCGAGCTGCCCCACACCTCGTGCACCTTGCTGCGATCGTGGTCGAGCAGGTGATCGATCGCGCGCAGAACCGCGGTCGCGGCGAACATCCGCATCGCGCCGCCGCCGACCGAGATGACGAGACGTACGCCGGGCTCGTTGAACCAGGTGCGAAAGCGCTCGAACTGATCCCGAACGTGCTTGCCGCGCTCGTCGAGCTCGCCGACGGGGGCGTTGATGCGTCGAAAGAGGTACGTCCGCTTGCCGAGCGCGTGATCGAGCGCCAAGAGCTCGTTCTTCTTCGTGGGAAGGTGCGACTCGTTCTGAAAGCGGCCGCGGCCCATGTACTCGAGCTGAAGCTCGGGATTGGCGTCGAGCAGGAGCGTCGTCTCGTCCATCACGGAGTCCGGAAGCGGGTCGCTCATGGCCGCGGCCCAACCGAAAAAGAGCCGCGCGCGCGCCTGGCGGAGCCGGTCGGCACCGAGCTCGGCCCCTTCGGCGCGGACGCGGTCGCGCCCGGCGAGCGCCTCGACCGTGCGAAGGGTTGCGACGTAGCCAGAAGCGGCGTCGCCGTGCACCAACGCCTCGCGCCTTCGGAGCGATGGAACGCTCTTGGCGCGTTGCGCCAAGCGCTCGCCGTCCTTCACCGACAGTTTGCAGACCTTCATCGCGCCCATCATGGACCCCGATTCGAGTTCGTCAAAGCCTGGTTTCTACTTCGAACGGCCAACGTGCGTCGCTTCGTCGTCGTCGTCGAACGCAGGCGCCTTCACGATGGTTCGCTCGCTCGGTTGCGGCTCCCTGCCAACCGACGGGATTGCGGGTTGGGCTTTGGGCATCACGAAGGTCCGCGTGACCTCCACCATCCACTCCGCCGCGGACTTCGCCTCTTTGGCGTCCCAGCGTATCCACTTGAGGTCGAGGATCACGATCGCGTAGAGCACCGGCACGAGAAGGAGCGTGATGCCCGTCGCGACGGTGAGGCCGCCAATCTGCGCGTAGCAGAGCGGCTCCCACAATGGGCCGCCGTGGAGCGCGAGTGGCAGGAGGCCGAGCACCGTCGCGCCCACGGTGATCAGCACGGGTCGCATGCGCTGCGTGCCGGCGTTGATCAGCGCAGGTCGGAGCTGCTCGCCCTCCTCGCGCGCGCGCTCGACGAGCTCGAACTTCACGATCACGTGGCTGACGATGACGCCGATGAGACTGATGACGCCCAAGATCGCGGTGAACCCGAACGGTGCGCGCATGATCACGATGGCCACGATCGCCCCAGCGACACCGTACGGAAGCGTGGCGAACACGATGAGCGGCTTGAGCGCGTGGCGGAACTGCAGAACGAGGGCGATGAGGATGCCGAACATCGAGACGATCGCGATGACCGCGCTCTCCTTGCGGACCTTGATCACGTTCTCTTCGGAGCCGCCAATCTCCATCGTGTAGCCGGGCGGAAGCGTCCCGCGGAGCGCCTCGAGCCCGGCGCGCGCGCCGTTCATGACCTCGGAGGGAAGCGAGCCCGGCGTCGGAAAGCAGAAGACCGAAATCGTGCGCAGCTGGTTTCGTCGCTGGATGCGCTCGGGCTCGTAGCTGAGAGACACGCGCGCGACCTGCGAGAGCGGAAGCTTCACGCCTTTCGGGGCGAGCACGTAGAGATCCTCGAGCGCCGAAGCGTTGCCGCGCTCGTCGGCGCGAAGGCGCGCGACGATGGGGATCTGCTTGTCCCCTTCCCGGAGCACGCTCATCGGAACGCCCATGAACCCGGCCGCTGCCGCGTTGGAGACGTCGGCGTTGGTGACGCCAGCGAGGCTCGCCTTCGCGGGGTCGACGTCGACCTGGAGCCGAAAGCTGTTCTGGCCCCAATCGTCGCGCACGCCGTCGGCGAGCGGCACGGCGCGAAGGACGTCTTTCGCACGGCGACCGAGATCACGCAGCGTGTTCGGATCGTCGCCGGCGAAGCGCACTTCCACCGGACGCGGAACGGGCTTCCCGTTCTCGAGCTGGCGCACGTCGAGACGTGCTCCGGCGATGCGCGCCGTGAGGGCGGCCTGGAGCGGCGCGATCAGATTGGAGGTCTCGTGATCGTCGACGACCTCCACGACGAGCTGCGCGTAGTTGAGCTGCCTCTGCTGCGGCGAGAGCGAGTACCAGAATCGCGGTGCGCTTCCTCCGACGAAGCTGGTGACCGAGTGCAACACCGGTGCATGTACCCCGTGCTGAGCGCCCCAGGTCTCGGCGACCTCCCGAATGACCTCGTCGGCCTCTTGTGCGACGTCCGCCGTGGCGCGAATGGTCGCGTCCTCGGGCAGGTACGCGTCGACGTAAAAGAGATGCGAATGATCCTTCGGAAAGAAGCTCGACTTGAGCCCGCGTGCGGCGAAGCCGCCGGCAAAGAGCACCACCGTCGACAAGAGGAGCACCAGCTTTCGATGCTCGAGCGACCAGACGACCAGATGCTGGTAGTGCGTCATGAAGCGGCTCGTGGCCTTCTTCTTCCGCGGGCGCAGCAGCGTGTAGCCGAGCAGCGGGATGAACGTCATCGAGACGATGCGTGACGCCACGAGCGAGCACGCGAGCACGATCGGCAAGCTGTACATGAAGTTGCCGACGTCGCCCGTCAGAAGGAGAAACGGCAGGTACGCGACGATGTTCGTGATGGTCGCGTAGAGGATCGCCCGCCCGAGCTTCGTGGGCCCGAGCCAGGCGGCGACGATGCGAGGTTGCCCCGTGTCGAGCTCGTGCTTGATGGCGTCTCCCGCGACCACGGGATCGTCGACCAAGAGGCCGAGCGCGAGGATGAGCGCCGCGATCGAGATCTGCTGGAGGTCGATGCGCAGGATCCACATGAAGAGGAACGTCATCGCGAGCGTGAGCGGGATGGCGAGCCCGAGAAGGAGCGCGGAGCGCCACTCTCCGAAGCCGACGAGCGCAACCAGAATGATGATCGCGATGGCTTCGTAGAGGGTCCTCATGAAGAGCCCCACCTTCTCCTCGACCTGCTTCGGTTGATCCGACGTGCGGGCGAAGATGAGATCCTCGGGCAGCGTCTGCCGGATGGTGGCGAGCGACGCGTCGACGTCGTCCGAGAAGCGCGCGATTTGCTCGCCCGACTTCATCTGGATCGCCAGGGTGACGGCGCGCGTCCGAATCCACTGCCCCGATGCGTCCCGGCCCGTGTAGTAGTTTTGGTAGAGGGGCGGCTCGTAGTCGCGGATGACGTCGACGACATCGCGGACGTAGACCGGCGCGCCGTTGGCGGTCGTGGTGATGAGCGTGTCGCCGACGTCCCGCTCGGTTGCATACTCGCCCGAGGACTGGATCGTGACGCTCCGGCCGTCGGCTTCGACAGCGCCGCTCGGGGTCGAGACGTTGCGCGCGGTGATCGCGTCGCGCAGGGTCTGCTGCCCCACCTCGAGCGCGGCGAAGCGCTCTTGCGAGTAGTCGAGATAGATACGCTCGCCGAGGACACCCGAGCGCGTGACCTTTGCGACGGTCGGGACCGCGCGAAGCCGCGTCGCGATCGTTTGCGTCACGTCGTCGAGCTCGCGCGCGCTGTAAGCCTCGCCTGCGGACGCCTCGAGCTCCTTGTCGAGCGCGTCGAGGTGACCGACGACCATCGGGCGCCAGATGTCGGGATGGAAGCGCGCGCTCTGCTCTTCCTTCAAGAACCGGGCGAGGAGCGCGGGCCATACTTCGGCTCCGCCGTCGACGTACCCGTCGACCGCGATGAACGCCGGCCCCTCGACGAGCCTCGCTTGGTGCACCGCGCCCGACGCGAGCGCGAAGCGGGTGAACAGCGTTCCCGTGCGCCGCAGAGGCTCCGCGTTGAGGCTGCCTGGAAAGCTCAGGACGAGCGCGTATCGATCGCCCGGCATGCTCGACCGCTCCGCCGTGAGCGCCTTGCGAATCGCGGTCGCGCGGAGTGAGAGCTCGATCTGCCGCACCTTCGGGCTCGCGACGGTGAGCATCAACGCCGCCGTGTCGCCGAAGTCCTTTTGGAAGTCGATCGGGGACGCCCCTGCTGGCAAGTCCTTGAGGGACCGGAGCTTCAGATCGATGTCGTCGAAGACCTTGGCGATCTGGTCCGTCGCGACCTCGTCACGGAGCGTGACGGTCACGATGGAGACGCCCGTGCGCGAAGACGACTCGATCTTCTCGACGTCCGGGTTTTGCGCCATGGCCTCCTCGACCTTGCGCGTGAGCATCTGCTCGACTTTCTCCGGCGACGCGCCCGGCCACGGGCAGACGGCGACCGCCGCGCGAACCTTGAGGAACGGATCTTTGCGTTTGGGCATCCGCGTGTACGCGAAGATCCCAACCACCAGCGTGACGACGAGGAGAACCCAGGCGACCTGGCGTGACTCGACGAAGTATTGCGCGATGTTCCGCCTGGGTGCCTTCGTCTCAGACACGATGCTGCCTCAAGGAATGATCGTGACGACCTGGCCGTCGCCGAGGAGCGTCGCGCCCAGCACCACGACTCGTTCTTTGTCCTTGAGCCCGGCCGCGATGGCGACGCGGTTGCCCACGAGATCGCCGAGCTGGACCGTGCGTTGGCGGGCGACGTTCGCGTCGTCGGTCACGAAGACGGCGTAACCCTCGTTGCTCCCGGAAGGCCGCACGATCGCACTGAGGGGAACGAGCAACTGCGCCCCCGCGTGTGGCGCGTTCTTGCCGAGCTGAACGGAGGCGACCAAACCGACCTTGAGCATGCCATCCGCGTTGTCGATGCTCACCTCCACGTCGAACACGCGCGTCCTCGCGTCGGCCTGAGCCCCCACCTTGGTGACCGTGCCCTCGAAGATGCGGCCTGGGAGCGCATCCGTCGTGATCAGCGCCGCGACGCCGAGCGGCAGGTCCTTTTGGACCGAGTCAGGCACGCCGAAGGCCACCTTCACGGTCGACGTGTCCGCGAGCACGAACGCCGGCACGTTGGGTTGGACGAGCGCCCCCACGTCGACGCGCCGCTCGAGCAAGATGCCGTCGAAGGGCGCCTTGAGCTGCGAGTCCGAGAGGAGCGTGGCGGCTTGTTGGACGCGCGCGCCCGCAGCCTGCGCCCCACCGGCGAGCGATTGATACCGAGATTTCGCCGCATCGAGGTCGGCGAGCGGGATCGCACCGTCGGCGAAGAGCATCTTGGCGCGGGCGTAGTCCTTGGCCGCGTTGGTGAGCCCCGCCTGGCTCTCGGCGCTCATGCCCGACAGCTCGGAGACTCGCTGCTTGAAG
>Ga0302326_10023449_pt1 | contig 12577 bp, 7 predicted proteins | sample Palsa_T0_3_FD_202264 | JGI IMG/M metagenome (GOLD analysis project Ga0302326, IMG submission 202264) | Peat permafrost microbial communities from Stordalen Mire near Abisko, Sweden - Palsa_T0_3 | ecosystem: Environmental > Terrestrial > Soil > Palsa > Peat permafrost | place: Sweden: Abisko... | reverse complement strand
AGCCTCTCGATCTGCCGAGAGATCCAACGCTTCGCATCACCTTTCCCGAGGACGAGGAGAAGGACGACAACGCCCTGATGCCCGACCTCCTCGGGACCTTCCTTGTGAACATGGAGCGGCTCTCGCCGCAGCACTTCGCGCTGGTGGCCGTGCTCGCCTTCACAGGCTTGCGCTTCTGCCACGCGTCGGCGCTGCGTTGGGAAGACGTGGATGCGGACAACGGCCTTCTGCGCGTCGTCCGCAAGAACATCCGCGGTCGCGTCGGTCCCGTCTCTCGAAAGAAGCGGGCGCCGCGCGAGTACCCCCTCCATCCCAGGCTCGCGGAGATCTTACGCGACCACCGGCGCAGACTCCTGGAGCGGCAAGCTCCAGGCGTCGACTCCGGCTGGCTCTTCCCTTCCGAGGCGGGCGGTCTCCGCACTCCGGGAGGGCTCTGGAAGGCCTGGCAGACTTGCTTGAAGGCATCGAAGATCGAGGAGCGCTTCACGGTCCACGGGCTACGGCGCACCTTCAATGACCTCACCCGTCGCGCTGGCGTCGATGGGGTCGTGATCAAGAGCCTTACCGGCCACGTCACAGAGAAGATGCGGACCCACTACTCGACGGTCGGCCTCGACGAGAAGCTCGTCGCCGTCTCGAGCGTCCATCGCCTCGTTCCCCTCGGAAGTGGTGATGCCGGTGGTGATGCAAACGCGGCGCAAGAAAAAACCGGTGAGGGGTAGCGTCCCCAACCGGCGGTTACGCCTTAGCTTTCTCTTGAGCGGGAGAAGGGATTCGAACCCTCGACGTCCACCTTGGCAAGGTGGCACTCTACCACTGAGTTACTCCCGCAAACCGAGGTCGGGGCTTCTACCGCGCGCGATCAGGGCTGTCAACGAGCCGAGCCCGCGCGAGCGCGCTTGCGCGGATCGCCTTTCCGATCCCAGGGTCCCCGCCGCAAGTCTCAGCCGTAAAACCCCATCGCCGCGTGGCTCACGATCGACCCGTCCTCGGCGTCGACCGTCTGCTCGTAGTGCAGCACCCGGCCGCGCGCGCCGCTGGCCCCGACCGCCTGCATGAGCGCCCAGATCGGGGCGAGCCCGCAGACACGCCGCTCGTCGAGGTCGCTCGCCACGTGGTCCCAGAAGCCTCCGGCGTCGAGCGACGCGGCGTGCTCCAGCGACGCCCGGTCGGTCGTCTCGAGCGAGCTGCGGCGCGCGACGTCGTAGGGCGCCTCGTCGCCGAACCTCGGGCCCACGTGAGCCAGGTCCGCCCCGGCGACAACGACGACCCGCCCGGGCCGCGCCTCGACGACAGCACGCACGCCGTCGATGAATCGCCGGATGGACTCGTCCCCGGCTGGGTCCGCGCCGCTCGCCTGCTGCGCCCCGAGACCCGCCAGGACCGGGACGATCCGGAAGGGCCGCTCGCGAAGCAGGTGCTTCAAGAACACGACTTGAAACTCGAGCGAGTGCTCGCGCTTGTGGTTGAACTGATCGGCGTACGGGTCGAAGCTCGCGCAGGCGGCGATCGAATCGATGGCGCCGCCGTCGGCCTCGACGGGACCGAGCGGGGTGTCGAACGTCTTGCGGCACAGGGCGAACGGTCGAGCCATCGGCGCGTGCGAGGTGCCGAAGAGGACGAACGTGTCCGCCTCTCGCGGCAGGCTCGTCGCGAGCGCGCCGTATGCATGTCCGTACCCGGCGGCCCCGCGCCACGGATCGATGTGCGGCGCGACGAGGGCGAGCATGGCGCCGTCATCGCCGGCGCCGTGCCCGTTCGTCTTCCGGGCCTTCGCGAGGCACGAGCCTTCGATGTAGCGCTCGAGCGCCTGCCGGTCGGCGTAGTAGGCGCCGCCAGCGTGGCTCGCCGGGCGCCGGGCCGAAGACGCGAACTCGTCCTCGACGCGCACGCGCGCGGCCCGGAACGTGGGCCCCTCGAGGAACAGTGCCCGTTCGAGCTCGGCGGCGAGGCGCGTCACGACGTCGATCGGGACGTCGCCATGGCCCTCGGCCGACACCTCCCGCGCGATCTCCTCGCACGTCAGCCGCCCGGTGAACCTGGCGACGATCGGCACGAGCGGCGGCGGAATCACGGCCTGCGCGTCGGTCACCCCGTGGGTGTCGCGTAGGACGAGGACGCGGCCGTGCTCCTTGTCCGGCACGACGATCGTCTCGACGGCGCGGAGCGCGGGGCGGGATCGAGAGTCCATTCACTCTATTGTAACGGGATGCGATCGAATCCGCCGCCCTGGTCGTGCTCCGCCGAGCGCGCCGAGCTCTTGGCCCTTCATGCAGAGGCCGACGCCCTCGTCCTTGGTTGGGCTTGCTCCTGCACGACCCCCGCGATCCACGCCCGCGGCCTTTGACGCGAGCCCTTTCCGAGACCCCGTCCGGGCGCCATCCACGTCATAATCGCTAGGCCGTGAACCCGCGCGCCGTCCGGACCCTCTCTGCGCCCCTGCTTGGGTCGGCCTATGTGACGGCGCTCGCCCTCTGGGCCATTCGAGGCACCGACGCGGACCCGCAGGACCTCGGCGACAGCGCGCGCCAGATCGAGGCGGTCGTGCACGGACGCTTCGGCGCGGAGATCGGCCGCATCCTCGTCGCCGTCGTCGGTGCCTCGGTGGCGCTCGGCGCGCTCTTGGGGCTGGTCGCCGCGGGGCTCGAGCGGCTGCGCACGTTTCTCCATGGGACACACCCGGGCCTGCTCGCGCGCGCGCTCCACCTCCTCGGACTCGTGGCGGCGTTGCAGGCGATTGGCGAGCTCTGGGCCATGGCGCACGATCCACAGCTCTACGCCACCGCGTGGTACGGGCGCGGCGGGTGGCGGCGCACTGTGGAGGTCCTTGCCTCCGACGTGCTTCACCCGGGAGGTGTCCTGCTGCTCGGGACGCTCGCGGCGAGCGTGTACCTCGCCGGGCCGCGTTCGAGCTGGCCCGCGTGGCCGGGCCGCGTGGCATCGCTGGTTCGGGTGGTGCGCGCGCGCGGACTGAGGGCGGTGGCCCTGTCGGCCGTGGCGTCTGCGATCGGGTGCCTGGCCCTCGCCCTCGGCCGGCTGCCCGAGGCGAGTGCCGGCGTTAGGCAAAGGGCGCACCCCAACTTCCTGGTGCTCGCCGCCGACTCCCTTCGCGCCGACCGGCTCGATCCACGAACGGCACCCAACCTGTCCAGGCTGGCCGACCGCGGCACGCGTTTCGAGCGGTCGTACGTATCCTTGCCGCGCACCTTTCCGTCATGGGTGACGATCCTCACCGGCCGCCATCCTCACCACCACGGCATCCGGTCGATGTTCCCGCGGTGGGAGGAGCTCGCGCGCGACTTCGACGCCCTGCCGCAGCACCTCGCTCGCGCCGGGTTCGGTACGGGCGTCGTCAGCGACTACGCGGGCGACGTCTTCTCGCGCATCGACCTTGGGTTTCGCACGTCGAACGTGCCCGAGTTCGACTTCCGTCAGCTCGTTCGCCAGCGCGCACTCGAGCGCGAGACTCCCCTTCTGCCTTGGCTGCATTCGCGGCTCGGCCGCGCGGCGTTCCCCGTCCTGCGCGAGATGAACGACGCCGCGGATCCGCGCATGCTCGCCCGAGAGGCCGTGCGCACGATGCGCTCGCTCGAGCGGCAGGGGCCGTTCTTTCTCGTGGTGTTCTTCTCGACGGCCCACTTTCCGTACGCCGCGCCGTCGCCGTTCTACCGCCGCTTCACGGACCCGGACTACCGCGGACGGTACAAGTACGACAAGCCCGTGGGCCTCGGCCACGATGCCCCCGCGGATCGCGACGACGAGCGGCAGGTGCGGGCGCTCTACGACGGGGCAGTGTCGGCGATCGACGACGCCGCGCAGACCGTGCTCGACGCGCTCGACGACGATGGAATCGCGAAGAACACCGTCGTCGTCGTCACGGCGGACCACGGCGAGACGCTCTACGACCACAGCCACGGCCAGGGTCACGGGGATCACCTGTTCGGTGACGAGGGCACGCATGTCCCGCTCGTCATCGTCGATCCTCGCAGGCCGGCCGCGGCTCAGCGGGGCTGCCGGGTCGCCGGGCTCGTGCGCGACGTGGACATCGCACCGACGCTGTACGAGCTCGCGGGCGTGCGCGCGCCCCCCGACCTCGATGGCCGCTCGCTGCGACCCGCCCTGGACGGCGAACCGATCGCCCCCGCCCTCGCGTATGCCGAGACCGGCCTATGGTTCGCCGAGGACATCCCCGGGCTGCCAGCCGATTGGCGGCTGCCCTACCCCGGCATCGCGCGGCTCACCGAGGTCGATACCCAGCACGGGGATGAGCTCGTGCTGCAGCGGGCCGTGCGGCCGATCACGCTCGTGGCCAAGCACCGGATGGTGCGTGACGACCGTTACAAGCTCGTCTATGCCCCGACGCGCAAAGGCGTGCGCTGGGCGCTCTTCGATACGCTGGACGATCCCGGCGAGGAGCGCGACGTGGCCGGGTCGCATCCCGACGTCGTCGCCCGCCTGCAAGGCGCCCTTTGGGAGTGGATGCGGCAAGACGAGGCCATGACCGAGCGCGGCGGGATCCTCGTTCCCCGCGACGAGGGGAGCCCCGCGCCGGACGCCGACGACACGCTCCTGCGCCTCGGCTCACAGGAACCGCAATCGGCGCCCTGATATACGAGATAGAGTGCGCCCCGACCCCCTGACGTGGGTGCCGCGCGCGGCCGTCGCGCTGCTGGTCGGCGCAGGAGGCTTCGTGGCGTGGCGCGCGGGCGGGGGTGCGGACGTCCGCCTCGCACCGCCCGGTCCCGTGGCCGCCGGCGCGCCCGACGGCGCGGCGCCCTCCGGGTCGGCGGCCGCCCCCGAGATCGCCGCCCGAGGTGCCGAAGCCTACGAGGTTCGCACGCGCCTCACCGATGCGCTGGGGGGCGCGACGATCGAGGTCCCGTCGCTGGCCACCGCGACCCCGGCGCTTCAAGGCTACTGGCGCAAGATGCCTGACCCCTGGTCGCGCCCGGGCGGGCTCGCGGGCCGGCTCGTCTTGTCGCTGTCGTTGCTCACGAGCGAGGCGGAGGCCCAGTGGACGGTCCAGACGCATCCGGGCGCGGCATGGACCCCGCAAGCGCGGGTCTGGAACATGAACGAAGGGAGCTTCGATCAGCGGGAGGCCATCTTCGCGCCGACCCCTTCGAAGCTGACCTTCCACCTTGCCCTGCCTCCGCGGGCCCACCTGCGCGCGGCGCCAGCCATCGTCGCGCCGTTCTCGGCGACGACCGTATTCGACGTCGTGGTGGTCGATGCGGCAGGGGCCGAGCACACGGTGTCCGAGGCGCGCCTGCCGGCGGGCGACACGAGAGAGGCGCGTGGCTGGCATGACCTCGACGTCGACCTCTCACCCTGGGGCGGGCAGAGCGTGGACCTCCGGCTCGAGGCGTCGACCGACAAGTCGGGCGAGACCACGGGGCGTCGTACGGTCGCGGGCGCCGACGCCGGAGCCGAGGAAGGCCTCGGCGCGATCTCCCGGGCCTCGCTGGCGCTCTGGGGCGACCCGGTCATCGTTGCCAAGGAGGCGACGCGCCTCCCCTACGACGTGCTCTGGATCGTCGTGGACGCCCTTCGCCCGGACGTCGCCGCGGCGCTGCACGATGCGGACGAGGACACGTCAAGGCGCGAGGCAGCGCGCGCACCCTTGGAGGCATTGCTCCCCGCCGTGCCTGGCCTCATGCCGGGGGTCGACGCGCTCGCGGCGCGCGGGGTCCACTTCCAGCACGCGTGGTCGTCGGCCGCCTGGACCCGTCCGGGCACCCTCGCGATGCTCTCGGGCGAGCGCTCGAGCGAGCTCGGCGTCGACACGACGGCGTGGGTCGTCCCTCCGGGCGAAGCGACCCGCTTCTATGCCTCCGATCCGCCGCTGCTCCCCCTCGTGCTGCGCCGCAGCGGCGCGGTCACCGCCGCCTTCGTGAACAACTTCTTCATGTCCGGGCACGCGGCCGTCGGCCTCGACATGGGGTTCGAACGACTGACCGACCACCGCTACCGGACGCGCGACACGTCGGAGATCGAGCGCGACGCCCTCGCCTGGCTCGAGACTCACGCGAGCGATCGCTTCTTCCTCTTCGTGAACTTCAATTCGCCGCACGAGCCCTTCGACCCCGAAAGGTCGATGCTCGCCCGCATCCCGGCGGCGCCCGAGGGGCCTCGCGATCCCCAGATTCGCGCGTACATGGCGGAGGCGGCCAAGGACGACGCGGCCATCTGGGATCTGCTTCAGCGGCTCGACGCGATCGGGCTGGCGCAGTCGACCCTCGTCGTCGTCACGTCCGATCACGGCGAGACGCTCTCCTCGGCGCACGGAGGGTTCGGCCTGGGGCACATGCCGGTGCGCTTCCATCATGCCGTCGGCAACTTCGAAGAGACGACGCGGATCCCCATCGTGATGGCGCTTCCCGGCGTGCTCGACGGTGGCCGGACGATAAAAGACCGGGTCCGCAACACCGACCTCGCGCCGACGGTGCTCGAGGTCGAGGGGCTAGAACCGGACGCTCGGATGAGCGGGCGGTCGATGATGCCGCTCGTGCGCGGGCATGGCGGTCCCGCGGGCGACGAGCGCGTCGTGCTGAGCGAGGGACGCGCGTCGAGGGCGCTGATCTGGCAGGACTGGCGCCTCATCGTCCACCAGCCGGTCGCACGGAGGGCACCCCGGACGGGCGACGAAGGTCCGCAGAACCGCGCGGACGACCCCGACGCGGGGCCTCCGGCCGGCGACCAGCTCTTCGACTTGAAGGACGACCCCGGCGAGCGCCGAAACGTCGCCCGCCTGCACCCGGACGTCGTGGAGGCCATGAAAGCTCGCATCGCCGCCGCGATCGCGAACGTGCCGGCGGCGGACGCGCCCGCCCCGCCGTCCGATCCGGGGGCGCTCCCGTCGATTCACCTGCGGTTCTCGGGCGGAGGGAGGGCGCGCCGCATGTCGGGGGCCATCGCCGTGGGGGACCGGTCGCACGAGGCCCGGGTCGTCGTCGAGCCCGCCGGCATCGCCGCCGATGCCCTGCGCGTCCAGAACCCCGCTGCGGACGATGGGGGCTCGCGGGGCACCGTGGTCGACTTCACCCTGACGACTTCGCTGGACGGCCCGGTCGGGTTCGACTTGCGGGTGGATCCCGCGGGCACGACCATCACCTGGCAGATCTTTCTCGACGATGCTCCCCTGCCGGCGGGCGCTGTTTTCGCGGGACCGTTTGGTCTCCCCGCCGTAGCGTGCAAGGCGGGGTTTACGAGCGACGAGGCGCGCGACGAAGCTGCGTCGGGCGCGCTCCCCTTCATCGATCCTTCGCGCGACCTCGGTCTGTTCGTCGTGAGAGACCGGCCGGGCGGCCAGACGCTCGGCCCCGAGCCGGCCCGCTCGCCCGAAGCCGACCGCGAAACACAACGCGTGCTCGAGCAGTGGGGCTACGCGGCTCCGGGCGTCAAAAGGCCATAGACCCGCCGCCGCGAAAACATGTCGAGCAGGGTGGCCGCGGACCGTCGCCCTGGGTAGGCTCTCGCGCAATTCAGATGCGCCTTGCGTCGTTGCTCGGGCCCGACATCAAGAACGTCCTCAAGGAGGACCCCGAAGCCTTGCAGGAGCTTCTCGACGAGATCCACGCGGAGGACCTCGCCGACATCATCAGCGAGCTCGATCCGGACGAGGCGGGGCAGCTCCTGTCGCGCCTCCCCGCCGAGGAGGCGGCGCCGATCTTCGAGCGCCTCGACGGCCACGAGCAGGAGAACCTCATCGAGCAGATGCCGCCCGAGTCGGTCGCGGTCATCGCGAGCGAGATGTCCGCCGACAACCGCGCGGACCTCTTCAGCGTGCTCCCCGAGGCGATGGGCGAGCAGCTCTTCGAGGCGCTCGAGAAGGTCGACCCGGTCGCCGCGCAAGAAGTCCGCGACATCGAGAAGTGGCCCGAGACGAGCGCCGGCCACTTGATGACGCCGGATTTCGTGCGCGTCTCGCCGCGCATGAAGGTGTCCGAGGCGCTCGACGTCGTGAAGGCGCGGGCGCGCGAGCGCGACGAGTTCGTGTACGTCGTCTACGCGATATCCGACGGCGACCGGCTCGAGGGCGTCGCCAGCTTGCGGGACCTTCTCGTCGCGGAGCCGGCCCAGGGCATCGCCGAAGTCATGCGGACGAACGTCATCTGCGTCCCGCCCACGATGGACCAGGAGGAGGTCGCCCGCCGCATGGCGAAGTACGACCTCAACGTCATCCCCGTCGTCAGCGACGTAAACCACGTGCTCGGGGTCATCACGATCGACGACATCATCGACGTCCTCGTCCAGGAACAGACGGAGGACGTGCAGAAGATCGGCGGCGTCGAGCCGCTCGACCTGCCCTATTTCCAGACGAGCTTCGTGACGTTCATCCGCAAGCGCGCCGGGTGGCTCATCGTGCTCTTCATCGAGGAGTTTTTCACGCAGACCGCCCTGCGCCACTACGACCGCGTCATGGAGGCCGTGCAGGGGGCCCTGCTCTACGTGCCGCTGCTCATCTCGGCAGGCGGCAACTCGGGCTCGCAGTCCTCCACGCTCGTCATCCGCGGGCTCGCGCTCGGCGAGATCAAGCTCCGCGACTGGTGGCGCATCCTGGTCCGCGAGTCGATCATGGGCGTCTTGCTGGGGATCATCATCGCGGTCATCGCGATGGGCCGGGTGATGATGTACCCCGACCAGTCATTCCTCTTCGCACTCACGGTCGGCCTCACGGTGCTCTGCATCATCGCCTCGGGGTGCACCGTGGGGTCGATGCTCCCGATCATCCTCAAGCGCCTCGGCATCGACCCGGCCACGAGCTCGACGCCCTTCATCGCGAGCCTCGTCGACACGATGGGGGTCATCATCTACGCCCACGTCGCCATGGCCGTCATGCACGACACGATTCAAAAGGCGCTCGAGGTGCATTAGTGCACCGCCGTCGAGATGAGCTCAAGGTTTGCTGTCATCACGACGGCGCTGCACTAGGGCAGCACTAGGCCGTGTCCTGCATCGGCAGGGAGATCGAGGTCCGAAGCTTCGGATGTCAGGTCCCTATGCGATGGGTGTCCCTCTCCGAAGCTTCGGATGTCAGGTCCCTACGCCATGGGTGTCCCTCTCCGAAGCTTCGGATGTCAGGTCCCTACGCTCGGATGTCAGGTCCTCACGCGATGGGTGTCCCTCTCCGAAGCTTCGGATGTCAGGTCCCTACGCTCGGATGTCAGGTCCCTACGCCATGGGTGTCCCTCTCCGAAGCTTCGGATGTCAGGTCCCTACGCCATGGGTGTCGGTCTCCGAAGCCTCGGATGTCAGGTCCCTACGCGATGGGTGTCCCTCTCCGAAGCCTCGGACCTTGGGCTTGTACGTGATGGACCGCGAGGCCCGAAGCCTCGGATCTTGGGCTTGCGCGCGATCGGGGTCGCGGGTCGAGGCTTCCAACTGCGCGTTCGTACGCCATGCAAGGCAATGTCCGGAGCTTCCGCTTCCGGCTTGTTTGCGATGGGCGTCGGTCGGGGAAAGCCTCGGATCGGACGTCCCGACGCGATGGTGATGCTCCCTTCGAGTCGAGGCGGCATGCCCGGAGTCCGAGTCGGAGGTGAATCCGATGCCTGGGTCGCAGGCCTTCGGCCCGCGCGATTTGGGGACACGCGCTAAAGCGTCTTGGCCGCGAACGTGTCGCAGGCCGCGATCGATCCCGACGTCAGGCCGTTCTCGAACCACCGCACGCGCTCCTCGGACGAGCCGTGCGTCCACGACTCGGGGCTCACCGTTCCCGTCGCGGCCCGCTGCAGGCGGTCGTCGCCGACGGCGGCCGCGGCCCGGATCGCCGACTCGACGTCGCCGTCTTCGAGGAGATCGCGCTGCTGCGTTGAGCGCGCCCAGATCCCCGCGAAGCAGTCGGCCTGCAGCTCGAGCCTCACCGACGCGCCGGTGGCCCCAGCCGTGTGGCGCAGCCCCTCGACCCGCTCGCTGATGCCGAGCAGCTTCTGCACGTGGTGGCCGATCTCGTGCGCCACGACGTAGGCCTGCGCAAACTGCCCGTTCGCGCCGAGCTTGCCCGCGAGCTCGCGAAAGAAACCGAGGTCGATGTACACGCGCTCGTCGGCCGGGCAGTAAAACGGCCCCGTCGCCGCGTCGCCGTACCCGCACCCCGTGTCGGTCGAGTCCGTGTAAAGGACGAGCTTCGCGTGCCGGTACGCCAGGGGCTCGCCCGTCTCGGTGAACTTTTTCTGCCAGCTCGCCTGCACGTCGTCGAGGACGAAGCCCACGAAGTGCACTTCGGGCGTCTCCGCCGCCCCGCCCCGCGCCGTCGCCCCCCCGTGGAGCCCTTGCCCGATCGGCCCCGAGAGCAGCGCGCGACCGACCATGAAGAGCCCCCCGACGACCAGGATGACGCGCCCGATCCGGCTCTGCAGCAGCCAGGGCAAGAGGTAGACGAGGGTGCCAAGCCCCGCGTCGCTGCGCGCGGGACCGTCGCCCCGGCGGTCGATGAGATCCTCGCTTTCGTGCGACTCGTCCCAGCGCATGCTCTTCGTCGCTCCGTCGGTTACTCGGTTACTCGATGACTCCCGTCCGCCCCTTTCGGTATGCCGCAGGTGACACGCCTGTCCAGCGCTGGAAGGCGCGCCGGAAGTTCGACGGGTCCGAGTAGCCGAGCCGCTCGGCCACCGCGTCGATCGAGGACTCTTGCGGTCCTCGCGTTCTAAGTAGCAAGAGGGCCATCTCGCGCCGCTCTTCCTCCAGCAAGTCGGAGTACGTGACGCCTGCCGTGGCCAGGCGGCGCTTGAGCGTCCGCGCCGACACGCCCATGGCTTTCGCCACATCCTCCAGGGCCAGAATCCCCCCGTCGGGCCGGAGGAGCAGCTTGCGCACGCGCGGCACCACGTCGGCGGCAGCCGTCGCAGCCATTTCGGCAAGCGACCGCTCGAGCTCGGAGTACGCGAGCTGCCGCGACACGGGGTCGGCCATCGTCAGCGGGAGATCGAGGTACCGCGCGTCGAAGACCATCTGCGTGACCGGCTGCCCGAAACGGACCTCCGGGGCGAACGCCGCAAACCGGTCGAAATACGCTGGGCGCTCGAACGCAAAGTCCATCGCGCCCTCCATCTCGCGGCCCGTCAGCGCGGTGCCCATCTGCCAGATGCCGATCGCGATCCAGAAGAGGATCGCGTCCCTCGCGGGGCCGAATCGTGCCCGCTCTTCGATGACGACCGACGCCCGGGAGCCGGTCACGTGCAGGCTCAACGCCAGGGCGTTCGTCCGGGTCGGCACGAAGCGGGCCGCCGTCTCCAGCGCCTCGCGCAGGGTGGCGGCCGTCATCGCGGCAAAACCCAGGTACCCGTGTGCCGACGCCCGCATCTGCAGGCCAAGCTGGATGCCGACGGCCGGCTCGCCCGTCAGCCGCCGCGCCCGCTCGAAGAGCTTCTCTCCGACCGCCACCGAGATGTGTGCACCCGGGACCGCCAGCGCCTTGGCGTCGACCCCGAGGCCCGAAAAGAGGTCCTCGGGGGCGACGCCAGCCTCTTTGACGAGCTGGGCGAGCTGCAGCGCGTGGGCCGCCGGGAGGGTGAACTCGTCTTGGCGACCCGACATGTGCCTTGGCCCGAACTGACCGGAATTTGGCACGGGGTCACCTGGCGACGCAAGGCGCCGAGCCGCATTCTAAACGTGGCCAATCCCGAGTCTCCCCGGGCACACTGGAGAAGCAACCATGAATGCCACCGTACGCAACCTTCGCTTCGACCTGCGGAACATCCCGCGCCACTGGCACGGGGGGCGTAAATCGGTGACGTCGTTCTTCGACAGCCTGTCGGTCTTCTTCCCCGCCGGCGAGCGCTTCTTCGTGGCGAGCGTGCGGGCCTATCAGGACGCCATCAAGGACGACGCCCTGCGCTTCGAGGTGCGGACCTTCTGCGCCCAAGAGGGCATCCACAGCCGCGAGCACGAGAACTACAACGAGCGCCTCGAGGGCGAGGGGTACCCGATCGACGCCATGGAGAAGCGCGTCGAGGCATCGCTCGCTCGCCTGACGAAGTACGGGTCCAAGGAGCTTCAGCTGGCGGTGACGTGCGCCCTCGAGCACTTCACGGCGCTCATGGGCCACCTGCTGCTCGGCAACCCCAAGCTCCTCGAGGGTGCCGACCCCGAGATGGCCGCCATGTGGCGCTGGCACGCCGCCGAGGAGAACGAGCACAAGTGTCTGCCCTACGACGTCTACAAGGCCGTCGGCGGCCGCTACCCGGTCCGCGTCGCCGCCATGATCGGCGCGACCACGATCTTCTGGGCGAAGGTGGTCGGACACCAGGCGCAGATGATGCGCACGGACGGCACGCTGCTGTCGGCCGACGAGTGGCGGGCCGTGCTGCGGTTCCTCTTCATCGACCCGGGCGGGATGTTCGATCTCTGGGGCATGTACTTCGATTACTTCCGGCCCGGGTTCCACCCGAAAGACATCGACTCGAGCGCGCTGCTCGACACGTGGAAGGCCGAGTACGCGGCGGCGCCAGTCTACGCGCACGGGACGCCGGCGCTCGCTCAGTCAGCCTGACGCGCCGGCGCACCGGCTGCATCCGAGGATGGGGACGGACGGCGGCTCGCGGTCGCGGCTGACGGTTTCGCCGCACGCACAGGC
>Ga0302326_10023448_pt1 | contig 12578 bp, 15 predicted proteins | sample Palsa_T0_3_FD_202264 | JGI IMG/M metagenome (GOLD analysis project Ga0302326, IMG submission 202264) | Peat permafrost microbial communities from Stordalen Mire near Abisko, Sweden - Palsa_T0_3 | ecosystem: Environmental > Terrestrial > Soil > Palsa > Peat permafrost | place: Sweden: Abisko... | reverse complement strand
CGAATCCGCTCGCGAAACGCCGTGTTGCAAGCCCGGCCGCCGCTGCGAGAGACTGGAGAGTGTATGGTGTCCCTCCAGGAACTGCGTCATGAGAGGCGTTCGGCGATTATCGATCTGGCGCGACGGCACGGCGCCCGGAGCATACGGGTGTATGGCTCCGTGGCGCGCGGTCAGGCGAAGGATTCGAGCGACCTGGATCTCCTCGTCGAGTGGGAACCGGACCGCAGCCTGCTGGATGTCGTGGGCCTCAAGCAGGACCTTGAGGATCTGCTTGGGGTGACGGTGGACATAGGCTCCGAACGCGGTCTCCACTGGTTTATTCGGGACGAGGTTTTGCGGGAAGCTGTGCCCCTATGAAGAGCGAGTTCCTTTACCGGCACCACGTTCGGGAGCGATGCGGGCGGGTGCGCGACTGCATCCGGGCGGGCCGGGAGGAGTTCTTCGGAAATGTCGTCCACCAGGACGCGGTGATGCGAAACCTGGAAATCATCGGCGAAGCCGCGAAACGGATCTCCCCGGAACTGCGTGACAAGCTGGACCTGCCGTGGCGACAGATCGCAGGCCTGCGCGACGTGCTGATCCACGATCATCCCAATCTGGATTTGGAGCGTATCTGGCTTGTTGCCAGCCGTGACGTTCCCGAACTGCTCCGTGTGATCGAAGCTTTCCTACGCGAGCAGGGTCAGACTTAGGCAGAGAAAGGCAACGCGTGCCCAGGTCTCGCAGGCTCCCCGGCGCAGGATCTTCCTGCCAATCCGGCGAGAGGGCCGCTTGGGCAAAGACGGTGATTTGCAGCTCATCCGGAATCCCGGCAGCTACCGAAACGTAAGTCGTCAACGGCTCAGTGGGCGGGGTGTGCACCCAGAGTTCAAGAGTCGCCAGGGAGAGCGACTGGGACGTATATACAATCCGGTGGCCTTTGTGATTCCAGCGCATCGCGGCCCGCAGTCCACCATCGCCCGAGAAAACGGCTGGCGCGTATTGCCGCTTCGAGATGCGCCAGACCCGCACTACGCAAACATCCCGTATTCGATACCGTACAGCAACTCGTCCACGAGATCGGCGCCTTCGGGCGTGTCTTCATTGAGCACGGCCAACGGAGAGCGCCCGCCTAAACTGCGATTTGCGTCCTGCACCCAGTGCATCGCGTTCACCTGTCCATCAAGGGCCTCAGTCGCGTGGGCGATGATCTCGGCCCTCCGCGCCGCGCCGCGCAGTTCCTCCCGGCGGACAGATACTCGGTGGCAGGAGTCTCAAAGATCCTGCGGACTCCCTCCCCTCCTTCTTTGAGCGGCAGTTCGATCAGTGCGAACCGTCCCGAGGGCAAGGCTTCCCCCTCGCTGGAGAGGCCAAGGATCTCCAGCGCCTGACGCATCCGGGCGCGTGCAACGCGGCGGACCGTAACCCGGTCGCGAGGCGCGGAGTCGGACGCGCGTGACGTCTCCCTGGCTTTATGCGCTTTATCGTACCAGCCATAGTGTCCCCTCCACTCGTTACGGCGTTCGCTGAGGCGCCGGGGAAAATGCGGTCCTGGTAGGGCAGGTCTACGCCCGCAGAGTCCACCAAATAAACGATGGGAACGCGGTTGCGCATGGCGATTTCCTGTGCGCGCGGACCTTTTGTGACGGTCTCCGGCCACCACTAACCGGCCTTCACGGTGGCATCGCCCGCAATGATGACGGCGGAGCGTCCCTCGATCTAGCCGACGCCGGTGACCGAGCCGAGGCCGGGCGCATCGCCATCGTACTGGTCGAAAGCCAGCAGCAGCCCGATTTCGAGGAAGGGGGTACCCGGGTCGATCAGCGCAGCAATGCGTTCGCGCGCGGTCATCTTGCCCGCGCGATGCTGCCGCTCGATCTTGGCCGGACCGCCGCCCGCGCGCAGGCGCACTTCTAGCCTCTGCAGTTGTTCGACCAGGTGGCGCATGTGCGCCATGCGCGCGACCTTGTTTGCGGCAGACGCCGGTTCGGGGATTGTGCTCACGATAAGTGATCGTAGCGCGAATGGGACGGGAGGGAGGGAAGCTCGGTTGGGCGGGTGCATGGCGGGCAGGTTCCTCACCAGAAACAGGGTCGGCGCACGTGCCCAATTCGCTAAGGGGGGCCGGATAAACAAGCTGGACAAATGACGCGATTTCGGATACCGTAAGGTTGGTTGCCGTCGTTCTCGCTTGAGTGGTGTTCAGTCTCTATTGGGAGGATGCCGATCGCCGCGCCGCACGCGGCTGCAACCAAGATGACCTTTGGCCGCTGGTTCATTGCATCAGACTATGCAGCTACCGCACCGAATCCTCCACCTCCCGCAACCAATCCGGCCGCTTCAAAACCTCCCGCGGCTTGCTCCCGTCCGGCGGCCCGACGATCCCGTCGCGCTGCATCATATCCAAGATCCGGGCGGCGCGCCCGTAGCCCAACCGCGGGGTGAACCTGCAACAGAACAAGTTTCATGGCGAATGGAATTACACCATTCACCCCTCTACGTATCAATCCAGTTGATACCTTTATTTATTGACGCCGCCTAACCTGGACGGGACTGACATCGACATCGCGGTCGGGGATGCCGCGATCGAGGAAATCTTTCCGAAGCCCGGCAAACCACTTGAGCCGCCTGACCATCCAGTTTCAACTCACGCGTCGCTTTTCTTCTCTCTCAAGTGCCTAGTGCAGCAGCGATTTCATGTACGTCTGATAGGGCAGACCATTTCGCGCAGCCAACCGCCGCAATCTCGCGAGGTCATCCTCGGGCAGTCGGATCGAGATAACGCGCGAGGCTGACAGGCGCTTGAGCAAGTCCTCGCGCGTCAACTTTTTTTAGCGTTCCGGCCTTCGCAGCCTCTTCAAAATCCCGGTCCAGCACTTCACGATGCTCATACCACCAGCGAGCCTCCGCGGCTTCCGAACGAAAAGCGGGCATCTTAAGTTTCTGCATTCCGTTCCTCTGGATTTCAAGAACAGTACCCGATATTTCTTAGGTGCCGCGTACGCCGTCACGAGCCGCATGCTTCCACTCCTTACCGTCCAAACAGCGATTAGGACTCGTCCGCGGGACAGTCGCGCCGAGGGATTTGTAACGTTCTTCGCCGGCCTCAATGTCGTACTCAAGGACCAGGGGATCGTTCCCGAACAGCTCTTCTATTTCATGCGGGCCGACCCTTTGCAGCCTGAGATGCGCGATATTGTTGTCGTCCCCAGTCAAATACAATTTCGGACTTCACGTCCCAAGCTAGCAGGATATATATATACGCCGTCAATACGCCTCAGTATCACAGACAACCGCGCCGATTCGCCATTCGTGTAAGCAGTCCGATACGGCGATCCGCGGCGCGGGCTGGAGAAGGGCGGCTGGGGTTCCCAGCCTAACAGAAGCGTGGGCTATGGCTTTTGGGCTTCCATTTCGATCTCAGTCTTGATGATGGCGTCGGCCAGTCGGGCTGCTAGATCCCCTGAATCCCTTATTTCGCTCGACTTACCGTGATACATCTCTGCGATGGCAGTCTTCCGCCAATTGAGATAGATCTGTCCAATGTTGTAGTAGGCCGGCCAGAGCCACACAGGGTCGTCGCATACGGCAAAGATCTCCTCAAAGGTCTGCAACGCTACGCCTTTCCAGATGGATGTGCGTCAGACCCAGATTGCCTAGCGCCGGAACATAGCTACTGTCGTAGCCGAGGGAGGCCCGAAACGCGTCCGCTGCTTCGAGATAACGGCCTAGACCAAGCAGAGCTTCGCCGAGGTAATGGTGCGCGAGAGCGCTGCGCGGCCTCTTGTCAAGAGCAAACTTGGCATGTGGAATCGCTTTCTCAAATTCGCCGCTTGCGAGGAGCGTCTCAACGGCGGCAAACTTGCCCAGAATACGCGGATAACGTGCCGATTGGTCAAGGTTGCCGTCAGAAGAGTTCAGATCGGTGCTAACGAATGCGGTTTCCAGGTCCTCGGCAGTGTCGCAAATCGCCAAGTATAGAACAAAACGGCCGGCAAGGACCGCGCCCTCAACGATGTATACTGGAGCGAAGGTGCCTGTTGTTGTCGATATCGGAACACTGATCGAGAGATCGCCGGAGATCCGCAAGGGTCGGCCCTGCATCGCCGGAAGCGGCGTCTCGGTTCGGCGGATTGCCGGCTGGTACAACCTGGGTCTGACTCCCGAAGAGATCGCCGCCAAAATCGAGCACCTTTCGCTGGCGCAGATTCACGCGGCCTTAACCTACTACCATGCCAACCGGGATGAGATTGACAGCGACATCGCGGTCGAGGATGCTGCGATTGAAAAATATTCCCACACCCGCGAAACTGCCTTGAGCGTTCTCCGTCTGTACCTTGACGAGGATGCCATGGACGGGGACTTGGTGCGCGGCCTTCGGTCCCGTGGGATTGACGTTGTCACCGCGGCCGACGCGCGAATGATCCGCCGGAAAGACGAAGAGCACCACTCGTGGGCTACGCTTCGGGGACGCGCTCTGTACTCGTTCAACGTGGGAGACTAACACGAGATCCATACGGCATGGAGCACGGCGGGCCGCGGCCACGCCGGTATCATTTTGGCGCAGCAGAAGCGCTACTCGACCGGCGAACAGATTCGGAGGTTGCTACACCTGATCGGCTCGTTGACTTGCGAGGCGATGTGCAACCGCAAAGAGTTTCTGGGCCGGTGGTGATTGTACTGGAGCACAAGCAAGTGCGGAACGCACTCGTACGCGCCCAATTCCACGGGCTTGGGGCCCGCCATGATTATGCGCACTTCACCCGGCACATGACCATGGAGTTGATCGTCACGCCGTTGCCCGAGACCGTCGAGCCGCCGATCGAAAGCGGAATTCGATCAGGGAACAGATTCGCCGACCTCTGCGCTTGATTGGCACATTGGTAAGTGGGGCGATGTGGACCGCGAAGAGTTTCCGGCCGGTGGCGATTCGTTCCGCGATGCCATTGACGCCAAGGGCATGATGCTACTTCGAACGGATTCGTGCTAACTCGGGGGCGCGTACCCAAGCGGTCATTAGCGTTGAAGGCTGAATCGTTCCATTCGCTTGTTCAGCAGATCGTTGGCGAAACTCCTGACCAATATTGCTTCCAATTCCGAAATCATGCCGTCCGCCACCTCGTACGCGCTGAAATAGTAAGCGAGTTCGTGCAAAGGGACAATATGGTCAACGATCTGACGGCTTTTCTCGTTGGTATCGCGATAAGCCTGATTGCGTTTGGGATGCCGCACCTTCTTGATTTTTTGGATCTCGCCGCGGTCGCGATTGTAGGCGAGGTTCATCTCTTTCCAGAGGTACTGCTTCCGCGCCTTGCAAGTGTAGATTGCCTGACCACGGCTGTCGAAGAAGATGTAGACGCCGCGGTGGTTTCCAGTTCCGTCCGCAGTCCTTTTGAGAGACTGATTTCCTCGACTGCCGTCGCTCGTTGGGAACAGGAGGAAGCTCGCCCCCGCTTAGAATCGGCCCTGGTGATTGGGAAGAACCCGAATGCCTGGGACGGAGTTCCCGATGCTAAGCGCCAATTCTAGATCTGTAGTAACTCGAAAGTTTCGTTTCAGACCCAAGATTACGCCGGCACCTGTCACTGTAAGTCCCTTGTCCATGATATGGGTCATTTGCGCTGCGGTCTTTGGACGCCCGCAAAGCAATAGTATAGCGGGAATTGGTCCCCTGCAATGGATGTGGGGAGGCCGTACGTCATCCTAGGACTGAGCCGATCATTCGGCACGTGCCGGTCCGTAATTCTTCGGCCATACTCGCGCAATGACGTAGCGAGGCCGCGCTGTCGGGCGGCCATCGTGTGACGCGTGGCAGGACCGGGATCACGCGAGTTGGAAGCAGCAACTGGATAGAGAAGCGCCAGCTTATGGTCCCTACCGCACCGAATCCTCCACCTCCCGAAGCCATTCCGGCCGCTTCAAAACCTCCCGCGGCTTGCTCCCGTCCGGCGGCCCGATAATCCCGTCCCGCTGCATCATGTCCAAGATCCGGGCGGCGCGCCCGTAGCCCAACCGCAGCCTGCGCTGCAATGTCGAAGTCGACGCCTTGCCCATCTCCAGCACAATCCGCACCGCCTCTTCGTACATCGCATCCTGCCCGCCCGGCGCGGCCTCTTCGCCCTCCGGCTCCGCGTCGTCGGTCGGCGGCGCCACCAGGAACGACTGATCGTACTCCGGCGTGGCCTGCTCTTTCCAGAAATCCACCACGCGGTTAATTTCGGTCTCCGTCACGAACGCCCCGTGCACGCGAATCAGCCGCGACGATCCCGGCGGCAGGAACAGCATATCGCCTTTGCCCAGCAGGTGCTCCGCGCCCATCACATCCAGCACCGTCCGGGAGTCCACCCGCGTGGCCACGCGGAAACTGATGCGCGACGGAAAGTTGGCCTTGATCAGGCCCGTAATCACGTCCACGCTAGGCCGCTGTGTGGCCAGCACCAGGTGCATGCCCACTGCGCGCGCCATCTGCGCCAGGCGCGTCACCGATTCTTCCACGTTGCGGCCCTCCAGCATCATCAGGTCCGCCAACTCGTCGATCAGGATCAGGATGTAAGGCAGCGGCCGCAAGTCTTCCGCGGTGGGCTCGTCCTCCTCGAAAAGGCTGCGCGGCTCCGCCTGCTTCTGCCGAATCTTCTTATTGAACTGGTCGATGTTGCGCACGCCGAATTCTGCCAGCAGGCGCAGCCGCCGGTCCATCTCCAACACCGCGTTACGCAGCGCATAAGTCGCCTTCTTCGCATCCGTGATCACCGGCGTCAGCAGGTGCGGAATGCCCTCGTACATGCCCAGCTCCACGCGCTTGGGGTCCACCATGATCATGCGCACTTCATCCGGCGTGGATTTGTACAGGATCGACATCACCATCGAATTAATCATGACGCTCTTGCCCGAACCGGTCGAGCCGGCGATCAACAAGTGCGGCATGGATTCCAGCGCGGCCACCTTGATGCGCCCGTTGATGTCCTTGCCCATCGAAATCGTCAGCCGCGATTGCGCCTGCGTGAATTCGTCGGACTCCAGCATTTGCCGTAACGCGATCACTTCGCGCTTGCTGTTCGGCACCTCGATGCCCACCGTGGGCTTGCCTGGAATGCGCTCGATCAGGATGGATTCGGCCTGCAATCCGAGACAGAGGTCTTCGGTCAGCGTGGTGATGCGGCTGTACTTGATGCCGGCCTCGGGCTTGAATTCGAAAGTCGTCACCACCGGGCCCGGGTTGATCTGCACCACGTTGCCGAGGACGTTGAATTCTTCGAACTTCGACTTAATGCGTACCGCGATGTCCTTCAACTCCTGCTCGTCGTAAGGGCTGCGGCCCTGTCCCTCGTTGAGCAGGTCCGTCGAAGGCAGCCGGTAAGCCAGTGGGCCCGCTGGGCGAATGCTGGCCGCTGGGACCGCCTCTTCCCATGGCGGGGAATCCGGCTGGGACGCAGACGGTTCCTCTAGCGCGCAAATCGGGATTTCGGCGGGCGCTTCAGGCGTCTCCTCCGCCGCGTCCAGTGGTGGGTCGGAGGATTCGATGTGCGCCGTTTCCCTCTCCGTTTCGAGCCGCGGCGAGGACCGCGACCGGCGGCGTTTTTCGGCTCTCTCCGCGGCCCGAAGCCGCGCCTTCTCCTCGGCGCGCCGCAGCCGCTCTTCCCGCCACCGCCGCAATGCATCCGCCAGCGCGCCTAGAATACGCAACGGCCCCGCGAACCACACAGCCAGTTTCGACACCGTATTAGACATGGTGAAGGTCGACACCAGATAGACCGAGACGATCAGAGCAGTGATGGTGAGCAGAATCGCGCCAGTGGGATTCAGCGCGTGCACCAGGTAATGCGCCAGCATCAGTCCCAGCAGGCCGCCGATGGGAATTGTGCCACTGTAGAGCGTAAGCCGTGGCGCAAAAGAAACCGCCGCCGTCAGGCTCAGCAGCAGGAGCAGCGTCCCGCACAGCTTGATGGCGCCGGCTTCCAGCTCGTCCGAGCGGACCCATTTCCAGGCCAGCCCGAACAACAGGATCGGGAACACAAATGCGCCGATGCCGAGCCCTTGCAGCAGCAGATCGGCGAACCAGGCGCCCGGATAGCCGATCAGGTTGTGAGGCGGAGTGGCCGCCGCGGTATTTAGAGAGGGGTCTTGGACGTGGTACGACGCCAAGCTGAGCAGCACCACCAAGCCCAGCGATAGGAGCAGCAGTCCTATCACTTCGTTGACTCGCTTTTGCGAAGTCGGAGATAACAGCTTCATCCCGCTGGCCGGCGGAGGAAAGCCAGAGCAAGCACCATTATGCCAAAAATAATTCGATAAAACACAAAAAACCACAAGCTACGGCGGCGCAGGAAACGCAGGAACAGTCCGATCACGATTATCCCTGTAATGCCGCTCACCGCGATGCCCACCGCCAAAGCCATTTCCATGTTGGGATCAAAGGCTTTGTGCTTGATCAGGTCGTAGACCGCCTTGGCCGCCGCCGCCCCTATGGCGGGCGTCGAGAGCAAAAAGGAATAGCGCGCGGCAGCCTCCCGATTTATATTGCGGAACAAGCCGGCCGTGATGGTGATGCCGCTGCGCGAGACTCCGGGCACCACCGCGAGTGCCTGCGCGACTCCAATGGTTCCGGCATCCACAAAGTTGACTCCGGAAATGTCGCGCGTCTTGCGCCCCACCAATTCGGCGATTCCCATCACGATGCCGATCCCCACCATCATCGTGCCGATCACCATGGGGTTGCGCCACGCGCCTTCCGCCTGTTTGTTGAACAGCAGCCCAGCGACTCCCACCGGAATCGATCCGATCGCCAGCAGCCACAGCAGCCCGCTGTTGCGCTCCAATTCTTCATCGCGGCCCCATCGAATGCCGAATCCGTGCGCGATAATCTGCACCCAATCGCGCGCAAAGTAAACCACCACCGCCAGCAGCGTGCCGATATGCAACGCGATATCGAACGTCAGGCTTTCCGTCTGCCAGCCCAGCAGCCACGACGTCAGATAGAGGTGCGCCGTGCTGCTGATCGGCAGGAACTCCGTCAGGCCTTGCACAATCGCCAGCACAATCACTTGATAGATAGGCATGTTAGGGCAAAAAGGAATGGTACCTGATTTTCAAGCCGGGGGCTAATCCGGCAGGCGGCATGGGTGTTTTGATAAGCTTAGTCCGGTCTTGCCCTTGTTCGTCATGGCCAGCGCTTCCGCGTCCGCCCAAACCAGCACTAGCGGAAGCTACATCGCACCTGAGTTGCAGATCGGACCCTACTCGGTCAGAGCCGAGGCAACCAGTTTCAAATCCAACGAGCGCACAGGTATTTACGCTCGATTCGAACGACACCGTGTCGACCCAGGCCTGCAAGTCGGCCAGGTTTCCGAAAGAAGCCGTAGCGGTAGCCGCCGATGTCGCAAAAGTGGAGTCCGATAGCTTTCCACCGACCAACGCGCGCGGCTCGGTAGTATGTACAGTACCCTACCGAGCCGCGACCGTACCGAGCCGGGACCGTCAGGGAGCGAAGCGCTAGGATTGAACAGTAGTCCCTTAATCCGCAACCCCAATCCATTCCGGTACGCCGTTCGGATGAGTGGTTTCTCAGATGCGGCCAGCCAGATGAACCTCAATGAAGTCGCGAAGCGTGCGGGAGTTTCCACCGCGACCGTCTCGCGTGTCCTGAACCATGCCAGCGTGGTCCGGACGCCACCCGTCTGCGCGTGATACGGGCCGTCTCGGAGCTCAACTATCATCCCAACCTCCACGCGCGATCGCTCGCCAAAGGCGCCAGCCGCACGCTTGGCCTGATCCTTTCGAATACCGGCGCGGCATTGAGAGGTGGTCGAGTATCTGCACAACCTGAATCACCGCCGGCTCGCCTTTGTGGGTCACCACGTCGCGCTGGGCCCCATCGGCGAACGCGAAAAGGCTTTCGTGGAAACCGTTTCCCGGTATACACTCGGGACGGAATGGCGCACTGTCGCGACTCAGGACGCGCTGGATGGCGGTCAGCAAGCCGCCTACCAGATCCTGTCCTCCGGATTCCAGCCCACCGCCATCATCTGCGTTAACGACATTATGGCCGGCGGCGTCCTGCGGGAGGTGCGCGAACAGGGCTTGCGCGTCCCCCAGGACATCTCCGTGACCGGGTTCCGCGCGACCGGATTGGCCGCCCGGCAGTTGGCATGCTCGTGCCGGAATCGGCGAACGGCCAATCGCCTGGACGCGAAATCGTCAGCGACCCCGAACTCGTGGGGCGCGACTCCACTGGTCCGGCGCATGTCTGGCGGCGCACGCACGCATGCGTGCCGCGTCCCCGCTCCTGGGGACGCCAGTCCTTACGGTGCCACAATAAAACCATACCTGGATGCCCAACACCAAAATAGTCGCCACCATGGGACCCGCCAGCGATCCCCCGGCCGCCATCCGGCAACTGTTGCTGGCCGGCGTGGATGTGTTCCGCCTCAACGCATCGCATAGCACGCAGGCCGAGCATGCCGCGCGCATTGCCCTGATTCGCCAGGTCACCGCGGAATTGGGCCACCCCGCCAGCATTCTCCTGGATCTGCAAGGTCCCAAGATCCGCCTTGGCAGCTTTGCGGACGGCGGCTGCACGCTTGAAAAAGGAGGCGTCTTCACCATCGCCACAGAGGCTCTGTTGGGCGACTGCCGGCGCGCCTCCACCACTTACGCCAACTTCGCCGCGGATGTAAAACCCGGCGACCGCGTGCTGCTGGCCGATGGCGCCATCGAGCTGCGCGTGCTCGATGTCAGCGGCCAGTTGGTGCGCACGGAAGTGGTCTGCGGCGGACCGATAAGCGATCACAAGGGCGTCAATCTGCCCGGCGTGGCCATAAGCCTTCCGTCCCTCACGGAGAAGGATCTCGACGACCTGCAGTTCGGCGTGGCGCAGGGGATAGACATGGTGGCTCTCTCCTTTGTGCGTACCGCCGCCGATGTGCGCGGCTTGCGCGACGTGTTGCGCGGCATGCAGTCCGGTGCGCTTCCCATAGTCGCCAAGATCGAGAAGCCGCAGGCCTGGGAGAACATCGATGCCATCCTGCAGGAGGCCGACGGCGTCATGGTCGCGCGCGGCGATCTAGGGGTCGAGCTGGCGCTCGAGACCGTGCCGCGCATTCAGAAGTCCACCATCCTGCGCGCGCGCCACCACGGCAAGTTCGTAATTACCGCCACCCAGATGCTCGAATCCATGATCGAGAACCCCACCCCCACGCGCGCCGAGGTCAGCGACGTAGCCAATGCGATCTACGACGGCACCGATGCCGTCATGCTTTCGGCCGAGACCTCCGTCGGAAAGTATCCGGTCGAAGCCGTGAAGTTCATGGTGCGCATTGCCACCGAGACGGAGAATTCCATTCGCTCGCAGGGCTTCCGGAAATTGCCGGCCAGCCCTCATTTCACCTACGCCGAGATCCTGGCCGATGCCGCCTATCACGCCGCGCGCGCCGGACACGTCGCGGCCATCGTGGTGTTCACCGCCACCGGATCGAGCGCGCGGCTGGTCTCGCGCTATCGGCCGCCGGTGTGCATCTATGCCATGACGCCGCGGGAAAACGTGGGCCGCCAGTTGATGGTGAATTACGCGGTGCAGCCGGTGCAGGCGCCGGATGTGGCGTCCACCGACGAGATGCTGGCGCAAATGGACCGCATCCTGACCGAGCGCGGCTACCTGAAGGCCGGCGACTCAGTGGTCTTCCTGGCGGGTCAGCCGGTGGGCCGCCCGGGCACGACTAACTTGATGAAGCTGCACCGCATCGGCGATGCGTAGCGGCAGACTTCAGTGGCACCCTACTAGCAGTCCGCTGGCGGTGCCGCATGCAGTATGGCTACGAGTTGGCTGGCGGGTCGACCAGGGATGGCTTCCCCCGATACAGGCGAACCTCCGGTGCCTGATAAACGACGGCGTCGCGTATAACTTCGGCGGGATTCTTGACGCCGAAGGTATGCGTTCGGCCGCCGTGGCCTTCTGCCGATCTACTGCCTTCGTACTTCCACTGGTCTTTGCGGAGAAATGGAATATCGACGCGCCAGATGGGTACCGGCCTACCGCGCTTCATCCGCTTGGTCGGATCGATGGCGTATCGCCACACGATATACCATCCCGGATGATCGTAGTGCGACTGAATTGCCCAGGGGCGAGTGCTGCCTTTTGACTCCAGTGCCTCATTTGGCAGGGGATCCGGCTGCCGCCGAGGGAAAGGTCCGGAAAACGCTGTTGCGCCACATCCGGGTGCTTATGCCGCTTATAGGGACTCAGTGAATCCAGGGCGCGAACACCCAATATGCCTACGACTCCGCTGAAAATATTGGCCTGTTCGAAGTAAAGATCGATCAACTCCTCGGCTTTTTCTTCAACGAAATCGATGGCGTTCCGGAGGTGTGCAACCGTCAGCCCGGGAGGCAACCGCACTGCGTTATCGAAACCGTCATGGGAGAGAGCCAAACCTAGGTCTACCTCTTCCGTTCAAGGATACAACATCGTCCGTTCTGATGACGCGGGTTGTTCCATTCACGGAAAGCGCAGACAATGCTGGGATAGCCTTGACCGCGACGTCAAAGTATGTCGCGTCGGACTCGACTCCAAGGCTTCGGTATCCCACCGCGGCCGCAGCCGCAAT
>Ga0302326_10023447_pt1 | contig 12578 bp, 7 predicted proteins | sample Palsa_T0_3_FD_202264 | JGI IMG/M metagenome (GOLD analysis project Ga0302326, IMG submission 202264) | Peat permafrost microbial communities from Stordalen Mire near Abisko, Sweden - Palsa_T0_3 | ecosystem: Environmental > Terrestrial > Soil > Palsa > Peat permafrost | place: Sweden: Abisko... | reverse complement strand
CCAGGGTCCGCCCGACGCCGAGGTCACGCTGATCGGCTGGGGCTCGACGTACGGAGTGATCGACGAAGCCTGCGAACTACTGCGCGACACGGGCATTTCCGTCAATCATCTGCCGATTCGCTGGCTGGTGCCTCTGCATGGGGACGCGATCCTCGATCTGCTGCGAGGCGCGCGACACACCATCATTGTCGAGAACAACTACAGCGGGCAGTTCGCCCGCTATTTGCGCAGCGAAACCAGCTTCGTCGCCGATGGGCACATTCGCAAATATGACGGAGAGCCGTTCATGCCGCACCACATTGTGGAGGCGGTCCAGGACCAGCTCGCGGGCAGAACCAAGCTGTCTGTGCCGGCCCACGAAATTATGGTGTAGAAACGATAGCGTTCGATGGCGACGAATGTCGCGGAAACCAATCCTTTCGCAGCTCAAGGAGAACCAAAGATGGCGACCGAAGTAGAGATTCCAAAAGCGATGGTAATGGCTGACTTTAAGGGAAAGGTCGATCCGGATTGGTGTCCCGGCTGCGGCGATTTCGGCGTGCTCGCCGCCGTCCAGAAGGCGCTCGTCGAGTTGCAGATTCCCAAGCATGAGGTCGCCACGATCAGCGGTATCGGATGCTCCTCCAATTTTCCCGGTTTCATCGATACCTATGGCATGCACACGCTGCACGGCCGCTCTCTGGCAGTAGCCACGGGAATGAAGCTGGCCAACCACGCCATGACTGTGCTGGTCACCGGCGGCGACGGCGACGGCTTCGGCATTGGCGGCAACCACTTCATGCACACCATGCGCCGCAACGTCGACCTGCTCTACCTCGTGATGGACAACCAGATCTACGGCCTCACCACCGGGCAGACCTCACCCACCAGCCGGCTTGGCATGAAGACCAAGAGCATGCCCTTCGGAAACATTGAAAACCCGATCAACCCCATTTCAATCGCGCTGGCTGCGGGAGCGACATTCGTTGCGCGCGGCTTCAGCGCCGATCAGAAACACCTCACCGAGTTGATCAAGCGCGGCATCGAGCACAAGGGCTTTTCGTTTATCGACGTCTTCAGCCCCTGCGTCACATATAACCACGACAACACCTTCCAGTGGTTCCGGCCACGGGTGAAAAAACTCGAAGACAATCCTGAATACGACCCCACCGACTGGGGCGCGGCCATGGAAAAATCGTTGATGTGGGGAGACGAAATACCCATCGGAAGATTCTTCGAGCGCACCGACCTGCCCACTCTGCACGCCGCCGACCCGGTGTTAAGCGCCGGCCCGCTCGTGAAACAAGACAATCGCATTCCGCCCGCGATGGCCAGGTCTTTCATCGACGAATTGATGTAAAGCGATCCCGGCGACGCTCGGTTAAGCGCGCGCTGCTTCGCCCGTCACCAGCAAGTCCTCGATCCGAATCGGCAGCTCCCGCACCCTCACGCCGGTAGCATGATAGACCGCCGAAGTGATCGCCGCGGCAATTCCCGCCAGGCCGATTTCGCCGACGCCGCGCGCGCCGAGGGGGTTGAGCACGAGATCGGGATAGTCCAGGAAAGTGACATCGATCTCGGGCGAGTCGGCGTTGGTGGTCACGATATAGTCCGCCAGATTGCTGTTAATCGGGGCGCCGTAACGCGCGTCGTAAGTGGTCTCCTCGAACAACGCCATGCCGACCCCCATGACCACGGCGCCTTCAATCTGGTTCTTTGCCGGTTTGGGGTTCATGATCCTGCCGGCGTCGATCACGGTCACAACGCGAGAGACTCGGAGGCGCGCTATCTCGGGTTGCCAGGTCACCTCAGCAAACTGTGCCCCGAAGGAGTGGGTCGAGAACTTGCGGTTTGGATTACCGAAAGTACCCTCGGATTTTCCCTGGCCGCCGGCGGCGCGGATGTTGCCGTTCGTGAGAATTTCCTGATAGGGGACACCAGTGTTGGGGGCCTTGTCTTTCAGATGTACGCGGCCATCGGTGAATGCCAGCTCTTCAGGCTTCTTGCCGGAAAAGGAACCCTCGCTCTTCGCGGCTACGGCGAATACGGTTTGCTGGGCCTTAGCGACGGCGTCGAGGACTGCGGGGATGACGGAAGCCGTGGCCCATGATCCGCCCGAAATGGGGCCGGCTGGGAGCGACGTGTCGCCGAGTACAACCTCGATGCGGTCGTAGGGGATTCCAGTCTTCTCGGAGACGATCTGAGAGAGGACCGTGTAGGTACCGGTGCCGATGTCCTGGGTTGCGGACGAGACGCGAGCGGTGCCGTCGCTGCGGAGTTCCACCGAGGCCTCGGTGCCCATCCGCTCGGCGATCCAGGAGCAGCCGGCGACGCCCCAGCCGATGGTCAGGCCGTCCTTCGTCATCGAGCCGACTTTGGGATTGCGGGCTTCCCAGCCGAACTTCTTGGCGCCTACGTTGAGGCACTCGACGAAGTGACGGGATGAAAACGGGAGCTTCAGGCCTTCGTCCTGGGTTGGCTCGTTGAGAAGACGCAGCTTAATTGGATCCATGTTGAGCTTGATCGCGAGCTCATCCATTGCGGATTCGGTGGCGAAGAGACCGGGGACGGCGCCGGGGCCGCGCATGGATGTGGGCGTGCCGACGTTACGCCTGACTATCGCCGAGGTGGCGCGGAGGTTTGGCGTGCTGTAGCTGTATCCCGTCGCCTCACTGCAGCCTTCGGAGTAGTCATCGAGGATGGATGTGTGGTTCAGCGAGTCGTGCATCAAGGAGACAAGTTTGCCATCGAGCGTCGCGCCGAGCCGGACGCGCTGTTGAGTGCGGGGACGGTGACCGACATTCTGAAACATCATTTTGCGGGAGACTACCAATTTGACCGGACTATTCAGATTGCGGGCTGCCGAGGCGGCAATCAGACCGTGCGGCCAGGGCCAGAGCTTGCCTCCGAAGCCGGAGCCTAGGAAGCGGGAGATGACGCGGACGTTTTCGATGGGGACGCCGAGCATTTCGGCCATAACCTGGCGGTGGTTGACGACCGCCTGCGAGGTCTCGTAGAGGGTGAAGTTCTGGCCGTCCCAGGTGGCGACGCTGGCGTGAAGCTCGATGGGATTGTGGGTCTCGGTGGGAGTTGCGTAGGTTTCGTCGATCTTGATGGGCGCGGCGGCGAAGGCCTCCTCGGGGTTGCCGCGGGCGGTGTCGACGTTGGGCTTCTCCTCGGTTGACAGCTTATCGCTGACATCGTGTTTTTCGGGGTTGTAAGTGACCACGACGGCGTTTGCGGCTGCAATCGCTTGTTCGTAAGTCACGGCGACAGCGGCGGCGACATACTGGCCGTAGTAGCGAATCACATCGTCTTCAAAAGGAGGACGCCGCTCGTCGATTATCGCGGAAAAGTCGTCGCCTGGAGCGGTGCGAAAAAGCTTCCCTATGTTCGCTCGATGATAGATGGCCTTCACTCCCGGCATCTGCTCGGCGCGGCTGATATCGATGCTGGCGATGGTTCCCTTGGCAATCGTGGCGCAGACAGGCACGGCGTATAACATGCCGGGCAAATTGACGTCGGAAGTATATTGCGCCGTGCCACTCACTTTCAGCGGGCCGTCGACCCGGGGTAGCGAGCCATTTGTCTTTGGAGGACGTGTCGGTGAATAAGTCGTCGCAGCCATACTTGAACCTCCTCTTTATCGCTCTTATGCGGACTTCGTCGCCATGGTCAAAGCATGGGTTATACAGCGCTTGGCAAGCTCCACCTTGAAGCCATTTTCAGTCTGCGGATGCGCCTGCCGGAGGGCTGCCTCGGCGGCGTTGCGAAAGGTCTTTTCTTCGACGGACTTGCCTTGCAGTACTTTTTCCGCTTCGAGGGAGCGCCAGGGCCTGGTGCCCACCCCACCTAAAGCGATTCGCACGTAGGTGAACTTGCCTTCGGTCGTCTCCGCCACAACTGCGGCGGAAGCCAAGGCAAATTCATAAGAAGCACGATCTCGTAGTTTGAGATATATCTGCTTCGCGTTCGCTCTTGCCGCGGGAAGAGTCACGTAGGTCACGAGTTCGCCGGCTTCGAGAATGTGCTCGCGATGTGGAGTTTCTCCTGGGAGCAAGAAAAAGTCGCCAATGGAAACCTGCCGCTCGCCCTTGGCGCCCTGAATGTGGATCGTTGCCTCGAGCGCGGCAAGCGCCACATTCATGTCAGAGGGATTGGTCGCGATGCAGTCTTTGCTAGTACCAAGAATGGCAAGACTTCGGTTATCACCTTCGATGGCTGAACACCCCGAGCCGGGCGCACGCTTGTTGCATGCCATGGCAATGTCGCGAAAGTAGACACAACGGGTTCGCTGCAAGAGGTTGCCTCCGGTGGTGGCCATGTTTCGCAACTGGGCCGATGCCCCTGAAAGGAGCGCCTGCGACAACACGGGATAGGCCGTCCGAATTACTTCATCGTGGGCAAGGTCGGAGTTGCGCACCAATGCACCAATCTTGACGCGCCCGTCGGGGAGCGCCTCGACCTTATCGAGGGGCAGGCGATTGATATCGACCAGGCGGGTTGGCTTTTCCACATTTAGCTTCATGAGGTCGATCAGCGTAGTCCCGCCCGCCACAAAACGTACCTGGTCGCCCTCCGAAGCGAATTGGACAGCCTGCCCGACATCGCCAGCCTTGCTAAACTCAAACCTTTCCATCTGCGTCCTCCGCGCTCATTTTTCAAGCCTGCTGCCGCACATGCTGGATCGCCGCGACGATGTTCGGATAAGCGCCGCAACGGCAAATATTACCGCTCATCAGCTCTTTCACATCGGCATCGGCGGGGCCACACGGCTCATTTAGAAGCGCCACCGCCGACATGATTTGTCCGGATGTGCAGTAGCCGCACTGATAGCCGTCGCGTTCCACAAACGAGGTCTGCATTGCATGGAGATTGCCGGGGTTCCCGAGGCCCTCGATGGTCCTAATCTCGTCGTCGTCATGCATCGCAGCGAGCGTTAGGCACGAATTGATCCGCCGACCATTGACATGTACGGTGCAGGCTCCGCACTGCCCGTGATCGCAGCCTTTCTTGGTGCCGGTCAGGTTGGCGCTTTCGCGAAGGGTGTCGAGTAAAGTCGCCCGGGGATCGATTTTCAAATCCAGCACCTTGCCGTTGACCCGAAGCCGTAAAGCGACTGCGCCTTCGATGGTTTCGGTGCCCGCGCTTGGATCGGCAACCGCGGCCAAAGCCCCCGTGTTCTGCCCTGACGCGGCCAATGGAGCCGCCGTAACCGCCACTCCAGCCGCTCCAAGGTGCGATAGGAAGGATCGTCGGCTAATTTGTCCCGCTATGCGTTCGAGAGCGGTCTTGGCGCCATTTGAAGTGCTTTGCCCGTCGTCCATGCAGTCCTCCCAGTGTCGAACAGATCAGTCGTGAGGTAAGCTCAGAAAAAGCTCCACCCAAGCAGTCTATTGCCCCAAACCAAAATATTGACAAGGATTTCGAAACATTCACTGAACTCAACAAGAGGGTCCGCTGGATTAATAACAACCGGTTTATTCATCAGGCAATTGCCCATACGATGCAGACCGCAATTCCATCACGAACCGCTCTTCGCGTTGCCCTTCGCCGCGCTGCCCACCAGATTTTCGACTCGCCGGTAGTGTTCGAAGATCCACTCGCCATACGCATCCTGGGTGAAAGCTATGCGGAGGAACTTCGCAGAACACCCACCCGGGCGGATCGGCCATTCTCGACCGGCCTTCGCGCTTTCCTGGTCGCCCGTAGCCGTTATGCCGAAGATAACCTGACGCGGGCGGAGTCAACAGGAGTAACACAATATGTCCTGCTGGGTGCAGGATTGGATACCTTTGCCTATCGCAACCCCTGGCCCCATCTGCAGGTATTCGAGATCGATCACCCGGCCACACAGCAGTGGAAGCGGGAACTGCTCCAAGCGGCGGGCATTTCGCTGCCCACAAATCTGACATTTTCTCCGGTCGACTTTGAAACCCAGTCACTGCCGGAGCAACTGTTCGCGGCAGGCTTTGATCCTCGCCGCCCGGCCTTCTTCGCGTGGCTAGGGGTCGTGCCGTATCTTACGCTCCAGGCTTTCCGCTCGACCCTGGGTTTCATTGTCAAGCATGCTGCGGGAAGCAGGTCGGGCGAAGATTCCCGGGGGCGAACTGGAATTACGCTGGACTATGGCCAGCCGCGCTCTGCACTTCCCCTTTTCGAAAAGCTTGCCCACGACTCGCTCGCAGCCCGGGTTCGGCTTGCGGGCGAACCCTTTCGATTATTCTTCACCCCGGAGGAAATCGCCGCCGAGTTCGCGGCTCTTCATAATATTGCCGCAGTCGAGGAACTAGAAGACATTGCTGGCGCTGAAGTCAACGCCCGCTACTTCCATCAACGACGGGACAACCTCAAGATTCAAGGCTCCTCCGGTAGACTCTTGAACGCATGGCTGTAGATTTGTCCGCGAACAACGTGTTTTCATATCCTTGGTTCGCTTTGGTTTGTATAACAGCACGCGTTCATGCAGACGCGTCTTCCTTGCACTCTTGTCGCCGCGGAGCGGATTGTCTAATTTAGGTTAGGCAATTGCAATCGAATCAAAATAAGTCCCAGCTAAACCAAAAAAAAATGGTTACCATTTCAAATCAACCATTGATTCAATGGTAACTGTGATATTCTCTGGTTCAGAAAATCAAATTAGATTCACCGTTTCACAGTCCTTGCCTTCCTTCTTGGATGGACTGCAACTCGCCCTTTATGCGTCGCAGCCCAACTGTCCTTGTGAGGATTTTCTCCAAGCGTTGCTCGCTTGATCGATATATTTAATTCCATTTGCGCTAAGAAGTACTTGTAAGTTTGAGTCAAGCTTGCATAGGCTACCGGCAATGCAGAGCGAATAAGGAAGATTTGTCCTCCTCCTTCGTTAAGCAGTTTCGCCTGTTTCTTCGCCTGCGCAGACTCTCCGACCTACGAGATTCATGGGTACATTCGGGCAAGTCCCTCCGATCGCGGGGACTTGCCGACTTATGCAGTCCTAACGCCAAGTTACGGCGGAATTCTGAACGAGTCTACGGTGCGGGGCAAACTAGCAATGGGAAACCATCAGAGAACGAATCCAAAAGTGAATCCCTCGAATAACTATGGCTATAGGCCGCGCTACCGGCCCCAAACGGGCGCCATTCTTTCTACGATCGTGTTTCTGGCAGCCATAGTTAGCAGCAGCGTTGCGAAGGGCCAGGTGAATGTAGTGACAGCCCACAACGATATTGCCCGCACGGGCCAAAACCTGAGTGAAACGATCCTTACCCCGGCGAACGTCAATCCTACCCAATTTGGGAAACTGTTCTCCCAGACCGTCGCCGGTGGCATTTGGGCCCAGCCCCTTTATGTGTCCCAGGTGGCTATCCCAAAGAAGGGAACGCACAACGTCGTCTATGTAGCCACTAGCGCCGATGACGTCTATGCCTTCGACGCGGACACAAATGGCGGAGGAAACGCCAACCCGCTCTGGGAGGCTGCACTGCTGACCAATTCGACGCCTGCAGGAACCTTGCAGAATGAATGGGGGGTCGTTGGAACCCCGGTTATCGACCTGTCGTCAAATACGCTGTACCTGGTGAGTTCGGAAGACACGGGAACCACCGACATCTTTCGCTTGCATGCTCTGGACATTACGACCGGTGCAGAGAAGCTTGGCGGCCCCGTTCAGATCGGCGGGTCGGTGCCCGGCACCGGGACAGGTAGCGTGAAGGGTGTCCTGACTTTTGGCGGAGCGTATGAGTTCCAACGCCCCGGCCTATTGCTTCTGAACGGGATCATCTATGTTGCGTTCGGATCGGTTAACGACGAGGGGCCATGGCATGGTTGGCTCTTTTCCTACAACGAGACGACGCTGCAACAAATCAATATATTTTGTTCGACCCCCAATGGCGTTGGGGGCGGTTTCTGGATGGGCGGTTCGGGACTGGCCGCTGAGGTGAACAATCCGGCGAAGCCGTATGGCAGAATGTTCGTCTCCGCCGGGAATGGAACATACTCCGCGAGCTATCCCTACTCAAACAGCATGAGCTATGGCATGAGCTTATTGGACTTCGATCTGACTGGAGGCAACCTGACCGTCGAGGACGAGTTCACTCCCTACAATCAATCGGCCCTCGATGCTCAAGACGGGGACCTTGGCTCAGGCGGCCCGCTGCTGCTTCCGACTCAGACGCTGGCATCCGGGAGCATTTTGAACCCCCTGGTCGAGGTCGGGAAATCCGGCCTTTTTTACATACTCGATCGCGACAATAATAACGACGGCAGCAACAACCCCGCTACGGAATACAGCCCAGCCGGCCTGGGCGGATTTGGCACCACCTCCGATCAGGCTGTCCAGGAGGTGCAAACACCAATTGCGCCGGGATCCAATTGGGGCGCAGGGGTGTGGGGATCGGAAGCCTACTGGAACAACAACATCTATACCGGCGGGACAAACTCGGCCAGCACCACGAGTTACTATGGGACCGGCACGAGCCTCGCCGCATACTCGTTCGGCAATGGGGTGCTGTCGACGACCCCGACCAGTCAATCCGTGGAACAGTATCAGTATCCAGGCCCGACACCATCAATCTCGGCCAATGGCACCACAGCCGGGATTTTGTGGGCGGTGATGAATGAAGGACAGGCGGTCGGAGGCCCGGCGGTTTTGTTAGCTTATGATGCCACGAACCTTGCGAGTACACTCTATTCGAGCAATGCCAATCTAGTGCGGGACAACCCGGGGCTTGCGTGGAAGTTCACCGTGCCCACGGTCGCCAATGGCAAGGTTTATGTCGGCACCAATGGACAACTCAGCTTTTACGGATTGCTGGGAGTCGCGCAGACAGCTCCGGCCCCGATCATCAGTCCTCCGTCCGTAACCTATACCGGAACGCAGACCGTGACGATCACTGATTCGGTTGCGGGCGCAACCATTTACTACACTACGAATGGATCGATTCCGACGAGCGCATCGGCGGTGTATACGGCCCCACTGGTCATTTCGACCGACGAGACGATTACTGCAATCGCGAGCCCCGCAGGCTATTTGCAAAGCCCGCCTTCCACGGCCACTTTTACCTCGACGAGCACCACGGCAAATCCGGTATTTTCTATCGCAGCCGGCACTTACTCCGGGGCGCAGACTCTGACCATTACGGATGCCACACCTGGTGCGGTGATCCACTATACTGTCAACGGCGCAACGCCGACGACTGCTTCAGCCATTTATCCGCAGGGGGGGCTCTCGATCCCTGTTTCGCAGACAATTGAGGCGATTGCCGTCGCTCCCGGCCTATTCGCAAGCTCGGTGGTAAATGCCAGTTATACGATTCAACCGGTGTCTGCCATCAACTTCACTCAGGGCTTTACGAATGCGCAGGGACCGATTCAGTTCAATGGCAGCACCGACCTTGACGACTTCCGACTGCAGCTGACTGACGGTGGCCTATTTGAAGCAAGCAGCGCCTTTTTCGCTACTCCAGTGAACATTCAGGCGTTTACAACGGACTTCACGTTCCAGTTATCCAATCCATCAGCGGACGGGATGACGTTCACGATCCAAAATGTGGGCCCGGGCGCGCTTGGCGGCGATGGGAAGAGATTAGGCTATGCCGGCATCAAGAATAGCCTTGCAATCAAGTTCGATCTGTTCAACAACGCCGGGGAAGGACCCAACTCCACCGGTCTGTTTCTTGACGGAGCCACGCCCACGGTGCCGGCCATCAATCTGACCGGTACAGGTATCAACCTGCATAGCGGTGACTACATTGACGCTCACATCACCTATGACGGTACCACCCTTTCGATGACGCTGACCGATGGCCTAACGCTGGCGACATGGTCTACGTCATGGACAATCAATATTCCGGCGACGGTAGGAGGGAACACCGCATATGTAGGTTTCACTGCGGGCACCGGCGACAACTCTTCCAGTCAGAAGGTCACCTATTGGACCTACGTCGCGGGGCCACTCTTCATCCCGAACTACCCGACCGGCTTCGACGGTGTGGGCATGACCCGCAATGGCGGCGCTACTCTGAATGGTACCGAACTAACTCTGACCGACGGGAATACCGAAGAGGCACGAAGCGCCTTTTTCACCACCCCGGTCAATATTCAGCAATTCGCCACCAGCTTCGATTTCCAGATCACCGATCCGAACTCGGATGGATTCACCTTCGCTATTCAGGGGGTGGGACCAACAGCGGTGGGCGGGACCGGGTATAACCTGGGATACGGCGGTATTCTGAAAAGCGTTGCCGTGAAGTTTGACATCCACAACAATGAGGGCGAAGGCCCGGATTCAACTGGGCTCTACGTCAATGGCGCCACTCCGACTATTCCCGCCATCGACCTCACCCCTACCGGGGTCAACCTCCATAGCGGCGACACCTTTAACGTGTTGCTTACTTACAACGGGACTACGCTCACAGAAGTCATTACGGATCTGGTCACGAGTGCCACTGCGACCGAGGCTTATACCGTGAATATTCCTTCGGATGTCGGCGGGATGACGGGATATGCCGGATTCACCGGGGGTACGGGAGGGACATCCTCAACCCAAGTAATTACTAATTGGAGTTACTCGACGGGGAACGAAAATCCGTTCTTCGCCAACTGAACTTGTTCAGGGTTGGCGACATCGACGAGTGCGCGGCGGAGGAATCCACTTCACTGCGCGCTGGTCGTTTGAATACGTGCCGGCGGCGTGACTGCAAGCTATCGTTGTGCGGACGTTGCGGGACTCTCAAGGCAGGCGGCAGACTATTGCGGCTTCGTTTTGATAGGGACAATCGAGTCCGGGGACACCGGGTTGCTGCAGCACTATCCAGGTGACTCCAAAGTCGCGTTTGAGGCGGAGGAAGTCGGGGAGTTGAAAGGTGGGCCAGCCGATTTGGGCTTGCACCTGGGTCCGCCATTGCTCGGCTAGGGGCGGAAAGATTGCGACTACGCCGCTGTCCTTGACCGCGTCGGCGAGGCGGCTTCGCTCGGCTATCGCGCGGAAGCCGTTTTCATCTTCTCCATCGATGTGGAGGTAATAGGGGTCGAGGGCGAAGATCGCGTCTTTCGGAGTGTTATCGCGGATCCATTGGAAAGCCTGAACCCATTGGTTTTTCGGTTGCGTCCAAGGCCATTCGACGTGCTCGCTTGCGGGAAAGAGCAACTGCTGAGGGACGTACATCGCCGCGCAGATGGGAAGGAAAAGCAATGCCCAGCGTGAGGCTTGGCCTTTGAGCACGAATTCGCCCAGGAGTGCGCCAACTATTAGGAAGAATAAGAGATAGATGAGAAAGAGTCCTCGCATGGGCTGAAGGCGGGCTATGCTTTCGAGACTTATCGGAGTGGAGACGATAAGCGCGGCGGTAATGCAGATAAGTCCGAATACGAGTGCTGCGCGGGAGAGGAGTTCGAGTTCGGGGAGCTGTTGGCTGCGTGCCCAGCGGGCGAAGAACCAGAAACTGGCAATAGGGACTATCGCGCCGATAAGTTCATACCAGTGCCAGCGGAGGATGTAGTGGTAGTAGTGCGAGGCCGCGATGAGGCGATAGGCGTCGGTTGAAGGCTCTAAAGCAATGCCGAATGAGGCGATCAGAACTGTGCGATTTGCGGTGGTTGGAAAGCGCCTCGGGAAGACGAGCAGGCCGCAATAGATTAACGTAAATGTCGCCATGAACGGATGCAGTAAGGCAGTAATGGCGAGAAACATCAGGGCGCGGAAATGCTTGCGTTCGAGGACGGCGACGATTGCGAAGATCTGAGTGAAGGCGATGAGATTTCGGGGGTTGAGGTACTGGTCCATGAGATAAAGGGCAGTGCCGGCAATTGGAATGGTTAGGACTGCGGCTACGAGAGTAACCCCCGCCCATTGCGCGTGAGTATCGTTGAAGAGCAGGAGGCTGAGCCGCCGCAGGGCTGCGAGCAGAAGGAAAATTGAGAGCAGGTGCCAGAGGAAGATCGTCGAGGCAATAGGGAGATGAGTGATGCTGATGGAGTCGGCAATAAGCGGAGTGTAGAGGCTGAACCGAGTTTGGGAGTTGAAATACTCCGCGCCCCTGGGGAACAAACTTGGGTCGAGGTTGTGTTCGACAGCGGTGAGGTAGATTTCCGAGTCTTCGGCGCCGAGGTGATACCCGTGGATCAGGAGTGCTGCGAGGGTCAGCAGGAGAAGGATTGAGAGATCTTTACGCTTCAATTCAGAACTTTCGACTGATCAATAATTTTGGCTGAGGCAGGTTTAGAGCAGGACGAGTTCGGGGAAGTCCTGGCGATATCGGCGCTCGTCGCGGGTCATGAGGCGGTCGGCTTGAAGTAAGGCGTGTGCGCCGACGAGGAAATCGGCGAGCAGCCGTTTGGGGTCGCCGTCCTTCGCTTTGCGGCGTCGATTCGCGTATTTTGCAAAGCGGCGTCCCGCTTCGGTCCACACGGAATCCTGGAGGTGAAAGTCGATCGCGATACCGGTTCGGGCGCAGAATTCATTCACGAAGGCCTCGGTAGCCTTGGGATAGGCGAGGAGTTCGCAATAGGTCACGCCCGATAAGAGAATCGCTCCATCGTATTGCACTTCGCTGAGGCGCTTGGCGATCGCCTGGGCCCCCGGTTCGTTCGACCACAAGGCGGAAACTATGTTGGTATCC
>Ga0302326_10023443_pt1 | contig 12580 bp, 11 predicted proteins | sample Palsa_T0_3_FD_202264 | JGI IMG/M metagenome (GOLD analysis project Ga0302326, IMG submission 202264) | Peat permafrost microbial communities from Stordalen Mire near Abisko, Sweden - Palsa_T0_3 | ecosystem: Environmental > Terrestrial > Soil > Palsa > Peat permafrost | place: Sweden: Abisko... | reverse complement strand
GGACAGTACCCTCGCCGATGCCCAGGAGGACAAGCTCGACCTGATCACCCGCAAGCTTGCGCTCGAGCCGGGGATGCGGCTGCTGGACATCGGCTGCGGATGGGGCTCGCTGGCGATTCATGCGGCGCGCAGCTACGGCGCCAGAGTCACCGCGGTGACGCTGTCCCGCGAGCAGGCCGCTCATGTCCGGCAGCGGGCGGCCGAGGCCGGCCTGAGCGCGCTCGTCGACGTGCGGAACCAGGACTACCGCGACATCACCGGCGAGCCGCACGACGCCGTGGCGTCGGTCGAGATGGGCGAGCACGTCGGGGCCGGCCAGTACCCGGCCTTCTGCGACCTGATCTACCGGCAGCTCCGCCCGACCGGGCGGGTCCTGATCCAGCAGATGTCGAGAAGCTCGCGCGCGCCGGGCGGCGGGAAGTTCATCGAGGCCTACATCGCCCCGGACATGCACATGCGGCCGGCCGGCGAGACGGTCTGCCTGCTGGAGGACGCCGGCCTGGAGGTGCGCGACGTGCAGTCACTGCGCGAGCACTACCCGCCGACCGTCCGGGCCTGGCTGGCCAGCCTGGAGCAGCGCTGGGACGAGGTGACCGGCCTGATCGGGACCGAGGCGGCCCGGGTCTGGCGGCTCTACCTGGCCGGCGGCGCGCTGGCCTTCGAGGAAGGCCGGATGGGAGTCGACCAGATCCTGGCGGTCCGCCCGGCGCGCGGCGGACGCTCGGGATTCCCGCTCGCAGCCCGGAAGGAGTAACCGCACATGCGCAGAACGGAATTGACCAGCGGCTCCCGCCGGAGAGGCAGATGAGCGGCGGCGCGGCGTTCGCCGTCACGCTGCTGGTCAGCGCGGCGGCAGTGACCGCGCTGATGATGGTGACGTTCGCCGTCTCGCTGGCCGTCGGCAAGAACAGCGTGGTCGACACCGCCTGGGGGCTCGGCTTCGCCCTGGTGGCGGTCGTCTCGCTCGCCACGTCGGCCGGGCACGGGGACGCCGGCCGGCGGGTGCTGCTCGCCCTCGCCACCGTCGCCTGGGGCGTCCGGCTGGCCGCCCACATCGGCTGGCGAAGCCGCGGCGCCGGGGAGGATCCGCGGTACGCCGCGATGCTGGCGAAGGCGCCGGGCAGCCGCGCGGCCTACGCGCTGCGGAAGGTCTTCCTGACCCAGGCCGCCATAATCTGGCTGATCTCCCTCCCGGTGCAGGCCGGGATGTTCGAGCGGGCGCGGCTGGGGCCGCTCGCTGTGGCCGGCGGGCTCGTCTGGCTGTGCGGGCTGATCTTCGAGGCGGGCGGCGACTGGCAGCTCGCCAGGTTCAAGGCGGATCCCGGCAACCGCGGCAAGATCATGGACAGCGGGCTGTGGCGCTACACCCGGCATCCCAACTACTTCGGCGACGCGTGTGTCTGGTGGGGCCTGTTCCTGATCAGCCTGGGCTCGTGGTGGGGGCTGCTCACGGTGTTCGCCCCGGTGGCGATGACATTCCTGCTCACCAGGGGCAGCGGGAAGCCGATCACCGAGGCGCACATGATGGCGTCGCGCCCCGGCTACGCCCGCTATGCCGCCCGCACCAGCGGGTTCTTCCCGCTGCCGCCCCGGGCCGCCCCTCGCGGCGGGACCTGACCTGCGGCTGGCTGCCGGTCACGGCAAGGCCTCTGGTCCGCCAATGGGCACGATGTCCACTCGGTAGACGTCTTCCGACTCATGCTTCAGGGCCGATTCGATGCCGCGTACCAGTGCCGTGACCTGTGCGCCGCGCAGGCCATCGTCGATGTCAACCCGGGCGACAATCCATACTTGTCCCGGGCCGACGAAGGTGGCGAGGAGCTGGCGAATGGCGGTCACACCGGGGTACCCGAGGAGAAGGACTCGTGCCTTCTCCTCCTCAGCGGGCCGGAATGGCTGGGTGACGCCAGCGACATCGCGGCCCTGCGATCCCCCGGCGGTCCCGGCCCAGGCGCCGACCAGGAAGTCGTGGCTGCGCTGGATGAGCCGAAGGCTGACGCGGATGATCGCCAGCGCGATGAGCACCCCGGCCACTCCCTGGGGTATGGACGACCCGGTGATCTGATTAAGGGCCACGGCGGCAAACGCGGTCACGTCTCCGGCGATCGACACCGCGTCCTCGAGGAACACAGCCCGCAGCGAGGGTTCCGAGGTGACCCGGGACTCCTCCCGGAACTCCCGCTGGTGACGGCGCGCCTGGCGGGCCATCTGGCCCGCTGACTGGCGAAATGACACCAGGTCAAAGACCGTGGAGATCGCCAGCACGACATAGGCCACGGCGAACAATGAAGTGGCGCTGGGATGGATCAGCTCCTCGATGCCCTCGCGCAGCGAGAACGCCGCCCCGGCGACGAACACGCCGAGGGCCGCGATCAGCGCCCAGAAATAGGCTTCCCGCCCGTACCCCAGGGGATGCTGATCGTCGGCAGGGCGGCTGCTGCGACGCTGGGCAATGAAGAGGAACAGGTCGTTGCCGGTATCAGCGAGTGAATGCGCGGCTTCGGCGGCCAGGGCAGTCGAACCAGTGACGACCGCTGCCACGGTCTTGGCGAGTGCGACCCCAAGACCCGCCCCGAGGGATACCAGTACGGTCCGCGTGCTTTCGTCTGGCATCGCCCGGCCTCCGCTCTCCCCTGGCGAACGCCCAGGGTGCGCACGATCGCTCACCACCGATACTGGCCCAGACCGCAACCATGAGCGCCCGCCCATCCTCGCCGACTCTAAGGCGGCGGCCGGGCTGCCAGCCGGGCAGCGAGCGCGCCCCACGCCATCACGAGCACGCCGTAGATGCCCAGCGGGGCTGCCGCCGCCGGGCCGAATGCCGCCACCGCGATCCCGCTGGCCACGGCGAAGTCCCGCATGGAGACGCTCAGCAGCACGGCGGTCCGCGCCGGGCGCGGCAGGCCCCGCGCCAGCAGCAAGCCGATCGCCGCCGACGTGACGATCAGCGCGACTAGGACCGCGACCAGGACGGCGTAGGCGGCGGACAGCCGCACCTGCCCGGAAACGAGCCATACCAGGATCGTGACGGCCGCGATGGCGAGCGCCTGGAAGCCGTCGCCGGCCCGGCCGCCCGATACGCCGGGCCGGCCGCCGGCGGCGGTGAGCCGGCTGAGCAGCAGGCCGGCCACCAGCGGAAGGCCGACCGCCAGGGCCAGGGTGGCCAGCACGCGGGTGGCGGGCACGCCGGCGCCGCCGGCTGCCGACAGGATCGGCCCGGCCGCGGCCACGCAGATCAGGGTGGAGGCCACCAGCAGGACGGCGGCCGCGGCCGCCTCCCCGCCGGCGATCCCGGTGATCGCCACCGAGGCGACCTCGGCCGGCGCCACGCCGACGGCCAGGACGCCGTCTCGCAGCGGGCCCGGCCCGACGAGCCGGCTCAGCGCGAAGGCCGCGGCGGGCAGCGCCACCGCGGTGGTGATCACCACGACGGACAGCCGCGGCGCGAGCGCGCGCAGGCGGCCTGCCGCGCCGGCCGGGACCGTGATGGCGCTCGCGAAGACGAGCACGGCCAGCACGGCGTTGATCGCCTGGTGGCGATCCAGCGACCGCGCCGGGCCGGGCACCGCCCAGCCGAGGATCGCCGCCGCGACGACCAGGGCGAGCAGCATCCGCTCCAGCAGTGCCCGTGACCGGCGAATCGCTGGTTCCCCCTCTGCTCGTGGTCGGCTCTGCGGCGGGCCGGCTGAGATCATCTTCCCAGCTGCCGCGTTCGATCCCGGCCGGCCTGCTGGCTGTCCGGGGGTGCGCGCGGCGCCGGGAAGGCCGGCCGGCCAGCATGGGGTCATGGACCTACCTGTGATGCCGCCGGTCGCGCCGATGCTCGCCAAGTCGGTCCGGGAGATTCCGCTGGGCCCGCTCAGCTACGAGCCGAAGTGGGACGGCTTCAGGTCGATCATCTTCAGGGACGGCGACGAGGTCGAGATCGGCAGCCGTAACGAGCGTCCGATGACCCGGTACTTTCCCGAGGTCGTGGCAGCCGTGACGGCGAACCTGCCCGGCCGGTGCGTGATCGACGGCGAGATCATCATTCCCAGCTCCGACGGCCGCCGGCTCGACTTCGAGGCGCTGCTGCAGCGCGTTCACCCGGCCGACAGCCGGGTCCGGCTGCTCGCCGAGCAGACGCCGGCCGCCTTCGTCGCCTTCGACCTGCTCGCGGTCGGCGACGAGGACTACACCGGCCGCCCGTTCGCCGAGCGCCGCGCGGCCCTGGCGGAGGCGCTGGCCGGCGCCCGGGCGCCGGTGCACCTCACCCCCGCGACGACCGACGCCGGGCTGGCCGGGCAGTGGTTCAGCCAGTTCGAGGGCGCCGGGCTGGACGGGGTGGTGGCCAAGCCGCTGGACGGGCCCTACCAGCCGGACAAGCGGGTCATGTTCAAGGTGAAGCACGAGCGGACGGCCGACTGCGTCGTGGCCGGTTACCGGCCGCACAAGAGCGGCCCGGACGCCATCGGGTCGCTGCTGCTCGGCCTGTACAACGACGAGGGCAAGCTCGCCAGCGTGGGCGTCATCGGGGCGTTCCCGATGGCCAGGCGGCGCGAGTTGTTCGCCGAGCTGCAGCCGCTGGTCACCAGCTTCGACGATCACCCGTGGAGCTGGGCCCGGCAGGAGACCGGGGTCCGCGGCCCGCGCGAGGCCGAAACCAGCCGCTGGAACGCCGGCAAGGACCTCTCGTTCGTCCCGCTGCGCCCGGAGCGGGTGGTGGAGGTCCGCTACGAGCACATGGAAGGGACCCGCTTCCGGCACACCGCCCAGTTCGCCCGGTGGCGCCCGGACCGCGACCCGCGCTCCTGCGGCTTCGGCCAGCTGGAGGAACCGGTCCGGTTCAACCTCGCCGACGTCCTCGCGGGCTGACATGACCGACGCCAGCGAGCTGCTCGGCCTCTTTCCCTCCGGCACGTCGCTGGACGGCGACGGCATGCTCCGGGTCGGCGGGTGCCGGCTGGACGAGGTGGCCGCCGAGTACGGCACGCCGGCGCTGGTGGTAGCCGAGGGCGCGGTGCGGCAGCAGGCCCGTGACTACCAGGCGCAGCTGGCCGCCCGCTGGCCGGACTCCCAGGTGGCCTTCGCCTCCAAGGCGTTCCCCTGCACCGCCATCCAGCGGCTGATGGTGTCCGAGGGGCTGTGGCTGGACGTGGCAGGCGGCGGGGAGATCGTCACCGCGCTCGCCGCCGGCGCCGACCCGGCCACCCTGATCATGCACGGCAACGCCAAGACGACCGAGGAGATCGAGCTCGCCGTCAGCTCCGGGGTGGGCACCGTCGTCGTCGACAACTTCGACGACATCGACCGGCTGGAGGCCGTGGTGCCGGCCGGCCGGGTCCAGGGCTGCCTGGTCCGGGTGATCCCCGGCGTGCAGAGCTCCACCTACGCCGCGTACGCGACCGGCCACGCGGGCTCGAAGTTCGGGCTGGCGCCGCCGGTCGCCCGCCGCGCTATCGCGCGGATCGAGGCCGCCGGGCGGCTGCGGATGGACGGCCTGCACACCCACGTCGGCTCCCAGATCCTGCACGCCGAGGAACTGGCCGCTGCCGTCGCGCCGCTGGCGGCGCTCGGCGACTACCCGGTCTACGACCTCGGCGGCGGCCTCGGCTGCCGGTACACCTACGCCGACCACCCGCCGACTCTCGGTGGCTACCTCGATCTCCTGATCGGGGCGGCCCGCGAGCACCTGCCGGCCGGCGCCAGGATCCTGATCGAGCCGGGGCGCAGCCTGGTGGCGCCCAGCGCCGTCACCGTATACCGGGTCACGACGGTCAAGCGAGGGCCGACGACGTTCGTCGCGGTCGACGGCGGGATGGGCGACAACCTCGAGGTGGCACTCGTCGGCCAGCGGTTCGAGGCCACGATCGCCGGCCGGGTCGGCGGCGGGTCGCCCGTGACCGTGGTCGGCCGGCACTGCGAGTCGGGTGACGTGCTCAGCGAGGGCGTCCCGCTACGCGACCCGCGCGTCGGGGACCTGCTCGCGATCCCGGTGACCGGCGCCTACTGCTACACGATGTCGAACAACTACAACGGCGCCCGCCGGATACCGGTGGTCTTCGCCGCCGACGGCGCTGCCCGGCTCGTGGTCCGCCGGGAACGCTGGGACGAGCTGCTGTCCAGGGACGTGTGAACCGGGCGCGTCCGGGGGCAGGCCGCGCGGGTGTTGCCTGGCTCATGTGCATCCGGGCGGCATCTGGAATTTGGCCGCAGTTCACCATCCGGACGTGTCAGACCGCGACAATGATCTTCCGGTGTGTCGGGAGCCGGAAATGCCGCCGGGGGAACGAGGGAGATGACTTCATGGATTGCCTCAGTGTGATCGGCCCAGTAGCATCCAGCGCGGTCATATCGTGAACTCGGGTCACGACACAAGGACGAGTGCCGGGCCGGCCGGACGGGGCGAGATCACCGAGGACCATCCCCAGGAGCTTCTGCCGCCTCCACCAAGCGGGCTCGCCCGGCTGCGCGATCCGGGCGCCCTGCAGTCGTCCGCCAGGCGGGCGGTGCGGTCGTCGCTGGTGGCGGCGCGGCGGGTGGGGGGCGGGGGGATGCTGCCGGGGTTCCTGATCGTGGGGGGGCAGCGGTGCGGGACGACGTCGCTGGCGCGGGCTTTGAGCTGGCACCCGGCGGTGGTGCCGGCGGCGCTGCACCTGGAGGTGCATTACTTCGACACCGGGTATCACCACGGCCCCGGCTGGTACCGGGCTCATTTCCCGTCCCCGGCCCGCGCCGCCCGCGCCGCCGGGACGCCCGGCGCGCCGGAGGCGGGGCTGGTGGCGTTCGAGTCGAGCCCGTATTACCTGTTCCACCCCCTGGCCGCCGCGCGGATCGCCCGTGACCTGCCCGGGGTGAAGCTGCTGGTGCTGCTGCGCGACCCGGTCGAGCGGGCGTACTCCGCGCACGCCCACGAGGTGTCCCTGGGGTATGAGAGCGAGCGGTCGTTCGACCGGGCGCTGGAACTGGAGGACGCCCGGCTGGACGGCGAAGCCGCCAGGATCACCGCCAGCCCGGGGTACGCCAGCCACAGCCACCAGCACCACGCCTACCGCACCCGCGGCCACTACGCCGAGCAGCTCACCCGCCTGGCCGCCCACGCCGGGCGCGATAACATCCACGTCACCAGCAGCGAGGAGTTCTTCGCCAGCCCCGAGCCCGCCTACGACGCCATCGTGGACTTCCTCGGCCTCCCCCGCGCCGGCTACCCCCCCTTCACCCGCCGCAACGCCCGCCCCCGCCCCGCCCCGATGAACCCCGCCACCCGCACCGCCCTGGACAACCACTACCGCCCCCACGACGACCACCTCGCCCAGTGGCTCGGCCACCAGCCCAGCTGGCGCACCTGAGCCGACGAGAGCGGCAGCCGGCCGTCTTGCCGGGCACTGCCGCGGCCAGCCAAGGCCCGGCCAGCCCAGTCGGCGCCCAGTCGGGGCTCGGTCAGCCGGGGTCCCGGCCACCCGGTCAGCGCCCAGTCGGGGCTCGGTCAGCGACCGCGTTGCCGCGCGAGCGACGCGTAGGCGATCACGTTGCTCAGGTAGTGGCCGGTCGCGTAGTCGAATGTTCCGCCGCAGGTAATGAGGCGCAGCTCGGCGCCGGGCGCGGGCCCGTAGACGCCCTCCGTCGGGAACTGCGTTTTCAGGGAGCTGCGCACGGACGTCACCGTGAACACGGCGAGGCTGCCGTCGGCCCGCCGCACGTACACCCGGTCTCCGCGGCGCAGCAGATGCAGCCGGAAGAAGACTCCCGGTCCGAGCAGGGAGTCGATGTGGCCGCCGATGACGGCGGCCCCGATGGCGCCCGGCCGGGGACTGCCGGCATACCAGCCGGCCAGGGCCGTGCTCGCCGGGACCTGCAGCGCGCCGGACGAGGTAAGCCCCAGGTGGATGAGCCGGGTGCGAACTCCGATAACCGGAATGATCAGGCGGACGGGCAGGGCCACGTGCGTCCGCGTCGGCCAGGGCGCGGATGCCGGCCGGCCAGGGGGCGCCGGGAGCGGCCTCGCCCGGCCTGCCGGGACGGCCGCGCTGCCGGTCTGGCTGGCCACGGCCAGCCCGGCCGCGCTGACTCCGGCCGCGAGCAGTCCGCACGCCAGAACCGCCGCGGCGACCGGCCGGCGCACCACGCGCAGCGGCGAGACGTGCCGCCCGGCCCGCGTCGTCATGTCACCGCGCACGCAGGGCCGGGTGCCACCGCGCACGCAGCACCTGTGCCGCCGCGCATGCGCGGCGGCGTGCCATCGCGCACGCAGGGTCCGGTGCCATCGCGCACGCAGGGTCCGGTGTCACCGTGCATGCAGGGCCGGCCGGCGGCGCCGGCGCAGGCCGACGACCCCGCATGCCGCCGTGAGCAGCCCGGCCGCGGCGGCGCCCAGCCATGGCAGCAGCGGGGCGCCCGGGCGCCCCGCCGTGCCGCCGAACCCCATCTGGGCACCGCCCTCCGGCATGACCTTGCTGCCGATCGCGTCCTCCAGCCGGGTGATCTTGAGGTGGCCTGAGTCGTCCATGACGACGAGCGTGTAGATGCTGTTGGCGGCCAGCCTGAACCGGCCGGCCCCGTGCTCGGACTCGCCGGTGGCGCGCACCGTCCGCTCGCCCGGACGCAGGACCTGGTACCGGGTCACCGCGGTGAACTTGAGGTCGCGGCCGAGCACATTTCCCCCCGCCGCGACGGTGACCGCGCTCTGGTGCATCGACGCCTGGATGACCCGCACCGCCGCCTTGCCGCGCGGCGCGCTCAGCCGGTCCCTGAGCACCCGCAGGGTCAGCCCCGCCGCCGGGCCCATGCCCGCCACGGTGTAGGCGTGGCCGCTGGCCACGTTGATGGTCGCGGAAAGGACCGGCCTGGACGTGGCGGAGGCGGCGGGAGTCCGCATCGCCACCGTGTACTCCCCGGCGGGAACCTGCTCGTACGGCGACACCATGCCGTAGCTGACGTGCCTGAGCACGATACGGGCATGCGGATTGCCGAACGAGTACAGGTAGACGTCCACGGCGGGGGTGTTCGGCGACAGGTGCGCCAGCCGAAGCCATCCCGTGCCCTTCGACGCGCTGGCGGCCGGGATTGCGAACCCGAGCAGGCCGAGCATGAGCCCGAGAATGACCGCCAGTCTCGCCAGCCGTCCGGCGTTACCCGATCGTTTCATGTCTCTCCCTTTCCGCCTGGGCGGCCATCTGGCGCGCGCCCGCGAGTCTCCGCGTGCCCGGCGCTCATGACGGGGCCCGCTGTCCTAGTAGTCCCAGTGGCGTCGGCGCGGAGAATTCGATCCGCAGGATCGCGCCGGCGCCGGCGCCGGTGACGTGCAGCCCGGAGGCGAGGAACGGCGTCCGCTGGGCGCGCAGGAACGCCAGCACCGAGTCGAGATAGGCGCCCGGATGGGGGGCGCCGCGCGGGATGGCCAGCTCGGCTGCCCGCAGCGGCATCTCGGCGTTCGCGCCAGGAGCCGGGCCGGCTACGGCCACAATGCGCAGGTAATGGGCGGCGGCCAGCGCCGAGAACGTGATGAGCAGGCGAGAGTCGACTCTCCCGTCCGCCAGATCCCGGCGCACTGCCGCGGTCGCGGCGATCCGGGAGTTGGCCAGCAGCTGCCGGCCGGCCGTCCGCCGTGCCGCGAGGTCGGCGGCCAGTGCTGCGCGGTAGCCAGGGACGCTGCCCGCGGCGTAGGCCCGGACGTCGACCAGCGCGGCACCTGAGCCGAAGCTGGCCAGGACCACCGGCGCGTAGACGCCGGCCAGGCGCGGCCCGAACAGGCTCCGCAGCGCCGACGTCGCCACGATCACGGTCGAGCCGAGCGGGCTGGCGGCCGCCGGGGTCAGCGGCAGCAGGTCGGCGGAGGGAAATCCGCCAGCCTGCAGCGCCGCGCACATGGCGGGATCGCATCCCACGATCGCAGCCCGGCTGACCTGCTGCTCCACCCACCTCGCCGCAGCCGCGCGGGCGACCGCCGCCGGGCCGACGCCGCCGGGTGACACAGCGCCGGGTGAGACAGCGCCGGGTGAGACAGCGCTGCTTACCGCGGCCCCGCGGTGGCCCGGTGCCCGGCCTGGCGACCGCGAGAGCAGCACGGTCGCGGCGCCCCCGGCGAACACGATGACGGCCAGGATCACCGTGCCGCCCAGCCGCAGCCGCAGCCTGCCTGCCGGGCGCGCGAGGCCGGTCTCCCGGAACAGGTGCCGCACGAGCCAGAGCCGCAGCGTCGTCCAGAGCACGGCCGCCCAGGCCGGCTGCGGGGGTGATATCTCCCGCGGCAGTGTCTCCCGCGGCAGTGTTTCCGGCAGTGATGTGTCCTGCGGTGAGTTGTCCCGCGGCGGTGATGTCTGAGGTGCTGGGGCCTGCGGTTCTGGGGTTTGCCGCTGAGGAAATGCGACCGTCCGCGGCGGCGTGACCTGAGCCGCCGCTGGAGCGTGACTAACCTGGCCGCCAGCCTCCGGCCGCGGCGCCGGCAGAACGCGGTCTGCTTTGCCCTGCAAAATGCCCCCCTGGGCCACCGTGCAGAGGGTTGCGATAGCCCCAGGAGGAAAGCACAACACAGAAAGCGCTGGCCTTTCAGCACGATCGCTGATTGCCCCGTAATGAGCTGCGCACCCAGCCTGGCCAGCGCGGATAGGCATTCCCGGCGCGCGCGGCCCACCGCGAATGATCCGCGACGCGCCTGCCCGGCCCGGCCGGCCACGGCGGCCCGGCCGAGCTGCTCAGTTGGGGTTGTAGGGGGAGTACCTGAGATCCGGGGCCGGCGTCGAGGTGAGCGAGCGCAGCATCATGGTCTCCCTGGACAGCATCGCGCGCTCGGCGGCGAGCCTGCTGGCCGCGTCCGGCTCGGCGAGCAGGGCCTGCCGGTCGCCGAGATCGATGATCATCGCCGTGGCCACGAGATAGGAGAGTGCCGCGGGCTCGTCCGGCAGTTCGGGAACGCTGACCTGGGTTGCCCCCCGCTGGGCGAGCGCCTCAAGATAAGCGCGGAACCCGCGCTGCACGGACTGGGCCGCGAGACCGGCGGCGCTCTCGTCGCCGGTGTCCTCGGCGAGCAGGTCCACCTGGCCTCGCAGGTAAGGCCCGGAATCGTCAAGCTCCAGCAGCCGGAAGCGCTGGGTGCCTGCGGCCACCAGGTCGAACCTGCCGTCCTCGTACTCCTCGACCTGGCGCAGCACGGCGATGCAGCCGATCTCGTGCAGCGAGGAGATGCCGGCGATGCCGGTCTCGCGGCCCTTGCGGATCGCGATGACGCCGAAACCCCGCGGCTCAGGCCCGTCCTGCAGGTCGCGGACGAGCTGCCGGTAGCGATCCTCGAAGATGTGCAGCGGCAGCAGTAGCCCGGGATAGAGCACCGTGCCGAGCGGGAACAGCGGCATCGTCTGGCTCATAACGGGAGCTTATGCCAGCTTCCGGCCGGTGCAGGCGGCGGATCCTAGCGATGAGTCAGGAAGCGGGTGATGGCCGCGTCGAGTGCCCGGGCTATCTGCCGCTGGACGCTGGCCGTGGTCAGCAGGGCCGCGTCGGCGGCGTTGCGCATGTTGCCGCACTCGATCAGTACCTTGGGGACGGTGGTCAGGTTGAGCCCGGCGAGGTCGTCACGGAAGATGACGCCGTCCTGCCCGTAGTAATCGCTGCGCTGCATCGGCGTGCCGGCCAGGAATGCCGAGCGGACGTCGCGGCCGAACCGGACGGAGGCGGTGATCACCTTGTCGTTCGGCCCGTCCGCGACGGGCTCCAGGACGGTGAAGCCGCGGCCCCAGGACGGGCCGCCATCTGCGTGAATGTCGATGGCCACGCTGGCGTGCGCGCGGTCGATGATCTCGGCCCGGCGGTTCACGCACGGCCCGACGCCGTGGTTATTGCGCCGCGTCATCACGACCCGCGCCCCGGCGCGGCGCAGGTAGCCGCGCAGGTAGCTGGCGACGTTGAAGTTGAACTGCGCCTCGGTGTAGCCGCTGTCGGTCTCGGTGCCGGTGGTGTCGCAGTCCTCCCAGAAACGGCCGTTCCAGATCTGGCGGTCGATGTACGCCGGATCGGTGCCGTTGAGGCCGTTGTGGCCGGGGTCGATCCCGACGACTTTGCCGGCCAGCGGCTTCGCCCTGGCCGCGGCCGGCGTGCTGGTTGCGGTCGCCGACGGCGTGCTGGCTGCAGTCGCCGACGGGGTGCTGGTTGCGGGGCTGGCGGGGCTGGCACCGGAACCGGCGCCGGCGCTGCAGGCCGAGGTGATCAGCCCGGTCGCGGCTGCCGCGGCCAGGATCCTGATCAGCAGCCAGCGGGCGCGGGTGGGCGCTCGTCCCCCCGCCCGTGCCCCGGCGCGGGCTGGCGCTGCTAAACGTGACGGCTCTGTCTGCTCGGCTGGCACCTGACTCAGCGTATCGGCCGCTGTCGGCGAAGCGCCGCAGAATGCCCGGCTGCTTGCCTTGACCCCGCGCTCACCGCAGGATGGGGCATGGCCTCAGCGAAGAGCCCGGCGGACCGCCGCAAGCGGCTGGCCCTCGTCGCGGCGATTATGGGCTCCTTCGTGGCCGGCCTCGACGCCACGGCGGTCAACGTCGCGCTGCCGTCGATCCGGGCCGATCTCGGCGGCGGCCTGGCCGGCCAGCAGTGGGTGTCCAACGCCTACCTGCTC
>Ga0302326_10023441_pt1 | contig 12581 bp, 12 predicted proteins | sample Palsa_T0_3_FD_202264 | JGI IMG/M metagenome (GOLD analysis project Ga0302326, IMG submission 202264) | Peat permafrost microbial communities from Stordalen Mire near Abisko, Sweden - Palsa_T0_3 | ecosystem: Environmental > Terrestrial > Soil > Palsa > Peat permafrost | place: Sweden: Abisko... | reverse complement strand
CGGAATCGCGCACACCACGTGCCAGATTGCCTCGAGCGCCGGATTCTCCTCGGGCGCAACCCGCCGTCGCGACCCCGAGGCCTTTGAACTCAAAGGCCGAAACAACTCAGCGAATGATTGCTTTGGTGTCACGAGCCTCGTACCTCTGCACGGTGATGTTGACCCGTTCACAAGGTCAGGGGGGATAAGACGCTGGCCGGCAACTGCTCCCCCGTTGCCGGCCAGCGTCTTAGCCTGCCCGGCGAATACCGTCAACCGTTCAACATCAGGGTGCCGAGGTACTCACGCCGCTCGCCGGATGATTCAGTATAACTCGAGTTGACGGGCGTCGCCGATCACGCGCTCGAAGTCCAGCCCCAAAGTCGCCAGTACGGGCTCCGCCACCGGTTTCACTTGCTTCAGCACATAGTGCTCGCGGTCGAGCGGGTGCCGTACATTGTCGAGCGGTTCGGCGCCGGACGTCGTCATGACGTAGCTGATGAGGCGGCCCGGCGGCTGGGTCGATTTGCGGGCGGCCGCCACGTGCGGCGGAGTGGTTGCCGTGTACTCATCGGTGTCCTTGCGCAGGTTCTTGCGATACACCAGCAAGGCATCGAGATCGCCGTTTCTCACCTGCTGCACCACGTCCCTGAGGTAGGCGTCAACGGATTGATCGGAGAACAGGCGCTGATAGAGCTCGCGCTGCACTTGCTTTGCCAGCGCTGTCCAGTCGCGCCGTACGACCTCCATGCCGACGAACTCCACGCCGGCCTCCGCACCGCCGAGCAGCCCCGCGTACCGCTTGCTCGCGCCCCGCGTGCTGTGGCGGGCGCGCGGCAGAAATAACTTCAGGTACAGCTTCTCGAACTCGAGTTCCAGGCGGCTCGCGACTCGCCAGCGGCCATCGATATAACGGCCGAGATCCGCATTCAGCGCCGCAGTGAGTTCCCTGCCGCGTTCACGCGCCGCCTCCGGATCCTCGCCGCCCGAATCGACGAACAAGCTGTCGGTGTCCCCGTACATCACGCGGAAGCCGGCTGCCTCGAACCAGGCCTTGGACCACAGCAGTAATTCGCGGCCCGTGCCGGTGATGGCATTGACCAGCGCGGTGTTGTAGAAGCGGCAGCTTGGGGCGCCGAGCACACCGTAAAAAGAATTCATCAAAATCTTGATGGCGTTCGACGCCACGCCGTCGCCGGCTTTTTTTGCGGCTTCGCGGCGTGGAAAAAGCTCATCGAGCATGCGCGGCAGGATGCCCGGAGCGCGCGCGAACGCGCCGCCCGCGGTGCGGATGAGATCGTCATCCGGAGCCGGCCGTTCCACATAGGAGAGTGGATCGATGTTGAGGGTGCGGATGATGCTCGGATACAGACTCTTGAAATCGAACACCCAGACATTGCGGTGCAAGCCGGTGACGGGTTCCAGTACATGACCGCCCTGCTGGGCTGCGTGAACGCGAGATTCGTCGGCGCGCACGGTCGGCGCGACGATGGCGCGCCGCTCGAGCTCGGTCAGATAGAGAAAATCGAAGGAGGCGATGCTGGCCGCGACCCGATCTGGGGTCATGCCCGTGAGCTGACTGCGCGCATAGGCGAGGCGCACCAGCTTGAGTCTTTCCAATATTTCGAAGGCAAGCCGTGCATCGGTGCGTGCGTAGAGCGCGAAAGCGGGGAGGTTCCGGTGGTAGTTATCGAGAATCTCACCGATCCTATCGTGCACGTCGCCGGCCACCGCCTTGCCCTCGCCCAGGACCTCGCGCGCCACGGCATCGAGCGAATACTCGTCCATGCGCACGAATGCTCCGCGCAGAAGGTCGATGCCGTCCAGCACCAGGCGTCCGGGAATGGAGGCCTGGCCGCTGCCGAAATAGCCTTCCGCCTTGCGCAAACGCATTGCACCCGGCTCTCGTCCCAGGGGGAATGGATGATTCAGGCGCGCCGCGATTCTTTGCAGCACCGTCAAGTCGAAATCGATCACATTCCAGCCGGTCAGAACATCGGGATCGATCTGCTTCACGCGCGCGCAAAACATATCCAATGCGGCACGCTCATCCGCGCAGCGATGGGCATGTTCCGGCATGACCCGATTGCCGTTGTCGACGATGAGCACTGCGTCGACCCCCGGCGCATACAAGGAAATCGCGAGCAGACGCTCATCCCTGCCGTCCGTCTCGATATCGAAGGACAGCACGCGCGGTTCGATATCGACTTGCGCCGGCCGCAGCGTCGGATTGACATAGACCCGGGCCACACCATTTCCGGGCGCCCATTCGCCTTCGATCTCACACCCGCCCTTGATACCGCGGTCGATCAGGTAACGCAGGGCGAAACGTACGTCGGCCTCGAATGTCCCGATGTCGGCCGCGTGCAGCCGGTCGCGGAGTCCCGGAACGTCCTGAGGAATCTCGGTCTCGAGCACAGATACGACGGCTCCCGCGAAACTACGCTTGTCGGTGGGTTTCGGGTCCGCCAGCCGCAGCGCTCGGGCGCGCTCGGCGTCGGCGCTTCGGATGTAGAAATGCGGACGTTGCCGGTCGTCGCGCACCAGGAAGCTGGCGCCGCCTTCCAGACGGCCATGGATGTGAACGATGGGCGTGCGCTGCCCGCTGGAACCCGAGGCAACGCGATAGCTCGCCTGAAGAATGAAACCACGTGCCGCCATGCCTTCATTCTGCGCCATGGCCGTGCAGGCCGCGAGAGCAGTGATGCATATCGCGGGGTCAATCGCGCGTGCGGAACCAGCCGGTGATGCTCAGCCGATCGTGACGCGTCGCCAGCACCGCATGCTCGCGGCCCGGTGTGAGAAAGCACACCAGGCGGCCCGCAATCGGTTCAATATCCCGATGTCCGCCGGCTGCATCGAATATCCGCAGCTCGCCGCCGGCGGCAGCCGTCCAGCCCTCGTTCAAGTACAGCACCAGCGACACCTGGCGTTGCGCTCGGCCCTGCGGCTGATCGACGTGGCGTGCATAGCCGGCGCCGGGCGGATACCAGGCATAGTGCAGCTCGAGTTCGAATAGCCCAAGCCACGCTTGGGCGTTGAGTTCCAGGCGCACCTCCTCGAGCTGCTCCAACAAAGTCTGCTCCGGAGGCAACAAGGGCGCCGCGATCCAACAGATGGAATCGCCACGAATATCCTCGCGGCGCTGCAAGCTCCGCTCACCGCCGATACGCGCCGCACCGAAATCACCGCGAGCGCGCCGCAGGTTCGCACAGTCCGCGAGCGCGCAGACCTGCGATGGCGCCAGGAATCGATCCTGAACCGAGATGCCGTCGACTATCGGCGTCAACCGCCTCCCCGCCGCGACCGTTTTGCCGCGCCGCCGCTCCTGGCCGCCCTTTTCCGGGCTGGGGCTTTCTTGGCGGCAGCGCGCTTCGGTGCGCGCCGCGCCGGCTTGCGAGGCTTTTTTCGAGCTTCCAGCATGCTGCCGCGGCAGTTCTTGGCCCCGCAGCGGCAGGCGTAAATCTCATCGACATTGGGCGCGTCGTCGGCGTCGCGCTGAATCTGATAGTCGTAGGACAGCTCTTCGCCGGGCTGTATGGTGCGAATCGCTTCGATGAAAATGCGCTTGTTCAGGGTGGTGCTTTCGCAATTCGGATCGCAGCCATGGTTGATATAGCGCGCCTCATTGCCGTCGACGCCGGCGTCGATCACCGTCTTCGCATCCACCGTGAACAGGAACGTGTGGTTGTCATTCGGGTCCTTGTCCTCGTAACGCGCGTCGGCCACCGCGTGGCTCACGCGATCGCCCAAGTATTCGACGATGGTCGTGCCCTTGCGGATACGGCGCGCGGCGAACACGCCGTAGCCATGGATGGGGGAATGTCGCACCTTGAACAAGGGAGTGCGGCGGCGAGACGGAGTTTTTTTCATACTGCGATGGGCGCTTTGATGGCTGGGTGAGACTGGTAGCCGAGGATTTCAAAATCCTCGAATGAATAATCGAACAGGCTGGGCGGCTTGCGGCGAATATTGAGGCGTGGCAACGGGTACGGCGCGCGGGTCAGCTGCTGATCGGCCTGTTCCAAGTGATTCAGATACAGATGGCAATCCCCGCCCGTCCAGATGAACTCGCCGAGCTCGAGATCGCATTGCTGCGCCAGCATGTGAGTCAGTAAGGCGTAGGAGGCGATATTGAAGGGCACGCCGAGCAGAGCATCGGCGCTGCGCTGGTACATTTGACAGGACAAGCGCTGGTCCGCGACATAGAACTGGAACAGGACGTGGCAGGGCAGCAATGCCATCTGGTCCAATTCCCCGACATTCCATGCGCTCACGAGAATGCGCCGCGAGTTCGGATTGCTCCTCAACTGCTCGACCACGTGCGCCAACTGATCGATGTTACGGCCGTCGGCAGTGGGCCAGCTGCGCCACTGTTTGCCGTACACCGGTCCCAGGTTCCCGTCCTTGTCGGCCCATTCATCCCAGATGCTGACACCGTGCTCCTGCAGATACCGCACATTGGTGCCGCCGGCGAGAAACCAGAGGAGTTCGTAGATGATGGAGCGCAGGTGCAATTTCTTGGTCGTTACCAGCGGGAACCCGTTCGCGAGATCGAAGCGCATCTGGTAACCGAATACGCTGAGCGTGCCGGTGCCCGTGCGATCGTCCTTGCGAGCGCCTCCCTGCCTGATGTGCCGCAAAAAATCGAGATACTGGCGCATCAGGCCTTCACTGCACCCAGATTGCCGCTCGGCGCATTGCGGCGATAGGCATAAATCATCATCCCGGCGCCGACAAAAATCATCGGCGTGGTCAGCAGCATGCCCATGGTCAGCCAATCGCCAACCAAGTAGCCGATATTCGCATCCGGCAAGCGCACCCACTCCACGACGAAACGCGCGCACCCGTATACCAGCAGGAACAGGCCGGTGGGCGCCAGCCGCGGCCGAGGCTTGCGGGTGAACCACAACAGGAGGGTGAACAGCACCAGGCCTTCCAGGGTTGCCTCGTAGAGCTGCGAAGGATGCCGCGCGATCAGCACACCTTCGGCATTCGGCACCCCGAAGCCCCAGGGAAGATCGGTGGGCTTGCCCCACAGTTCCCCGTTGATGAAATTTCCGAGCCGGCCCGCCAGCAGACCGAAACCGGGCAGCGGCGCCACGAAATCAAGCACATCGGCGATTCGCTTGTGCTTGACCCGCCCGAAGACGCAGGTCGCGACCAGCACGCCGAGCATCCCGCCGTGAAAGGACATGCCGCCGTCCCAGATATGAAACACGTTCAGCCAATTCTCGGCGATCACGTCATGGCCGTAAAAAATGCACCAGCCCGTCCGTCCGCCGATGATGACGCCGACGGCACAGTAGAAAATAAGATCGTCGATATCCAACGCCGACCAGGTCGATCCGGGCTGGCGCGAGCGGTATCGTGCCACCCACCATGCGACCACGAATCCGATGAGGTACATGATCCCGTACCAATGCACGCGCAGGGGCCCCAGTCCGAATATCGGACCGATCGAGATGGCGATGGGGTTTATGTGGGGATAGGTCAGCATCCGGCTACTTTAAAGTATCGTTCACCCGACAGAAATAGGTTTTTAGATACCGGGTCTCGGGGATGGCCGGGTGCACGGGATGGTCCGGCGCCTGGCCGCCGGCTTCCAGAATCTGCAGGTGCCTGTCGGCCGATCTCGCCGCTTTGGCGATGGCATCCTGCAATTCCTCAGCGCTGACGTGATAGGAGCAGGAGCAGGAGACCAGAATGCCGTCGTCGGCGATCAGCTGCATGGCCAGCTGATTCAAGCGTTTGTAAGCCGCGAGCGCCTTGGGCACATCCTTTTTGCGCTTGGCGAATGCCGGCGGGTCGATGACGACGAGATCGAAGCGAGCGCGCTTCTTTGCCAAATCCTCGAGCACATCGAAGGCGTCCCCCTTGACCGTAGTGAGCTTGCCGCCGGTGGGCCCATTGACGCGATTGCGCTCGGCATTGCTCGCGGCCAATTCCAGCGCAGCCGCGGAGCTGTCAACGCACAGCACGTCGCCCGCGCCGCCGTGTGCCGCGCGCACGCCCCAGGCGCCGACATAGCTGAACACATCCAGCACGCGCGCACCCTTGCGCACGTACTTGATCAACGCCCTCCGGTTGGCCGCCTGGTCGAAGAACCATCCGGTCTTCTGTCCTTCGGCCAGCGGCGCTTGAAATTCCAGACCGTCCTCGACCACCAGGCTCAATTCGTCGAACTTGCCCTTGGCGGCCTCCACATAGCTGGGCAGGCCCTCCATGTCGCGCGTCGAGCCGTCATTCTTGAACAGCAGCGCCTCGCAGCGCAGAACCTGCTCCAAGGCCTGCTGAATCTGGGGTTTGAGCTTCTCCATCCCGGCGGTACCGATTTGCACGACGCAGGACGAACCGTAGCGGTCGACCACCAACCCCGGCAGCCCGTCGGACTCTCCGTACACCAGGCGATAGTAGGGTGCCGCATACAGGCGCTCGCGCAGGCTCAGCGCCGTCCGGATGCGGGCCGCCAACCAGGCCGCATCGGGAATTTTCCAGGTGCCCAGCATGCGCGCACTGATCAGCGACTGGGGATTGACGTAGGCCAGGCCCAGCGCCCGGTCATTGTGCGCCAGCACACGCACCAATTCGCCCGCCTTGAACTTTGTCAGAGGGGTTTGCTGAGTATCGACCTCGTTGCTGAAGATCCACAAGTGTCCCGCGTGCAGACGGCGGTCTTCGTTGCGTTTCAGGCGCAGGGCGGGCAACTCTGCCGCAATACTGGGGTCGGACATAGGAGGTACTTCAGCTATATTGGCGCGCATTCTAACTGACGCGGAGCTGTCGCATGCAGCGCAATCGTCTTGCCGCAGAAACCAGCCCGTACCTATTGCAGCACGCCGATAATCCCGTGGATTGGTACCCCTGGGGGGAAGAGGCACTGCTCGCAGCCAAACGGCAAAACAAGCCCATTCTTCTGTCCGTCGGCTACTCGGCCTGCCACTGGTGCCATGTCATGGCACACGAGTCATTCGAGGACCCCGCCACCGCCGCGCTGATGAATCAACTGTTCGTCAATATCAAGGTGGATCGCGAAGAGCGTCCTGACCTGGACAAGATCTACCAAGTGGCGCAGCAGCTCATCACGCAGGGCAACGGCGGCTGGCCGTTGACCATGTTCCTGACTCCGGGCGAGCAGACACCTTTCTTTGGGGGCACGTACTTTCCGAAGGAGGCGCGCTACGGCATGCCGGCGTTCGGCGATCTGCTGCGGCGGGTGGCCGAGTACTACCACAGCCATGGCGCCGAGATCGCCACGCAAAACGAGCAGCTCAAACTCGCGTTCACGAGGCTCGAGCCGGAACCGGCTGCTAACGGCATCACGCTGGACCAATCCCCGCTGCGCGAAGCACGCACGGCTCTCGAGCGATCGTTCGACCCTGATTTCGGCGGCTTCAGCCGAGCCCCGAAGTTCCCGCATCCCGGCAGCATCCAGCGCTGCCTGCGGCATTGGTACGGCACGTCCGCAGAGACCATCCCGGATCTCAAGGCGCTGTACATGGCCAGTCTGACGTTGACACGCATGGCCGAGGGCGGCCTGTACGATCAGCTGGGCGGCGGTTTCTCGCGCTACTCGGTCGATGGCCAGTGGATGATCCCGCACTTCGAGAAAATGCTCTACGACAATGGCCAGCTGCTCTGCGAATACTCGCGGGCGGCGCTGGCGACCGGCGAGGCGTTGTTTGCACGAATCGCCGGGGAAACCGCCGACTGGGCGCTGCGCGACATGCGTTTGCCCCAGGGAGGCTTTTATTCCAGCCTCGATGCGGATTCAGAAGGTCATGAGGGGAAGTTCTACGTTTGGACCGTCTCCGAAGTCCAGGCCCGGCTGACAGCGCAGGAATTTGCCGCATTTTCGCGCCGATTCGGCTTGGATCGGGGCGCCAATTTCGAGGGCGAGTGGCATTTGCACATCCATGAAACCGTCGACGCGATAGCCACGGCGCTCGGCGAATCGGCGCAGGCCGTCACCGCTCTGATCGAATCGGCGCGCGCCAAGCTGTTGCATGTGCGCACCTTGCGTGTCTGGCCGGGCCGCGATGAAAAAATCCTCACCGCATGGAACGCGCTCCTGATCAAGGGGCTGGCAATCGCCTCACGAGTACTGCGGCGGCCGGAACTGGCCGACGCAGCCACGGCGGCGGTGGACTTCATACGGCACAACCTGTGGCGGGACGGCCGCCTGCTCGCAACCACCAAGGATGGCCGCGCGCATTTGCCGGCCTACCTCGATGATTACGCCTTTCTGGCGGACGCCCTGCTGGAATTGCTGCAAACCCGCTGGCGCAGCAGCGACTTGGAATTCGCGCGTCAGCTGACCGAAGTGATGCTGTCGCAATTCCAGGATACGGCGGCCGGCGGCTTCTTCTTCACCGCCGCAGATCACGAGCAACTCATCCATCGCAGCAAGAGCTTCAGCGACGAGTCGCTGCCGTCGGGGAACGGGATCGCGGCATCGGTGTTGTGCCGCTTAGGATATCTGCTCGGCGAACTGCCCTACTTGGACGCCGCCGAGCGCACTTTGCGGGCCGGATGGCCCATGCTGCAGCAATACCCCCAAGCGCATATGAGCCTGGTCAATGCGCTGGAGGATTTTCTAACGTCGGTACAAACCCTGATCATTCGCGGCGATGCCCCCGAGATCCAGCGCTGGGCGGCCGAACTCGGCGCTTTGTACTCACCGACGCGAATGATATTCGCCATTCCCCGCGACGCCGCTGACCTGCCGCCCGCTCTGGCCGCAAAGCAGGCGACGGCCGGCACCGTGGCCTATGTCTGCACCGGCATGGCATGTTCGGCGCCGCTCACCGACCTGCGCGAGATCGCGCGCGAACTCACCCTGCGCCTCCAGCGCACCACCTAACGCAACCGATAACCGAGAGCGCGAGCCGCAAGCATCAGAGGACCCAACATCAAGTCATCGGCGAGCGCGCGGTGAAACAGCGGATGCTCAGGAAAGACCGTGGTGCGCAGTGCTCGTTCGTTCAGCGCGAATGCGGGAGCCCCACCATTCATGGAAGAGGGATAGCGGACTCCTTGAATATGCGGGAACGCCTCGTACAGATCGCGTGCCCAGCCTCTCGCGCGACTGTGACTGCCTGAATGGATGGCCATCGACGCACCCATACGGGTGGCAAAATCACCCGCCAGATCCAGAATCCGCAGCGGCTGCGCACTTTCAAAGACGCAGAGCCAGGGGGATTGAAACGCACGATCTATCCGGCGGGTCATTTGAAATACCTCGGCGAGACAGGTCTTCGCATCGGTCGCCGCATAGTAGATACCCCTACTCTGCTCCACGGCCGTCCCTGCGGCAGTCGGCAGATGGTGATCCCACCTCGCATTCAATGGTCCGACATATCGGAACGCATTCCAGGCAGTCGGATATCGTGCGTCGGCGTAGTACACCCGTGCGAGACGCGTGCCTATGGGTAGGATCAACTCTGCGGGAATCAGGCGCGAGAGCGCTACGACACCAGGAGATTGGGGGAATTTAGCCACGCGCGACGAATCGCTCGCGCTACTCAAAGCCTTGGGCGAGTGCGACGACCGCCGCCTCGGGATTACCCCGCAGTAGCCAATCCCGCGGACTCAGCGGCACGGATTGGCCGGCGTCTTCGAGATCCGGGTTGGGCAATAGGAACCACTGCGCGACATCGAGTGGATGGAGATTCTGAGGCAGCGCACCGAGCACTTCCCGAAGTCCGGGCAACACGTGCTTGCGCTCGAATTGAAAGCGCGGCAGTCGGCGTTCTCCATCGTACTCGAGACCCAACAGCGATCGCTCGCGCAGACGCTGCCTTATTCGGCTGACGTCCAGCCTCAAATACGCTGCGGCTTGAGACGTTGTAAAACTGGTTTCGATCAGCGCCATATAATCCGCAATGGACTGCATCAGCGGATCTTCTTTCGCCGTTCCGGACCAAGCTGCAGTCGATAACCCAACCGATTTCAACGCGTCGATTTCACCGGCGGTCAGCGCTTGAGCCGCCGCCGGCCGCTCCCGTGCGTACCCCAGCATCGGCTCGTTGACGAGCAACCGCTGCCGCGCATGTTCGTAGAGATCAATCGGCACTTCAGCGGCGGCGGTTTTGCCTCGAACCGTTGAGCGTCTGACATGCTCTGCCATCGATGATACTCCCGATTACTCCCGCGGGGAATATCAGGGAGTATACTCCGAATCATCGCTGGTTGCAGACGAGTCTCTCCGACCTGTTGCTGGGAAACGAACTCGGCCGCGCAATCCAGCAACAGGGCAATGACAATGGGCCGTCTGCGCACTCGCCTAACCCATGCGGGTAGCTAAGTCAGCTGCCGGACCCAGATCCCGCCGATTGGACCCAATTGCGCGAACTCACCTTGCGCGTGGTCTTGAACAGTTCCGCCTCGGCGCGCATCCAGTCCATGAACGTTTTGGCGCTTTGCAGGCCCTGGGCACGGGCCGGACAAACCAACCAGTAACTGCGGTCGTATTGCACGGGGTGTCCGGCGGCAACGAGCGTGCCGCAGTGGATTTCATCGGCGACGAGACTCCAACGCGCAAGCGCGAGACCTGCGCCCCGCACCGCCATGTGAACGACTGACTCCGAATCCTCGAATACGGCTCCGCGAAATCCACCCGCATAGGGATCGGCGCGACCCTCGAACAGCCACGCGGTCCAAGGCTCAGTGACGCTGTGCACGAGCGGGTAACGCCTAAGGTCATCGGCCGTCCGCACCGGGCCGTGGCTTGCGTGCAGGGCTGGGGTGCATACCGGCAACAGCCACTCGTCCAATACCTTTTCGGCCCGGAGGTTCGGCCAACTGCCCATGCCGAATCGAATCGCCAGGTGAAAGTCCTCCTGCACGAAGTCGACCATGTCGGCAGAGGTGTGGACGTGCAGATCGATCTCAGGATGGGCAGCGCGAAACCGCACCATTCTCGGCAACAACCACATCTGCAAAAACGAAGTCAGTGTCGTCACTCTCAGCGGCCCCGCGCCGCGGTCCAAGCGCACGTCGTCGACCGCACGTTCCAGTTCTTCGAGTGCGCGCTGCACGCGGGGCAGCAAAGCCGCTCCCTCGTTGGTCAAATGCACCTGCCGACCATTGCGTCGAAACAGACGCTGCCCCAAATACTCCTCCAGCGCTCGAATCTGAAGACTGGCGGCGCTGGCGGTCACTCCAAGCGCATCTGCGGCGCGGGTGAAGCTTAGATGCCCGGCCACGGACACGAAGACGCGCAGGCTGCCTAATGGCAGCCTGCGCAGTGGCCTGACTGCCGCCCGCCTCGATACGGATCGAGTACGTCGGCCATCGATGCTCTTACGGCTGGCTATATTTCCTCCGCTAACGCCGCGCCGTCAACGTTTCATAGCCGGATGCGGTGTGTTCTCGATAGTAGGCTGTAAGAGACGGCCGATCCACTGTCACTACGGCTCGGTCAACCGCCTGCGCCTCACAGGCGCGCCAGGCGGCCGAGGTTATGGCCGAGCCGGGAGGCTCTGACTCACCGCAGACCTGCTTCGCCGCAAGCTTGAGCCGCCGGTACAGCACGGCGACGCCCGCCGGTTGCTCGAGATTCAAATCGCCGAAACGAACTACGATCCGGCGGACTTCCTCGCCGGCCGGCGGTGTGGACGCGAACGCGCCGCATTGCCATGCCCCCGCCAGCAGTAACACCGTGGCATTGATCCAGATTTTCGGTTTGCGTGACATGCTCATCTCCTCTCCGCTGTGTAAACACTTCAGCACACGAGTGCTGAGACACAGGATGCGCGGCAGCGCGGAGATGAGCGTGCAAAGCACTCAACGCGGGTTAAGGTTTCCTCAATGCGGCCGCCAGGCGTCTTTTGAGTTCGCCGTGCACAGCCTCGGAATAGCTCGGTGCAGCGCTCCAGTCCAGCGCCCAGGGTTGCGCCGTGCGCGTAGCCTCGGGCTCCTCCGGGCGGCGCGGGAAAATATGCGCGTGCAGCGCCGGTTCGACATTGCCGAATATCGCGTAGTTGATGCGCAGGCCCGCGGTGACGGCCAGCAGGACGTCGCCGATGGCTGCCATGTCGGACAAGAATTGGCCGCGCAATTCCAGCGGCAGTGCATTCAAATGCGGCACGACAGGATCCGGCAACAGCAAGCAGTAGCCGGTCAGCACCTGCCGCTCGCCCATGACCACCCAACCGGACCGCAACCTTGCAACCGCCGGCGGATACTCGCCGGCGCGGCAGCGATCCACCAGGGCATGGATGGCCGTCGGCTGTGTCACGGCCCCAACGCCTTCGCCACAGTCGCGGCATCCACTGGGGCCGCCGCGTTGCCGAAATTCGAGCGCAAATACGAGAACAGTGCAGCGGCGTCCGCGGGCTTCATCCAGCCGAACTGCAGCATCTGCGTCGAATAGCGGCCCGCCGGCATGGAGTGGGGTCTTTGCCCCTGCATGACCCACCGCGCCAATTCGACCGGATCGCCGGTCACCACGGCAGAGCCCGCCAGGCTCGGATACACGCCGGGTATTCCCGCTCCGTTTTGCTGGTGACAGGGCACGCAATTGCCGCTGTAAATACGCTCGCCGACCTCGGCGGCGGTGGTCCCGGCATTCCCTGCCATCGCGCCAATGGCCGGCTTCG